>Ga0105104_10000107_pt1 | contig 56750 bp, 53 predicted proteins | sample PPLLaktember2015_3_FD_87034 | JGI IMG/M metagenome (GOLD analysis project Ga0105104, IMG submission 87034) | Freshwater sediment microbial communities from Prairie Pothole Lake near Jamestown, North Dakota, USA - PPLs Lake P7 Core (6) Depth... | ecosystem: Environmental > Aquatic > Freshwater >... | reverse complement strand
CAACCGGGTCAGCGGCGCGCTCGAAACCGATGTGGCGCGCGCCAACGCCCTGGCCAACCTGGCCAACGCCAAGAAAGCCCGCGACAAAGCCCTGGTCAACCTCAACTGGTACAAAGGCCACGCCGGGGACAAGGAATATACCGAAGCCGACGCCAACCTGGCCGTCGCCCAGGCCCAGTTGGCCGACGCGCAGCGTGAATGGAACCGGCTGAAAGGCGGACCCGATCCCAAAGATATCGCCGCAGCGCAGGCCCGGATTGCCGCGATCCAGGCGACTATAAAACTCAGCCAGCTAGCCGCTCCGTTTGAAGCCAGTGTCACCGAGGTCAACGTAAAAGTAGGCGACCAGGTAAGCCCAACCAGCATGCTTCCCGCCTTTCGACTGGATGATCTATCGCGCCTCCTGGTGGATGTCCCCGTTTCGGAAGTGGATATCAACCGCATCCAGGTTGGTCAGGAGGTACTCCTGACCTTTGATGCTATTTTTGGGAAAGAGTATACCGGGAAGATCACCCAGGTTGCCCGCGTCGGAACAAACACCCAGGGAGTGGTGAACTTTACCGTTACAGTCGAGCTGACCGATCCGGACCAGAGCGTCCGCCCGGGGATGACTGCGGCTGTCAATATTGTCGCTACCCGGCTCGAGGATGTCCTGCTGGTGCCGAACCGGGCCGTCAGGATTCGAGAAGGGAAGCGGGTTGTGTATGTGATGCGCGACCAACTCCCCGAGCCGGTAGGAATTGAACTCGGCGCCTCTTCGGACCTTTACAGCGAGGTCGTGTCCGGTGATCTAAAAGAAGGCGACCTGGTCGTACTCAATCCCTCTGCCGATTTACAGGGCGGTAGTCCCTTCGCCGTAGGGAGGTAAGCCATGGAGGAAGACCTGGTCATCCTGACCAAAGACCTTACCAAGGTCTATAAGATGGGTGAAATCGAAGTCAACGCCCTGTGCGGCGTCTCGATCAAGATCCGCCGCGGGGAGATAATATCGATCATGGGTCCTTCCGGGTCGGGAAAGTCGACCTTGATGAACATCCTGGGCTGCCTGGATCGCCCCACCCAGGGCGATTATTACCTGGATGGTGAGAAGGTCTCCAACCTGAAAAATGACCAGCTCGCGATGATCCGAAACCGAAAGGTGGGCTTTGTCTTCCAGAGCTTCAACTTGCTGCCGCGCCAATCCGCCCTGGCCAATGTCGAGCTGCCGATGCGTTATGCCGGGGTTACCCGCGGGCGGAAAGAACGCGCGATGCAGTCCCTGGAAGCGGTAGGGCTGGCAGACCGGGTAAAACACCGTCCTACCGAGCTCTCCGGTGGGCAGCAGCAGCGGGTGGCCATCGCCCGCGCCCTGGTCAACGATCCGGCCATCCTGATGGCCGACGAGCCGACCGGTAATCTCGACTCAAAATCCGGTAAAGAGATTATGGAGCTTCTCCTGGATCTCAACAAAAACCGCCATACCACCGTAATCATCGTTACCCACGATCAGAGTGTGTCAGCTATCACCCAAAGGGTAATCCGCCTGCGAGATGGGCTGGTGGAGAGTGAGAGTGGCTCATGAACCTGATGCAGGCATTTATCGAAGCCCTGGAAAGCCTGAGCGCGAACAAGATGCGTTCGGGTTTGACCATTTTGGGTATCGTCATTGGTGTAGCAGCGGTAATCGCCATGCTGGCCGTTGGCCAGGGCGCGCAAAATTCAATTACCGGATCGATCAGCGGGATAGGCACCAATCTATTGTTCGTCTTCTCTGGCAATTTCGAGCAGGAGATCCGGAACAGTAAGCCAATCACTCTGGGTGACGCGGATGCTATCGCCGATCCTTTCAACGCCCCTTCGGTCAGCGGGGTCGCGCCCATGATCGAAGAAGGCGGCGATGTATCCTATGGACGCGAACAGACCAACACTTCATTAAACGGCGTGACCCCTTCTTACCAAACCGTGCGTAATTACACGCTGACCGAAGGCGAGTTCATCAGCGAGGAGCATATCTTAGGCCGCGCTTCGGTGGCCGTGCTCGGGCCGGAGACCGCCAAACGGCTGTTTGGCCGTACGGAAGGCGTGGTCGGAGAAACTATCCGGATCAGCGGTCAGCCGTTCCGCGTGCTGGGGGTACTAACCGCCAGAGGCGGAGGGGCATTTGGCAGCGAAGATGACGTTGTGCTGGTCCCCCTGACTACCGCGCAAACGCGCTTGATACGGCGCATCACCCGCGACCGCATCGATGTCCTGCTGGTCCAGGTAAACAGCTCCGAAGAAGTCGGCCAGGCGCGCGAGGAAATTTCAGAGATCTTGCGCAACCGTCACCGCACGGCCCTCGGTATGGATGACTTCACCGTGTACAGCCAGGAGGATTTTCTCAGCACTGCCCAGACCATAACCGGGGTATTGACCATTTTCCTGGGAGGGATCGCGGCCATCTCGCTGCTGGTCGGCGGGATCGGGATCATGAATATCATGCTGGTCTCGGTCACCGAGCGCACCCGTGAGATCGGGCTGCGGAAAGCGCTTGGCGCGCGCAAACGCGATATTTTGATCCAGTTCTTGACCGAATCTTCTCTGCTCAGCCTGTTGGGAGGGTTGGTGGGGATCTTCTTTGGCTGGTTGATCGCTCAGATCGTAGGCCAGGTTGCCGCAGCCAGCGGCACCCCTTTCAACCCGGCGGTCGGTCTCAATGCCATCCTGCTGGCCACTGCCTTTTCCACCGCGGTCGGGCTGTTCTTTGGGTTGTACCCGGCCAACCGGGCATCGAACCTGGAACCGGTCGAAGCACTGCGCTACGAATAGACCTGCTGTAATACAGACTGCCTGATACTGCTTAGACCGGTTTGTATTCCAGGTCAGCCGGATGAACAAACCCTTCTCCCTCCGGTCGCAGGGCAGGCTAACAGTTTGTTCAACATGCAGCGCAAACTGCCGGACGCGCCGGACCTGGAGAGCAGCGGTTGGGGAATACTGCCTTGCCCTTGGGTTTACAATAGAGGTATGAGAGTAGAAAGGAGGTCACCATGAAGCTGTCTGTTGGAGCTGATGAACGCAACCACGTCGTCAATGGAGTCCTCAATAAACTTAAAGATCAGGGTCATGAAGTTGTCTGGTACGGCCCCCCGGGAAAGGGCAGTGTCCCCTGGCCCGAGGTGGCGCGCTGCGTTGGAGAGGACGTAGCCAACAGCCGTTCCGAGCAGGGTATCCTGTTCTGCTGGACCGGGACAGGGGTAAGCATAGCCGCCAACAAAGTGCGTGGGGTGCGAGCGGCCTTATGCGCGGACGCCGAGACGGCGCGTGGGGCACGCCTGTGGAACAATGCCAACGTGCTCTGCCTCTCCATGCGCGCCACATCCGAGGCGATCGCGGACGAGATCCTCACGACCTGGTTTGCCACCCATTACCAGCCCAATCCCAACGATGACGCCTGCCTGGCGGAAATCAGCGCGATCGAAGAAGCCAACTCGCCTGAGAAATGAGGTACAATTTATAGGGGGAGTGGTTCCAGTCCCTTCACCATATACTCATCCAAAAAGGAGTAGCTCGAATGACTGCTTGGAAAATCCTGCTCACAGATGGATTGGAAGAGAATGGCCAGGCGATCCTGCGCGAGTGCGCTGAAGTAGCCAATCGAGGGGGGATTTCTGCCGATGAACTGCTGCAGATTATTGGCGATTACGATGCCTTGATCGTGCGCGGTCGCACCAAGGTAACCCCGGCTGTCCTGGCAGCTGGCGCACGGTTAAAAGTAGTTGGCCGCGCTGGGGTTGGTGTGGATAATATCGATCTTCAGGCCGCGGGCGAGAAAAAGGTTACTGTTGTAAATTCGCCCATCGCGACCACCCTGGCAGTTGCCGAGCTCACCTTTGGCCTCATGCTGGCCGTGGTGCGAGAAATCCCGCGCGCTGATGCGGCGATGAAAAATAACCAGTGGCTGAAGAAAGAGCTGGAAGGGGTTGAGCTGTTTGGGAAAACCCTCGGCGTAATCGGCTATGGGCGGATTGGCGCTGAGGTAGCCAAACGAGCTGCTGCGTTTGGCATGCAGATCGTGGCGTACGATCCACTGATCAGCGCGGAAACCATCCGCGAGCGCGGTGCGGAACCTGTCTCCCTGGACGATCTATTCGCCCGTGCGGATTTGATTACGCTGCATATTCCTCTGACCGCGGAAACACGCGGTATGCTCAACCAGGCAGCCTTTGAGAAAATGAAGAAGGGCGTGCGGATAGTATGCGCGGCGCGAGGAGGAGTCATCGATGAGACTGCCCTGCTCGCTGCCCTGGAATCCGGGAAAGTTGCCGCGGCCGGGTTGGATGTCTTTGCCAACGAACCGCCGGGACTCACCCCCCTGGTCAATCACCCCCGCGTGGTAGCTACCCCACATATCGGCGCACAGACCGTAGAAGCCCAACAGCGAGCCGCGGCGGATATCGCCAGCGAAGTCCTGGCGGCGCTCGAGGGGCGAACTTTACGATGGAAAGTGGCCTGAAAAAGATTAGAAGGGAATAGGATGCAAGAAAAACTTGACCGGTTAAAAGACCTGCTTGCCGAGGTTAGAAGCCTGGGCCATGTGGCCGCCATCCTGAGCTGGGACCAGCAGACCAACATGCCGCCGGGTGGAGCCGAAGACCGGGGCGACCAGATTGCCACTGTGTCCAACATAGCCCATCTCAAGCTTACCTCGGATGAGATCGGTACGCTGCTTGAGGATCTCAAACCCTATGCCGTTTCGCTGGACCCCGATTCCAACGATGCTCGTCTGATCAAGGTTGCCTCCCGCGCCTTCAACAAAGAGGTTAAAGTTTCCGATAAATATGTGGCTGAGTTTGCTCAAGCCACAACCCTCGGACAGCAGGCATGGATCGAAGCGCGCAGCCAGAACGACTTTTCACGCTTCGAACCGTATCTAAAGAAGATCGTTGAACTGCGCCGCGAATATGCCAGCTTTTTCGCGCCGTACGATCACATCTACGACCCCCTGCTGGATGATTTCGAGCCCGGGATGAAGACCGCGGACGTCAAGACGATCTTTACCGCGCTGCGTCCGCAGCAGGTCGCCCTGATCCAGGCCATTGGCAGCCGGCCCGAGATTGACGATTCATTCTTGTGCCTCCCGTACGACGAACAAAAACAATGGGATTTTGGCGTGGAAGTCGTCACAAAGTTTGGTTATGACTGGAAACGCGGGCGGCAGGATAAAGCCCCCCATCCATTCACCACCAGTTTTGGGGTTGGGGATGTGCGCATTACCACCCGCTTCGACCCCGAACGCGCGGCTTCTGCCCTGTTCAGTACCATGCACGAAGGCGGGCACGCCCTCTACGAACAGGGGTTCGATCCGTCCCTCCGGCGGTCTCCGTTGGCCGATTCTGCTTCACTGGCAGTCCATGAAAGCCAGTCGCGCATGTGGGAGAACCTGGTTGGGCGCTCGCTTCCCTTCTGGAAACACTTCTACCCGCGCCTGAGCGAGCTGTTCCCTGAAATATTGGGGAATGTCAGCCTGGAGGCCTTTTATAAAGGCATCAACAAAGTCGAGCGTTCGCTAATCCGGGTGGAGGCTGACGAAGCTACCTACAACCTGCATGTCATGCTGCGCCTGGAGCTCGAGATTGCCCTGATGGAAGGCTCGCTCGAAGTGCACGACCTTCCCGATGCCTGGAACACCCGCATGCAGGAATATCTTGGATTGACCCCACCCAACGATGCCCTGGGAGTGCTCCAGGATATCCACTGGTCGGGCGGGATGATCGGTTATTTCCCCACCTATGCGCTGGGGAACCTGATCTCAGTTCAGCTGTGGGAAAAAATCAACGCCGATATCCCGGATCTTACCAACCAGATCGAGCGTGGAGAGTTTGCCGAGCTGCTGGGTTGGCTGCGCGAAAAAATCCATGTCCATGGCGCGAAGTTTGAACCCCAGGAGCTCGTCCAACGGGTAACCGGCACGAAGATTACTCCAGAGCCCTATATTCGCTATCTGACAGCCAAATATGGGGAAATTTACGGGTTATAGTTATAATATCCAGAGACCCAACCGAAGGGGGTTGACGGAGAAAGATCAGATTTTGATATAATCATGATGCATTGGGCGGTATCCTGAGCCGCCCAATGCGCACGGTTTCGCTGGCATTGTAAAGCGGCCGGAATAAAGATATACTGAGGGCGAATCTTATGGCTCGGATTCTGTTTGTTGACGACGACCACATCACCCTGGAAATTCTGGGAAAAGCGGCTGAGCTCCTTGGCCACCAGCCGATCCTGTTAGGCGCAGGGAGAGCTACCCTGGCTACTGCAGAGGAAAAACATCCTGACCTGATCATGATGGATATGATGATGCCGGATATGGATGGTTTGGCCGTCCTATCCCAACTCCGTTCCAGCCCGGCGACGTCGGCTATCCCCGTGGTGATCTTATCCGCGGGAGCCGCGGTCGATGATTCTGAACGGGTCAGAGCAGCCGGCGCGCAAGCTTATCTCAATAAACCGGTCAGTTTGTCGATCCTGATGGATACTATAAAGCAATTTACCCAATTCTGAACAGTTTGTTATTCCTTATGGGTAAACCCTTCATCCGCTTGCTGTCGCTTTGCCTGGCGGTGTCATTGCTTTCTTCCGCCTGCACGCCAGGCCCGGTCGAAGGACCCGGTCCCCTTCCCGAGCAGTCGTCTCCTACCCTGACCGCCGTTATCCCAGATCCGGCCGTTCCAACAGCAGAAGCCACCAGCCTGCCGGTAACCGAACCGACCCCAGCCGGCAGCGAGCTAATTGAAGCTTCAACAACCCCATCTCCTTCACCCACCGTGGAGCTGTCCGCAACCCTTACAAACCCGGCCAATGGGCCTGCCCCGACCTTCACCCGCCGCCCAACCCGCACTCCCACGATTACCCCAACACCGGCAGTCCCACTCGACTACCTGTATATCGTCCGGCCCGGACCGCGCTCCAAAGTCACCTCACCCATCAACCTGGAAGCTTTTGTGATCCCGGGAGCCAACAGCACCGTACGCCTGGAGCTGCTCGGCGAAGATGGCAGAGCCCTGGTGCGCGAGGTGCTGCGTTATTCCCAGATGAACGTGGGGATGCGCTTCCAGATCAACCCGTCTATCGATTTTGAGATCCCGGGTGTTTCAGAGGCGGCCCGCCTGCAAGTTTCGGTGGCAGATGCCAAGGGCCGTCCGATTGCCCTGACCTCGGTGGATCTCATCTTGTTATCGATTGGTGAACCCGAGCTCAACCCTTCAGGCGACCTGCTTACCCCGTTCTTTATCCAACAGCCGCGCGAGAACCAGGTCATCGAAGGGGGCACTCTGTCGATCAGCGGCAAGATCCGCCCCATGAATGACCAACCGGTCATTTTCGAATTGATCACCGATCAAGGCCAGACCGCCGCCTCCAAGCAGGTCACAATCGAGCAATTGCCCAATGGCGAGTATACGCTCTTCCAGCTTGAGATCCCATACACCCTGGCCAACCAGACTGGAGCGCGTTTGATCGTCCGCCAGCCGGGCGGCCGCATCCCTGGAGATGCCGCCCTGGCCAGCGTGGCGATCTATCTCAAGCCATAGAGAGGAGATTGAGAATGTCCGTGATCACAATTTCCCGCCAGTTAGGCAGCTATGGATGCGCGATTGCCCAACTGGCAGCTCAGCAGTTAGGCTACCAGGTCGCCTGGCGTGAGGTGATTAACGCGGCCGCGCGCCGGGCGGGCGAGCCCGAAGTCGCCCTGGCAACCATCGACGAGCTGAACCTGTTTGGGTTACGCCCCACCCAGGCTGCCCGGCATGCCTATCACCAGGCGGTCCGCCAGGTGATGGAAGAGCTGGCCGAACGGGGCAATTTCGTCGTGATTGGCCGGGCCGGACAGGTGATCTTGCACAACCGCCCGGATGTCTTACACGTCCGTCTGGTTGCCCCCGTTGAGCTGCGCGCCGAACGGCTCGCCTTCCGTAAGAAAATCCCACTCGAAGCAGCCAGGGCTCAGATCGCCGCCAGCGACCAGGCCCGTAAGCGTTATGTGCGCCGATACTACCATGTGGATTGGGACGACCCAAGACTCTACGACCTGGTCATCAACACCGAGCGCGTGTCCATCCAGCAGGCTGCTGATTTGGTCTGCCAGGCGGTCAAATTCAATCTGCAGCCCATCCCAGCCGGGGCCGTGGAGAGCGACATTGAGTGCGAATAAGTCTTCGCGCCCCCAACCAAACTTCGTTCAGGAATCCGAAGCCATCTTTGCCTCGATCCTGGATTACTACGGTATCCGCTGGGAATACGAACCGCGCACGTTTCCGCTGGCGTGGGATGAGCGGGGCAATGTCACCGAAGCTTTTACCCCCGATTTTTACCTCCCCGAGCAGGATCTATATGTCGAGCTAACCACGCTGCGCCCCCGTTTAACTACTTTCAAACACCGCAAAGTCCGCCGCATCCAGGAGCTGTATCCCGAGATCAATATCAAGCTCTTCAAGCGGAAAGACCTGCGCGAGCTGATGTTGAAATTTGGCCTGTATCAGCAAGCAGAAAAAATTGCCGGAACCGAAGCCCAGCGAGACAGCCATGAATAATCCACTCCTTGACCCAGACAATCAATTGACCGGTGAGATCGAGGAGATCTTGATCCAACCGGATGAGATCCAAAAACGCATCCAGGAATTGGGCGCCGTGATCTCACAGGATTACGCCGGTCGTAACCCGGTGCTGGTCGGGGTGCTCAAAGGGGTGCTTTTCTTTATGGCAGACCTGCTGCGGGCGATCAGCATCCCGGTTGAGGTAGATTTTATTGCCGTGTCGAGCTACACGCAGGCTTCACGAGACCGCGGGCTGGTCCGCCTGGTAAAAGACCTGGAAACTCCCATCGTGGACCGGCATGTCTTATTTGTCGAAGACATGGTCGATACCGGCCTGACGCTCAATTACCTGCTCAACAACTTGCGCGCCCGCGGGCCGGCCAGCCTGGAAGTCTGCACCCTGCTCAACCGGCCGGTGCACCGCCTGGTCGATGTGCGCTTGAAATATAAAGGTTTCGATCTGCCGGACCGCTTCGTGGTAGGGTACGGGTTGGATTACCGCGAACGCTACCGCAACCTGCCCTTCGTAGGGGTGGTGAGGCGCGATCTGCTCCCCCGATAATAAAATCCCCTACCTTTCCTAAGGTAGGGGATAATAAGGGAAGCCCCAAGTAACCAACTGACGACTTTACCGTCCCGTCCGGTACCACGCTGCCTGCCAACCGCCCTCGCGGAAGTCATCAGGCCGGATTACCTGCTCAGGTCTTCTACGAGCTTCATATCTTTGGTCTGCCCATATGGGGGCTTTCCATCTGGCACATCCGGAAAGTTACCTTTTTTGGAGATGCCGACGAGCTTTCGCCGAGATTTTGAGCTCGAGAGTGTCTTCTCAATCTGGAGCTTATGGCATTCAGGGTCTTTCTCTGTCCCCGGCCATGCCAGCTCGTCATCCAGTTGAGGGTACTACGGTAAGGTGCTGTCCAATTCCTTGGAACTTCCTGAATCTCATTATAGATAGTTTCAAGGCAGAGTCAATACGTTGTGGATAATTTTGGTAAAATTTAACAATACTATGCGCCCCCCGCCGAATAATAGGCGGGGTCCGTGGGGGTCCTGCCGCTTGGGTCCCAGACATAAACCCAATCCCCTTCCTGAGCCCAATCAAAGAGCCAGTGAGAGTCTCCCGGTGACAGGTTTACGCAGCCGTGCGAGCCCGGGTAGCCGTAGGTGGTACGCCAGTAGGCCCCATGCAGAGCGCGCGCCTGATCGAAATACATCGTCCAGGGTACATTCTGCAGGTAATAATAGTCGGAGCGGTCCACCTCGAACGAGCCTTGCATGGTCTCCAGCTGTTTCTTTTGATAGATCTGGAACAGCCCGGGTTGGGTATAGAAAGGCTCAACGCCGGTGGTAATCAGGGTGGCAAATACGAGCTGCTTCTGATCATATACTGCGAGAGTCTGCTCGTCGAGGTTGACCTCGATCCAGCGGTTGTTGGTCACACCCTCCGGAGGCACCGGGTTGGGCGTGACCCGCCCGACCACGCGGTCCTCGATCCACTCATCCCGGCCGATCATCACCCAGTTGACATTCTCGGCTTCTTCGCTCGCATAGATCTGAACAATGTTTTCGCGGTTGACCACGCGGCCGGTCTGCGGGGCGCCAAACCCCGGAGTGGAATAGACCGGGGATTCCGTCAGGATCCAGCCAAAGCCGTTACGGGGCGTCTGGCGCAGCAGGATCCCCTGGAAATGCGAGTAACCCGCTGGTGAGGCGCGGATCCATTCTCCTGAAGGGAGCATCAGGTAATGCGCATCGTTCACATCCCGTTGGTCGATGTAGGCGACATAGCGTATCGGTCCGGCCTCGATATACCGGCTGGGAGATGTCCCGGAGACTGCCGCATCAAACGATGGGTAAACCGGAGCCGGCTGGTTGGCTTCAAGCCCGATGCGCGCGTAGTAAGCCGGGGGAGGGACCAACGCCGGGTCTGGTTTGACTGCCGGCAGGGCGCGCAGCGGGTAGGGCATCCCTTTCCGCGCCTGCTCGGTCAGGAAGGCCGAAGGTCCCAACGCCAGACAGTGGTCCGGCTGCTGCATATAGACACCCGGCAGACACACCGCCGCCCCACTGTACGGCTCATCCCCATCGACCACTCCGCTCTGGGCGCTGGCCGGAAAGGGAACAACAGTCATCTGGATCCCGATCACAATCAATAAAAACAGTTTGACTCGCTTGAGCATTAGACCTCGCGACAATTGACTTCTTTTCTTCCCCTTTATTTTACCATCTCCCCGAGCGATCCTGAAAAGCTGTCCGTGATACAATCCGGGTACAATCCATGCGATTTTTTCGAGCCGATCCCACTATGGACACACCCGCTTCGCAATCTCTCTCCACCCTCACGCCCTTCCAGCGCTGGGTCCTGGCGGCCCGCCCGCGGACCCTCCCGGCGGCCGCCGCACCGGTGATTGTTGGCACCGCCGCGGCCATCCAGGCCGGCGCTTTCCGGCTCGGGCCGGCCCTGGCTGCCCTGCTGGCGGCCCTGCTGCTCCAGATCGGGGCGAACCTGGCCAACGATGTCTTCGATTACAAAAAGGGCGTGGATACTGAAGAGCGCCTGGGGCCCGTGCGCGTCACCCAGGCCGGGCTGCTCGCTCCCCACCAGGTGCTGACCGGGATGTGGGTCACTTTTGGTACCGCCGCCCTGCTGGGTGTCTACCTGACCCTGACGGCCGGCTGGCCGGTGCTCGTCATTGGCGTCCTGGCCATCCTGGCCGCCATCGCATACACCGGCGGGCCGTTCCCCTACGGGTACCGCGGGTTCGGCGAGCTGTTTGTTTTCCTCTTTTTTGGACTGGCGGCGGTGTGCGGGACATTCTACGTACAGGCCCGCCAGCTCATTCCGCTAGCCGTCTGGGCGGCCATGCCAATGGGTTTTTTGGCCAGCGCCATCCTGGTGGTCAACAACCTGCGCGATCTCGAAACCGACCGCGCCAGCGGCCGCAAGACCCTCTCCGTCCGTTTTGGCCGGGGTTGGACGCGCCGCGAATACCTGGTCTTTGTGGGGGCAGCCTATTTCGCCCCGCTGATCATGTGGCTGGACGGGGTTGCCTCCCCATGGGTGCTGCTGACCTGGCTGTCGCTGCCCCTGGTCCCGCGCCTGGCGCGCTCCATCCTGACCGAAAAAGGCCGCCCGCTCAACCAGACCCTGGCCGGCACCGGGCAGCTCGAGCTGGTCTATGGGATCCTCTTCAGCATTGGGATAATCCTGGGGTGATCAGAAGCGATAAACCGCCAATTGATCTTATTTCTCATGCACGGGTTTTCCCAAGATACGCACGGCCAGGTTTAGCTGCGTAACGGCCGTCGTTCCTTCGGATGGGAACACCCATCCAAATTCAGCCGACCCTGCCTGGTATGCGAAAGGATCCGAAGCAGATGATAACAGGCCAGCCGCGCCATCTCCCTGCGGAGCGAAAATAGCAAAATATGTCCCCGGTTCCAGTTTCAGGTGGACTCTGGCAGCCTCGTAGGAAAAGAACTGAGGGTCATGTTTCTGGGACAGGATGTACGTAGCCAGAATTATGTTTGTGTCTGGTTGTCCATTATTCGCTGGACGGATCTGGACGCTGATCGGCTGAGTGCTCGGGCAGTTTACTACCCCGCCAAGCAGCTCACAATAGGTGACAAACGCTCCGATTTCCGTAATCATGGTGGATTGGGTCAGAACGAACTTCGGGCCAACCAGTTGGAAGCTCGTCACTGCCTGTCCACCAGAGCCAGCCAGGTTAAACTGGGTGGAAGGGGTCGCAGCTCCTAAGGTGTCGACAATCGTCTGGGTTGGTTTCGCGGAAACGGGGCTTACAGTCAGGATCTGGCCGCCGAAGGCGATCATCAACGCGGTCAAAAGACGAAAACCGATCACAACCGGTCTGTTGAAGAGAGTACGCATGAGATTCTCTCCTTCTAAATCGATCCTCTCCTACCAGACCGTCTAAACTTTCCACAAATCTATACTGGACCTTTTCCGAATTCCCCCCTGGAATTCCGCCTCAGGTCGGAGCAAAATAGTACTGCCTCAGCGCAGGCTCTTTGAAATTACCCTTTTTATCACAAGGATGAGTGGGAAATTGAAGGCTGAAGGAGATTAAAATTAGTTAAATCCATTGTATTTCGCGGATAACACGTTGTCAATATGCGCCCTACGAGGTATCGTCTGGCCCGATTTGCGGCTTAGCGTCTTTGCGCGAGATCTCCCGTCAATTCACATACAACCACGGCGCCAGCCGCCGCTCCAGCCAATCCACCCCAAAATACAACCCCAGGCCCATCAGGCTCATCGCCAGGATCCCGGCGTACATGGCCGGGTAGTTGAACAGCGTGCTCCCATTCAGGGAAATATAGTAGCCCAGCCCGCGCTGGGTGGCAAACGATTCAGCCACATACAGCACTGCCACCGATGTGCCCACCGACTGGCGCAAAGCGGTCAGGATGGCAGGCAGACTGGCGGGCAGGAACACATAACGAAACAATGCCCGCCGCCCGGCCCCCAGGCTGCGCACGCTGTGGATCAGCTCGGGGCGCAGCGAAGCCGCCTGGTCGCGCACCAGCACCAGGATCTGGAAGAACAGCACCAGGAAAATCAGCAGGATCTTGGCCAGGTCGCCGGTGCCAAACAGCAGCAAAAGCACGGACACCAGCACCACCTTGGGGATGGGATACAGCAGGTACACTACCGGCGCGAAAAAGCGGTTCAAACGGGCTGACTGGCCCAGTACCAGCCCGGCCGGGACCGCCAGCAGGATGGCCAGAAAGGTGCTGGCTGCCACCCGCCACAAGCTGGCCAACAGATGGACCGCCAGGCTGCCCCGTCCCAGCTCGAACCAGAAAGCGCGCGCTACCGCTACAGGCCCCGGGAGGACCGGACGGCCTACCGCCCAGGCCGCGATCTGCCACAGCGCCACCACCGCCAGGGCCGCCAGCAGAAGGTCTCTCAGGCGTGTCTCGCGGGGTTTCATCGCTCCTCCAAACGCCCGCGCAGCTCGCGGCACACATCCAGGTACTGGGCAGTATCGCGGAAGCCGGGCTGCCCGGCCAGGGGGTTTTCCAGCACCAGCGCTTCACGGTTGGGCGGATGGCCCAACAGGAGGATCTTCTTCCCCAGCACAACCGCCTCCTCGATCGCGTGGGTGACGATGACCAGGGTCAGGTTGTGCTCCGCGCACAGCTCAAGGGTCAGGGCTTGCAGGGCCTCGCGGGTGGGAGCATCCAACGATGAGAACGGCTCATCCATCAGCAGCAGATCGGGGTGCAAGACCAAGGTACGCGCGATGGCCGTGCGTTGGCGCTGGCCCCCGGAGAGCTGCTGGGGGAACTGGCCGGCCAGCCCCGCCAGACCCAGACGTTTGAGCCAGGCAGAGACCTGATCCCCACCCACCTTCAAATGTGGTTCGCGAGGGGCGTGCGTGCCGTCCGGACCATAAAAGCCGCGGATCTGCAGGCCAAGCTCCGCATTCTGCCGCACGGTTGCCCAGGGAAGCAGGCCATATTCCTGCAGGATCAACCCGGTTTGCGGGCGCGGGCGGGAGAGTGCCTGACCATCGATCAGGACGCTGCCCGATTGCGGCGCGCGCAGACCAGCCAGCAGGTACAACAGGGTAGTCTTCCCGCAGCCGGACGGGCCCAGGACGGCCCAGGCATCACTGCGTCCGGCCTCCCAGGAGAAACCCTGGAACACCGGCCTGGCCCCCTGGCCTGGATAAGAATAGGTCACATGGTCAAGCTGGATCATTTGGAGATGGCTTTGAAAAAGGTGTCAGGTTGATTATCCGCGAATTGCGCCAATACCGCTAATTTTATATAAGGGGATTCGCGTTATTCGCGCAATTTGCGGTTTATCGTCCTTACTCCGGTAGGAAAGACGGGTTGACCGTCTCGGAATAGGGTACATCTGTATCCAAAAGGCCTTTCTCCCTGGCCCAGGCCAGCACATCAGCATACTGCTCTTCCGAAGGAACACCCGCGGTCACGAATCCCGGAACCACAAAACTTTCCATCAGCGGCTGGGGGATGACGTTCTGCTCACCCAACAATGTTTTAAACTGGCTGCCATCCCGGTTGATCTCATTCACCGCCTCTTCGATGGCTGCCAGGAAACCGCGCACCGCCTCAGGGTGCTCGTCGATGACCGCTTTCCGGAAGGATATGGTGCTGTAGCTGTATTCCGGGTGGCGGGTGTCATCCAGGACATCGATGGCGCCCTGAGCCATGGCCAGCGAAGCCAACGGATCAGGCAGCACCCCGGCCTTCAACTGGCCGGAGTTCAACAGGCTCAAGCGGTCGCTCAGGCTGGGCACTGCAATGGTTTTGATCTCTTCAGCGGTGAGACCTTCCGCTTTCAAGAGGCGCTCGTTGAGGTACTCGATCACCGTGGCATTGGAGATCCCTACCTCTACTCCCTTGAGCTCTGCCACGCTTTTGATCCCGCTCTGGGCAGAGGTGAGAATGCGGAAGAGCGGAGACGTGGCCGTAGCCGCACGCGCGAAGCGCACTACCTGGATCTGGGTCTGGTCTTTGTTGGAAAGGATGGAAGACAGGACCTCATTGATCATTCCATCCACCTGGCCGGCGGCAATCAACTGGTCGCGTTCGGGCGCCGAATTGACCGGAACGATCTCCACTTCTACGCCGTGCTGTTGGAAATATCCCCGCTGCTGAGCGGCATAGACGGGCAGCGAATCCAGGATGCGCAGGGCCGCGAACTTCAGTTTCACGGGTCTGTCGGCAGCCGCTGGGCTAGGCGAAGCACCCGGCCCCATGGAGCAGGCAGACAGCCCCAGGCTGAGAACAACCAGCAGGCTGGCAATGGTCAGTAGGGTGGGAGTTCGACGCATAGATTCCTCCGGGATGGATGAGTGGTAGCCGGCCAGACTTTCTTGCGGCAGCGGATTTGATTATAGCATGGCTGGAAGACACCAGCTATCAGACACCTGGTGTTTTCGAAAACACCGGGTGTCTGAAATTACACTTCGGTAAGGCGGGGCAATTCATAACTATTCGGCTTGACACAATTTTGCCCCTGTGCTACATTTGTATTTGGTTCTCCTGAGCCCGTTAATAATTGAGCTTTCAGAACGCCTTTGGGCGTTTTGTTCATTCCCGTTAAGGAGTGCAGCATTGACTAAGTCACGCACCCAACTTATGGTCGAGCGCCTACGCGAGCTCCAAGCCTCATCACCGGATATCGAAGCCTCGGCTATAGTCAGCGTAGATGGTTTAACCATCGCCTCCGCACTACCTCAGGGCGTAGAAGAGGACCATGTCTCCGCCATGTCGGCCGCCATGCTTTCTTTGGGTGAGCGTATCGCCAATGAGCTGGGGAGGGGGTCTCTCGCACAGGTTTATATCAAAGGAGAAAAAGGCTACGTCGTTCTGATGTCCGTGGGGGAAGAAGCCGTATTAACCGCCCTGGCGCGCGAACAGGCCAAACTAGGATTGATCTTCCTGGATATGCGCCGCGCGGCAGAAGACATTACCAAACTCATTTAGGCGGCTGGTGATATGGAACCCATCCCAAAGAGCGGCTTATATTACGCCAACAAGATCACTCGCATCACGATTGAAGCCCTGGAAGACGTCATGGGGAAGAACGGCCTGAATGCCATCCTTAACCTGGCCGGTTTGCCCCACCTGATTGACAATTATCCTCCCAACAATCTGGAGCGCGAGTTCGATTTTGCCGACTTCTCCGCGATCAACCTGGCCCTGGAAGAAATGTACGGCCCGCGCGGTGGGCGAGGCCTGGCGCTGCGCGCCGGCCGGGCGGCCTTTGCCGGCGCCTTGAAAAACTTTGGCGCCCTGGCCGGAGTTGGCGACCTGGCTTTTAAAGTACTCCCCCTACAGGCCAAACTGCGGATCGGTCTCCCGGCGATGGCCAAGATCTTCAGCCAGACCAGCGACCAATATTCTACGGTGGAAGAGCGCGAGAATGATTTTGTCTATACCATCCACCGCTGCCCGGTCTGCTTTGGCCGCAGCAATTCGGACAAGCCCGTCTGCTACGTGGCAGCCGGGTTGATCCAGGAAGGCCTGAAATGGGTCTCCGGCGGAAACGAATTCCGCGTCAATGAAGCGCACTGCCTCGCCATGGGCGACCCGGTTTGCGATTTCGTTATTCAGAAAGATCCGATCTCCTGATCGGCTCCAATCGTTAACCTGTGACTGACCCTAAATCATCTATCTTAATCGTTGAAGACGATCTGGATATCGCAGATATGCTCAACGCGTATTTTCGCGTCCAGGGTTATGATGTCCATACGGCAAACTGGGGAGAAGATGGGGTAAAGCACTGCCTTTCCACTCCCCCCGATCTGGTCATCCTGGACATCCGCCTGCCGGATATCGATGGGTATGAAGTGGCCAACCGGCTGCGCTCGAACCGGCGTACTCAGGATATTCCCATTATCTTCTTAACCGAAAAAAGGGAACGCGCGGACCGCCTGCGCGGCCTTGAGCTGCACGCCGAAGATTTTATCAACAAGCCCTTTGATATCCAGGAGCTGCGCCTGCGCGTGCGCAATGCCCTGCGCCGTAACAGCCAGGGAAGCCTGACCAACCCCGTCACCAGCCTCCCGGAAGGTGCGCTGGTCGACGAGCGGCTTTCCGAATGCCTGGAAAAGAAAGACTGGGCCCTGCTGCTGATCTCATTACATAACCTGGACACTTTCCGCGAGATCTATGGGTTCGTCGCCTCGGATGACCTGCTGCGCGCCGTAGTATTGATGCTCAACGACGCTATCCACGAATTGGGCGGTCCAAACGACTTTTTGGGGCATCTCGGCCTGACCGATTTCCTGATCGTCACCGAACCGTCTGCACTGGTCCCCCTCAAAGAACGCGTCCGCAAACGCCTGGAACAGTCTTTAGGTTACTTCTATCGCGATCAGGACCGCCAGGTCCATATGGAAAGTGGTAAACGCCTGGCCGTCCAGATGGGCGAGCTTGTCGCTCAGCAGGAGCGCCTGACTACGGTCGACCAGCTCAAAACACAACTTTTACGTCTGCGGAAATAGGTGAACTCTTGCGTATCACGGTGGTTGTTCCAACATATAACGAAGCGGAAAACCTGCCCAAGCTGGTCTCCGCTTTATTCAGTCTGCCGCTTCCCGAATTAAACCTGCTGGTCGTCGACGATAACAGCCCCGACGGCACCGGCCAGATTGCCGACGACTTCTCCAACCAATATCCCGAACGGGTGCGTGTTCTGCACCGCGCAGGGAAACTCGGCCTGGGTACGGCTTATATCTCCGGGTTCCACCTGGCTCTGGAACACGGTGCGCAGGCTGTGGCGCAGATGGATGCCGACTTCTCTCATCCCGCTGAGAAGCTGGTCGAAATGGCTGCTGCGCTCGACTCCTGCGACGTCGCCATGGGCTCTCGTTATATACCCGGCGGGAAGCTCGACGAGCAGTGGCCTTTCTGGCGCAAGGCGCTTTCTTACTTTGGAAATTATTACGCCCGCACAATCCTGGGAATGCGCCTGCGCGACGTGACCGGCGGCTACCGCATGTGGCGGCGCGAAACTTTGCTGGGGATGCCGCTGGAGCGGGTGCGTTCCAACGGGTATATCTTCCAGGTAGAGATGGCTTACGTGGCCAACCGCCTGGGATACACCTTCAAAGAGATCCCATTTTATTTTGCGGAGCGGCGCTGGGGGAAATCCAAGATGTCCTTCCGCATCCAATACGAAGCCGCTGTCCGCGTCTGGCAGTTGAAAAGTATGTACGGCGATCTCAAGAAAGGTTAAACCATAAAAAAAATGGGACGGCTCAGCCGCCCCATTTTTTTTATGGTTTAAGTGGATCCCAATCCGGGGTGGCACGTATCCCCGATAAACTGCTCGTGATAATCGGTATGCGGGGCCGGAAAGGCATGCGGCGCTTCTTCCCTTCAAATTCTAGACTTGATTCAGGCCTGATAAACGAGTAATATGGTGAAAGTTGTCAAATCTCACCAATCTCGCAGGAGGTAGCTTATGGGTGCAGTGTATACCAACCGGATGATGCGTTTGATGGCCACTCTGAAGCCCGTTACGGATCTGCTCAACGATCCGGTGTTCAACCAACGCAATGAAGATCGCCTGTCGTGTGATTTTGCCCTGGGCAACCCGCAGGAAATGCCGCTGCAGGGCTTCGTCGACGCGCTTGGCCGGGCTTTACATCCGAAAGACAAGGACTGGTTTGCCTACAAATTGAGCGAACAGCCCAGCCGCGAGATCATGGCCGGGGCTTTGTTCCACTGGCGCGGGATCGAATTCGATCCGGATGATATCTTTATGACCAATGGGGCCTTCGGCGGCCTGGCTGTCACCCTGAGCACCATCATCGATCCGGGCGACGAGGTGATCTTTATCAGCCCACCCTGGTTCTTCTATGAAGCGATGATCATCTCTTATGGGGGTGAGCCCATCCGAGTAAAAGTCGATCCCGACACCCTCTCGCTCGACCTGGACGCCATTGAAGCGGCCATCACCCCGCGCACGCGTGCTATCATTATCAATTCGCCCAACAATCCCACCGGCAAGATCTACTCTCCCGAATCCCTCACCGCCCTGGGCGAGATCTTACGAGCCGCCAGCATCACCCACGGACACACGGTATACCTGATCTCGGATGAGTCTTACAGCAAGATCATCTATGACCAGCGCGAATTCCCGAGCCCGACCCGCTACTACCCCTATTCGTTTTTGATCTATACCTATGGGAAAACCTTACTCACCCCAGGGCAGCGCATCGGATATATCGCCATGCCACCGGATATGCCCAATCGGGAGGATCTGCGCCCGGCCGTATTTGTATCCCAGATGATTACGGGATACGCATTCCCGAACGCTCTGCTCCAGCACGCGCTGGGAGACCTGGAGAAGCTGTCAATCGATATCGACCACCTGCAGCAAAAACGCGACCGTATGGTGCGCGCGTTGGCCGACCAGGGCTACGAACTGCATAATCCGGAAGGCACCTTCTACCTGCTCCCCCGCTCTCCCATACCGGATGACCTGGCCTTTGCAGAGATGCTCAAAGAGGAGCATATCCACGTCCTGCCCGGCAGCGTGTGCGAAATGCCCGGCTACTTCCGCCTTTCCCTGACCGCCAGCGACGAGATGATCGACCGGGGTTTACCCGGTTTCGGCCGCGCTATCCAGCGCGCAAAAGAAAAAGCTTCCTCGAGGGCATAAAGCAAAAATCAATCCAGTTCCAACCATTTTTCAGCGCCGGATGTCAAATATCCCCACTCTTCCAGGCTCAGCGTCTCCGCCCGGCGCTGCGGATCGATCCCGCTCGCCTGGAGCCCCTCGGCGGCTTGAGCCGGAGAAATCCGCAGTCCGGCGGACAGCGCATTGCGCAGGGTTTTGCGTTTCTGGCTGAAACCGGCCTTGATCAGCCGGAAGAATGCATCCAGCTTCCCTTCCGGAATGACCGGTTGGGGATATAAATCTACGCGCACAATACTCGAGTCAACCTGTGGGGGCGGATAAAACGCTCCGGCCGGGATGCGTCCCACAACGGCCGGCTGCCCGTAGACCTGCACCGAGAGCGCCAGCAGGCTCATATCACCAGGCCGGGCGCAGATGCGTTGGGCTACCTCACGCTGCACGGTCAGGACCAGCCGGGCAGGGCGCACCGGCTGTTCGAGCAGGTGGCGCAGGATGGCCGAGGTGATGTAAAAAGGGATATTAGCCACCACCTGGTAGCCGGATTCCAAACCCAGGCCGGCCGGGTTGAAACGAAGGATATCCCCCTGCTGGATCTCCACGTTGGGATAAGCCGCAACGACTTCGCGCAGGATGGGTACCAGCTGCCCGTCGACTTCCACCGCCACCACCCGGCGCACCGCCAGGGCCAGGTGGCGCGTCAGGCTGCCCAACCCGGAGCCGATCTCCAACACCGTATCGTTCGCCTCCACTTCCGCCGCTGCCACCACCCGCGCCAGGATGGCGTCATCCATCAGGAAGTTCTGCCCCAGCTTTTTATCCGGCCGCAGCCCATGCATTTTGAGCAGCCCCGGGATATCCAGAGGGGCCAGGCGCTTCCAGGAGACGGATTGGCCGGCATCGCTCATGGGCAGCTTGGCTCATCCGGCTGGGTTGGCCAGGTGCCGGCCATAAACTCCGAGACCAGATCGCGGATGATGTCGAAATCGGTGTCGTAGACAAAGGTCCGATATTTATTGAACGGATCGTAAACCCGGCTGGGCTCCAGGATGTCCTTGGGTAAGCCAGTAAAGATCAGGTTTTCGGATTTGAGCTGCGGGACCAGGCAGGCCAGCTGGCTGATTTGCGCCAGGCTGAGGTCGGTTTGGACCGAATCCTGAAAGGAGGCGATCAGCTTGGGGATCTTGGGAAGCACCTCCGGGCTGGTCACTTTCTTTTTCAGGGCGCACATCACCAGGGTCTGGTTATCGCCGCGAGTCAGATCGTTATATTTCTTGCGCACCCGCGAAAGCTTGAGGGCGTGGATGCCGTCCAGGTGCTGCTGGCCGGCCTCGAAGAAGCCCATATCCTCGGTCTTATCGTCAATCGGCCGGCCGTCCACCGGCTGTTCCAGGAAGACATCGATCCCGCCCACCGCATCGACCATCTTGACAAACGTATTCATGTTTACCGCGCCGTAATGGTCGACGCGCATGCCAAAATTGAGATCCAGGGTGCGCGCCAGCAGCCCAGGGCCGCCGCCCGGCCCGTCATAATAGCCCATCCCGGGCCCGCCGTACAGGTAGGCCTGGTTGAGTTTACCGTGCGTAATCCCGTAATGTTCGGAGATTTCCGGAATCTCCACCCACAAGTCGCGCGGGAAGGAGAGCATGGTTACTCTGGGGATGGTAAAGTCGACCCGCGCAACCCGGATCACATCCGACAGACCGTACAGGTAGTCGTTCGAGCGGTTATCCGCCCCAATCCCCAGCAGATACATGGTCGGCGGACCGCCGCACAGCGGTTTGGGTGTAGCAGTGGGAGCCGGGGTCCTGGTCGGGATGGGTTTCGGCGTACCCTCCACCTGAGCCACGGCCTTCGGTGTATCCGATGGCAGCCAGCGGGTGGCGGTGGGACCCAGAGTCAGGGTGGGGAGCCCCAGACTGGGTCCCAGTGGGGTATCCCAGCTCTTTATTAACTGCGGCCCGGCTACCAGGCCGGCGATTGCCAGGATTCCCACAACCGCCAATACCCAGGCCAGCCCGCGTTTCATGCGAAATTTCATATACAACACTCCAATGCAGACAGGTTAGAAAATTATACCACCCGGAGGAGGGAAGCTCGTTGGACACGGAGTTTCACGGAATAAATAAATGAATGATTGACAAAACCCGGCGGCAACCATAGAATCATTTTTATCATGTCGTCTCTTAAAACCGGCGCAAAACCTATCTCCTCCGGGCAGGGTCTCACCCACCCTTTTCCATGGCCGGCCTGGATCCTGTCCCTCCTGCTGCTGAGCGGCGGGTTGGCCGCCTGGAAGATCCTGCCAACCCTGCAAAACGGTGGAACGGGTGTGGCCTTCATGCTCCTGTTTACCATTCTGCTGACCCTGGCGTTGGGCAGCGCCCTGAGCCGCAGCCTGGCGCGGCCGGCGCGCGGCTACCGCCTGGGGTACCTGCTCGGCCTGGGGCTCGCCTGGGCGCTGGTGTTGAGCTGGGTCGCGGCGCGCGCGCCGGTGCAAGAACCGGCCGGTCTGATCGCCGCTGCCTGGGGAGGAGCCACCCTGGGGGCCCTGCTGCTGACCAGCCTGCGGGATGGGTTGTGGGAAGATAACTTTCCACCTTCTACGCTGATCCAAAGCGAGGTCCACCGCCGGCATTTCGAGCAGATCGGGTCGCCCAGCCCTACCCCCCTGGGGAAGCGGCTGTTCGACCTGCTGCTCTCTAGCCTGGGATTGATCCTGTCATTTCCGGTGACCCTGCTGATCGGGCTTCTCATCTGGTTGGAAGATCCCGGGCCGCTGTTGTTTGTCAAGAACTCGGTGGGAAAAGGCGGGGCAAATTTCCACCAGCTCAAGTTCCGCACCATGATCCGCAACGCCGAAGAGGCTACCGGACCGGTGCTGGCCCAGGAAGATGACCGGCGTGTCCTGTGGATCGGGCGCTTCCTGCGCAAAACCGCCCTGGACGAGCTGCCGCAGCTGGTGAACATCTTGCTGGGAGAGATGAGCTTTGTGGGGCCGCGCCCGCAGCGCACGGTGCTGGTTCATGGGTATCTGGAGACTATTCCCGGTTATGCCGAGCGCCACCGGGTCGCACCCGGCCTGTCCGGACTGGCCCAGGTAGCCGGCAGCTATTACATTTCCCCGGCCGAAAAGCTGGCCTGGGACCGCCAGTACATCCGGCATGCCAGCCTGGGTTTTGACCTGCGCCTGATTGCTCTGGCCTTCCTGCTCGTCTTCTGGTACCGCTGGAAAAAAAATGGGGACGCTCCCCTCCCCGAACGCTGGCTGGGGATTCGAAAAAAAATTAATTAGAAAAAAATTTAACACGAAGAGACGAAGAGCATGAAGGTTTTGGAAATTACTTTGTGGTCTTCGTCTCTTTGTGTTTCAGTTTTTTATGACTTTGCCTGGAGACTCACTTTCCGCCAGGACAGCCACAAAACCAGGTTGATGATCAGTGCGTTGAGCACCTGGCCGGCCATCGTCCCGTAAATCCCCCAGCGCTGGATGGCCCACAACCCCACCGTCAGCATGGTGACGATCGCCAGCGCGTTGGCGATGAAGATCGGCCGGCTAAAACGGATGGCCTTGAGTGCGGTTTGCAAGGGCCAGTAGGCATACCACAGCGCATAGAATATAGCCAGCAGGTAGATCCCCTGGCGGAAGGGCAGGTAGGTATCCCCGCGCAGCAGGTGGAGCAGCGGCGCGGAAAACTCGACTGCCCCAAGCAGCAGCAGTCCCACCGGGATACCCAGGAGCAAGTAGCTCAGTTTCATCACCCGCCGGAGCGGCTGGAAACCCTCCCGGGCATAGATCTTCGAGATCCGGGGGGTCAGGAAGGTGTCGCTGGCGCGCAGCAGCACGTGGATGGGTGCGACCAGGTTCTGCAGCGCCTGGTAAGCCCCTGTGGCGGCAAAACTGATCATACCCGCGGTCAGGATCGGGTAGAACTGGACCGCCACCCAGTTGAGCACAGTCCCACCCAGCGTCCAGCGCCCGAATTTCCAGTTCTGTTCCCAGGTGGCGCGCAGCTTGAGACCGCGAGCCGTCCACAGCCCGCGCGCCTGCCAGAAACCCACCGCGAAAGCGGCCAGCCCGCCCCAGCCGATGGCGTTCAACCCGCCGATCCCGCTCAGTTGGTGGCTCGTCCCCAGCCAGATCACCAGCAGGATGCGCACCAGGTTCTGCAGGAGGGTGTTGACCACCGCGCGCAGCACCTGCCCGCGCGTGTAAAACACGCGCCGGATAAATTCCTGGAACTGCCAGGTCAAAAAGGAGAACCACAGCGCGAACAGAGTCGGGCCGGCCATATCGTTGCCGGCGGCGGTCAGCAGCCAGCCGATACCCGCCGCGGCTGCCGCGCTCGCCAGGGCCAGGATCAACTGCGCCAGGCCGGTGGCGCTGACATACGCGCGGAACTCATCGGCATCCAGCCCCGCTCCGATCGAATTGAGCGGCTGGATGATCAGGCCTTCCTGGACGGCGCGCACAAACAGCACCGCCAGAAACCCCACCGTGTAGATGCCAAATTCGGTCGGGCTGACATAACGCGATACCAGCACAGAGGCCAGGAAATTGCCCGCGCTGATCACTCCCTGGTCGATGGCCGAGAGCTGCCCCTTGCGGGCTACCTCGCTGACCGAAAATGCCGCCACCGGTTTGATGAGGCGGAAAAAACGCGCGGATAAGGTTGTCGGTTCTAAGGGGGCTGGATGGGGTTCGGTCATGTTGTGCGCTGCGATCCGTTAAGGGTATAAGATGTAAGGGATATAGGCCGGTACGGGGGTCAGGAAGTAAACCGTCACCCAGTGGTGCCAGGAGACGTAGGCGTCATCGGTATAGGCCAGGTCGATCCAGTAACGGCCGGGGATGCCGCCGCCGGTATCCCCAATGGTGGCTTTGCCATAGCCAGGGACGTAGATCTGCTGGCCGAGCATATCCAGGTACCAGCTGACCGTGGTCGCGACGGTCCCCTGGGCCACCGGCATGCCGCTGGCGGTGCCGTTCAGACAGCGGTCTACCCCGCTGCGGCAGGGTGAGTAAGAGGTGGCGTAGGCGGAGATCTTGCGCCAATATTCGATCTCCTGCCCGTCCACCACTTCCGTGCGCACCACCACCTTGGTGCCGTGGCCCAGGATGCGTGTTTGCGGCTCGCGCGCGCTCCATTCACCCTCCGCCACGTGGGAAACTTCCTGTCCATCCTCGTAGCGCACCCGCTCGCGGTTGAGGATCAGGCCCGGCAGCCCTTCCTGGATCACCGACTCGTGATCCAGCTCGGTTTCCGGGTCGAGCTTGGATTCAGTTTTAAAGGGGACCAGTTTCTGGGTCATCAGCACGCTCTCACGCACGCGCACCACGCGGATCTCGCGGTTGGCCGGGATGGCTTGATCTTCCGCGGGACGGGTATAGTCCAACCCCTGGATGGAAAGCCCCACCTCGGCCAGCACCTCGCCCACGGTCTGGGCGGCGGTATGCGCCTGGATGGCATGGTCCTGGACGCGGATCGTAACGGCCCTGGCGCGCAGCAGGCGCGCCTCGATCGGGGCAGCCAGCGGGGTTTCCGCGGGCGGATCCAGCCGGTCGGCAGGCGCCAGGCGGATGCCCGCTTCCCACAATGCCGCCCCGAGCGTCGCGGCGCTCGAGTGGAATGTCCGGACCTGACCGTCCTCATCCACCGTTACCGGCACAGCCCGCGCCACCTGGATAACGCGCTGGCTTTCCGAGGCCAGGGGCAGAGCCGGGTCAACCAGCGCACCGTCTACCCACACCCGGTCGCCCGGGTAGAGCCTGACCCCAGCCTCGGCCAGCAGGTTGGCCGGTCGCCGCTCGGCGCTCAGCAGGGTCTCGGCCTTCTCCCCGTCCAGGATTTGGATCTGGGCGGCGCGCTCCACGCGCAGCTGCGGGACGCTCCAGAAGCGCTCCTCAACCGGCGCGAACAGCCGGTCACCGGGACCCAAAGCGATGTTCCCATCCCGCAGCACGCCTTCCAGATCGAATGCGCGCGTCTGAAAACGCAGCGGGACACCGTCGACGAGGATCCGCGCGGTCTGTTGAGAGGCCAGGAACAGCAGGGCCGCCCCAGCCAATATCAACCCCACGGCCAGCCCGTAGAAGCGTATGCTCCTCATGGTGGCATGATTGTATCAGAAAAAACACATCCGAAAAACCGATCGCCTTTACACGCGCTTAACACCGCCTCGTGTTCCCTTAACCGCGTCTTAACGGGTTCCGCAGTTTAATTCCATTGTAGAAATGGAGGATTGAACCTGTGGACCTGATCTATTTTGGCGTTGTGATCCTATTTTTTGCCCTGACCTACGGGCTGCTGAGACTGTGCGATGGATTGATGGGAGGTGAGCAGTGAACTGGCTTTATCTCGCCGCGAGCTTGATTTCTCTACTGTTATTCATCTATCTGTTCCTGGCCCTTTTGAAACCGGAGAAGTTCGAATGACATTCAACAACGTTCTCCAGATCCTGATCTATTTTATCGTCCTGATCCTGCTGGCGAAGCCATTGGGCAGCTTTATGGCGCACGTCTACCAGGGTGAGCGGACTTTCCTCGACCCTGTTTTGGGCCCGGTAGAGCGCTTTCTATACCGCGTATCCGGCGCGAAACCCGAGCAGGAGATGAGCTGGAAGGTCTATGCCCTGGCGGTCCTGGTGTTCAGCTTCGCGGGCTTTATCGTCCTTTACGCGCTCCAGCGCCTACAGGGATTCTTGCCGCTCAACCCCGAGGGCCTCGGTGCGGTTAGCCCAGATTCATCTTTCAATACGGCTACCAGTTTTGTGACCAACACCAACTGGCAGGGATACGGCGGCGAGACCACCATGAGTTACCTGACCCAGATGCTGGGGCTGACGGTGCAGAACTTTGTCTCCGCTGCAGCAGGGATGGCCATCCTGGCGGCATTTATCCGCGCCCTGGCGCGCCATTCGGTCAAGACCCTGGGAAATTTTTGGGTCGACCTGGTGCGCTCCACGCTGTATATCCTGCTGCCCCTGTCTCTGATCGTGGCCCTGATCCTCGTTTCACAAGGGGTGGTGCAGAATTTTTCCCCTTATCAGACGGCGGCGCTCCTCCAGCCAACCGTCGACGCGGATGGGAACCCGGTCACCGAACAGGTGCTGGCCATGGGTCCGGCCGCCTCGCAGATCGCGATCAAACAGCTCGGCACGAACGGCGGTGGTTTCTTCAACGTGAATTCTGCCCACCCCTTTGAAAATGGAACCCCGTTGTCGAATTTTATCGAGATGCTGTCCATCCTGCTGATCCCGGCGGCGCTGTGCTACACCTTCGGGAAAATGGTCCGCGATACCCGCCAGGGCTGGGCCCTGCTGGCAGCCATGACTATCGTACTGGTCGTCTTCTTGGGTGTGGCAGTCTGGGCCGAACAAATCGGTAACCCGGCTTTCGCGTATCTAGGGATCGACCAGACAGCCAGCGGGCTGCAATCCGGCGGAAATATGGAAGGTAAAGAAGTCCGCTTTGGCATCGCCAATTCGGCTTTATGGGCAACTGCCACCACGTCAGCTTCCAACGGATCGGTCAACTCCATGCACGATTCGTACACTCCCCTGGGCGGCCTGGTCACACTGATCATGATGCAGCTGGGCGAGGTGATCTTTGGGGGAGTGGGTTCGGGGTTGTATGGGATGTTGGTTTTCGTTATCGTGGCGGTCTTCGTGGCCGGGCTGATGGTCGGGCGCACCCCGGAGTATCTGGGGAAAAAGATAGAAGCTTTTGAGATGAAGATGGCCTCCCTCTTGATCCTGATCATGCCCCTGACCGTGTTGGGTCTGACGGCTATGGCCCTGCTTACCGATGCCGGCAAAGCTTCGATCTACAACTCCGGCCCGCACGGATTTAGCGAGGTGCTGTATGCCTTTTCATCGCAGGGCAACAATAACGGCAGTGCGTTTGCCGGCCTGGGCGCAAATACCCCCTTTTACAACCTGACCGGCGGGATCGCCATGTGGATCGCGCGCTTCTGGCTGGCCGTACCGACCCTGGCCCTGGCGGGCTCGCTGGCGCAGAAGAAGAAAATCCCGGCCGGCGCCGGGACTCTGCCTACGCATACGCCGCTGTTTATCGTCTGGCTGATTTCGATCGTCCTGATCGTCGGGGCGCTGAACTTCTTACCGGCGCTCGCGCTCGGGCCGATCATCGAGCACTTAATAATGGGAATGTAAATCCTATGACAGCACAACCAGTTTCACCCAATCCAAAAGGGAAATCTGGCGCTCGCACAGCGCTGTACCGGCGGGCATTGATCGACGCCTTCAAAAAACTAAACCCGGCCTGGATGGTACGCAACCCGGTCATGTTCGTCGTCGAAGTGGGCAGCATCCTGGCCACCTTTCTCTGGATCCAGGCCATGCTCGGCCAGGGAGAAGCTCCGGCCGGGTTTATCGGCGTCGTAACGCTCTGGCTGTGGTTTACCGTGCTGTTTGCGAATTTCTCTGAAGCCCTGGCGGAAGGGCGCGGGAAGGCCCAGGCCGAAGCCCTGCGCCGCGCGCGCCAGTCGACCCCCGCCAAAAAGCTGGGCGAGCCAAAGCGGGGCGCGCACTATACCACAGTCAATTCAACCGACCTCGGGCAGGGAGATATCTATCTGGTAGAAGCCGGCGACCTGATCCCCGCGGATGGCGAAGTCATCGAAGGCATTGCTTCAGTGGATGAAAGCGCCGTGACCGGCGAGAGCGCCCCCGTGATCCGTGAAGCCGGCGGCGACCGCAGCGCAGTGACCGGCGGTACGCGCCTGCTGTCCGACTGGTTGATCGCGCGCGTCAGCGCAAACCCCGGCGAAGGCTTCCTGGACCGCATGATCGGCCTGATCGAAGGCGCGAAACGGCAAAAGACGCCCAATGAGATCGCCCTGAATATCCTCCTGGCCGCTTTTACGATCATCTTCCTGGGGGTATGCGTGACCCTCATGCCGTTCTCACTGTACAGCGTCGAAGTGGCCGGACAGGGTACCCCTATCACCATTACCGTCCTGGTGGCTCTACTGGTCTGCCTGATCCCCACCACGATCGGCGGTCTGCTTTCCGCGATCGGGATTGCCGGGATGGACCGCATGATCCAGCGCAACGTAATCGCCATGTCGGGCCGCGCCGTCGAGGCTGCCGGGGATGTGGACGTGCTGCTCCTGGATAAGACCGGCACGATCACCCTGGGCAACCGCCAGGCGGTGGATTTTATCCCGATCGGCAATACCCAGCCTCAGGTCCTGGCAGAAGCGACCCAATTATCCTCCCTGGCGGACGAAACCCCGGAAGGGCGCAGCATCGTGGTGTTGGCCAAGGAGAAATACCACCTGCGCGGAAGGACTGTAGGAGGGGGTGCCGAAAATGAAGGCGGGATGCGCTTTATCCCATTCAGCGCGCAAACCCGCATGAGCGGCGTCGACATCGAGGACGGCGGCAACCCGATCCGCATTCGCAAAGGCGCGCCGGACACGATGGTTGACCTAATCCTAAGCCGCGGGAAGAGCGTGCCAGCCGACCTGCAGCCCACCGTCGAGAAGATTGCCCGCAATGGGGGCACGCCGCTGGTGGTCGTTCAAAACGAGGAAGCGCTGGGTGTGATCCATCTCAAAGATATCGTCAAAGGCGGCATCAAAGAGCGCTTCACCCACCTGCGCAAGATGGGCATCAAGACTGTGATGATCACGGGCGATAACCCGCTCACCGCGGCCGCCATCGCAGCTGAAGCCGGCGTGGACGACTTCCTGGCGCAAGCTACCCCAGAAGCCAAACTCAAGCTGATCCGCGAATTCCAGACCGGTGGGCGCCTGGTTGCGATGACCGGCGACGGCACCAACGACGCTCCAGCGCTGGCCCAGGCCGATGTGGCGGTTGCCATGAATACCGGCACCCAGCCCGCCCGCGAAGCGGCTAATATGATCGACCTGGATAGCAACCCGACCAAACTGATCGAGATCGTGGAGATCGGCAAACAGCTGCTCATGACCCGCGGCGCCCTGACCACCTTCAGCATCGCCAATGACGTGGCCAAGTATTTCGCCATCATCCCGGCCGCCTTTGCCTCTACCTATCCGGCCCTGGGCGCCCTCAACTTTATGCGCCTTGCTACCCCGCAGAGCGCCATCCTCTCGGCGGTCATCTTCAACGCCCTGATCATCATCGCCCTGGTCCCGCTGGCGCTGCGCGGCGTGCCCTACCGGGCAGTCGGGGCAGCCCAGCTGCTGCGCGATAACCTGGTGATCTACGGGTTGGGGGGGCTGCTTGCTCCCTTTATCGGGATCAAGCTGATCGATTTGCTGCTGGTGGTTCTAGAGTGGGTTTAGCAGATGATTTATGGTTTTTTTCGCCGGTGATGTCATTGGCTCTTGAGAGTATCGGTTAGCAAGAAAATGATGCAGAGGGAAAAATGGAAAAACAAAATCGTCCTGATTGGTGGGTGGTCTACCTGATTGGAGCCGGAATGCTCTTCTTGATGTTTCTTGAAATCCGCCAGGGTCTAACGGAAACCGGCCTTCAGATCGCTGAAAGTCTGACCCTCTGCACGGGTTATGGGCTGATCAGCCATTGGTTGAGCGCCAATACGGGAAAAATCGCCAGGGATGATCTGAACCGAGCGCGGCAGGCTCTGCGGCTGGACGGCCAGGGTGACACTCAGGATGGCCCGAGCCATATGGCTCTAACGGGCTACCTGATCACAGGCAGGCAGCGGATCACCCTTTACGGCCATAATCCCGTCGAAAGCGTCGATTGTGCTCCCGGCGGCAGTCCCCGGGATGCACTCTCCGGGGATGGAGGTTCGCCGGAAGATCCGCGTAGCCAAATAACCCACGGGGATCGGGATAACTCGCGAGAATTTCACCCGTATATTGGACTCAATTGAGGTACACCGATGATACGCAAGCTTTTTCGTCCGGCTCTACTTATTTTCGCCCTGCTGACACTCCTGACCGGTATAATTTACCCGCTCGTGGTCACTGGTCTGGCGCAGGTTATTTTTCCCCATCAGGCCAATGGCAGCCTGATCCGGCAAAATGGCCAGACCGTGGGTTCAGAATTGATCGGCCAACCCTTCAACGACCCGGCCTACTTCTGGGGCAGGCTTTCGGCCACCGGGCCGCATCCATACAACCCCGCGGCTTCCAGCGGTTCCAATCTGGGTCCTACCAACCCGGCTTTGATCGAAGCCGTACAGGCACGCATCGACGCCCTCAAGGCAGCCGGTCCTGGCAACCTTGCCCCGATCCCGGTGGACCTGGTCACCGCATCCGGCAGCGGCCTGGATCCGCATATCAGCCCGGCGGCGGCGCTGTACCAGGCGCCGAGGGTTGCTCGCGAACGCGGCCTGACCGAGGACCAGGTGCTCGCCCTGATCCAACAGCATACTGAAGGCAGGACGCTTGGTTTCCTGGGCGAGCCGCGGGTGAATGTACTCGAATTGAACCTGGCCCTGGATCAGAATTAATGGATGGAACATTTGAGGTCCTTCGAAACCCACTCAATCGTTCCCTTTGAAATCGTGGTACGATATTTTTAGAGGGAGCATGAACGAGCCAAACCGCCCCAATCCGGATGAGCTGCTGGCGCGGATCCAGTCCGAAGAACAGGCCCTGACGCGCGGGAAGTTAAAAATCTTCCTGGGCTATGCCGCCGGTGTAGGGAAGACCTACGCCATGCTGGAGGCCGCCCATCAGCGCAAAGATGAAGGGATCGATGTGATCATTGGCTATATCGAAACCCACAGGCGCAAGGAGACCGAAGCCCTCCTCGCCGATCTGGAAATCATCCCCCGCCGGCAAGCTGCGTATCACGGCGCCAATCTGACCGAGCTGGACGTGGACGCCGTGTTGGCCCGCCGGCCGCAGCTGGCCCTGGTGGACGAGCTGGCCCACACCAATATTCCCGGTTCGCGTCACCCCAAGCGCTGCATGGATATCGAGGAAATCCTCGCGGTCGGGATCGACGTCTACACCACGGTCAACATCCAGCACCTGGAAAGCCTCAACGATGTAGTCCAACAGATCACCGGGGTGGTGATGCGCGAAACCATCCCCGACCGGCTGCTGGACGAGGCCAGCGAGATCGAGCTGGTCGATCTGCCGCCGGAGGAGCTGCTCAACCGGCTCAAAGAGGGCAAAGTTTATATCCCCGAACAGGCTTCGCGGGCGCTGGAAAAATTTTTCCGTAAAGGGAACCTGACCGCTCTGCGCGAAATGACTTTCCGGCGCGCCGCGGACCGCGTGGATGACCAGATGTTCCAGTACATGCAGGCCGAAGCGATCCCGGGCCCGTGGCCGGCGGGCGACCGGATCCTGGTGACGCTCAGCTCCCACCCGATCGGGGAGCGCCTGGTGCGCACCGGGCGCCGGCTGGCGGACGACCTGAATGCCGAGTGGTATGTCGTGTACGTGGAAACACCCGGCCATTTAAAAATGCCGCCGGCCAACCGCGAGCGCATCATCAAGAACCTGCACCTGGCAGAGACGCTGGGCGCTAAAGTCAAAAGCATACCCGCCGCCTCCGTGGCGGAAGCCGTGCTGGAGTTTGCCCACAAACATAACATCACCAAAATCGTCACCGGGAAACCCCACCGCCCGCAGTGGTTCGATCTACTGCGTGGGTCGGTCGGCGACCAGATCTTGCGCCACAGCGGCCCGATCGACGTTTACGTGGTCAGCGAAAAAGCTCACCCGGTAGAGCTGCCTTTCAACGTCCAGTCGTTCAACCGCCGGCCCTGGAAACGCTACCTGTACAGCCTCGGCCTCGTCGTTTTGATGACTTTGTTGGGTTTCCCCATCCAGAACAGCATCGAACCCACCAACCTGGTGATGCTGTATCTGGCCGGGGTAGTCATCGCGGCCGTATTTCTGGGGCGGGGACCTTCTATCCTGGCCTCATTGTTGAGCGTGCTGGCCTTTGATTTCTTTTTTATCAATCCCGAATTGACTTTTGTGGTTTCGGATACCGAATATATCCTAACCTTTATCGGTCTTTTGATCGTCGGCCTGGTGATCAGCAATCTGGCAGCCTTACTGCGCGATCAGGTGGATATGCTGCGCAGGCGCGATACGCAGACCCAGGCCGTCAATGTGCTCAGCCGCGATTTGACGGGCGCGATGGACCTTGACCAGGTGTTAGATGTCGTTGTCCGAAATGTAAGCGAAACCTTCAGTCAGGATGTGGTTATCCTGGTCCCCGAAGGCAGCAAGCTGGTCCAGCGGGCGGCCACGCCCAGGTTTGATCTGGACGAAAATGAAATGGCGGTGGCCATTTGGGCTTACGAACATGGACAGGCTGCCGGCAGGGGAACCGAGACCCTGACCGCTTCTTCCATCCGCTACCTTCCCTTGAAAACCGTACGTGGAACAGTGGGGGTGTTGGGTGTCAAAGCAGATAAAGAGCAGCGGCTGTTATCCCCAGACCAGCGCATCCTCCTGGAAAATTTCGCCAACCTGGCCGCCCTGGCTGTCGAACGCTCGCTCCTGGCCATCCAGGCCAGCCAGATGGAAAATATCCGCAATGCGGAACGGCTCCAGGCCGCCCTGCTCAACTCCATCTCTCACGAGCTGCGCACTCCCCTGGCATCGATCATCGGGGTATTGACCAGTTTGAACGAATTTGACACGGCCAAACACCACCAGGGGAGCATCGCTCCCGCGGCGCGCCGCGAGCTGATCGAGTCGGCCACCCGCAAAGCACGCCAGCTGAACCAGATGGTCGGCAACCTGCTGGATATGACCCGCATCCAGGCCGGCGCGGTCCAACTGAACCTTGAGCCCAGCGATATCCAGGACCTGATTGGCGCGGTGCTCAGTCAAATGGAAGATCGACTGCGCAATCACCCGGTCCAGGTCGAGCTGTCTTCAAACCTACCCCTGGTGATGCTCGACAGCGTCCTGATCGGGCAGGTATTGATCAACCTTCTGGATAACGCGGCAAAATATTCACCCAGCGAATGCCCGATCTCAGTAACTGGAGAGTTGAATGGAGATGAGCTGGTCATCCGGGTCGCGGACTGCGGCCCGGGCATCCCCGAAGCAGACATCGGGCGGGTGTTCGATAAGTTTTACCAGGCCACGCGCTCCCAAAATACCGGTGGGGTAGGCCTGGGGTTATCGATCTCAAAAGGGATCATCGAAGTCCACGGGGGGCGTATCTGGGTCGAGAACAACCCGGATAAGGGTGTAACCGTTTCGTTTGCTCTGCCGCTAAAAGTCTATGCGGATGAAGGAGAGGGAAGATCGTGAGCAAAGGATTGAAAGTTTTGGTGATCGATGATGAGCCAGAGATCCGCCGCTTCCTGCGCGTTTCATTAACCTCTCAAAACCACGCGGTGGAAGAAGCTGAAAATGGGGCCGCCGGGCTGTATAAGGCTTTGCACCAGCGTTTTGACCTGGTCATCCTGGATCTCGGCCTGCCGGACGTGGACGGAGTGCAGGTGCTGCGCAAAATCCGCGATAAAAACCAGGTGCCGGTCATCGTCCTTTCGGTAAGGAACCGCGAGAAAGACAAGATCGAGGCCCTGGATGCGGGGGCCGACGACTACCTGACAAAACCATTTGGCATGGGAGAGCTGCTGGCGCGCATCCGCGTGGTGCTGAAACGGCTCGTCTTTCCCACAGACGACCCCATCTATGCGGCCGGTGATTTACGCGTGGATCTCAACAGCCACGTAGTCACCCAGGGCGAGCGAGAAATCCCCCTGACGCCTACCGAATTCGATCTTTTGAAAGTGCTGGTGCAGAATGCGGGTAAAGTCATAACCCATCGCCAATTGAGCAACCTGGTGTGGGGCTCGTTCAACAGCGAAGACGGGCGTTTGCTGCGCGTTAACATCAGCAACCTGCGCCGCAAGATCGAGCCGGACCCATCCCGGCCAGTGTATATCGTGACTGAACTGGGAGTGGGATACCGGTTAAAAATACCCGCCGAATGAATTATTTCAGGTGATAGGGCACATCGATCAGGATGCGCTGGAAACCGCTCTGGCGGCGTTGGAACAGCAGGGCTTTCTTGATCTCATCCGCGGACTGGTTATGTAGGATCTCCTGCCAGGATGCGGAAGGGATCAATTCCGGCAGGATCAAAATGGCCTGCTGGCCGTCGTTATGCTCCTGGTCGGTGCGGTCCAGAAACGATAGGAGCGGCTCGACCACCGAGCGGTACGGAGAAGGCACGATCACGAACTCCACATCCGGGAACCATTCGTTCCAGCGTTTGCGCAGCACCACTTCGTCCGGCCCCGGGTCCACGTCGATATACACCGCGGTCACGTGATCGGTGATCGAGCGGGCAAAGTTGACCGCGTCCACCATCCCGCGGTGCACCGCGGAGACCGGGATCACCACCCGCTGCATGGGCCACGGGCGCAGGGATGGCGGCAGCCCGTGCAAGGAGAGCTGCGCGGATACGTGCCGGTAATGGGCGCGGATTTTCAGGAACATATACACCAGGGCGGGGATGACCAGCACCGAGATCCAGGCCCCTTCGATAAACTTGCTCACCCCGATGATCAGCAGGCTGACCAGGGTCACCACGGCTCCCAGGCCATTGATCAACATTTTAACCCGCCAGCCGGGCTGTTTGACGCGCAGCCAATGGATGACCATGCCAGCCTGCGAAAGCGTAAATGCGCTAAAAGCACCCACAGCGAAGAGCGGCACCAGGGCGTGCGAATCGCCGCCAAAAGCCACGATCAGCGCCGCCGTCACCCCGGAAAGGAGCAGGATTCCGTTGTGGAACACCAACCGGTCGCCCAGGTTGAACAGCTGGCGCGGCATGAATTTGTCCTGGGCCAGGATGGCCGATATGCGCGGGAAGCCTGCGAAGCTGGTGTTGGCAGCCACGGCCAGCACCGCCAGAGTGGAAAATTGGACCACATAGTAAGCCGGTCCGGTACCCAGCAGACGGCGAGCCAGGGCGGACAGGATCGTCTCCTGAGGTCCGGCCACCACACCGAAATATTGGGTCAGCCCCATGCTGCCCAGAAAGAGCAATCCCATCAGAATGGCCATCACCACCAGGGTTTTGCGGGCATTGACCCACTCCGGCTTTTGGAAAGCCGGCACCCCATTGCTGATCGCCTCGATCCCGGTCAGCGCAGTGCAGCCGGCCGAGAAGGCGTGCAGTACGAGGAACAGCGAAAGAGGCTCGACAGCCGGCGGGGCAGCGGCCGACAGCGGAGCCGGCGGATCGCCCGCAACGGCCCGGATCAGGCCAAACAGGAGCATAGCAAAAAATGAAATAAGAAAAATATACACCGGGACAGACATGGTCGTGCCCGATTCGCGCAGCCCGCGCAGGTTGAGCAGCATGATTACCAACAGCAGCGCCAGCGCAACTTCGACCCGGTAGGGCCAGATTTCGGGGAACGCCGAAGCGATGGCCGCCACACCGGCGGTCAGGCTGACCGCGGCGGTGAGCACGTAGTCCAGCAGCAGCGCCGCACCGGCCACCAGCCCGGGATAGGTCCCCAGGTTTTCGCGCGCCACCACGTACGAGCCCCCGCCGGATGGATACCCCTGGATGGTCTGCGCGTAGGAAAGGGCTACCACCCCCAGCAGAAGGGTGATCGCCAGTGCAATGGGGAACTGCAGGGTCAGCCCGGCTGCCCCTGCAATTGCCAGCCCCAGGAAAATTTCCTGGTTGGCGTAGGCCAGCGAAGACAGCGCATCCGGCGAAAAGGCCGCCAGCGCCCGGATTTTATTGAGGCGCTTCCCTTCCATCATTTCATTAGGCAGCGGCGAGCCGATGAGGAGGTACTTCAATTTATTGAGCATAAATCCTACCTAGAAATTCCCCAATCCAAAGTTATATGAAATTATGCACCCAACCGGCATGCCTGTCTATAAAGATCCTGTATACTCTTTCAAATGCCGGGGGCTTGCCAGAATCAATTAGCCTCTCGAACCCAAGTATGAGTTTCGAGAGGCTAATCTTTGCGTCTGCCGGTACAGAGGTGCCGAGACGCAGAATCGGACTGCGGACACTGCGATTTTCAGTCGCATGCTCTACCAACTGAGCTATCTCGGCTTGCTTTCTGACTAACGTTGGATGATTTTAACTGCATGCAGCGCGCTTGTCAAGGAAATCAGTGGGCAGTGAGCAGTGGACAGAAAGAACTGCTCACTGCCCACTGATCTCTACCCACTGCTCTCTACCCACTTCCCACTTCCCCCACACCTTTGACAATCCGGCGTGGCAAGACTAAAATGGTAGAGGAACCAACTACCACTTCATCGATAAGGAGAGCTCGTGAGCAAGTGGCCAGGTAAATACGTGATCGGCTTGACCGGCAACATCGCCACCGGCAAAAGCGTCGTACGCAGAATGCTGGAACACCTGGGAGCCTACGGGATCGACGCCGATGCGCTGGCTCACCGCGCCATCGCGCGCGGCGCCCCCGGGTACAAACCGGTGGTCGAGATGTTTGGGCGCTGGGTGCTGAACGCAGACCAGCAGATCGACCGCGTCCGCCTGGGACGGGTGGTATTCTCCGATCCGCACGCCCTGGCCATCCTCGAGTCGATCGTCCACCCGCTGGTCGGCCAGGCCATCGATATCATCGTCCAGCGGGCTACCCAACCTGTGGTGGTGATCGAAGCCATCAAGCTGATGGAGGCCAACCTTCATCGGAACTGCGACAGCCTGTGGGTGACCTACGCGCCGTTCGAAGTCCAGTCTGCCCGATTGGTGCAGACCCGCAAGATGAGCGAGGCGGAAGCGCGCCAGCGCATCCAGGCCCAGCCGCCTCAAGAACAAAAGATCGCGGCTGCCCGGGTGGTGATCAAGAACACCGGCAGCTACGAAGATACCTGGAAACAGGTTACCGGCGCCTGGCAAGCCATCTTCCCCTCAGGCGAGCTCGCTGCTCCCCAGGCCAGGCCGGCCGCGCGCGGCAAGCTCGGCGTCCTGCGCGGGAGCCCGCGCCATTCGGCGGAGATCGCCGCGCTGTTCTCTCGCCTGGCCAATACCGGCCGCACCTATACCCGGGATGATATCATGGCCGCCTTTGGCGAAAAAGCCTTTATGCTCCTGCAGCAGGACGAACGATTGGTGGGGGTAGTCGGCTGGCAGGTCGAGAACCTGATCGCCCGCACCACGGATGTCTTGATCGATCCCGCGCTGTCCCCCCTGGAAGCACTGCCTGTTTTGATCAATGAGGTCGAACGCACCTCGAAAGACCTGCAGTGCGAGGCATCCCTGCTGTTCGTCTCCCGCGAGCTGGCCGAGCAGCAGACCCTGTGGAAAAACCTGGGCTACGAGACCCGCGCTCCCCGCGCGCTAGGCGTGCAGGCCTGGCAGGAGGCGGCTATTGAAACCATGCCTCCGGATAGTGTGCTGCTTTTCAAACAACTACGTGTAGACCGGGTCATGCGCCCGATCTAGTTTTGGCAAGTATTGTGACCGATCTCATCAATCAACTCACCCTCTTCTTCCAACGCCTGACCGTCCTCAGTGTATTAGACCTGTTCCTGGTTACCCTGATCTTTTTCTTGATCTTGATGACCGTCCGGGATACCCAGGCCATGGTTCTGCTGCGGGGGGTGATCCTGTTGATTATCCTGCTCAGCATCCTAACCAGCCTGGTCAACCTGCCCGCTTTTTCCTGGCTGATCCGCACAACCCTGCCCACCCTGATCCTGGCCATCCCGGTCATCTTTGCCCCGGAGATCCGCCGCGGGCTGGAGCGCATCGGGCGCGCCGGCACGGGCGCAGGATTGCTGATCCCGCGCGCCGGGGCAACTTCGCTGACAAGCATGCAGCAGGCGATCAAAGCCGTGGTCAGCGCGGCCAGCCGCCTGAGCGCCCGCCAGCACGGCGGCTTGATGGTTTTGCAGCGCTCTGACAGCCTGCGCGACTACGTTCAGACCGGGGTGCAGCTCAACGCGGTGGTTACCCCGGAGTTGCTGCTCCAGATCTTCTATCCGAACACCCCTTTGCACGATGGCGCCGTGATCATTGCCGATAACCGCATTCTGGCGGCAAGCTGCGTGATGCCGCTGTCCGCCAGCGGGGTCCTGGCCCGCTCGCCCGAGCGCCACCAGATGGGCCTCCGCCACCGCGCCGCGCTGGGAATTTCAGAAGCCAGCGACGCGATAGCTGTGGTGGTTTCCGAAGAGACCGGCTCGATCTCGATCGCCCACGCCGGGCGCATGATCCGCCGCCTGGACGCCGAGCGCCTGGAAAACATCCTGATGGCCTTTTACCGGCCATCCCGCCAGCCTGGCCCGACGGGCAGTTTCTGGGCCCGGCTTTTCCCGCCCTCGAAGAAACGCCGCGAGGAAGAGACCCCGTGAACACCCTGCGCCAGTTCGCCAAAATCCTCCCCACCCTGGGGTTATCCTTCGCCCTGGCCATTGCCGTGTGGATCTCCGCCGTCTCCGAAGCGGACCCAACCCAGAGGGATGTGCTGCCCTCCCAGGTCCCGGTCGAGATCATCGGCCAGGACCCCGGGCTGATCCTTTCAGAAGATATTTCACAGCAGGTAACCGTCACCATCACCGCGCCCCAGTCTGTCTGGACGCGCCTGCTCAGCGAGCCGGGTTTGATCACCGCCACCGTCGATCTTTCCGGGCTGGGTCCCGGGGAGCATACCGTAGATATCCAGGTGACCATTTCTCCGCGCGTCCGCGCGGCCAGGGTGGTAGGGCATTCTCCTGAAACTCTGACCCTTACCCTGGAAAAACTGGCCACACGCACCTTCCCCATCCAGCTGGTCCGTGAAGGCGAGCCCGCCATTGGCTTCCAGGTCGAGCAGCCCAGCTTGAACCAGGACCGCGTGGTTGTCTCTGGCCCTGAATCGCGAGTCAGCCAGATCAAGGAAGTGCGCGCCTCGTTGAACCTGTCCAACGCGCACGAAGATATTTCCACCAGCCTGTCCCTCACACCCGTGAACGAGAACGAAGAGGTGATCGAGCGGGTCAGTCTCAACCCGGAACGGGTGCAGGTCACCCAACCGATCACCCAGCGCGGCGGTTTCCGCAGCGATCTGGTGGTCAAGCCGGTTTACCAGGGGCGGATTGCCGAGGGCTACCGGCTGACCAACATCTCCGTATTTCCCCCGGCCGTGACCGTTTTTTCGGCTGATCCGCAGAAGGTCGATCAGCTGCCCGGTTTTGTGGAAACCCTGCCGATCAACCTGGACGGCGCCCGGGACGACATCGAGGAGCGCGTGGCTCTCAACCTGCCGGAGGGGGTATCGCTGGTGAGCGAGCAGCGCGTGCTGGTCCAGGTCGGCATCGCCGCCATTGAGAGCAGCCTGACCCTTGCCAACCAGACCGTGGAGATCCAGGGCCTGGGAGAAGGCCTGGCGGCGCATACCTCCCCGGAGACTGTGGATGTGATCCTATCCGGGCCGCTGCCACTGCTCGACGCCCTGGTTCCCGGAGAAGTGCGCTTGATCGTGGATGTCACCGGTTTGGAAATCGGGACCCACCAGATTATCCCCCAGGTCCAGCTGCGCGATGGGCAGCTGCGTGTGGAGTCAATCCTGCCTGGCACCTTAGAGGTGGAGATAACCATCGCGCCCACCCCTACCCCAACCCCGCGTCCCTAAGGAGTTTGCATGTCGAAACCTGTCGTCGCCCTGGTAGGGCGGCCGAATGTTGGTAAAAGCACCCTATTTAACCGTTTGGCGGGAGAGCCGCTGGCCATCGTCGATAACACCCCAGGCACCACCCGCGACCGGCTCTTTTCTGAAGCGGAGTGGAACGGGGTAACCTTTAGCATTATAGACACCGGCGGGATCGATCCCAGCCAGATGGGCGGCGATAAGGTCCCCCTCTCGATCGGTTCGGCCGAATATATCCGCCAGATCCGCCAGCAGGCCGAGATAGCCATCCAGGAGGCCGATGCGGTGCTTTTCCTCACCGACGCCGACAGCGGTGTCACCCCCGCAGATGAAGAGGTGGCCAAGATCCTGCGCCGCAACCAGGGCAAACGCGACGACCAGCCCTATCCTCCGATCTTTTTGGTGGTCAACAAGGCCGACAGCGCCCGCCTGCGCGAGCAGGCGCTGCAGTTCTACGAGCTGGGAATGGGAGAACCCTACCCCGTCTCCGCCATCCACGGAACCGGCACCGGCGATCTGCTGGACGACCTGGTGGCTGCCTTCCCCAAGGAGGCCGGGGAAGAGGAAGACGAGTCGGTCAAGATCGCTATCGTGGGCAAACCCAACGTTGGAAAATCCAGCCTGCTCAACCGCCTGGCCGGTGAAGAGCGCGCCATTGTCAGCCCGATTGCCGGCACAACCCGCGATGCGATCGATACCCAATTTGAATACGAGGGCATCCCGGTAACCTTGATCGACACAGCCGGAATTCGCAAGCGGGGGAAAGTCGAGCCGGGCGTCGAGAAATACAGCGTGATCCGCTCGATGCGCGCGATCGAGCGCGCCGATGTAGCCTTACTGATGATCGACGCGACCAGCGGGATTACTGCCCAGGATACCCACATCGCCGGTTATATCCTGGAAGCCTGGAAGAGCACGGTCGTGGTGGTCAACAAATGGGACGCGGTTGAGAAAGACACCTATACCATGGAGGCCTACACCCAGCGCATCCGCCAGGAGCTGAACTTCATGGATTATGTGCCGATCCTGTTTATCTCGGCCAAGAACGGTCAGCGCGTCGAACAGGTCATGCCAATGGCCCTACGCGTACAAGAGGAACGCCTGGCGCGCCTGAGCACTGCCGCGCTCAACAAGATCCTTCAGAAAGCCCAGGACGATCACCCCTCGCCTTCTCACGCCGGGCGTGCGATGCGCATGTATTACGGCACCCAGGTGCGCAGCGATCCGCCCACATTCCTGGTGTACGTCAACGACCCGCAGCTTGGCCATTTCACCTACCTGCGTTTTATAGAAAACCGCATCCGCGAGGAATATCATTTCCTCGGCACGCCTATCCGGGTCATTCTAAAACCCAGGAGACCTTAGAGATTCCTGATCGCGGGATTCCCCCCCTTGCCGTTCGTGCCAAGGAGTTTTATAATCTTGATAAGGGCTTTACCGGTTGATTGGAGGAATCATTGGAAAATTATCACACCGAAGTCATCCCTGAACCAGCGCGGAGTGGATCGCGCTCGGGATGTTTGAGTTTTGTAATCGATACTGTTGAAACCGTTCTGCTGGCGTTGATCCTTTTCTTTGGAATTAATGCAGTCTCGGCCCGCGTGCGAGTGGAGAACATCAGCATGCTCCCCACCCTCGAGCCGGGAGAGTTTGTCCTGGTCAATAAATTGGCTTATAAAATTGGCGAACCCCATCTTGGGGATATTATCGTTTTTCACTACCCGCGCAACCCGAAAGAGGACTACATTAAACGCGTGGTGGGCATACCCGGTGACCAGGTTTTGATCGAGAACGGTCAGGTCACCATCAATGGCCAGGCGCTGGTCGAGGAATACATCTCCGCCCCGCCTGCTTATAACGGGAGCTGGGTGATCCCGGAAGATTCCCTGTTCGTCCTGGGGGATAACCGCAACCAATCTTCTGACTCGCACAGTTGGGGCTACGTACCTTTTGACTACGTTGTTGGGAAAGCACTTTTCATCTACTGGCCATTGGAAAATTTCCAGGTCATCGATCATCCAACCGTGGTTCGTGCCGCGCAAAATTAAGAACATCACATCATGAACACAACCCCCGAACTGATTTTCCCCTGTACGGAATGCCAGGCAGGACAGATGCACCGTGAGTTCATCACGTATTTTACCTGGATGGATGAAGAGCTGATCACCGTGCCTAATTTCCCTGCTTGGGTGTGCGATGTCTGCGGCCGGCGGGAATACGATGCCCACGCTCTCAGCCGCTTGAGCCTGCTGCTCAACCCCAATGCCGGGCGGCCTTCCTCCTCAAATCATTCTCCCCGAACCCGACCCTATCACAAGGGGGGGCACCGCCCCTTGACCGAGTAAAGCCAGGGGAGCGCTTCCCCACTCCTATCCATCATCCGCGGTCCAACCCACAACGAAACGGGGGCACCCCATGTTTGCAGCCGGAATCACTTCACACCCGATCGCCGTCGATTTCTTGACCAGCAGCTATCGCATCGTTGGTAAGGTCATGGTAGCCCATACCGGTTTGCTGGGTTTGATGGCTGCCAGCAATACTTCGATCATCGATATCCAGGAGGCCCAGTTAGCCCGCCTGGACAACCCCAATAAGCTGGCCGATCGTTTCGACATTGCCCGCCTGGTCAAGCAGCAGGTAGTTGCCGCGAGCGTATCGCGGCGGGACGACCTGGGCCCGCTGGTCCAGATGGGTCTAAATTCCTACAACCGCTATCCCATCTATATGACTACCCCTGATTTCGAGATCAACGGGATCCTGGAATGGAACGGCCGGTTCGATGTAGGCGCCATCCTCGGACAGGGCACGGGAGAATTTTTCCCCTTATACCGTGCTTCTCTATCCGCCATCTTTGTCCCCGGGCTGCAAATGGATATGCCGGTAGCGTTGATCAACCGCCGGTTTATCGATTTGATTGCACTTTCCGTACAGCAAAAACTGGAAGAATATTAGGCAGTCAGGTTCTACGGCACACTAACCGGCTGCCAGACCGGCTGCTGGTCCTGGGCAGGATCCAGGGTCAGGTTGGTCTGTTGAGTCCCCCCATCCGACATTATATATATTTCAGCGTTACCATCTCTGAGCGAGGTAAAAACGATCCACTTGGAATCCGAAGACCAGGCCGGATCGCTGTCATCGTTGGTGGTGGTCAGGATATCGATATCCGCACCCCGCGAAGAGAAAACCACCGTACAGACCCGCGCCGAGCTGCCTTCCAGGCGAGTGTAGGCCAGCCGGTCGCCGTTGGGAGAGATGGAAGGGTGAGCGACCTTTCCCAACCGTCCAAAGATCGTCGCACGGTCATACGGAACCGGCGTCTCGTATTCACCTGCCTGGCTGCGCATATAAAAGTAATCGTGTGAGCTGGCGGAGATGATATAGAACAGCCACTGCATGTCCGGTGTCCAGATCGGGGACCATTCAGCATATTCAAGGCTGATCCGGTCCTGGTTTGCCCCATCCGGGTCCATCAGGTAGATCTGCGGGACGCCGTCTGCCCGGCCATGGCTGGTAAAGGCAATCGATTTTCCATCTGGCGACCAGAACGGATCGGTATCGTCTCCCTTACGGGCGGTCAGGTTGACCGGTTGGCTGCCATCCGCTTCCATCACCCAGATATCCAGCCCCTGTTCCGGCTCAACACCCGGCGCAACGTACAGCAGTTCTTTCCCATCCGGAGACCAGGCCGGCTGGGTCTTATCCCCGCCGTCGAAGGTAAGTTGCACCAGGTCGACCGGACCCATTTGTCCCAGGTCGTTCAGCGCAACTCGCATCTTCCAGAGCTGGGAGGTCTGGCCGTCTCCCCGGTTGCTGGAGAAGGCGATCCACCCTCCGCTGCCCAGCAAATTGGGCGTCGCGGTCGAGCTGGGCGTCGCGGACGGCTCGAGAGTCTGGGTTGGTTCTGGGGTTGTGGTTGGCTGTGGGGAGGGTTCCGCCGTCACCGCCGCAACCACTATGACCGTGGCTTCCGGGGTTGGGACGGCGGCCGGCTGGGTATCCTGGACCGCCGCCAGGGTCTGAGTTGGGCCTGGGGGAATAAAAGCGGCTCGTGAGGAGCGGTTCAGCATAAATACCACCCCTACCACAGCAACCAGCACGCATCCCAGCGCCAGGGCTGCCGCCCCAATCCCCAGCGGGATCCAATTCCGGCCTTTCCGCGCAGCGGGAGGCGCTGGCAGCGTACCCGCCGGAACAGCCGGGCGCTCTACGCCAGGTGAGGAAACCGCACCGTTCAGGGCTTTGACAAACTCCGCGACGCTGGCGTAACGCTCATCTGGCCGCACCGCCAGGGCATGCAGCAGGGCATCGTTTATGGTTTTCGGAATAGAGGGGTTGATCTCCGCAGGCGGGATCAGAACCGCCTTCCCCAGGGCGCGCTGCACGCTGTCTGCGGGCTGTTGGCCGGTAAACAGCACGTAGAGCGTCGCCGCAAAAGCATACTGGTCTGAATAGGGTCCCGTGCGTGTGCCCGCATATTGTTCGGGCGGCGCAAACCCCGGGGTATACCCGCTGGCATTATTCGTGACCGCCTGGGAAGCATCCGTAACTTTGGCGATCCCAAAATCAACCAGGATCACTTCCCCATCCGCACTCAGTTTGAGGTTGGCAGGTTTGATATCGCGGTGGATAACGGCTGGGTTTTGGCTGTGCAGGTAGGTGAGAGCCGAGCCAAGCTGTTCGGCCCAACGCAAAACCTGTTCTGGAGGTTGAGGTCCCTCCCGTTCGATGCGCAGGGACAGATCGTCACCCGGGATGTAATCCATCACCAGGTACTGCACGCGGTCAATCTGAAAAGTATCGATAACCCTGGGAAGGTTGGGGTGGCGCAGGTTCGCCAGCAAGCGCGCTTCGCGCATAAACTGGGCGGGGCTTTCGACGGCCGGGTTGCGGTTAACTTTGATGGCTACAGGATGCTCCAGGGCAGTATCCATCGCCAAAAAAACAGCCCCCATCCCCCCCTGGCCGAGTTGGGTTTGAATGCAGTAGCGGTTGTTTAGCAATTGCCCCGGTGTCAGTTCCATGTTGGTTGCATCCTTATCTATTATAGCGGTTTTCATCTCAGATCGCCCAGGAAATTTCCAACCGATTTGACTCCTCCCCCTAGCCGTGCTATCATCAACATACAATTTTTTTCGCCGAAATTATCTTCCTTTGTTCTTTAACAATCAAGGAGTCATTCATGAGCTTGGAATTCATCATCCGTTTAATTGGCATGGTTGTATTTACCATTATTGGTGTTTACTGGGGAATAACCTTAGGACGGTTGGCCAACATAAACCCTTCACCGAACACATTCAGCGTGGAGCAGTATGGGGTTACTTTTGGTCTGGTAGGGCTTCTGATCGGTTTAATCCTTACCCCCTATCTGACTACCCGGCCCGTGAAAGCATTGCGTGCCCTATTAAGCAGGTTATCCGCACAATCCTTGTTCTCTGCTCTTCTTGGTTTGATAATTGGTCTGCTGGTTGCGGCTCTGCTGGCTTTCCCAATTTCCCTTCTTCCCCCTCCATTTGGTGACATCCTGCCATTTGTTGGCGTATTGGTATTTACATATTTTGGCGTTGCAATCTTCGTGATGCGCCAGAACGATTTGTTTGGCGTGTTTGGTTCGCTCTTCAACCGCGGAAACACTGCCACCCAATCTGCTGAAACCGGCGCCCACCCCTGGGGTGAAGGGCGCACTATCCTGTTGGATACCAGTGTAATCATCGACGGTCGCATCGCCGACATAGCCCGGACCGGTTTCTTGCCCGGGTCTTTACTGATTCCCCGCTTTGTCTTGAATGAGCTGCAGTACATCGCCGATTCTCCCGACAGCCTGCGCCGCCAGCGCGGCCGGCGGGGGATGGAAGTGCTGGCCCAGCTTCAAAAGGAGCCCGCCATCCCGGTACGGGTCAGCGACATCGACGTCGAGGGAGTGCGCGAGGTCGATGATAAACTGGTCATCCTTGCCCGCCAGCTGCGCTGCCCGATCCTGACCAACGATTACAACCTCAACCGCATCGCTGAACTGCAGGGCGTGATCATCCTTAATGTCAACGAGCTGGCCAACGCGGTCAAGTCCGTACTGCTTCCCGGCGAAGGCCTGATCGTGCGGGTTATCCAGGAAGGCAAGGAATCTGGGCAAGGGGTGGGTTACATGGATGACGGCACCATGGTCGTCATCGAAAACGGGCGCGAATTTATGAACCAGGAGATTACCGTCATGGTGACCAAGGTGCTGCAGACCGCCGCCGGACGGATGATCTTTGCAAGACCGGAGGAAAGGCAGACAGAGCGTTAAGGTTCTGGATCAGCGTTGATCACACAGCTAATAAAATATAAAGCGTAAAACGTAATGTTTCTAGGGGAAAGCATACCGGCTAGAAGTTTGCGTTTTACGCTTTGCGTTTTATTCCAGGAAAGAGGATATCCCCTTGAAAGAATGGATCACGGGTCGAAATCCAGTCTTTGAAGTCCTGCGCGCCAAACGGCGCCAGGTGTTCCGCCTGTGGGTAGCCCAGGGAGTTCAGGTAAAAGGCCGCCTGGAGGAGATCTTGCGCCTGGCGGCCGCCCGCAAGCTTCAGGTCGAGCAGGCACCGCGATCGCAGATCGATGCACTGGGTGAGAATCCCCAGGGAGTCGCCCTGGAGACCAGCGGCTATCCATACCCTCCCCTGGATGATATTCTGGCGCTGGCGCGCAGCCGCGCCGAACCGTTATTTATCCTTCTGCTGGATCTGATCCAGAACCCTCAAAATCTGGGCACCCTGCTGCGTACCGCTGAGGCCGTGGGGGTGCACGGCGCAGTGCTGCCGCTGGCCCGGGCTGCCGGGGTGACACCCGCCGTGGTCAGCGCTTCGGCGGGCGCCACGGAGCACATGCTGGTGGCCCAGGCCAACCTTGCCCAGGCCATCGCTGAGATCAAACAGGCCGGAGCGTGGGTGGTTGGCCTGGAGGGCGGCCCGGGCGCCCAACCCCCCGAGCGAGTGCGCCTGGATGGTCCCCTGGCGTTGGTGGTTGGCAATGAGGGAGAGGGTATGCGCCCCCTGGTGCGCCAGTCATGCGACCTTTTGCTGCGTCTGCCGATGCGCGGCCAGGTAGACTCGCTGAACGCGGCGGTCGCCGGTTCGGTGGCCTTATACCTGGCAGTCCAGGCGCGCACCGCCAAACTATCTACCCCCAATCCTTAGGCCTTAAAAACGGGTCATGCTATAATGTACATAAGTGGTCTATTTGACCGGATTTAGCAATTATTTCGCACAATCCAGGGTACTGCTCTGGCGCAAGCAGCCTGCGCCTGGAAAGGCAGTTATCCAACCAGATATATAAGGAGTGTCCGATGCTTATCAGCAATGAGTTGAACGACGCCATCAACAGCCAGATCGGGCGCGAATTTGGTGCCCATCTGCAGTACGTCAACATCGCTACCTATTTTGATTCACAGGGATTGAAAAAATTTGCCGAGTTCTTTTACAAGCAGGCCGAAGAAGAGCGCGACCACGCCATGAAATTTGTCAAATACATCGTCGACGCAGGCGGAGATGTGCATATCCCCCCGGTCTCGGCCCCCCAATCTACCTTCAAGTCCGCGGAAGAAGCCGTCGAGCTGTCTCTGACCTGGGAAACCGAAGTCACCCGCCAGATCTATAACCTGATGGATATCGCCATGAACCAGAAGGATTACATCGCCCGCCAGTTCCTGGATTGGTTTACCAACGAGCAGCTCGAAGAGGTCTCTACCATGGAAAACCTGCTGCGCATCGTGCGCATGGCCGGAGAGAGAAACCTGATCATGCTCGAAGCCTACATATCCCACGGGGATTGATCTCAGAAAATAAAAGAAGGTGTTTGGGCAAGGTGCCAAACACCTTCTTTTATTATCTCAAGGTGCCACCCTTGGGTATGAACCTGAAAGCATGTCATCCGGAAGGAGCGTTCTTTGCGACCGACCCAGGACCCGTTCGAGCCGTAGACCGTAGGTGCGGCCAGGCCATTTGTTATCCTATCCGGTTATTGAACGCTCTCTTAAAAAGCCCAGATGATCCACAAACCGATCATCAGCATACCGATAAAGAAACGCACCACGAACGCCCAACCGCAGCCCACCGCCATCCCTTGGGTCAGGTTCAAGGCTTTACGCCAGTCTTTGTGGCGCGAGTACTCGTATAGAAACGCGCCGCCCAGGGCAAACACCAGCCCACCGATGGGAGGTAAGATCAGGCTGCCCAGGATACCTCCCGCAGTAGCGATCAGGATCGTCCACCAGCTGCCCCCTTTTTGCAGGGCCTTGGCCCCAATGAACAAGTTGTCGACCAGGTTTCCAGCAACCATCAGCACGGTCATTAAAGCAAACATCCAGATCCCAATTGTCGGGAATCCGGTCAGGATACCGTATCCCAAGGCAGAGGCCCAAATAATATTCAACCCGGGAAAGATCGGGATGATCAGACCAAACAGCCCGATCACCATGGCGGCCATCACCAGAACTTGGACTGCGAACTGCGTATCCGGGTTCAAGGGTTCTCCCTTATGCGCTAACCGGCTGGACCGGTGATATGACTTCGATCCCACCCATCCAGGGTCGCAGCACTTCCGGGATCACGACCGCACCATCAGCTGTCTGGTAATTTTCCAGCACGGCGATCAGCGTGCGCGGCATTCCCAGTCCCGAGCCGTTCAGGGTGTGCACGAAGCGGGGTTTTCCCCCACCGGCCGGGCGGTATTTTATGTTTGCCCGCCGGGCCTGGAAATCGCCCACATTGGACACCGAGGAGACTTCCAGCCACTCGCCGCAGCCAGGCGCCCAGACTTCCAGGTCGTAGGTGATCTGCGAAGCAAAACTCAGGTCACCGGTGGACTGCTGGATGACCCGGTAGGTCAGCCCCAGCCCGGCGCATACCTGTTCCGCATCCACGAGCATTTTTTCGTGCTCGGCCGGCGAATCTTCGGGTTTGCAGAACTTGTACATCTCGACCTTATCGAACTGGTGCCCGCGTTTGATCCCACGCACATCCCGTCCGGCGCTCATCTTTTCACGACGGAAGCAGGGGGTGTAGGCAGTGTAATGCAGGGGTAGATCGGCTTCCTCCAGAATTTCGCCCATGTGCAGCCCGGTCAGCGGCACCTCGGCGGTCGGCACCATCCACAGGTCTTCCTCGTGGTCTTTGTACAGGTTATCCTGGAACTTGGGAAGCTGCCCGGCGGCAAACAGGGTTTCGCTGCGCACCATAAAGGGGGTGTATTTTTCCAGGTAGCCCTGGCGGATATGCAGATCGAGCATCCAGGCAATCAGAGCGCGCTGCAGGCGCGCGCCGGCGCCGCTCAGCACGTAGAACCGGGAACCGGTCAGCCGGGTCCCCTGCTCGAAGTTGATGATCTCCAGCGCCGGGCCCAGGTCCCAGTGTGGTTTGGGAGTAAATTCAAAGGTGGGCTGCTCGCCTATCGTACGCAGCACCACATTATCATGTTCGTCCTTTCCAACCGGGACGCTGTCAAAGGGGATATTGGGAAGGGTGGCAACCAGCGCCTCCAGTGCCCCATCCACCTCGCGCAGCCGCTCATCCAGAGCGGCGATCTGTTCGCCGACCACGCGCATTGATTCGATCTTCGTCTGGCGTTCCCCCGCGTCTTTGGAGCGGCCAATCTCCTTGGATACCGTATTCCGCTCAGCCTTGAGCGCTTCCACATCGGCCAGGATAGAACGGCGCTCGGAATCCAGGGTCAAGACCTGGTCGACCGGGGCCGGGTCCATCTGCCGTTTGGTCATCGCCTCTCGGACGACCTCAGGATGTTCGCGTACCAGATTGATATCTAACATGGCTGCACCTCGCTTTGCACAGAATATAGAAATGCCCCCTCGTTATGCAGGACGAGGGGGCATACTCGTGGTGCCACCTGCTTTTGCCAGCCTTTTGGCCGGCCTCGAATGGCGTTATCGGGCCATCCCCGGCTCCCTTACGACGGCCTTCAGGCCAGTCCCTGCGAGAGCGACATCTCCCCAGCTTGGGTGGGGATTGCCGGAGTGGATTTCGGTGAGCAGCCTGCCGCCTTGCACCTACCGGCGGCTCTCTGCAAGGCATTCCACCTACTCATCTCCGGGCCAGTCATCTAATTGAGTCGGATTATACCCGTGCAGACTAAAAAGTCAAGTATAATTTTTTCATGCTCCCACCTATCCCCGATGGCTGGCGCCCGATCCTCGACGAGCACACCCGCCAACCCTACTTCAAAAAGCTCGAGGCATTCCTTGAAAAAGAGCGTCGTGAGACAACCGTTTTCCCGCCAGAGGATGAGGTATTCTCAGCCCTGCGCCTGACGCCCTTCAAAAATGTCAACGTCCTGCTCCTGGGCCAGGATCCCTACCACGACCACAACCAGGCCCACGGGCTGTGTTTTTCAGTCCGTCCGGGCATCTCCCCGCCCCCTTCCCTGCTCAACATCTATAAAGAGCTTCACACGGATGTGGGCTTCGAAATGCCCAATAACGGCTTCCTGGTTCCCTGGGCCGAACAGGGAGTGCTAATGCTCAATGCCGTCCTGACCGTACGGGCGCACGAACCTAACTCACACAGGGACAAAGGCTGGGAAGTCTTCACGGATGCCATCATCCGCGCTGTGGGCTCGAAATCGGACCGGGTGGTTTTCCTGCTGTGGGGCGCGTACGCGCAGAAAAAGGTCACCCTGATCGACACCACCCGGCACCTCATCCTCAAAGCCCCGCACCCATCTCCCCTTTCCGCAGCGCGCGGCTTCTTTGGCTGCCGGCATTTTTCCAAGGCCAACCAGGCGCTGCGTGAGGCCGGCAAACCAGAGATAGATTGGCAGCTCCCCAATCTTTAAGGAATTGGATCAAATATTTTAAGAATTGGGCTGCCAAAACCTCTTGACAGGCCTTGTTTGAATATGATAAACTCTTTCTGTTGTTAACAAATTTCTAATGCTAGGAAAGGGAAGCACTCGATGGATTATATGACAAACGTCATCCGGCTTCGCAGGTCCGCCGCCAGTGGTGGATTCGCTTTGCCTTATCGGAGTGCGCCTGTTTCCAGGTAGACCAGAGTTGCCATAATCGGCGGCCACGGGTGCGCTCCAAACCCCGTGGCCGTTTTGTTTTTATTAAAACGCCCTACCCCAAAGGCCACGGACATCCGTGGCCTTTTGTTTTGTCATCATCGGATTGGAATCTGTTTTTGGAGTAAGAAAATGACCGCAGCAGTAGTAGTACACGATATCTATAAAAAATTTGGCAAGCCAGGCGGACCCTGGTGGAAGCAAATGCTCAAGGGGCGCGTCGCCAATGGCAAGAACGCCCATTCTAACGGGAACGGGAATCCTGGTCAAAATGGATCAGGCGAGCATGCCGCTCAGAATGGAAACAAACCCATGGTGGTCGCCATCGATCACGTCAGCTTTATTGTCGATGAGGGTGAAATTTTTGGCGTGTTAGGCCCGAATGGGGGCGGCAAATCGACCCTCATCCGCTTGATCTCCACCCTGCTCCTGCCTGACCAGGGAAACATCACCGTCTTTGGGCACGATGTCGAGCGCCAGTCCATGAAAGTGCGCGAGATCATCAACCGGGTCAGTGTAGAAGCCTCGTTCTTCAAGAAGCTGAGCCCTATGGAGAACCTGATGTACGGCGCGCGTCTGTATGGGTTGAGCGGTCCGGAGACCCACAAGAAGCTGGTCGAGATCCTCAACCGCCTGGGTTTGGAGAAGCGCTCGATCTACAACCCGATGGAAGAGATGTCACGCGGCATGCAGCAAAAAGTTGCCATCGCCCGCGCGCTGATCTCACGCCCCCGGCTGCTCTTACTCGACGAGCCAACCACCGGTCTCGACCCGCGCTCCAAGCGCGAAGTCCAGACCCTGGTGCGCGAGCTCAACCAGGAGCAAGGCACTACCATCCTGCTCACCACACATGACATGGGCGAGGCTGAAGCGCTTTGCCACCGCATTGCAATCATGGACAAAGGTAAGGTGGTTGCCCTGGATACTCCTGAGAACCTGTGCAGGCTCGTCCCCAGCAAGAACGGGACGCCCACCACACTGGAAGACGTTTTCCTGGAGCTGACCGGACGGTCGCTGGCCAGCGAAGACGAGAAAGTAGAGGCATAAATGAACACGACTGCCAGCCAAATCCGGGCCGGTTATGCTTTTGTCGAACGCAATATCAACCTGATCCGCCGCTATTGGACCTGGGAGATCGTCTGGCTGGTCTACTCGACAGCCGACAGCCTGGCAGTCAGCTTTATCGGGCTGGGGATGGAACGCATCGGCGGCGCCCAGAACGTGGACGGCAAGTTCCTGGTCCTGTATCTGTTGATCGGGACCCTGGTCTGGCGCTTTCTTTCGACCATCTTCTACTGGATGATTAACCTGATCAACATCGAGCGGTGGGAGGGTACTATCGAATATACCCTGATGGCGCCCGTCCGCCGCATCACCCACATGGCCGGTCAGACTTTCTTTTCTGTCACCTACAGCCTGCTGTTCACCGGCGTCATCCTGGTCATCACCGCGCTGATGTTTGACCTGAACCTCCAACAGGCCAACCTGGTCGGCGGCACCCTGATGCTCTCCGCAGGAAGTTTTTCCTTCGTCGGGATCGGGATCATGGCTTCGATCATGCCGCTGCTCTTCCCGGAGCGCGGCGAGCAAATGGCTCACGTGCTGATCGCCCTGGTCCTGCTGGTCTCCGGAGTGTACTATCCGGTGGATGTGCTGCCGCCGCTGCTGCAAAAACTGGCGGTTATCAGCCCCGCAACCTATGTGCTGGAAGGAACCCGTAAAGCGCTTCTGGATGGCATGCCCACCGGTCAGCTTTGGCCGTACGTCTGGCCGACTCTGCTGATGGGCTTGGTCTTGATCCCGGCCGGTCTGTGGATCTTCAACCAGGCCGAGCGCTACGCCAAGCGCACCGGAAGACTGCATAGGAATGGGTGAGAAGAGTAATTCGTAATCCGTGAATAGGGATTGGGTACTGCGTATGAATATCAAAGTATTCTTCGCTGAAAGAGAGGGAAGCATGTCTACAACCGAAAATATCAACGCTCAAATCGAAATCCTCGCCGCGCCGCGCATCCCCGGGTTGGTTTTTCGCGGGTTTCGCGGCCCGGCCGATTACCCGGAAATCCTGAAAGTGATCGATGCCAGCAAAGTCGCCGACCAGATCGACCGCAGCGATACCCTGGAAGATATTGCCCGCAACTACGCTCATCTGACCAACTGCGATCCCTACCAGGATATGGTCTTTGCCGAGATCAAGGGTGAAGTCGTGGGGTACTGCCGAGTCACCTGGAAACAGGAACCGGCCAGCGGGAACCGCAATTACTTTTCGATCGGTTTTCTCAAGCCAGACTGGCGGCGAAAAGGCATCGGGCGGGCCATGCTGAACTTCGCACAGCACCGCCTGCGCCAGATCGCCGAGACCCACCCGCGGGATGGGCAGCGCTTCTTCGAGGCCTGGGTGCGCGAAACCGAGCAAGGCACCGCCGCCATGCTGCTGCGGGACGGTTACCAGCCGGTCCGCCATGCCTATGAGATGGTGCGGCCTGACCTTGAAAACATCGAACCCGCGGTTCTGCCCCCCGGCCTGATCGTCCGCCCTGCGGAGGGTCCGCTTGATTTTCGCCAAGTGTGGGACGCCAGCCAGGAAGCCTTTCAGGATCATTGGGGATACGTCCCGGACAGCGATGAAGAGTATCAAAGCTGGCTGGAGGACCGCCTGTTCCAACCCGATCTATGGCGCGTGGCCTGGGATGGCGACCAGGTTGCCGGGATGGTGCTGAGCTATATCGACGAGGAACAGAACCGCGAGTTCAACCGCCGGTGGGGCTGGACCGAAAATATCTGCGTCCGCCGTCCCTACCGGCGCCAGGGTCTGGCAAAAGCCTTGATCCTGATGAGCCTCGAAGCCATCCGGGAGCGTGGGATGACCCAGGCTGCTCTCGGAGTGGATACTGAAAACACCAGCGGCGCACTGCGCCTGTACGAGAGTGTGGGCTTCCGCCCTATCTCCCGGAGCTCGACCTATCGTAAGCCTATGGAGTAACAAACAAGGAGAAGGGTTGCCATGAAAACCCGAGAAAAAATTCGCGCAGTATTGTGGAATATGGATGGCGTCCTGGTTCGCGAAGAACTACCCATCCACGCCGCGCAGCAGATGTCCAGTGCGGAGCCGGCCGGCGCAGCTGCCACGGGCCAGCCACAGCTCGACCCGGACCTGGTCGACTTTATCAGCGCCATGCGCTCCGAGGTTCAGACTGCCCTGCTGGTCAGGAGCTGGTCCGAGGTCTGGCAAACGGTCTCGCACCTGGTAGAAATCCAGCGCGCATTCGACCGGGTTATCCTGCCCGCCGGACAGGCGCGCAGAAAACCCAGCCGGTCCCTGCTGGTTCAGGCCATCCGCGAACTGGGTGTGCGCCCATCCGAGACGATTTTCGTGGACGATTCGCCGCACCAGATTAGCGCGGCTCGCAGCGCCGGTTTACACACGGTTCAGTTCGAGGATGCGGCCCAGGCGGGCAGCCAGATCATGCAAATGCTGCTGGAGCCCATCCCCTGATCGCATCCCCCCGGCAGCTCGGAACTGGAGGAGATCCTCCCTCCAACCGGGCTGCCGGATAAACAGTAAGCTCATATTTTTTAACTAAGAGGATTTCCACTATGATTAGATCGACCAGTTCTCTTTCAACCAGCCAGCTGGAGAATTACACCATCCGGCCCCCCCGCCTGGAAGACGCTCCCGAGATCCTCGAGCTCTATATTCGCATGGATCGGGCCGACAGTCTATCCTGGGCAGGCAATCTACAGGAAGTAAAGGATGATTTTTCCGATCCTGGCGCAAACGCAGAAACCGATGCGCTCCTGGTAATTGCCCCAGATGGACGGATCGCCGGTTTGGGGTGGGTTTTCCTCAACCAGGAGGCTGCCCGCGAACGGCGCGCATTTTTATGGGGTGTCGTGCACCCAGACCACCGCCAGCGCGGTTTGGGCCATACGGTCCTGAATTGGTTGGAGGCGCGCGGAAACCAGCGCCTGGGCGAATACCAGGAAGACCTCCCTCACTTTCTGGTCGCAAATTCCGCCGACTACAACCTGGACCGCACGGTTCTTTACGAACAACACGGCTTCGAGCAGAAACGCTTTTACTTCCGCATGCGCCGCGATCTCAGCCAGCCTATCCCCGAGAAACCCGTTCCAATGGGGATCGAGATCCGACCCTTTACTCCGGAAATGGATGAACCGGCTCGTGTGGTGGTCAACGCATCCTTTCAGGACCATTGGGGATTCGAGCCGATCACGTCAGAATCCTGGAAGCTGCATGTCACCGGCGCGGACACCTTCCGCCCAAACCTGACTTTCGCCGCCTTCGCAGGGGAACGTATGGTGGGGATTTCGATCAACCGAGAGAATGCTGAAGACAATGCGCGTGTGGGGATCCACGAAGGCTGGATCGGTACCCTGGGTGTGCTGCGCGATCAGCGTGGGAAAGGGTTAGCCACGAGCCTGTTATGCCGGAGCATGCAGGCCTTCAAAGCCGCCGGAATGGGTTTCGCCGGGTTGACCGTCGATACCGAAAACCTGAGTGGGGCGCTGCGCCTTTATGAGAACCTCGCATTCACATCGGTTACACGCTACATCCTCTGGAAGAAACCCGCCCAGTCTTGAAAGGAGCCTCGTTCTGGCCAGAATATGAACCCTGGCCCCGGGTGGTCTCCTGCCGCAAAACCCTACCCCAAATCCTGGCATCCGGGGCGAGAATCGCGTAAAATTCACCCGTCATGGTGAATATTATTCCATCCGCATTCTTGCCCAAAAACGAACGCCCACTGGTAACGGTGGGCGTTCTGGCCGACACCCATATCCCGGACCGCCGCCGCGATCTGGACCCTCTGGTGCTGGCTGCCTTCCAGGATGCCGGGGTAGATGCCGTCTTCCATGCGGGAGACATCTGTACCCCTTCCGTCTTACGCGATCTCAGCCAGGTTGCGCCGGTCACCGCCGTGCGGGGCAACCGAGACTGGCTCCTGCGCCGGGCTCTCCCACTGGTATGCACCGTCATCCTGGCCGGCGTCGAGGTCGGGCTGACCCACGGGCACGGCGGCTTCTTAAGCTACCTGCTCGATAAAGGCCAGTATATTGCCGTCGGTTACAAGCTGGATCGTTATCACCGGTTGTTGATGCGGCTTTTCCCCACCGCCGAGGTGATCATCTTTGGCCATACTCATCGCGCAGAGAACCGGGTGCTCAATGGGCGGCTGATCTTCAACCCCGGTTCGGCCTGCTGCGACGGCCCCAACCGCAGCGGCCCCAGCTTCGGGATTCTGCGTTTCTACCCCGACAAACGCGTCCACAGCGAGATCATCCCGATAAAGTAGATGGGACATCCGAAAAACTGATCGGACGCTGACCTTCACCCGGAATGCAAGACACCCTGGACTTTGGCTCTTTAGAACCAAAGCCAGGTAGAAAACCAAGAGCGGGAGACGGTCAGGGGGACGTTTCCCGCCTT
>Ga0105104_10000106_pt1 | contig 57184 bp, 49 predicted proteins | sample PPLLaktember2015_3_FD_87034 | JGI IMG/M metagenome (GOLD analysis project Ga0105104, IMG submission 87034) | Freshwater sediment microbial communities from Prairie Pothole Lake near Jamestown, North Dakota, USA - PPLs Lake P7 Core (6) Depth... | ecosystem: Environmental > Aquatic > Freshwater >... | reverse complement strand
GGCGGCGGCGCCTACCTCGAGATCATCGCCCTCGACCCCCAGGGGACGCCGCACGCCCGCCCGCGCTGATTCGAGCTGGACATCTGGCGACGCGGCCGAGCTGGGCTACCGCGCGCTCCGGCACTGGATGACCCGCGAGGGCCACGTCCTTCAGGGCCCGAAGCGAGAGATGCCCCTCCCCGGCCAGCCCGGGTGGCTGGAGATCGCCTTTCCGTTCCGCTCCGTCGCGGCGGGATGAGTGGAATCGGAATGACGATCCGGCGTCGCGCGGCCGTGATGCTGCTCATGCTCGGCTGCCCCGGTCTTGCCGCCGCCGCGCCCGCCGGTCCCGAGCCGGAGGTCCGGGAAGTGGTCGAGCGGTATTTCCGGGCCGACGCGCTCGGCTCGGCGGACGATCTGCGGAGCGCGTTCGCCCCGGGAGCGACCGTCCTCGAAAAGCGCGGCGCGAAGTGGGTACGCCTCACGCCCGAGGTGCTCGCGGCCCGTTCGACGGCAGTCGCGGCGGACGAGTCACGAAGTGTGCGGCGGGTCGAATCGCTCCGCGAGGATGCCGGGGTGGCCTCCGTCGTCGTGGCGGTGGAATCGCCCACCGAGCAGCGCCGAGACCAGCTGACCCTCCGGCGAGTCGACGGCGCCTGGCGCATCGTGAAGGACCGGCGAGAGACGACGCCGAAGCCGCCGCCGGCCGCCCAGATGCGGGAGATACGGACCGAGTGGATGAAGCCCGTTTCCCCGTTCCGGCTGCTGGGGAACGCCCACTACGTCGGCGCGAGCGAGGTCAGCGCCTTCCTCCTCACCACACCGGCGGGCCACGTCCTGCTCGACAGCGGACCGGTCGAGATGCTCCCGATGCTGGAGCGGAACGTCCAGGCCCTCGGGTTCCGGCTCGCCGATGTGAAGGTGATCCTCAACAGCCAGGCGCACTTCGACCACTGCGGCGGCTTCGCCGAGCTGAGACGCCGCACCGGCGCCCGCATCGTCGCCAGCGAGGCGGACGCCGCGCAGATGGAGCGAGGCGGCAAGGGCGACTTCGCGTACGGCGACGACTACCCCTATGAGCCGGTCGCTCCCGACCAGCGCATCCGGGACGGGGAACAGGTTCAGCTCGGCGACGTCACCCTGACCGCGACCCTGACCCCCGGCCACACCCGGGGATGCACGACCTGGTCGACGCGCATCGAGGAGGGTGGCCGGACCTACGACGTGGTCTTCATCTGCGGGCTGACCGTCTCGCCGTTCAAGCTCACCAACAACCCGGTGTACCCGGCGGTGGCCGAGGATGCACGCCGGTCGATTGCCCGGCTCCGCTCGCTCCGGGCCGACGTGATGCTCGGCGCGCACGGATTCTGGTTCGATCTCACCGGGAAGGCGGCGCGGCTCGCGCGGAGCCGCGCTCCGAACCCGTTCGTCGACCCGGGCGAGCTGACGCGTCACCTCGACGAGATGACCCTCGATCTCGACCAGGCCCTCGCGGCGCAGGAGCGCCCGCGCGCTCCCTGAGACGTCTCGCCGGCCGGAAGCGCCCCTTCCTTCGCCGAAGCTGGGGCAGTGCTACGGTCCTCCTCCCGGAGCACCGATGCGGAGCGCGAGCTCTCAGGACCCTGCGCTGGTATTCGAGCCGCTCGGCCCGGGACACGCGAGCTCGCTCTTCCCCGTGCTTGGCGACGTGCGTGTCTGGGAGCACCTCCCGGGCAGCGACGGAGCCACCGAGGACCACATGCGCGCGGGGTACGCCCGACGAGCCGCCGGACCGGGCCGCGCGGGCGAGCGATGGATCAACCACGCGGTCCGGCTTCCCGGTGGGCCCTACCTGGGTCGGGTCGAGGCCACCGCCCACACCGGAGAAGGCTGGGCGGAGATCGCCTACGTGTTCGGCCTTGCCCACCGGGGGCGGGGATACGCACGCGCCGCGGTGCGCTGGCTGATCGGCCAGCTGGAGGTGGACGAGGTCTGGGCCTGCACCACCCCGGCGAACGTGCGCTCGCGGCGGCTCCTGGAGGCGCTCGGGTTCCGGCAGGAGCCCCCGACCCGACCGCTCGCGTCGTGGGACCCGGGTGACCTCACCTACAGGTGGGACCGGCACCGCTGAACGCGGATCGCTTTCCTGGGTGACGACACTCTGGCAGGGTGCCCGGCCATCATGGCTCGTGTGAAGGCAGTGCTCATCGGGGGCACCGGCTACGGCGGGGCGGAGATCCTCCGCAGGCTCCTCTTCCATCCCCACGTCGAGGTCGCCCGTGTCACGGCGGCGGACAACATCGGCAAGAAGGTCGGCGAGGTTCACTTCAACCTCGCCGGGCTGACCGACCTGACGTTCCAGGAGATGGCCCCCGAGCAGGCCGTTGCCGGGATGGAGGTGGCCTTCCTGGCCATGCCCCACAAGACGACGGCGAAGGTGGTCAAGGCCATCCTCGGCTCGGGCGTACGCATCGTCGACCTGTCGGGCGATTTCCGCCTGCGCGACCCGGCGGCGTACGAGCGGTACTACGGCGTCGCTCACCCCACGCCGAAGGCGCTGACCGACGGGCTGTTCACCTACGGGATGCCCGAGGTGAACCGGGCCGCCATCGCGAAGGCGCGATACATCGCCTCGCCGGGCTGCTTCGCCACCACCATCGCGCTCGGGCTGCTCCCGCTCGCACGGGCGGGGATGCTCACCGGCCCGGTGCATACGGTGGCCGCCACCGGCAGCTCGGGCTCGGGCGCCAATCCGCAGCTCACCACCCATCATCCGCTGCGGGCGGTGAACCTCCGGACGTACAAGCCGCTGGACCACCAGCACATCCCCGAGATCCTCCAGACGCTCCACGGCGCCGGCGGACGTGAGCTGGCGCTGGACTTCGTGCCGGTCTCCGCCCCGCTGCCTCGCGGCATCTTCGCCACCAGCTTCGTCGACGTCCCTTCCTCGACCACCGCCGAGCACCTTCGAGAAGCGTGGACCCGCTGCTACGCCGGCGAGCCGTTCGTCCGCGTGGTCGAGGGTCGCCAGCCCGAGGTGGTCTCGGTGTCGGGTGGCAACTACGTCGAGGTCGGCTTCACCCTCGGCGCGCCTACCGGGTCGACCCGCCGCGTCGTCTGCTTCAGCGCGCTCGACAACCTGGTGAAGGGCGGGGCAGGGCAAGCGATCCAGTCGTTCAACGTGATGATGGGCCACGACGAGACGCTCACCCTCAAGGAACCGGGGCTCTGGCCATGAGCGCGCTCTCCGACTTTGCCGGGCGCTGGTTCGTGGTGAAGGTGGGCGGCGAGCTGGCCGCGGACCGTACCAAGCTGGCCGGAAGCGTGGGGTCGGCGGTGGGCGAGTTCCTCGGCGCGGGGATCCGCGTCTGCATCGTCCACGGCGGCGGCCCGCAGGCCACCGAGCTGGGGCGGCGCCTGGGTCTCGAGCCGACCATCGTCGGCGGCCGCCGCGTCACCGACCCGGAGACGCTCGAGGTGATGAAGATGACCCTGGCCGGCGAGGTCTCGGTGGACGTGGCCGCCGCGATGCGCCTGGTGGAGGTTCCGGCCCTGTGCACCACCGGCGTGTCCGCCGGCCTGATCGACGCCGTGCGGCGGCCGCCGAAGGTCATCACCGGCGCGGGGCCGGACCCGGTGGACCTCGGACTGGTGGGAGACATCGTCGCGGTGGACACCGCCGCGCTGGAGAAGCTGGCCAGCGTGGGCTTCGTGCCCGTCCTTGGATCGCTCGGCGGCGACTCGGGCGGGAACGTCTTCAACATCAACGCCGACACGGTCGCGGGCCGGGTCGCGGCGAAGCTCCGGGCGGCGAAGCTCTTCCTGGTCTCGAACGTCCCCGGGGTGCTCCGGGACAAGGACGACCCGTCGACGCGCATGCCGAAGCTGACCGCCGCCGAGGCGCGGGAGCAGATAGCCTCGGGCGCCATCTCCGGCGGGATGATCCCCAAGGTGGAGGAGGCGCTGGCGATGCTCGAGGAGGGCATCGAGGCGGTGCACATCGTCGGCATCGACCCGCCCACGTCGATCCTCGACGAGGCGCGCGAGCCAGGGAGCCACGGCACAGCCTTCGTCCGCTGACGGCGGATACAGCCTCGGCGCCATGCCCGGTTCGAGTACGGTGAGGTCCAGGCGGGGCGACACCGCCGTGACCGCGGAGGCTCTTGTGCGCGCGCTGAGCTTGCTGGTTCTCGCGGTCCACGTAGCCCACGCCGCACCCGACAAGCCGGCGCTGGCCATCGTCGGGGGCACGGTCGTGGATCCGGGCGGCTCGACGACGCCGGCCGCCACCGTCCTCGTGCTCGGAAACCGGATCGAGGCCGTGGGCCCGAGCAGCCGGGTGAAGGTGCCGGCAGGCGCGACCCGGCTCGAGGCGAAGGGCACGTTCGTCGTCCCGGGGCTCGTCGACGCGCATGTCCACTTCTTCCAGAGCGGCGGCCTGTACACCCGCCCTGACGCGTTCGACCTCCGTGCCTACCGCCCCTACACCGAGGAGCAGCGACTCATCCGCGAGCACCTGGACGAGACGCTCGCGCGCTTCCTCAGGAACGGAGTCACCTCGGTCGCCGACGTGGGCGGCCCATTCTGGAACTTCGACCTCCGCGACCGGGCCAGGGACAATTCCCGTGCCCCCCGCGTTGCGGCCACCGGGCCGCTGATCTCGTCAGTGGCCCGGCCGGAGCTGGATCTCGGCGACCCACCCATCATCCGCTGTGGCACCCCGGATGAGGCTCGCGCCCTGGTTCGGCGCGAGGCCCCGCGCAAGCCCGACTACATCAAGATCTGGTTCATCGTCACCGCGGACCAGCCGCTCGCGAAGAACCGACCCATCGTCGAGGCCGCGATCCAGGAGGCGCACGGTCTCGGCCTGCGCGTCGCCGTGCACGCGACCGAGCTGGCGACCGCGCGCGCCGCCCTGGAGAGCGGCGCCGACATCCTCGTGCACAGCGTGAGGGACGCGGAGGTCGACGACGCGTTCCTCCGGCTCGCCCGGGAGCGGAAGGTCATCTACATCCCGACCCTCAACGTCCGCTCCGGGTACCTCCGGACGCTTCACCAGAAGCTGGATCTCACCTTCGAGGAATTCACGCGTGGCGACCCCTGGGTGATCGGCACCTTGTTCGACCTGGCCCACCTCCCCGCCGAGAAGCTGCCCGAGCCCATGCGGCGCGGGCGGGAGAAGCCAGCCTCACTCGCGCTGGACCCCACGATGGCGAAGAATCTGATGTCGGTGCTCCGCGCCGGCGTCACCGTCGCCATGGGGACCGACTCGGGGAACATCGGCACCCTTCACGGCGTCGCCGTGCTGCGCGAGATGGCGGCGATGGAGGAGGCCGGGATGAAGCCCCTGGAGGTGCTCCAGGCGGCGACGCAGGGAGGTGCACGGCTGATGGGGCGCGAGAAGGAGCTGGGCCGCATCTCACCCGGCGCCCTGGCGGACCTCCTGGTTCTCGATGCCGATCCCCGCACCGGGACCCGGGCGCTGGCCCGGATCCGCCGCGTGGTGAAGGACGGTCACCTCATCGATCCCGAGACGCTGATCCCGGATTCCCCCGAAGCGCTCGCCCAGCGACAGCTCAACGCCTACAACGCCCGGAACCTCGAGGCGTTCCTCGCTCCCTACGCCGAGGACGTGGAGGTCCGGGACCTGGAGGGGAAGGTCGTCAGCAAGGGCAAGGAAGCGTTTCGCACCCGGTACGATGAGCGGTTCAGGACGAGTCCTGCGCTCCACTGCGAGCTGCGTGGACGCGTGTCCGCGGGGGCCTGGGTGGTCGACGAGGAGTGGGTCACCGGCGCGGGGGAGCCCGTCCACGCGCTCGTGATGTACGAGGTGGTGAACGGGCGCATCGCCCGCGTGCGATTCATGAAGTAGTGGGCTCTCCCGCTCGAGGCCGAGCTTCGCGGTCCGCAGCCGCGGCAGGACGGGTTCAAACCCGCGCCCGGCGCGCTCAGCGGAGCGGGACGGCACGCTTCCCGGAATCAGCCGGTCGTCCGGGTGCGACGCCGCGGGCGTGGGACCAGCTCACCGCCGCAGTTCGGGCAGACGCCCTTCATCGCCTCGGCGCACGCGATGCAGAACGTGCACTCGAAGCTGCAGATCCGTGCCGGCCCATCGGCAGTCAGGGCCGCGCCGCAGCGCTCGCAGACCGCGCGCATCTCCAGCGCCATCGTCGGACCCCCTCGTCAGTTTCGCTCGAGGACCTTCAGGGACTCGGCGATCTCCTCCTGGCCGCAGCCATGGGGCACCTTCCGTTTCCGCGCCTTCTGGAGCGCGGACACCGCCTCCGGGCGCCCCAGCTCGCCGAGCCGCCGGGCCGCCAGCACCCGCGCCGGGCACTCCGTCCCCTCCAGCCACTTTCCGTAGACCGCCACCAGGTCCAGGGTCTCCGTCCGGTGCTGCTGCTCGAGGTACTGGAGCGCGCCCCAGGCGGCCTGGCTCGTGCCTGACTCGGCGATCGCCCGCAGCACTGCGGTCGAGCGACCCGCCTCCAGCCGGTCGAGGAAGTCCGATCTCGGGCCCTCGCCACCTTCGCGCGAGAGGTCCTCCGCGACGCCGCTGAGGGCCCGACGGTCCAGCACCGAGCTCGCCTCCCGCGAGGCGAGCAGCACCTTGAGCTCCGTCGCGTGGTCACGCACCGCATGGAGCGCGGCCGCGCGAAGCCCTGCGACCTCGGCCGCCGGGGTGCCGCTCTTCTCCAGCCGCTCCAGGGTGGAGAGCGCCTCGCGGGCCTTGCCGGCATCGAGCAGCCTCGCCGCCTCGTCCAGTCCCGTGGGACGTGCGCGCACCGCGAGGAAGGCCACCACCGCCACCAGACCCGCGAGACCCACCAGCAGCGGCGTGCGCCAGCGAGGCGGCCCCAGGCTCGAGGACAGCGTGTCCGCGACCCGCGGGGGCGGAGGAACGGGCGTGATCGCTCCGGTGGGAAGCTCGAGCAGCGGAGTCTCCGGGGCGGGACGGGCGTCCACTTGCGGCCGGCGGGCGAAGATGACCTCGGACACGGTGGAGATGGCACGCGGCAGGAGCGGTAGTCCGATCCGCGCCGACGCCTGCGGCGGCGCCTCCAGCGCCCCCACCAGGTCCTCTGCCGTCTGGAAGCGTGCCCGCGGGTCCTTCGCCAGGCAGCGCATCACGATGGCCGACAGGTCCGGGTCGTCCCCCATCGCCAGAGAGACCTCGAGGAGCGGCGTCGGCGGCGTGCCGATGTGCTGGAGCAGGTAGTCGCGCGCGTTCGGGCCGTTGAACGGCAGCGAGCCGGAGAGCATCCGGTAGGCGAGCACCCCCAGCGAGTAGATGTCGCTGCGCGCGTCCAGCGGGTGACCCATCGCCTGCTCCGGCGAGAGGTACTCCGGCGTCCCCAGCACCACGCCGACCTGGCTCAACCCCTTCGCGTCCGGGTCCGGCTGGAGGAGCTTGGCGATGCCGAAGTCCAGCAGCCGCGCCTGCTCGCCACGCGGACCCGGGGTGAGCACCACGTTCTCCGGCTTGAGGTCGCGGTGGATGATGCCCTTCTCGTGGATGGCCCCGAGGCCCTCGGCGAGCTGGAGCAGCACCCGCCGACCCCGCTCGGGCGTGAGCGGCCCCGCTCCCAGGTGCTGGAGCAGCGTTTCACCCTCGGCGAACTCCATCACCAGGCACGTCGCATCCTGTGACTGGCCGAAGTCGATGACCCGCACCACGGCGGGGTGCTCCACGCTGGAGAGCAATCGTGCCTCGCGGCGGAAGCGCTCGCTCATGCCCGGTTGCTGGCCCACCTCCCGGCGGAGCACCTTCAAGGCGACGCGCCGGCCCAGGCTCACCTGCTCGGCCAGGTAGACCTCGCCCATCCCGCCACCCCCGAGGTGGCCCAGCACACGAAAGCGTTCCCCGAGGACCAGTGAGTTCGGCTCGAGCACGGCCAATCGCACGTTACCAGCCAGCCGGGTGCGCGCTCACTGTCGTTCGCGCGCCTACCCACCGACCGATCGACCGGAAACGTCCCTTTTTTGGGGTGCCTGGGGGCGGGTGGTACCGTCGCCGACTGCACCTTTCATGGCTTCCGAGGACACGTCCGGAGGCTCGGTCCCGCCCGCTCCAGGGGGGCGGGCTGCCGGGCCCGAGCTGCGACTGCTGGACCGACGCGCATTCGTCGGCTTCCCGCCGGTCGAGCTGCGCCCCGGCATCACCGTCGTCGATTTCGGGCTGCAGATCCCCGATGTCAGCTTCCCGTTCAACGTCGGCGGCGGCGCGCAGAAGTATCAGCGTCGCAAGCTCCACTTCGGGTTCCTCGAGGTGGCCATCGACGCGGAGCTGATCCGCCGGAGCGTCCAGGAGACCACCGCCTCGACGCTCGAGCTCTCGGACGTCGCGCTCAACTTCCGGCAGGGCTGGATCGAGGGCGAGGCACGCCTCAAGGGACCGTCGCCCGCGCCCAGTACCTTCAAGGTCGCCTTCGACGCCGACGGGGAGCGCCTCGCCGTCTACCTCTACGACGTCCGCATGTACGGGTACTCGCCGGTGCCGGCGGCCACGGTTCCGCTGGTGCTGTCCCGGGCGGTGCAGGGCGCTGCGGCGTTGCCCGACGTCGAGCTGCGCGGGGCGAACGGCTTCTCGGCGCGGGTGCTTCCTCAGCTGGTCCAGCGCGCCGCGGTGACGCGCGGCTTCCGGATGCCGTCCCTCGACGGGGCGCGCCTGGCCGGGGTGGAGGTCTCGCCGCTCGGACTGCGGCTCCGGTTCGCCTCCGGTGCGCTGCCGCCCCCCGCCCTCCTCGACGAGGAGCTGCTCCTCACCCTCGAGGGGGCGCGGGCCTTCGCCGAGGCCGAGGCGCTGGTGGCCGCGGGAAAGCTCGCCGAGGCGCGTGAGGCGTACCTGCGCGGCGCCGGGGCCGAGGAGGCGCACCCGTTCGCGCTGGAGCGGCTCCTCGCGCTCCTGGTCGCGGACCCGGCCGCGCACGAGTACGCGCTCGACGTGGTGGAGACCCTCGCCCGCCGTCGCCCGGGCTCTGCCGCGCCGCTGTGGGCCGAGGCCATCGTCCGCGAGCGCCGCGGCGAGCCCGCCCGCAGCGCCGAGCGCTGGCTCGCGCTGGTGGAGGTGGCGCGCAAGCGGGGCGACGAGGCCTCCGCCTTCAGTGCGGCCCAGGCCGCGGCCCGCGTGGCGGAGGGTCAGGCGCCGCAGATGGCGGTCAAGGCGCTGCACGCCGTGCTCGGCATCCGCCCGGATCACCTGCCCGCGCTCCGCGCGCTGGCCCGGGCCGCGGATCAGGCGCAGGACCGCGCCGGAGCCCTGCGCGCCTACCGCCGGCTCTCGGCGCTGGCCCGCGACCCGGTCGAGTCCGCCGAGGCGCACGTGCAGCTCGCCCGGCTGTCGGCGCTGAGCGAGGACGACGTCGCCGGGGCGCGCCTGCACTGCGAGGCCGCGCTGAAGCTCGCCCCGGATCTTCCTGCGGCCCTCGAGTTGCTCGGCGAGCTGTGCGCCCGCGCGGGCGAGCCGCTCCGCGCGCTGAAGGCCTTCGACCGGCTGCGGGACGTGTCGCTCGGCAGGCACGACCTGGGGCTGGTGGGCCGCGCGAACCTCCGCGCCGGTGAGGTGTGGGAGATCGGCCTCAAGCAGCTGGACAACGCGCTGCTCCGCTACCGCGAGGCGGTGTCTCTCCTTCCCGGCGACGTGGTGGCGCTCGTCGCCCAGGCCCGCGCCGCCGAGGGGCTCGGCCGCGTCGCCGAGGCGGTCACCGGCTATCAGCAATCGGTGGAGCTCGCCGGTCCGTCGCCCACCGACGCCGGCGTTCGCAAGGCAGCACACGCCGCTCACCATGCGCTGGCCGCGCTCGCCACCTCCCGGTTCGGCGACCAGGTGCAGGCCCGCGAGCACTGGGAGGCCGCGCTGTCCCTGGTGCCCGACGACGCGAAGGCCCTCGAGGCCCTCGTTCCGGCCTGGCGCGCGGCGGGAGATCCGGCCGCGCTCGCCCGGGCCCTGGAACGCGCCGCGCCCACCGTGCCGGATCCGGTCCGCCGGGCCGCGTTCCTCGCCGAGGCCGGTGAGCTGCAACGCACCCGGCTGGCCGCCCCGGACAAGGCGGAGGGGCTGCTCACCCGCGCCGTCGATTCCGACCCCCGGAACCGCGTCGCGCTGGAGGGCCTGGTGGCCATCGGCGAGGCCCGGCGCGACGGCCCGCTGCTCGTCCGCTGCCTGTCGACCCTGACCGAGCTCGCCCGCGACGGCGCGGACCGGGCGAAGTTCCTGCGGCGGCTGGCGGTTGCCGCGAAGGACCTGGCCTCCGACCTCGAGGTCGCCGCCCGCGCGCTCTCCGAGGTCCTGAAGATCCAGCCCGAGGACCTCCTGGCCTGGGGCGAGCTGTGCGCGCTGCAGCGCCGCCGGGCCGACATGCCGGGCCTGGCCGCGGCGCTCGCCGCCCGGGCGCGGGTGGCCGAGTCCCAGGCCGATCCGCGCCTGGCGGCGGCCTGCCTCCGCGAGCTTGCTCAGGTCGAGGAAGCCCGCCTGGGCCGCTTCGGCGAGGCGCTGGTCGCCCTGGAGAAGGCCGCGCGGCTCGACCCGCGCCCGGACGTGCTCCTCGAGCTGGCCGACCTCTCGCTCCGCTGCGAGCGTCCGGAGCACGCCCGGCGCGCGCTGGAGGACGTGCTGGTCACCCTCCCCCGCACCGGCTCGCCGGAGAAGCTCGCCGAGGTGCGCGCGAAGCTCGGCCAGGCGTGCGAGATGACCGGCGACCTCCCCGCGGCCGCCGCGCACTACGCCGAGGCCCTGCCGTACCGCCGTGGCGACGACGCGCTCGCCGCCCGGCTGGAGGGGCTGTACGAGAAGCTTGGCCGAAGCAAGGAGCTGGCCGAGGTCTGGGCCCTCCGGGCTCGGCAGCTCCTCGCCGAGGGCCGCACCGAGGCCGCGGCGCCGCTGCTCTTCAAGGGTGCCCGGGCGCTGCTCGACGCGGGACAGCGCGACGCCGCGCACCGCCAGCTCTACTCCGCCCTCGAGGTCGCGCCGCGGGGGCTGCTGGCGGGGCAGATCCTCGAGGCGCTGGCCGAGCTCGAGCTCTCCGCCGGCAACCGTCCCGAGGCCGCGACGCTGCTCGCCCGTCAGGCCGCGCTGGTCGGCGACCCGCTGGCCGCTGCCCGCCTGTTCCTCCGCGGCGCCGAGCTCGCGCGCGGGGAGGCACGGGAAGGAGGGCTCCTCGAGGACGCCCTCCGGCTGGATCCCGCGCTGGCCGCGGCCCGCATCCGCCGCGCCGAGCTGCTCCTCTCCCGCGAGCCGCGCCGGGCGCTCGAGGACCTCGAGGTGGCGCTGTCGCTCGCCCGCGCCGATCCGGCGGTGGTCCCGCCCGCCGAACGCAAGCGGCTGGAGCGCCTGGCGGCGGAGAGCGCGGTCCGCTCCGGGGACCCAGAGGCCGCGCGCCGCCACCTCACCGCCTACGCCGATGCCGCGCCCGACGACATCGACGCGCTCCTCCAGCTGGCAGCCCTGCACCGGAGCGCCGGCGCGGTGGAGGCCCTGGCGGCGCTCCTCTCCGGGCTCTGGCCGCGGCTGTCTGGCGAGCAGGCCCGGGCCGCCTGCAGGGAGCTGGTCGAGCTGTCGCTCGAGCTGCACCGCCCCAGCGAGGCGCTGGACGCGCTCCGGCGACTGGTGGAGCTGTCGCCGGACGACCCGTGGGCGCTGGAGACCCTGGTCTCGCTCCTGCCCCCCGCCGTGCCGGGGAGCGATACCGAGGCGCTGGTGCTGCGGACGCGACTGGTGGAGCTGACCACCGGTGCCGCGCGGGCCCACCACCGGGTGGAGCGAGCCCGGCTGCTCCGCGCCCGGGGCGACCGGACCGCCGCGCGAGAGGAGCTCACCCGCGCGGCCGGCGAGTCCGGGGAACCGGCCCTGCTCTGGCGCGAGGTGGCGCTGCTCGCGCAGGCCTCGGACGATGCGGCCGGCGAGGTCGAGGCCTGGCAGCGGGCGCTGGAGCGAGATCCGTCGGTCGGTGTCGAGGCCGCCCCGCGGCTGCTCGCGCTCGGACGTGCGCTGCAAGAGAGCCGTCCGGACCTGGCCGAGGCTGCGCTGCGGGAGACCACCCAGCGCGGGGCGCCGGCCGATGGGGTGGAGGCGTGGCGCACGCTGTCGAGGATGGAGCGCCGCCGGGGTCGGCTGGACGCAGCCTCCGATGCGCTACTCCAGGCGGCGGAGCTCGCCCCCGAGCCGCTCCGCGCCGACGTGCTGCTCGAGCGTGCGGAGCTCGCCGAGGAGCGCGGGGACTCCGCCGGCGCGGCCGACAGCTACCGCCGCGTCCTCAAGATCTCTCCCCGCCATCCGCGGGCCCTCCCCCGCCTGCGGGCTCTCCTGGAGCACGCCGGCGACTGGCCGGCGGTGGCCGAGCTGCTGGAGGTGGAGGCCGAGCGCGCTCCGCGCGAGCGCGGAGCCGCCCTCTTCGCCGAGCTGGGAACGCTCCTCGACGAACGGCTGGGCCGCGGCGAGGCCTCCGAGGCAGCGTTCCGCCGTGCGTTGCACCTCGATGCCGAGGCGCCGAGGCCGCTGGACCGGCTGATCTCGCTCCAGCTCCGCCGCGGAGCTTGGACCGAGGCCTCCCCCTTCTTGCAGAAGGTTTCTGGGCTCCTCCCGGCGGATCGCGCCGCGGATCTCCTCCGCCAGGCCGCGCAGCTCGCCTCGGCCGCCCACGACGGGGCCGCCGCGCTCGCGCTCCGGCGGCAGGCGCACGCCCTGGTTCCCGCCAGCGGTGACGAGCTGGCCGAGCTCGCGCTGGCGCTGTACGCGGGTGGCTCGCGGGCCGAGGCGCTGCCGCTCCTCGCTTCGGTGGTCGCCAGTCTCGATCGGGGGCAGCGCCCCGTCCGCGAGGCGGAGGTCCTCCTCGCCCATGCCGATCTCCTCGCCGAGGCGGGAGAGCTTCCCCAGGCGGAGGCCACGCTCCGGCGACTGGCGGACCGTCCCGACGCGCCCGTCACCGCCGTGGAGCGCCTGGCCGAGCTTCGCGCCCGCACCGATCCCCGCGAGGCGATCGAGTTGCTCGCCGCGTACCAGCTCCGCCAGCCACCGTCGGAGGAGGTGGGACGCGCCCTGTTGAAGCTCGGTGAGCGGGCCCGCGCGGAGCTGGCGGATCCCGAGCTGACCGAGCGGCTCCTGCTCGGGGCCGCGTCCGCGCTCCCGGATCCGCTTCCCGCGCACCAGGCTCGTGCCGCGCTCCACCGCGACACGGGGCGCAGCGGCGCGCTCCTGGCGGCGCTGCAGGCCACCGCAGACGCGGCGCTCCGGAGCGGCGACGTCGCGCTCGGCTCGCGAACGCTGGAGGAGGTGGCCGAGGTCGCGTCCCGCTCGGACCGGGCCGACGAGGCGCTCGAGGCGCTCTCCCGTCTCCGGGGGACGCTGGAGGGCGCGGGCCGGAAGACCGACGCGGCCACCGTGGAACGGCGCCGGGCCTCGCTCTTCCTCGACGTGCGCGGGGACGCCACCGCCGCCAGCGCGGCGCTCGCCCGGGCCTTCGAGCTCGCCCCGGACGTGGAGACCGCTGCCCAGCTGGCGGAACTCGCCGCCCGCCGCGGCGACACCCGCGCCCGCGCGGGATGGCTGAAGCGCACGGTGCCGCTGCTGGCCACCGGCGAGGCACAAGCGGCCGCACTGGTCCAGGTCGCCGAGCTCCACGCCGGTCCGCTGGGCGACGAGGCCGAGGCCGAGTCCCTGGTGCGTGATGCGCTGGCCGAGGTGCCGGGCCACCCGGCTGCCGAGGTCCTCCTGGTCCAGCTGCTCGAGCGCTCCGGGCGCGGAGCCGACCTCGCGGCCTACTACGTCGCCGCTGCGCGCAGCCGGCCCGATGGCGCCGCGCGGGCCTACCTGCTCCGCCGCGCCGCGGGGCTGTACCGCGATCTGGGCAAGTCCGACCAGGCCCTGGATGCGCTCTCCGCGGCTCACGGCTTCGCCCCGGCGAATCCATCCATCACCGCCGAGCTGGCGGACCTCCTGGTTTCCAGGGGACAGGATGCCGACGCCGCGCCGTTCGACGCGCTCCTGCTCCAGGCAGATCCCTTCCACCCCGCGTACGCACGCCACGTGGAGCGGCTCCAGGCGGCCGGCGACGGCGTGGCGCTCGGCCGACTCGAGGCTGCGCGCGGCGAGCGGCAGGTGGGCGCGGAGGCCGCACGGACCTGGCTGCGCGCCGCGGAGGCGCTGCGCGCCGGGGGCCGCGAGGACGACGCCCGCGCCGCCGAGGATCGCGCCTTCGACCAGGCCCCCGAGCTGGACGTGGCCTTCGCCGCCCGGCGCGCCCGGGTCGAGGACGACGTGCGCGCCCTCGCCGAGCTGCTGGGCCAGCGCGCGCGGGCGGTGCCCACCGAGGCGCCAGCCCTGCTCGCCGAGCGAGCGGATCTCCTGACTCGCGCCGGGGAAGCGCTCCTCGCCGCCGAGGCCTGGGACGAGCTGCTCCGGGTCAGCCCGGACGACGTGAGAGCGCTGCTCGCCCGCGGCGACCTGGCCGCGGCCGCCGGTGGGCCGGTCGCCGCGCAGCCCTACGATCGCCGCACGCTCCAGCTCGCCCCGGACCTTCCGACGGCGCAGCGGGCCCGGCTGCAGCTGCGGCTGGGGAACGCCGCGCTCGCCGCCGGCGCCCTGCACGATGCCGCTGACGCTCTCGAGGCCGTGGTGGCCGCCGACCCGGACGGCGAGCGTGGCCGCGAGGCGCTGTCGCTCCTGGCCGAGGTGCACGGGCGCCGCCACGACGCGCCGGGACTCTTCCGCACCTCGGTGCGGCTGGCACGGACCGCCGGGCCGGATGAGGCCGAGGCGCTCTACCGCCGCGCCGCCGCGCTGGTGGAGGACCCCGCCGAGGCGCTCGAGGCCCTGCTCCCGCTCGCCGAGCTCCGCCCCGCGGAGGCCTCCGTCGTGGACCGGGCCGTGGCCGGGCTCCGCGCCGTCTCCCGGCACCAGGATCTCCTCGCCCTGCTCGAGCGCGCCGCCCAGGCGTCGGGCGGCCCGCGCGCCGCCGCTCTCCTGGTCCAGGCGGCGCAGCTGGCCACGGAGGTGTTCCACGACGAGGGGCGCGCGCTGTCGCTGGTCGAGCTCGCCCACCAGGCGGACCCCGGGAACGTGGTCGCCCTGCGCTCGCTCGCCGACAGCCATCGCAGCCGGGGTGAGGTCGATTCGCTCGTGCCGGTGCTCCGGGGGCTCGTCGCCGGAACTCCGCAGGGCGAGGAATCGGCCCGGCTGAAGCTCGAGCTGGCGCGGTTGCTGCTCGAGCGCGGGGAGACGGAGGAGGCCCGGGGGCTTCTCGAGCCGCTCGCCGCCGGCGGACGCTCGGGCCCGGGATACTCCGAGGCGCTCGATCTGCTCGTCCCGCTGCTCCAGGGCGCCGACGACGCGCTCGCCCGCTCCACCGTGCTCGCGGCCCGCTCAGAGATGGCGCAGGGACCCGAGCGCGCGCGGCTGCTCTACGAGGCCGCGCTCGCCGCGCAGCAGGCCGGCGACGAGGCCCGCTCGGCGCGGCTCGCCCGTGCGTCGGTGGCCACCGAGGCCAGCCAGGACGCGCTCCTCCTGCTCGCCGGCCTCATGCGCGACGCGAGCGAGCTGGCGAAGGCCGCCGCCTCACTGACCCAGGCCGCGCAGCTCGCAGCCCCCGAGGACCGGCCGAGGCTGCTGCTCGAAGCCGCCGAGGCGTGGGAAGGCGCGGGGGATCCGGCCGAAGCACAGGAGCTGCTCGAGCGGGTGGCCCGCCTCCACCCGGCGACGCTCGGCCCGGGTGCCTGGGCGGCGCGCTTCCTCCGGCTCGGAGCGAACGCCCAGGCTCTCGAGCACGGGTACGAGCCGCTTCTCGCCCACGGCCAGTTCGCCCAGGCGCTGGAGATCGCCGAGGCGTTGGAGGACGCACCGCGCATCCGCCAGAGCCTCTGGGGGCTGGCCCAGGCTCCGTCCGGCGCCGAGGCCCTTCGCCGGCTCGCGACGCTGCTCTTCCGCGAGGGCACGGCCGTCGAGCGCCAGGCGTGTGCCGAGCTGGCCGCGGCGCGCCGGGCGATGGACCTCGCCGTGGCGCTCCACCAGGCGATCCTCGTCTCCCCACCAGGTGAGGCCAGCGACGAGGAGCGGCTGCGGGCCTTCCAGCGCCTCCAGGCGCTGGGCGAGCTCGAGGGCGCGGTCTTCCAGCTGCTGGAGCAGGTGGACGGGAGCACCGCCCCGGCGCTGGTCGAGGCGCTGCTCCAGCACCTCCGCAGCCGTCGCGGCGCGGAGCGGGAGCGTGGGCTGCGCCTGCTCGCGGGGCGCGTGCCCTCCCGGGCCGCGCAGCTCTGGCAGGCCCTCTTCGAGCAGGCCCGCGACGACAATCGCCTCGAGGACGCGGCCTCTGCCCTGTCGTCGTGGGTGGACGCCACTCCGGATCCGGTCCAGCGCGCAGGCCTAAGGGTGCAGGCCGGAGATCTCACGCTCGCCATCGGCTGGACGGACGCGGCCCGCGCGGCGTGGACGCAGGCCGCCGCCGAGGATCCGACGTCGATCGCGGCCATCGGCAAGCTGCTCGCGCTCACCTCGGCCGACGAGTCGCCGGAGGAGTTCGCCGACCTCGCCGAGCGGCTGAGCTCCCTCGCCGGGCCCGAGGCCCTGGGTGGCCGGCTGGACGAGCTCGTGCACGCCTACGTCCAGCTGGGCCGGGCCGCGGACGCGCTGGGCGTGCTCCCCCAGCTCCCGGCGACCGAGGAGCGGATCCGCCTCCGTGCCGAGCTGGCGGAATCGCTCGGTCGAGGGCAGGAGGCGCTCGCCCTCCGGGAGCAGCTGGTCCGGACCCCGGAGGAGCGAGAGGCGCTGGCGCTCGCCGCGCTCCGGGCCGGGCGGCACGCCGACGTGGTGCGCATCCTCGGGCCCCTCGAATCGCTGGACGCGCTGTCGCCCGAGTCACAGCGCACCTTCGCCTCCGCGCTGGCCGCGACCGAGGACGGCGCCACGCTGGCGGTGGAGCTCTGGGCGCTGCTCCTCACCCAGCACCCCGTGGACGCCGAGGGATGGGCGCTGCACGCCGAGGCGCTCCGCCACGCCGGCCGCCCGGACGCCGCGGTCCGCTCCGCCGCCTTCGGACACCTCTTCGCCGGCGAGGAGACCGTCGCCGCCCCCGTCCCCCTGCAGCCCGTGGCCCGTGGCCCGGTGCGCACCTCGGTGACCCTCCCCGGCGGAGTGCTGGCCCTCACTCCCGAGGAGATGCCAAATCTGACGACGGTGCTCGACGAGTCGCTCGCCGCGCTGGGGGCTCCCGAGCTGCAGATCTGGCTCGACCCCGGTGGCGCCTCGGAGGCGTGGCTGGCCAGCGCCGGCGATCTGGTGCTCGGCGCGGGTGCGCTCTCCGTCTTCGGCCCGCTGGAGGTCACCTACCTCGTGGCGCTCGCCCTGGCCCTGGGGGACGAGGGACAGGCCCTGGCCCGGCCGGGCGAGGTGCCGGGGCTGCCCACCGCCGCGGCCGAGGCGTTCGCGGCGGTGCCCTCGCCGGCCGCCGCTGCGCGGGTGTTGCTCTGGCTCGATCCGGTGGCGCGTGGCGCGGACCTGGACACCGTCGACCCCGTGGCGGTGTTGACCGGGAGCGCGGCGCTCGCCGCGGTGGTCCAGCGCGCGCTGCGGCTCGTGTAAGGTCGCCGTCGTCCGTGCTCCGTCCCGCGTCGCTCGCTCCCCTGGCCCTGCTGGGCGTGTCCCTCGTCGCCTGCAAGGGCGAGGTCCCGGTCCCGGGCAAGGAGCGGGTCGGGACGTACCTGCTGCAATCGGTGGGTGACCCGCTGTTCAACGACTGCGCTCCGGCCATCTTCGACGCCGGCGTGGACGGCGGCGCGAGCGGCGGCTTCTTCGTCGACGCGGGCGTCATCTTCTCGGTCACCTTCAACCAGACCACCACGCCCGACGGCGGCACGCGCTGGCCGGACGGCGGACCGGTCACCCCCTACGACGCCGGGTACCTCACCTTCATCGAGGGATCGGGCTCCGAGTACGGGGTCATCGTCGGTCAGCTGATCGACGTCTCGGCGGTCGCGCCGCGCGTGTTCTCCGCCTGCAACTGCACCGGCCTCGATCCGCCGGACATCCAGGTTCTGGAGCGGAACGTCATCGCCCTGCTGAGCGCCTCGCAGGCGCAGGCGCTCGGCTCGACGACCACCTGCGCGCCGCCCTTCGTGGTGCTCGACGGCGGAATCCCTCCGGTGGGCGGGGGAATCATCGGGCCCCGCGACCCGAGCGGCGTGTGGAGCGTGCCGCTGGTCTGCGGGGTGACCGAGGAGCAGGTGCAGGTGCTCAACCACGCGCCGGACGCCGGGTGCAGCCCGGAGTGCCAGTCCTGCACCATCCGCTTCTCGGTCCAGGGGAGGACGCTCGAGCAATGACCGCCCGGCGCGCGGTGGTTCTGCTGTCGGGAGGACTGGACTCGGCGACCGTCCTGGCCATCGCCCGGAGCGAGGGCTTCCTCTGCAGCTGCCTCCTGGTGGACTATGGGCAGCGTCACCGGGTGGAGCTGGAGCGCGCCCGCCTGGTGGCGCGGGCCCAGGGCGTGGAGGACGTCCGGGTGGTCCAGGTGGACCTCCGGGCCATCGGCGGCTCGGCGCTGACCGCGAACATCGAGGTCCCGAAGGACCGGGCCGAGTCCGAGCGGGGAGCGGGCATCCCGGTGACCTACGTGCCGGCGAGGAACACGCTCTTCCTCGCCCTGGCGCTGGGGATGGCGGAGACCCTCGACGCGACCGACCTCTTCATCGGGGTCAACGCGGTGGACTACTCGGGCTACCCGGACTGCCGGCCGGAGTTCATCCGTGCGTTCGAGGGACTCGCCAATCTCGCGACCCGCGCCGGGGTGGAGGGGGCCCGCTTCCGGGTTCATGCGCCGCTCTCGGGGCTGCGCAAGGCGGAGATCATCCAGACCGGCGCGCGGCTCGGCGTGGACTTCGCGCTGACCCACAGCTGCTACGACCCGGACCCGCGGGGGCGAGCCTGCGGGCGCTGTGACAGCTGCCTCATCCGGCGCGAGGGCTTCCGGACGGCGGGCGTAGCGGACCCGACGCCCTACGCGACGTGACGGCCGGCCTCCTCACTGCGTTCGCCGTGCTGCTGGCAGGAGGCGACGCCGGCACCGCCACGATCCTGGTCGACGCGAGCACGCGGGTGCCCGGCCTGGTGGTGGAGCTGCCGTATGCGACCGTCGACAACTTCCTGGGACGGGCGGTCTATCCCGAGGGTGCGCGCTGTCTGCTGCTCCCCGGGGTGGCGGAGCGGCTGGCCCGCGCCGCGCGCACGCTGCAGGCGCGAGGGTTCCGGCTGAAGGCCCTGGACTGCTACCGGCCGCTCCACGTCCAGTGGGCGATGTGGAAGCTGGTGCCGCGCAAGGGGTACGTCGCCGACCCGCATACCGGGAGCCCCCACAACCGGGGCGCGGCCGTGGACGTGACCCTGGTCATGCTCGACGGCGTGGCGGTGGACATGCCGACCCCGTTCGACACCTTCGGGCCCGCGGCCCACCACGGGAGCAGTGCCGGAACGGAGGAGGCCCGGGGGCACCGCGAGGTCCTCCGGCAGGCGATGGTGGAGGCCGGGTTCCGGCCCAACCGCATGGAGTGGTGGCACTACGACGCGCCCGAGCGCCGGGGCGCGCCGCTGCTCGACGAGGCGCTCGTGCCGGCGCCGTGAAACCTCTACGCTCCGGCCGACCGTGCTGACGTTCGTGCGCTCCCATCCGCTGCTCGTCGCCGTGCACGTGCTGGGGCTGCTGGTGGCCATGCGGGTGCTGGTCACCCGCCGCGCGCCGCAGAGCCTGATGGCGTGGCTTCTGGCCCTGATCTTCGCGCCCTGGGCCGCGATCCCGCTCTACTTCCTCCTCGGAGGACGGAAGTTCCCCCGTGGGGCGAAGGGCAAGCAGGCGCCGCTGCTCGCCCCGGCTGCCCGGGCCGAGCTTCCGGAGGGCCACCGGGCTGCGGACGTGCCGCGCGTGCTCCGCACCGAGGGCGTCCCGGGGGTGCGGGCGGGAAACGCCTTCCAGCTCCTCGGCACCGGAGAGGAGGCCTACAAGGCGCTGCTCGGCGCCATCGGGGCCGCCGCGCGGAGCGTCGACCTCACGGTGTTCATCCTCGGCAACGACGAGGTGGGCGCCAGCATCGTGAGCGCGCTCGCCACGCGGGCCCGGGCCGGAGTGCGGGTGCGGCTCCTCCTCGACGCGGTGGGGTCACGACCCATCCTGTCGCGTGCCAGGCAGGAGCTGGGGGCCGCGGGTGGCGAGGTCCGCTCGTTCATGCCGCTCCTCCACGCACCGGTGCGGGGGCGGAGCAACCTGCGCAGCCACCGGAAGATCGCCGTGTTCGACGGGCACCGAGTCTTCCTCGGGGGGATGAACATGGCCCTGGAGTACATGGGCCCCACGCCGAGGACCGGCCGATGGCGGGACGTGGCCTGCCTCGTGGACGGGCCAGTCGCGGCGGACGCCGCGCAGCTCTTCGCCGCGGACTGGGCGTTCGCCGGCAAGGAGGACCCGGTGCGGGTCGCGGAGGTGCCCCCCGCCGCGGGCGAGGCGGTGGTCCAGCTGGTCCCGAGCGGTCCGGAGATGGCGACCGACACCTTCTACGACGCGCTGGTCACCGCGCTCTACGCCGCCCGGAGCCACGTCGCGTGCGTGACGCCGTACTACGTCCCCGACGACGTCGTGCAGCACGCCTTCGTGCTCTGCGCGCGCCGGGGCGTGCGCACCGAGATGGTGATGCCCGCCGTCTCCAATCACCTGCTCGCGGACAAGGCGCGGCGCGGCCTCCTTCCCGAGCTGGCCGAGGCGGGGGTGGTCTTCCACTGGTTCGGCGGGATGGTGCACGGCAAGGCGATGGTCGTGGACGAGACCGTGGCCTACATCGGGTCCCCGAACCTGGATATGCGCAGCTTCTTCCTGAACTACGAGGATGCGCTGCTGCTCTACTCGCCGCCCGAGATCGCGGCGGTACGCGGCTGGATCGAGTGGCTGTCGGCGGAGTGTCCCCCGACGCTCGCCCCGCCCACCCGGCGGCGGTGGCTCATCGACGACATCGCGCGCCTGCTCGCGCCCGAGCTCTGAACGCGCGCGGACTTGGCGAGTCTTGCCCGCCGCTCGAGAAGGAGGAGCCCTCCTCGAGTCCGACGATCCGCGCCATTGGACCAAGGTGCCGGCGAGATGCCTGATCGTCCGGTTTCGCCGTGGGATAGGGTTCTCCGGGGAGCGCGGTGAATTCCGAGGAGGTCGTCATGGGCCTGGGCAGCGCGTTGCGACGCGGTGGGTTCACCGTCGGGCTGCTGCTCGGCGCAGCGAGCTGGGCCCAGGACGGCACTCCCACCAGTGAGGGCCATCTCGACGCCCGGACGGTGGCCCAGCCCGCGGCGAAGAAGGACTATTCCCCGTACGTGCGCCGGGCCCAGCCGACCCGTCCGTACTTCGGGGACACCCACCTCCACACCGCGCTCTCCCTCGATGCACGCGCCTTCGGCAACGTGCTCGAGCCGGAAGCGGCCTTCCGGTTCGCTCGCGGCGAGGAGGTCACCACCTCCACCGGGCAGCAGGCGCGGCTCTCCCGGCCCCTGGACTTCCTGGTGGTGGCCGACCACTCCGAAGCACTGGGAACCATGGTGGAGATCGCCAAGGGAAACCCAGCGTTCATGAAGGACCCGGTGGCGAAGCGCTGGAACGAGATGATGGCCAAGGGCGGGGAATCAGGGACCGCCGCGGCACAGGAGATCATCGTCGCGCTCTCCACCAACAAGCTCCCCGAGGTGGTGAAGGACCCGACGATCGCCCGCACCATCTGGCAGAGCACCAACGCCGTGGCCGAACGGTACAACGAGCCGGGGCGGTTCACCGCTCTCCTCGGCTACGAGTGGACCTCGAACAAGGGCGGTCAGAATCTGCACCGGGTGGTCCTCTTCCGGGACGGCAAGGCGAAGGTCGATCAGCTGCTTCCCTTCTCGTCGCTCGACAGCGAGAACCCGGCCGATCTCTGGAACGCTCTGGCTGGCTACGAGCAGAAGCTCGGGGTGAAGGTCCTGGCCATCGCCCACAACGGCAACCTCTCCAACGGGCGCATGTTCGGGCCGGTGGACTTCAACGGCGCCGCGCTCACCCGGAGCTACGCCGAGACCCGAAGGAGGTGGGAGCCGCTCTACGAGGTCACCCAGATCAAGGGCGACGGAGAGACCCACAAGTTCCTCTCCCCCAACGACGAGTTCGCCGGCTACGAGATCTGGGACAAGGGCAATCTCAACCTCAGCGAGAAGAAGCGGCCGGAGATGCTCCAGTACGAATACGCTCGCGAGGGGCTGAAGCTCGGCCTCAAGCTGGAGCAGCAGCTCGGGGTCAATCCCTTCAAGTTCGGGATGATCGGCAGCACCGACTCCCACACCTCGCTGGCCACCGCCGACGAGGACAACTTCTTCGGGAAGCACTCCGGGAAGGAGCCCAGCCCGCACCGGTGGGAGAGGCCGGTGGCCACCTTCAACGGGGTGAGCATCCTCGGCTGGGAGCAGGCGGCATCCGGGTATGCCGCGGTGTGGGCCACCGACAACACCCGGGAGGCGATCTTCGACGCGATGTCGCGAAGGGAGACCTACGCCACGACGGGCCCGCGGATGATCGTCCGCTTCTTCGGCGGCTGGAGCTTCGAGCCGCAGGACGCGAGGTCACGCGTCCCCGCCTCGGTGGGATACGAGAAGGGCGTCCCCATGGGCGGCGACCTGGCGGCGCGGGGACAGGCGAAGGCGCCGTCATTCCTGGTCGCGGCGCTGAAGGACCCGCAAGGGGCGAACCTGGACCGGGTGCAGATCGTCAAGGGCTGGATGGACAAGGCGGGCGGCCTCCAGGAGCAGGTGTACGACGTGGTCTGGTCGGGGAAGCGCAAGCCCGGAGCCAAGGGGAAGCTCCCCGCGGTGGGGAACACCGTCGACCTCAAGACTGCCACCTGGACCAATTCCATCGGCGCGGCGGAGCTGATCACGGTGTGGAAGGATCCGAAGTTCGATCCGACCCAGCGAGCGTTCTATTACGCCCGGGTGATCGAGATCCCCACCCCGCGGTGGACCGCCTACGACGCCGTGCGCTTCGGGGTGAAGATGGGGCCGGAGGTGCCGATGGTCACCCAGGAGCGGGCCTACACCTCCCCGATCTGGTACACGCCCGGCAGCTGAGCGCGTGACCCCGACGAGCCTCCCTTCCGGGCGCCCGGTGTCTCGCGCTCGCCGACTGCTCCGCGAGCCACTGCTGCACTTTCTGCTCCTCGGCGCGGCGCTCTTCGGCGTCCACCGGCTCGCCACCGCTCCCTCGGCAGAGGGGAGCCGGATCGTGGTGAGCGTGGGCAAGCTCCGGTCGCTTGCGGAGACATTCCGCATGACGTGGCAGCGCCCGCCGACCGAGGCCGAGCTCCGCGGACTGGTGATGGACCACGTGCGCGAGGAGGTTCTGGTGCGCGAGGCGGTTCGGCTCGGTCTCGACCGGGATGACCCGGTGGTCCGGCGGCGCCTCCGGACCCGGATGGACGTCCTCCTCGACGACACCGCGGCAGTCTCGCCACCCACCGATGCCCAGCTCCAGGCGTACCTGGATGTCCATCCAGGCGCCTTCCGCCAGGAAAGCCGGACCACCTTCGTCCAGGTATTCCTGAGCCCGGAGCGACACGGGGAGCGGCTGGAGACGGACCTGCGCCGGCTGCAGGCATCGCTCCAGCACCTCGTACCCGGGGCGGATCCGCTCCGGATGGGAGATTCCTCGATGCTCGAAGGCCGCTTCGATGCCGCCTCGGAGCGGGAGGTCGAACGAATCTTCGGGGATGCCTTCGCGCGCGAGCTGGCGACAGCCCCGGTAAACGACTGGACCGGGCCGGTTCGCTCTGGCTACGGCCTCCACTTCGTCCGGGTCACCGAGCGCGTGCCAGGTCGGCCCGCGCGCCTCGAGGAGGTCCGCGAAGCCGTCCAGCGGGAATGGCTCTCGCAGGAGACCGCCCGGGCGCGTGAGGCGGCCTACCAGGCGCTGCTGCGGAGGATGAAGGTCACGGTCGAGCCCCCGCCGGTGGAGACGGCCGATCCGAGGGCGGGACGGTGAGGCGAACCGGCCCGGGATGGGCGCTCGTCCTGGCCCTGCTCGCGTGGGCAAGCGCTGCCCGTGCACACGAGCTCCGCCCGGCTTACCTCGAGCTGCGCGAGCTCGGGCCCGACCGCTGGGGCGTGCTCTGGAAGGTGCCCGCCCGCGAGGAGCTCCGGCTGTCCATCGCGCCGCGCTTCGATAACCGGTGTCGACCGGAGGGCACGGCCATCCGTTACCGGCAGGCGGACGCCTGGGCCGATCGCTGGACGCTGGTCTGCCCGGGCGGTCTGGCGGGAACCACCGTCCGCATCGAGCGGCTGGAGGTGACGTTCACCGACGTGCTGGTGAGGGTGGTGCGCGCCGACGGCTCGGTGCAGACCTCCCGGATCATCCCCTCCGCGCCGTCCTTCGTGATCGAGATCAGCCCTGGACGGTGGGAGGTCGCGGGGACCTATCTCCGTCTCGGCGTGGAGCACATCCTCGGCGGAGTCGACCACCTGCTCTTCGTCTTCGGCCTGCTGCTGCTGGTCTCGGGCTGGAGGCGCGTCGTGGGAACCATCACCGCCTTCACCGTGGCCCACAGCGTGACCCTGGCCGCCGCCACTCTCGGGTGGGTTCACGTCCCGCAGGCCCCGGTGGAGGCGGTCATCGCCCTGAGCATCGTCTTCGTCGCGGCAGAGGTGGTGCACGCGCGCGAGGGCCGGCCGGGCCTCGCCGAGCGCTGGCCCTGGCTGGTGGCCTTCACCTTCGGCCTGCTGCACGGCCTCGGCTTCGCCGGCGCCCTGCGAGAGGTCGGGCTTCCGTCGGGGGCCATCCCCCTGGCCCTGCTCTTCTTCAACCTCGGGGTCGAGCTCGGGCAGCTGGCCTTCGTCCTGGCCGTGATCGCCCTGCGCCGACTACTGCGGGGTCCCCTCCAGCGCCTTCCCACCGGAGCGTGGCGGATGCCCGCCTACGTCACCGGGGCAGTGGCTGCATTCTGGGTCTTCGAGCGGGTGAGCGGGTTCCTCTCCGCTCAGACCTGACCTGGGCCGACGGCATCCCTCTCCGCGGCGAGCAGCGCGCGCTTCCGCTCCGGCCCCCAGCGGTAGCCGGAGAGGCTCCCGTCGGAGTGGACGACGCGGTGGCAGGGCACGGCGAGCGCCACCGGATTGGTCGCGCAGGCCCGGGCCACGGCGCGCACCGCCCGCGGATGACCAACCGAGCGCGCCACGTCGGCGTAGCTCGCGGTGCTCCCGCTGGGGATTGCCCGGAGGGCCTGCCAGACCTGGCGCTGGAACGCCGTGGCGCGGATGTCGAGCGGGAGCTGCTCCGCCCCGGAGCGCTCGCCCAGCGCAACGGCGGCCGCACGGAGCCGCACATCCGATTCCGGTGACGCGCGCTCGAGCTCCGCGGCGGGGAACTCGGAGCGGAGCATCGACTCGAGCGTCCGCGCGTTCTCCCCGAACGCCACCCGGCAGAGCCCCTTCTCGGTCCGGGCCAGGAGGAGCGCCCCGAGCGGCGTGTCGAGCAACGTCCAGGTGATGCGCTGACCCGCGCCGCCCTTCCCGTACTGCGCCGGGCTCATCCCCATCTGCTTCCTCGCCGCGGCATAGGCGCGCCCCGCCGAGCCATAGCCGGCCTCGAGCCACGCCTCGGTCACCGGCTTTCCGGCCCGGAGCTCCGCCTTCCAGCGCTCGAGACGGACCGCGGACACGAACTCCTTGGGCGAGAGTCCGGTGTGCTTCTTGAACGTCTTCTGCAGATGCGCCGCGCTGAGCCCGACGGCCCGGGCGAGCGCGTCCAGCCCGGGCGGCGCCTCGAGGTCTGCCACGATGAGCGCCTTGACCTTCTCCACCAGCGCCTCGGAGGGGAGCTGGGCGAGATGCGGCTTGCAGCGCCTGCAGGCGCGGTAACCCTGGCGCTCCGCGGTGGCCGCGTCGGGCAGGAAGCGCACGTTCTTGCGGAGCGGCCGGCGAGCCGGGCAGGTGGGCCGGCAGTAGATGCAGGTCGTCTCCACGGCCACGACGAACTGGCCGTCCGCGCCCTGATCGCGCCGGACGAACGCGGCCCAGCGGCCGTCCTCGGGGTCGTCGCGCACCACGTCCATGTCCAGAGAATGCAGGTCCATTCGAGTCCTCGCACGTCGAAACGGGTCAAGGAGTAGCCCCGCCCCCGGCCACCCCGCGTGCCGGCTCCTGCGCTCGATGTCCGGGGACTGAAATGCCCGTCACGAGGCGTCTGGCACCTCCGGTCACGCCCTCGTAACGAGGCCGTAACGAGGTGTCTGGCACCACAAAAAGACGTGTCGTTTCAGTCGCTTACGACGATCAACGGGTCAGCCGAAGAAGACTTTCGCCACGTCGAAGTACTCGGCGGGCACCCGCTTCAGCGTGCGCGTGGCATCGGCGAGGGCCACGCTGGTGACCTCGTTGCCGCGGAGCCCCGCCATCCTCCCGAACTCGCCCCGGGCGACCATGTCGCAGGCATAGACGCCGAACCGGGAGGCGAGCACCCGGTCGTGTGCGGTCGGGGTACCGCCACGCTGGATGTGGCCGAGCACGGAGACCCGGGTCTCGAACCCGGTGCGGCGCTCGAGCTCCTGGGCGACGTACTGGCCCACCCCCCCGAGCCGCACCCGTCCCGCCTCGTCCAGCGCGCCCGAGGTGATGACGTGCTCGGGCTCGTCCGGACTGGCGCGGATCTTCGTCCCCTCCGCCACCACCACGATGCTGAAGCTGGTCCCGCCGGCGTAGCGCCGCTTCAGGTGCTCCGCCACCACGCCCAGGTCAGCCGGCTCCTCGGGAACCAGGATCGCGTCCGCGCCGCCGGCGATCCCGGAATGCGTGGCGATCCACCCGACGTGCCGTCCCATCACCTCCACCACGATGACCCGCTTGTGGGACTCGGCGGTGCTGTGCAGGCGATCGATCGCCTCGGTGGCGATGGAGACCGCAGTGTCGAAGCCGAAGGTGTAGTCCGTCCCGTTCAGGTCGTTGTCGATGGTCTTGGGAATGCCGACCACCGGGAGCCCGTGCTCGTGCAGCCGGGCCGCGGCGGACAGCGTTCCCTCCCCACCGATCGCCACCACGGCGTCGATGCCATGCTTCTTCGCGTTCGAGAGGACCTTCTCCGCCCCTCCCTCGACGGTGAGGGGATTCACCCGGCTGGTTCCGAGGATGGTGCCGCCGCGGTGAAGGATGCCCGCGGTGTTCTCCCGGGTGAGCGGGAACATCCGATCCTCGAGGAGACCCTTCCACCCGTCACGGAGACCGACGACCTCGAAGCGATGGTTCTGGGCCCGTCGGACGACGGCGCGGATGACGGCATTGAGACCGGGGCAGTCCCCTCCACCGGTCAGCACGGCGATTCGCATGGAGTGGGATGCAGTCTCCCCCGGGCCGCTCCCGAGCGCCAAGGGGCCGACCGCTCAGCGTGCGGACGCCGACCCTGGCGCCGCGAGGCCCGGGACCGCCAGCCGGGGAGCGTCCTCGGCGAGGGCAGAGGCGCCGAGCAGGACCGCGGCCAGCCAGACGGCGTCGGCGAGCAGCAGATGGAGGAGCTGCATCCACACCGGGGCCAGCAAGGCGAGATTCACCAGCCCGGCGGTGAGCTGGAGCACCACCAGGAAGGCGAGGGCCATGGCTGCCCGCCGGACCTGGCGGCCCGGACGGAGCAGGCTCGTCGCCGCCGCGGTGACCAGGAGCAGGGTGCCCACCGCGACCGCGAGCAGCGGATGGAGGACGCGGAGCCGGAGCAGCACGTGCGCCCCGCCCGAGATGTCCTGGCGGAAGCCCTCGGCCAGCGACCTCGCCGGGAACAGCGTGTCCCCCAGCGCCGCGACGCCTCCGCTCACCCCGAGGACCACCAGGCCCAGCAGCGCCGCCGGAATCAGCACCCCCACGGCTCCCTGATCCCGCAGCCGGAGACGGCTGGCGCCTGTTGCCCACGCGCCGGTCAGCGCCACCACCGCGAGCAGGAAGAAGGTGTTCACCAGGTGCATTCCCATGACCGCAGCCCGGGCCAGGGAGTCGTTCTCCCCGGTGAGCCGGAGCAGGACCAGCGCCGCGCCGATCCCCCCCTCGACCAGGATCGCGAGCACGCCCAGCGCCGCGCCGCGCCGCACCCGGTGCCGGCGGGGGAAGGCCACGAAGGCCCACACCGCCCAGCCCACGACCGCGAGGGTGACCAGGCCGCTCGAGACGCGATGGCTGAACTCGATCATGGTCTCGAGCGCCGGCGCCCGGGGCAGCACCTCTCCGTTGCAGACCGGCCAGTGTGCGCCGCAGCCCGCCCCCGAGCCCGTCGCCCGCACGAACGCTCCCCACAGCACGACGGCGAGGAGGAAGGCGACGAGTCCCCAGGTCGCCCGCGCGAAGCGCACGTTCACCATGACAGGGGGGTCATTATCAGCCGCCGCCGGTTGCTGCCATGCTGCCCCCCGCACGACCAGGGGGAGAGCGGCCCATGAACTTCGAGGTCCGGACAGACAGTCTCGCGGGGACCGCCACCGCGCTCGGCTGGGCGCGTGGCCACACCGTGGTCATCGACCGTCCGGCGGACGCGGGTGGTCAGGATCTCGGCTTCAACGGCGGCGAGCTGCTCCACCTCGCGGTCGCCGGCTGTGTCTCGAACGATCTGTTCCGCGAGGCCCGCGCCCTCGGGCTCCGGCTCACCCGGGTGGCGCTCACCGCCCGGGGCGAGTTCACCGGCGACCCCCCGGTCTCCGGCGGCATCGGCTACTCGGTCGAGGTGTGGGGAGACGCTCCGGCGTCCGCACTGCGCGAGCTCGTGGCCCGCGTGGACACCATCGCCGAGATCCCGAACTCTCTCCGCCGCGGAACGGCCGTGCGACTCTCGGAAGCCCGGGTCCACGGGAGCGACGAGCGACCGGCACCCCCCGGTTCCGGCGGTTGAGGAGGGCGGCATGAGCCTCGCCCGACTCCGCGGAGGGACGGTCGACGTCCGGCTCTGGACTCCGGTGGACCAGGTCGAGTCGCAGGCGCTGACCCAGCTCCGCAACATCGCCAGCCTTCCCTGGGTCGCCCACGTCGCGGTCATGCCCGACGTGCATTTCGGGAAGGGGACCACCGTGGGCTCGGTCATCGGCATGCGCGGCGCGGTCTCGCCGGCGGCGGTGGGGGTGGACATCGGCTGCGGGATGGGCGCGGTGCGCACCAGCCTGGCCGCGGCGGACCTCCCCGAGAGCCTCCGCGGCCTCCGCTCGGACCTCGAGGACGCGATCCCGGTGGGCTTCGATTCTCACGACGCGCTGGTGAAGCCGCGGGCCCCGCGCCTCGGCGCGGAGGTGAGGGAGCTGCTCGCCGGCTTCGACGACCTCGATCCGGCGGTGAAGGACCTCGGAAGTCGCGCGGCGAAGCAGCTGGGCACGCTGGGCGGCGGAAACCACTTCATCGAGCTGTGCGTCGATTCCGAGCAGCGTGTCTGGCTGATGCTCCACTCCGGCTCGCGGAACATCGGCAAGTCGCTCGCCGAGGTGCACATGACGCGGGCGAAGAAGCTGAAGCACAACCGTGCCCTGGTGGACCCGGACCTCGCGGTATTCCTCGCCGGGACCGAGGAGATGGCCGCCTACCGGCGCGACCTCGACTGGGCGCAGCGCTACGCGATGATCAACCGCCGGCTCATGTTCGACCTGTACATGCAGGTGATGCGGCGGCACTTTCCCCAGGTCCGGTTCGACGAGCCGGTGCTCTGCCACCACAACTACGTCGCGGAGGAGACGCACCACGGCGAGGAGCTGCTGGTCACCCGAAAGGGCGCCATCTCCGCGCGCGCCGGTCAGCTGGGGGTCATCCCCGGCTCGATGGGCACCCGGAGCTACGTCGTCCGCGGACTCGGGAATCCCGAGTCGCTGCACTCCGCCTCCCACGGCGCAGGCCGGAAGATGTCCCGCGGTGAGGCCAAGCGGCAGTTCAGCGTGAAGGACCTGGCGGAGCAGACCGCCGGCGTGGAGTGCCGGAAGGACGGCGGTGTGCTCGACGAGATTCCTGGCGCGTACAAGCCCATCGAGCAGGTGATGGAGTACCAGAAGGACCTGGTGGAGATCGTCGCCGAGCTGAAGCAGCTCCTCTGCGTGAAGGGCTGAACCGCGGCCCCGCGCCCCCGGGTCCCTGGAACGCGGCCTGGAGCGGCGCGGTCGCTCCGCTCCGGCGCTCGGCGGGCCCGGCGGCCGCGGTCAGAACCGTCCGGCGACGACCAGGCCGCCGCGGCCGTCCGGACCGAAGGTGGGAACGACCGAGATCCGTTCGCCGTTCGCTTTCGGGCGCGGCGCTGGCGAGGGCCCGGGCTTCGTCGACAGCTCGTACCCCAGCACCGCCCCGGCGAGCATCAGTGGCGGTGCCACCCACATCAGCCGGCTGGTGCTGCCCTGGCCGATCCCGAAGGCGGCGCCCGCCCCCAGCGCCTCGCCGAACCAGCTCACCCAGGGAGAGCCGTGGGCGTCGAAGTACGCCCCGGTCAGTGGCACCATCGTCGCCACCGCGAGCCCGAAGCCGGAGAGGAGTCCTGCGGCCACGGTGCCCTCGGAGCAGCTGTCCTGCGCCGAGAGCGACCCGATGCAGCCGAGGTACCCTCCGAGCGCGCCGGTCAGCGTGCCCGCGGCGCCGGCGACCAGCACCTCGGAGACGACCCGGACCGTGCGCGAGGTGGGCGCGGCCCTGGGCTCGGCGACGGCCTGGACGGTCGTATCTCCGGTCGGCGCCGTCCCCACCGCGAGCAGGGGATGCTCGAGCGCCTCCGTGCCCGCACGGGGGACGTCACCCGGGGCAGCGGCCAGGACGAGGCTGGTGATGGCAACCAGGGTGGACATCGCGCGCAAGCTTCGGGAGGGGGTTCCGCCCGAGCGCGCCGGCCCTGCTCTCGCGCCGCAGGAACGCTTAGCAGATCCCCCCCGGGGGCTCACAAGGACTGGGACACCAGAAGTGGATGTCCTACATGCCCCGCTGCAGCCGGCGGCGGGAGACGGGCAGCGGCCGTGCCGTCGTCAGCCAGGGAAGGGGAGGGGCTGGACGGTGGCCGTTCCGGCTCCTCCGGCCAGCGTCAGCTCGGTCCCCGGCTGCTCGACGTCGCGGTGGGCGTAGCCGAGCCCGATGGCACCGAGCCGTGGGCTCTCGACCGCCGACGTCACCCAACCCACGCGCCGCTCGCCGACCAGGAGCTCGGTCCGCGGCGAGGGCAGCGCACCCGCGAAGCGAAGCCCCACCAGATGCCGGTTCATGTGGCCCCGGAAGGTGGCCCGGGCGATGACCTCCTGCCCGATGTAGCAGCCCTTCTGGTAGTGGATGGCGCGCTGGAGGTTCGCCTCGAGGGGGATGGTCTTCTCGTCCATGTCCACCCCGAAGCGGGGAGTCCCTCGCTCCACCCGGAGCACCTCCAGCGCGGCGAACCCCACCGGCGTGGCGCCGGCGTCCAGCAGACGGTCGAATGTCGAACCGAGCGCCTCCGCCGGCAGCAGAAGATCGATCCCGGGGAGCAGCTGCCCCTGGGGCAGGGCCCACGCCGTCATCCCACCCCCGGCGTCGAACGGACGCAGCGCCGCACCGGCCGGCGGACCGAGCCCGAGCACCCGCGACGCGAGCGCCTCGGCCTCCGGACCCAGCACCGAGAGCTGGCCGAACAGGGCGGTGGCATCGGAGAGCTCGGCGTCCTCGCTGATGAGGTACCGCTCCAGGGCCCCCCGCACGACGGGACCAAACCCCGGCTCGGTCAGCAGCAGGAGATCGTCCGAGCGCTTCACCACCCGCGCATCCGCGACCATCGCCCCCTTGGCGGTGAGCAGCGCCGCGTCGGCGACCGACCCCGCCGGCAGGCCCTCCACGTCCTGGGTGAGCATGCCCTGGAGGAAGCTCACCCGGTCGGGACCGATGACCCGGACCACCTCACGCGCGGAGCCGTCGAACAGGGCGGCACCGGCCCGCAGGACCCGGTCCTCGTCCCGGCCCGGGATCCGGTCGACCACCTCCCGGCCCTTCAGCTCGCCGAAGGTGGCGCCCAGGGCCACATGTCGCGGATGGAGGAGGAGCGGAACCATGGACGGCAGCTATATAAAGGCTCCGTGAAGGTCCAGCACCTCCCGGACGTGCGCGGGTTCGCCGAGGCGAAGCTCCAGAAGCACAACCTCTTCAGCACCGAGCGGTTCTTCCTGGACGTGTACTGTCTCCGCCCCGGCCAGGCCCAGACCCCTCATGCCCACGCCGGGTCGGACAAGGTGTACGTCGTGCTCGAGGGGCGGCCCACGGTCGAGCTGGATGGCGAGCGGCAGGAACTTCGCGAGGGGGATGCGGTGTTGTGTCCCGCGGGCAGCTCGCACGGCCTGCGGAATGCCGGGGCGGCCGATGCGCGCGTGCTGGTGCTGATGAGTCCGCCCCCGGAGAGGACATGAAGAAGCGGTCGAAGCAGCCGCTGGAGAGCGTCCGGCCCTGGGTGCCGTGGACGCTGCTCGGCCTCGGGGTGGCGGAGATCGGCCTGTCGATCTTCCAGTGGTTCGAGCTGCGCGCCATCCAGGCGGGCGGAACGGCGATCTGCAGCCTCAACGCGTCGGTGAACTGCGAGACGGTCTGGACCAGCCCCTTCGCCCAGCGGCTCGGAGGGCTCACCGGGTTCCCGGTGGCGGGGCTCGGCGTCGTCTGGGGTCTGGCCGCGGCGGTGTGCGCCGGCGCCCTGCTGTGGCGAGCACGGACCGGTCGGCCGACCCGGCCGGCGGTGCTGCCCGTCCGGACGGTGGCGATCGTCGGCGCGCTGGCCTGCATCACCTTCGTGGCAGGGTCGATCAGCGCCGGAGCGCTCTGCCTCACCTGCCTCGGCACCTATGCCCTGGTCCTCGGGTACGCGGGGGTCTCGATCGCTGCCCTGCCCGGGGGGCTCCAGCCCGGGTCCGGGGAGTGGGCGCGTGCGGTGGGGCTTCCGGCCACGGTGGTCGCCGTCGGCTGGGGCGCCCTGCTCCTGTTCGCTCCAGCGCCTCCCCCGCGCGACGCGCTGCCCGCGAGGAGCGCCGGCAAGAGCACCGGCACGGGCCGCGACGTGTCCCAGTTCCTGGCCAGCCGTCCCGACGCCGAGAAGCAAGCCCTCGCGGACGCGCTGGCCCAGTTCGCCCGGACCCCCGCCCCCACCCAGCCCGAGCTGCTCCCGCGGGCGCGGGTGCTCAAGGGCGCCGCGAGCGCACCGGTGCACCTGGTCGAGTGGACGGACGTCCTCTGTCCGCACTGCCGGCACCTGAACGACGCGCTCGAGCAGCTGCAGGCCGCGGTGCCGCCCGGAAGGCTCGCGGTGGAGCCACGGCAGTATCCGCTGGACGGGACCTGCAACTCCGACGTGCCCCAGAAGGGCGATGGGTTGCGCTGCACCGGCGCCCTCGCGCTCATCTGCCTGGAGCAGGCGCCGGATTTCTGGAGCCTGCGCGACAAGGTGTTCGGCGCGCAGAAGACGCTCACCCGCGACTCGCTCTTGCAGATCGCCAGCTCGGGCTCGGTCTCCCGCGGTCAGCTCGAGGCGTGCATCGCCAGCCCCGAGGCCGCGGCCAAGCTCCAGGACGACATCCGCTACGCCGATCTGTACCACCCCACCGGCACGCCGATCGTCGCCATCAACGGCAAGCCGGCCTTCGCCTCGCCGGTGTTCCTCTACGCGCTCACCATGGCCAGCGGTGATCCGACGGCGCCGGTGCTCACCTCCGCGCTGCCGCCGGCGCGGCACGCGGCCGCACCCCAGTGAAGGGGAAGAAGTCGCCGCCCTTGAACGAGGAACCGGGCCCGTTCAACACGGCGTTCGCCGCGCTGGGCTCGCTGCGTGGCTCCTTGCCCGCGCACCCACGCCCCGAGCCCGTGCGCCCCTCGCCGCCGAAGGGTCCGTCGCGGGCGGTCGTGCGCTACGAGCGCAAGGGACGCGGTGGCAAGGAGGCCACGGTGGTCGAGCAGCTCGCTCTGTCCCCCCGCGAGCGCGACGAGTGGCTGCTGGCGATGAAGCAGGCCCTCGGGTGCGGGGGCACGCTCGAGGGCGACAGCCTCGTGCTCCAGGGTGACCAGCGGTCCCGGGTACGGGCCTGGCTCGAGGCGCGCGGGGTGTCGCAGATCTCCGTGGGGTGAACCGGGGGGAGGCGAGCCTCAGCCGGGCTCGCCCGACGGCTGCTCCCACCGCGGCGCGGCCTTCTCCTCCAGCCACCTCAGCGCCGCCGGCACGCCCTGGGCCATCGCCATCGCCGCTGCCAGCACGGCCGCGGCGAGCGCGAGCGCCTCCGGGAACGACAGCTGGTGGGCCCATCGCGTGACCAGCCCCTCGTCTCCGGCCCAGCCGAAGAGCAGGACCAGATGCGCCACGTAGACCCCGAGCGAGCTCCGTCCCAGGCTGACCAGCCCCGGAATCCGGAACACGGGCAGCGCCGAGAGGAACCCGAGCGCCAGCAGGGCCTGGCCCATCCGGTAGAACGTCGGCCAGGGCGAGCTCACGGACCAGTCCTCGAGCCCGGTCTGCTCGAGCAGGAGCAGCAGGAGCGCTCCGGCGAGCAGGAGGGCCATGGTCCGGTGGCGGGAAAGCCGGAGGATTGGAACCCCGATCGCCAGCGCTCCGCCGAGGAAGAAGAACGCCGACCAGGGAACCAGCGGGAAGTGCGCCTCCGGATGGCCGAGCAACCCCCGCCAGAGCCATCCGGCGTCCAGGGCCACCGGCCAGCTCACCGTGGCGACGAAGGGAATCCAGAGCGCCAGCACCCCGAGCGCTCCGACCCGGCCCGGCGTGCGGGGGAGCAGCGAGAGGAGCAGCACGCCGGCCACGATCGACCAGCCGATGCAGGGAAGGGCGTCGAAGGCGAGCAGGTGCGGCCAGAGCGTGCCGTCCTCGGCCATGGCCTGCGCGGCGGAGAGGCCGGGCCAGTGCAGGCCGTACCCGAGCGCCAGAACCAGCCCCGCCCGGCGGAGGCGCCGGCCCACCGTGTCCGCGTCGGTCAAGCGCAGGGAGGAGGCCAGCGCCCAGCCGGCCGCCACCAGGAACAGCGGCGCGGTGAGCCCCCGAAAGGACCAGTAGAGCCCGACCAGCGGAAGGTCACGGAGCCGATCCTCGAGGGTGAGGTCGAGGGTGTGGCCGAAGACCATCGCCACCACGGATGCGCCGCGGACGGCGTCCAGCCAGGGGTCACGACGCTTGGAGGGCGGAAGGGTCGAAGGACTCACGTGCGAGGAAGAGGACGTCCGGAAGATGCAGACACCGCAGCCGGAGCGGAAGTTGCTCCTGCCGGTCTGTCTGCAACCGGAGGTCTGGAGTTACAGGGCGGCGATCACCGCGTCGGTGAACTCCCGGGTGGTCGCCGAGCCGCCGAGGTCATGGGTGCGGACCCGTCCCTCGGAGTAGACCCGCATCAGCGCGCGATCGAACCGGCGCGAGGCCTCATCGAGGCCGAGCCAGGCGAGCATCATCACCGTCGACATCATCAGCGCCGTCGGGTTGGCGAAGTTCTTCCCCGCGATGTCCGGGGCGGTGCCGTGGACGGCCTCGAACACCGCGGTGCGCTCGCCGATGTTGGCGCCAGGGACCACGCCCAGGCCGCCCACCAGGCCGGCGCAGAGGTCGGAGATGATGTCTCCGTACAGGTTCTCCATCAGCAGGACGTCGTACCGCTCGGGGTTGCGCACCAGCTGCATGCACATGTTGTCGACGATGACCTCCTCGTAGGTCACCTCGGGAAACTCCCGCGCCACCCTGCGGCAGCAGTCGAGGAAGAGGCCGTCCGACAGCTTCATGATGTTGGCCTTGTGGACCGCGGTGATCTTCTTCCGCCCGTTCTTGCGCGCGTACTCGAAGGCGTAGCGAGCGATGCGGGTGCTCGCCTTGTCGCTGATGATCTTCAGGCTCTCCACCACGCCCGGGACGACGATGTGCTCGAGGCCGGTGTAGAGGCTCTCGGTGTTCTCGCGGACGACGACCAGGTCGATGTTCTCGTACCGGGTCTTCACGTTGGGCACCGAACGCACCGGGCGGAGCGCGGCGTAGAGGTCCAGCCCCTTGCGCAGCGCGACGTTGGCCGAGGGGAGGCCGGCACCGATCTGGGTGCCGGTGGGGCACTTCAGGGCCACGCCGTTCCGCAGCACCGAGTCCAGCGTCTCCCGCGGGAGATTGGTGCCGTACTTGCTGATGACCTCGGAGCCCGCGTCGCCTTGCTCGAACTCCAGCGGCACTTGCAGCGCCTCGAGGACCCGGACCGTGGCGGACATCACCTCGGGACCGATCCCGTCGCCGGGGATGAGCGTGACCTTGCGTCGTTCCGTCATTGGCCCTGTCTATCGCAACTCGCCGGGTCAGGGGTGATAGCGTCGGGGAGCCGTTCGATCGACCATGGACGCCCGGCTCCAGCGGCTGTGCCGCAGGGTTCAGCGCGGAGAGCGCCTCTCCGACGCGGAGATGCGCTGGCTGCGCACCGCGGCCGACGAGGAGACGCGGGCTCTCGCCGAGGCGCTCGCCGGCCGCCTTGCAGCGGGCCCTTCCAGGGCGGCGGGCCGGGAGCACGGCGGGCTGCGCGCGACGTGGACCGACGAGGGGCCGGGAACGGAGGACGTTCTCGCGCAGGTGGTCCCGAGCCTGGCGGACGCGGCTGCCCCCGGCATCCTCTCTCGAGAGGGCCCGGCGGGGCTGGTGGTCACGTACCTGAGCAACGGGACGGCGGTGGACGCCGACCGCGCCGGGGTCTCGCTCGAGGCGGTGGACCGGGCAGCGTGGAGTCACCTCGAGGCGCGCGTGGCCGAGCCTCGTCCGGTGATCGTCGATCGCGGGCAGCCGCGGCTGTCGCCGGAGCCGCTCGGGCTCTGGGCGCTGTGCGAGGCGGACGGCGCGGACGGGGCGCGCCTCCTCGGCCGGGAGCAGCGGCGGCGCCTCTTCGAGGTCGTGGGAGCCGGACCTTACCGGGTGTCGCTCGCCCGGCGGGTGCTCGCGCTGGTCGCGCCGCTGCTCGATCCCTCCGCGGTGGCGCTGCTGGAATCGGTGGAGCCGGGACCCGACGGAATCCGGGGTCGATTCGCGCTCCAGCCCGACGGAACGCTGCAGAGACTGGGCACGGGCTGAGGGCGAGGCCGAAGGAGACACCGTCAGCCGTCGACCGGCCAGCTCCGGTGCACGTCCACCGGCTGGTCGGAGAGCTGCTCCATCGTGGAGATGAAGCGGTCCGTCGCCGGAAGGTCCGCGTGCACCTGGAAGGCCGGCTCGTCGCTCCAGCGCGAGAAGAGGAGGAACCGGGACGGGTCCTTCTTCGACCGGCAGCCCTGGATGTAGAGGCATCCCGGCTCGAGGCGCACGGCACGGGTCTGCTCGCGCAGCACCTCGGCCATCCGGCCCTCCTGGTCCGGGGCGGCATGAAAGCGGGCGAACACGTCGAGCTCCACGAGCGGACCTCCTCCGGCAGCCGGCCTCCCGCCGGCAGGCCCTGAAGGTGTCGTCGGGCTGGTCTGGCGCCAAGGCCAGCTCGCGCAGGGCGGGGCAGGCCAGAATCTCAGCCCGCGCCCGAGGGGCGGAGTCCGTCCACGAACACCACCTCGCGGAACCCGAGCGACATCAACAAGCCGGTGAGCGCTCGCTCCGCGCTGCCCCGCGCCCTCGCCTGCAGCGCGGGATCCGCCATTACCTCGCGCTCGAACGCCCCCTTCGCCAGCTCGAGCAGCTGCGCGGTCTGGGCCGAGTCGAGGTTGCTGGAGATGATCTCCGTCTCGCCCGGGCGCAGCTCGACCTTCGCCTGCAGCGGCGGAAGAGCGACCTCGATCCGGCTCCCCTGGATGCGCAGCCGCCGCGCGTCCAGCTTCGAGAGATCGAGCCCGAGGTGGACCGTCCCGAACACGATGGCCCGTCCGCGGGAGGGGAACAGCGAGGACCTGGCCCAGGCCAGCACGTCCTTCCACAGCGCTCCGCTGGGCGTAGGCTCGGGCTCGAAGGAGATCTTCTTGTAGACCTGCAGGTCGAGGGTCTCGAGCCGGGCCACCTCGCGGATCCGATCCACCACCAGCGGGGCCGGGGGGAGGCCCGGCTCGGGCTGCCGATGCGACAGCGCCCAGACGAGGCCCGCGCCCACCACCCCGCCAGCGAGCACGAGCAGGACCGTCCGGAACGACGTGGCACGGGGCGTGGTCGCTTCCACCGGCCCGGAGCCTACCCCGCCGCTGCTTCAGGGCACCTCGGGCGCGAGCCGGCTCTGGTGGAACCTCGGTCGGCGCACACGGAAGGCCCTTGTCGGCAAAGTCCACTGCGCTCGGCGTCGCCGCCGCCGCCTTCGCCTCCGGGGATCACCGCCCGGGCCAGCGCCGTTGGCTCGCGGGCGCGCTGGGCCTCGAGCGCTCTGCACGGGTGCTGCTTCGGGGCGAGGGACATCCGCTCGTCGCCGAACCTGACGTGAGCGAACAGCCCTCGCGCGCACTCGCCTGGAGGCCGACGAGGAACGCAGTTGCCCGCGAGAGGTGCCGCGGCGGTTGGCGGAGCCGGGCGCCTGGCCAGGAGGTCGTTCGAGTTTGACTTTGAGAATCGTTCTCAAATAAGACTCCAGAATCCTGGAGGGGTCTCCTGCATGTCTCGCTACTGGCCATCGGCCCTGCTGCTCGCGGTCCTGCTCGGAGTGCTCGCGATCCCGCTGAGCGCTCGGGCCAACGATCGGCACTTCGGGTACACCTACGAGGCCGCCGTTCTCGCCCCGGGCGAGAAGGAGATCGAGGTCTGGACCACGTACCGGAACGGGCGGGACACCCGGTACACCCGCTTCGACGAACGGCTGGAGTTCGAGCTCGGGCTGGTCCCCGGGCTGCAGACCTCGTTCTACGTGAACCTGACCGCCGTCGGTCAGGACGACGGCACCGGCCATCTGGCGACGAGCACCGAGGTCTCGGTGAGCAACGAGTGGAAGTGGCGGCTGCTCGACGACGCGGCGGACGGGATCGGGTTCGCCCTCTACGGAGAGATCACCGGAGGCGTGGACGAGCTGGAGCTCGAGGGCAAGCTGATCATCGACAAGCGGTTCGGCCCGCTCCTCCTAGCCGCCAACTTCGTCGCCGAGCACGAGTGGGAGTACGGCATCGGCGAGACGGAGAAGGAGCTGAAGCTGGACGGCTTCCTCGCCGCGGGCTGGTTCTTCACCCCCCGGTTCATGATCGGCGTCGAGGCCAGGAACGCGAACATCATCGCCGAGGGCACCTGGGAGCATTCGGCGTTCTTCCTCGGTCCGGTGGTGTCGTACTCGGGAGACGGCTGGTGGATGACCTTCACCGTTCTTCCCCAGCTCCCGGCCTTCAAGAAGTCGGAAGGTGGGGGCACCTACGTCCTGACCGACTACGAGCGGTTCCAGGCGCGGCTGCTCTTCTCCTTCCACATCTAGGGCGGTGGTAGCCTCGGGGCGGTGCTCGGACGGCTTCTCTCGCTCGTGCTCGGTCTCGCGGTGGTTGCGTTCATCGCCTACTGGGCGCTGAACCGGGTCGTGGACGCCGAGCGGCCGGATCCCGAGGGCCGTTCCCAGCCGAAGGCGGTGCTCGACCGCACCCGCGAGACCACCCGGCGCATCGAGCAGGACACCGAGCGGCGCATGCAGGAGGCCGAACGAAAGCTCGACGAGCGCTGACCGTCTCCGAGGCCGGAGCACGGGAGCGCTGCTACCCCCGGCCGCGCTTCTCGTAGCTGACCGTCACCACCGTCTTGATTCCCCCGCGAATGAACCAGTCGCCCACCACGGTGAGCGAGCGCGGGGAGAGCGCTGCGACCAGATCGTCGCGGATCCGGTTGGTCACCGCCTCGTGGAAGGCGCCCTCGTTGCGGTAGCTCCAGAAGTAGAGCTTCAGGCTCTTCAGCTCGACGCACGTCTGGTCCGGCACGTAGCGGATCTTGAAGTGCGCGAAGTCGGGCTGGCCGGTCAGCGGGCAGAGGCAGGTGAACTCCGGCACCTCGAACGCGATCTCGTAGTCGCGGTCCGGCGACGGGTTGGGGAAGGTCTCGAGGTTCTTGCTCGGTGCTGCCATGGCTGGAGAGCCCATAGCACCGAGGCCGGCCCCGTGCCGAGCGAGCGGCGATCAGTCCAGGTCGGCGAAGCTGCCGAGGGCGACTCCGGCGTCGACGATCGCCTGGCGGGCGGCAGCCGAGGTCAAGGTCGCGAGCTCCACCGCGCGCTGGAGCGCGTAGCTGGTCCGGGTCTCCCGGGGAGGGTACCCGGGGTGGCACATCAGCTCGGTGGTGCCCTCGGCGAGCGCGGCCACCGTCGCCGCGAAGCGCTGCTCGGTCCAGTAGGCTTCCCCGCTCGCCTCGCCCACGAAGTGGTCGGTGGTCCGGACGCCGGCCCGCCGGAGCTCGGCCCGCATCCCCTCGTCGAGCGCTCGGACCGGAAGCCCGCGGCTCCCGGCGACGCGGCACACCGCCTCGAGCACCGCCGCGAAGCGGTGGAGATGCCGGTGCACGTCCACGTGCGTCGGAGGACCGCCGAGCAGATCCTCGGCCCGGGCCAGCTGGGCCTCGGCCTCCTCGGCCACCACGTCCGCCGAGAGCGAGCCCACCAGCGCCTCGTCGAACGCGCCGGCGCGTAGCAGCGACGCCGGGAAGCGCTCCGAGACCGGCGTGCCCCGCGACAGGTTCAGGTGCAGGCCCACGGAGAGACCCCGGGCGAGCGCGGCGCCGTGCTCGGAGTGGGGCAGATTCACCATGAGGGTCGAGGAGGTCACCACCCCGCCACGCATCGCGAGCACGATGCCCTCGCTCACCGCCGGGTCGTAGCCGAGGTCGTCGGCGTTGATGATCAGTCGCCGCGCCGGGGCGGTCACGGGTGGCACTCCGCGACGTAGCGGGGAGCCTGCTCCGGGAACCGGTCGGCGAGCTCCTTCTTCAGCGCCTCCGCTTCGGGGCCGCGCCTGTTCTGAGCGAACAGCGTGCACAGCGCCCCGAGCGGACGGGGGTCGCTCGGGGCCAGCCGGTCCGCCGTCCGGTACTCGGACTCGGCCGCGGCGATGTCGCCCTGCTGGGTCAGGGCCGCGCCGAGGTAGTAGTGCGCCTTGGCCAGGTTCGGCGATCGACTCAGCGAGGCGCGCAGGAGCCGCATCGCGTCGGTCGACTGGTTTTGCCGCAGCTTCACGAAGCCCAGCTCGGCGGCGGCGCCCGGATGGAAACGGTGCCTGAGCACCGCGTTGAGCACGCCCGAGGCCTCGTCCAGTCGCCCGGCCTGGCTCAGCAGCTCGCCGCGGCGGACCGCGATCTCCCGGTCGTTGGGCGCCTTCTTGCTCGCCGAGGTCAGCGCGTCCAGCATCCCTCCGGCATCGCCCTGGAGCCGCCGCAGGTCCGCGCGGAGCAGATCCGGCCGCGGGTCGTCGGGGCCGAGGTTGATCGCCCGATCGATCGCCGCGTCCGCCTTCTTCCCCAGGCGCAGGCCCACGCAGGCGCGTGCCTCCTGGAGCGCCGCCTCGATGGATTTCGGGAACCGGCGGGCAAAGGCCTGGGTGACCGCCAGCGCTCCCTCCAGATCCGGGCTCTGCAGGGCCAGCTCCCCGGCCCGCCGGAGATCGGCCTCGGTGGCGCTCGGGTCCTCGGCCAGCGCGGTGAGCTCCCGGATCCGCTGACCCGGATTGGAGGCCCTCTCCGCGAGCTGCAGCCGGTCCGCCACCGACCGCTCGGGCCGGGTGGCAACGGCGACCGCCCCGGCGATCACCACCACCGCGAGCGCCGCCGGCCCGAGCACCTCCACCCGGAATAGCTTCTCCCGCGCCCACGCCATCCGGCGCTGCCACGCGGAGGGTCCGGGCGGGGGGCCCGGTGGCTCCTTCCGCGGCGGGCGGCTCTCCTCCCTTGGCGGGAGCAGGACGCCGATCGCGTCCGGCGCCCGGTGGGTCGGCGTGGACGGATCGGCGAGGCGGGCGCGCCGCAGCGCGATGCGCTTGGGGTCCTCCTCGGCAGGGAAGATCGACGTCACGTACTCGCTGATCTCCTCGGGCGTGGCGACCCGCGCCTGGCCTCCGACCGCCTCGATCGCGGCGATGAACTCGTGCAGCGACGGAAAGCGGCGCGCGGGGTCCTTCGAGAGCGCGGTGAGGCAGACCAGCTCCAGCGCCAGCGGCACGGACGGGTCGAACTCGGTGGGCCGGCGAGGCTTCCCCTCGGAGATGCGGTTCAGCACCTCCTCGGTATTCAGACCGGTGAAGGGCCTGCGCCCGCAGAGCTGCTCGTAGAGCATCACCCCGGCGGCGAAGAGATCGGCGCGGTGGTCCACGTCGTGACCGGCGATCATCTCCGGCGACATGTAGAAGAACTTGCCCTTCAGTGTCCCGGGCTCGGTTCCACCCGGCACCGCGGCCGACTTGGCGATGCCGAAGTCGATGACCTTCACCTCGCCGGTGACGCTGACGTGGATGTTGTCGGGGGTGAAGTCGCGATGGACGATCTGCAGCTCCCGGCCCTTGCTGTCCACGGCCCGGTGTGCGGCATCCAGCCCGCGACAGGCCTCGGTGAGCACGCGCAGGGTGATGCCCAGCGGCACCCGCCGCCCCCCCTGCGCGGCCGTCTGACGGAGCTCGGCGAAGCTGTGCCCCTCGAGCAGCTCCATGGCGATGAACGGCTCGGCCTGGACGTTTCCCAGGTCGAGGATGCGGACCACGTTGGGGTGGTCGATCTGCTGGGTGATCTCCGCCTCGTTGAGGAACATCCTCACGATGGCCGCGTCGGAGGTCAGGTGCGGGAGCAGCCGCTTCACCGCCACGGCGGGACCGAACCGCCCGTCCGGCTGGAGCGCGCGGCCCAGGTACACCTCGGCCATGCCGCCCGTCGCGATGCGCGACGTCAGCCGGTAACGACCGAACCAGGAGGAGCTCGTGCTGACGGTCAACGAGGTCCGAAGTCTACACTGCCGGGGTGGTCTGACCCCCCTGCTGTCCCGCAGTTACAGGGCGATGCCGATGCCGACCCACGGCCCCTGGTAGCGCTCGCTGTGCGGAATGCCATCTACCAGGCCCCGGTCGTCGAGGTAGGTCCAGTGGTAGCCGCCCCGGAGCGCCAGCCGCTCCCACGAGAGGCTGAGCCCGGCGAAGGCGTCGAACTCGATGAAGGGGGTGGGCGTGTAGCTCACCTGTCCCTCGACGCCGAGCGGGCCGATCAGACCGAGGGCCGCCGAGGCGCCGATCGAGGGGCCGACGCGGCTCAGCTCCGGAGCGAACGCGCCGCTCCCGCCGAGATGAAGCCGGAGCCGCCCCTGGGGCCCGCTCAGCACCGCGTAGGTCGCGTGGAGGTGGACGACGTTGATGTTGTCCGTTCCGTCTCCGGTGAGCGAGTCCAGGTAGAAGCCGTTCCACTGCGCCAGCATCCCCCAGTGCTCGCCCTCGACGCCGAGCCCCAGCCCGAAGGCGCTGCCCTTCGACTCCACGTGCTGGCCGTAGCCGGTGATGCTGAAGATGGTGCGCCTGACCGACCGCTCCGGCTGCGGCGGCAGCTCGTCGTCGTCGATGGGCGTGCCGGCCGGCGGTGGTGGTGGGTAGACGCTGGGCGGATATCCGGGGGGGACGTAGGTTCCGTAGGGAGCGACGACGGTGGGCGGGCCGACTGGCACCGGCTCGGTCCACCACGGATCCCACAGCCAGCCCCGGTAGCCGAACCCCCATCCGTAGACGTAGGGAGGCGGCGCGGGGCGCAAGACCGGTGGGCCGCGCGGCACCCAGCCTCCGCCGGCGCTGCCGCCCGGTGCCGGAGCGGGCGCGACGGGAGGCGTGGATCTCGGCGGTGGAGTCCGCATGCCGAATCGCCCCTGGGCCAGCGAAGGGCCGGACGCGAGGAGCACGCCGACAAGGAGCGGAAGCAGTCGAGTTCGAGGGGACATCCTGGGCGCTCTTCGGAGGCCGGCCGCCGGTGAACGTGGCTTCGACGGAGCCGGATTTCACCGGATTCATCGGGGCCCGGGGACGGTGGGGCTTTCGCCCCGAGCGGCGGGTGCACAGGTTTTCTGGGGAATGACTGCCCTCGAGAAGCTCCAGCAGACCGGCATCCGCCGCGTCCGCGCCGGCAAGGGGTTCGCTTTCCGGACGGCGCAGGGCAAGCCGGTCGCTGCCTCGGAGCTGCCGCGGATGCGCAGGCTCGCCATCCCTCCGGCCTGGACCGACGTCCATGTCGCGCCGTCGGCGACCGCGAAGCTGCAGGCGGTCGGCAAGGACAAGGCGGGCCGGTGGCAGTACCGGTACCACCCGCGGTTCCGCGAACGGCAGGAGCAGCGCAAGTTCCAGAAGCTGGTCGACTTCGCGGACGCGCTGCCGCGGATGCGCAAGCGCGTCGCGCGGGACATCCGCGTGCCGGGGCTCGGCCGGGACCGGGTGATGGCCTGCGCCATCCGCGTGCTGTCCACCTGCTTCATGCGTCCCGGCAGCGACGAGTACGCGCGCCGTCACCGGCACTACGGGCTGACCACCATCCTCGACAAGCACGTGAAGGTGAAGGGCGACCTGATCACCTTCGACTACCCGGGCAAGTCCGGCCAGCAACAGCGCCGGGAGATCCGTGACCGGAGCGTGGCGCGCATCGTCCGCCAAATGAGGAAGCTTCCCGGGAAGGAGCTGTTCAAGTTCCTCGCCGACGACGGCGCGGTGGTGGACGTCAAGCGCGAGCACCTCAACGACTACATCAAGAGCATCATGGGCCCGGACTTCACGGCCAAGGACTTCCGCACCTGGGCCGGGACGCTGATCTGCGCGTGTGCGCTGGCGCGCGTCGCCGGGGAAGATCCCCAGATCATGCACGCGCCGAAGAGGGCAGTGCGGAAGAAGGTCGTCGAGGCGGTGAAGGAGACCGCGGCCGAGCTGGGGAACACACCGGCGGTGTCCAAGAGCAGCTACATCGAGCCGAGCGTCCTCAGCAGCTTCGAGAAGGGTGAGGTGCTCGAGAAGTACTTCGACAAGGTCGAGGAGCTGGTCGAGCACGAGAAGCCCACGCTCGCCGAGCCGGAGAAGGCGCTGAAGGAGCTGCTCGAGGCGAGCTCCGAACCCGTGTAGGCCCCGGAGGCTCGTGCAATCGCTAGAGCAGCGAGTAAGCCGCGCCGTCGATGAGCCCGACCTTCAGCGACTGTGGGTCCATGCCCTCGAGGCAGCCCACGTTCACGCCGTACAGCTCCGGAGCGACCCGCGGCCGGTGGAAGGTGTAGATGCCGCAGACCTTGCAGAAGTAGTGCTTCGCCACCCGGGTATTGAACTGGTACAGCGAGAGGAACTCCTCGCCGGAGACGAGCCTGAAGCGGTCCTCCGGCACCCGCGTCATCACCGCTCCGCGGCGCCGGCACAGGGAGCAGTTGCAGCGGTTCGCGGGATCGAGCGTCGACTCGATCTCGAACTGCACCTTTCCGCAGTGGCACGCGCCGCGATAGGTCCGCATCTCGCCCTGCATGGTCTGCCTCCTGGGTCCGCGCGAGTCTCGCGCCCGCTCGCTCACTGCGTCCAGCCCGAGAGGGAGGGAACGATGCGGATCGCGGACGCATCCGGCGGAGGCGGCTGGCCGAGCCGGTTGACCCAGGTCACCTGGAATCCGCAGGCGAGCGCCCCGCCGGCATCGAAGGGTGAGCCGGCCACGGACGCGATCTCCCAGGGGTGAAGCCCGAGTCGCTCGCAAGCGAGACGGTACGGCGCAGGGTCCGGCTTGTAGGCGCCTGCCTCCTCCGCCGTGACCACCACCGTGAACGGAGCTCCCACGCAGGCCACCGCCCGGCGCCCGAGGGCGAGCGAGCAGTTCGTCACCACCGCCGTGGGAACCTCCAGCGTGGCGAGCGCGGGCAGCACGTCCGGCCACGGCCGCAGCCCCTCCCGCGCCCCCTCGAGCCCGGCCGCGGCCTCGGCGGGCAGGCCGGTGTCGGTCGCCGCCTCCGCGACCACCTCGAGGTGAGGCCGATACCGCCCGACGGTGGAGGTGAGCTCGAGGTACCTCCGGCGCCACGCGCGCCCCAGCTCGGGACTCCCCAGCGACGCGGCCACTCCGTCCCAGACCGACCAGCTGTCGAGCAGGGCCGAGAGCAGGTCGAAGCACACCGCGCGCGCGCTCACTGGTAGCCCTTCGCCTGCAGGGTGAAGAGGTGCGCGTAGCGCCCGCCGAGGGCCATCAGCTCCTCGTGGGTGCCCTGCTCGACGATCCGACCTTGCTCGATGACCACGATGCGGTCAGCCCGCCGCACCGTGGAGAAACGGTGCGAGATGAGCAGGGTGGTCCGCCCGCGGGCCAGCTGCCGGAAGCGCTCGAAGATGGCGTGCTCGGCCTCGGCGTCCAGCGCCGCGGTCGGCTCGTCCAGCACCAGGATGTCCGCCTCCTCGCGCATGAACGCGCGGGCGAGCGCCACCTTCTGCCACTGGCCGCCGGAGAGCTCCGTCCCCTCCTTGAACCAGCGGCCGAGCGGCGTCTCCAGCCCCGCGGGAAGCGTCCGCAGCACCTCGTCCGCGCCGCCCCGATCCACTGCGCGCTCGAGCCGCTCCACGTCCTCGGCGTGCTCCACGCTCCCGAAGCCCACGTTGTCCCGGAAGCGGAACTGGTACTGGTTGAAGTCCTGGAAGATGACCCCGATCCGCCGGCGGAGCGTCTCCTCGTCCCAGGTGCGGAGGTCTCTCCCGTCGAGCAGGATGCGCCCCTCGGTGGGCTCGTAGAGCCGGGTGAGGAGCTTGATGAAGGTCGTCTTGCCCGCGCCGTTCTGACCGACCAGCGCCAGGCTCTGACCGCGGGAGATGAAGAGCGAGACGTGGCGCAGCGCCCAGCCCTCGGCGCCGGGATAGCGGAAGCCCACGTCCTGGAAGCGCACCCCCTCCTCCTGCCCCGCCGGAAGCGCGGCGAGCTCGGGCGGGAGAGCCGGGCGGCCGGTCGGGCTGGCCAGGTCCTCGACGAGGGTCGACATGCAGAGGTTGTCCTCGTACATGCCCCCGATGGCGGTGAGGATGCTCTGGAAGGCCTGCTGCCCCTGGCGGAAGGCGACGATGTACAGGGTCATCAGGCCCAGTGTGAGCTGTCCCGCCGCGGTGGCCACTGCCATCAGTGCGTAGCAGACGTAGAACGCGCCCGTCCCCACCAGGCTCAGGGCCGTGCCCCAGCCCGCGCGCTGCACCGCCAGCTTCCGGTCCTCGAGGTAGAAGCGCTGACCCAACGACCGGTACCGGTCGAGCAGCACCGGCCCGAGCCCGAAGAGCTTCACCTCCTTCGCGTGCTCGTCGTTCGCCAGGACGTACTCCAGGTACATGAGTCGGCGGCTCTCGGGACTCCGCCAATTCCGCAGGCGGAAGGCGAGCGCGCTGAACCGCATCTCGGCGACCGTGGCCGGGATCGCCGCGACCACCAGGCCCAGCACCGCCCAGCCCGAGAAGCGGACCAGCAGCGCCACGTAGCCGCCGAGGGTCAGGACGTTCTGGACCAGCTGGAAGGACTCGGTGACCACCGAGATCGGCCGGCTCGACGCCTCTCGGCGCGCGCGCGTCAGCCGGTCGTAGAACTCCGGGTCCTCGAAGTGCCTTAGCTCCAGCGAGAGCGCCTTCTCGAGGATGCGCTCGTTGATCACCAGCCCGAGCCGCGCTCCGAGGAGCTGCCGGACCAGCCCGAGCGCGCGGAGCACCAGCGCCTGGATCCCGACCACTCCGAGCTCGGTGAGCACCCAGCGGAGCGTCCGGGCGCCGTCGTGGGCCACGACCGCGTCCATGATCTCCTTGCCCACGTACGCCACCGCCAGCGGCACCACCGCCGAGACCAGGGTCAGCGCGCCCAGGACCAGCGTGAGGCGAGGCGAGGCGGACCACACCAGGGCCAGGGTGGCCCGGGTGTGCTGGAAGCTCTCGCGCAGGACGGAGAGCCGGAATCGTGTGACGTCCTCGGCCACCGGTAGGGTTTCCGGTAACTCGCCCGGGCGGGTGCCGCAACGGCCCGGACGGGCCGCGAGCCCTCCGGGCGCCGGCCCTTCAGCTGCGCCCGGGCGGAACCACCGCCGTCCCGACCGCCACCACCCGCCCGCCGGGTTCCTGCACGAACGCCACCACCCGGAGCTGATCTCGCTTCCACGACGGAGACAGCCCGAGCCGGACGTGGTGCTCGGTGGCCACCGGCCCCTCGGTCACCAGCAGCCGCGCCACCGGCGCGTGCGCGAGCGTCCGGCCACGGTTCTCGCCGCGCTCCACCTTGCTGGAGAGCCGGTCCTCGGAGAGCGCCACCATCAGCCGGCCGGAAAGGCCCGCCGGCGGCCGCACCACCACTTCGAGCCCCGTCCGCGCCGCCGCGACCAGCACCTCGAGTCGCGCCTTGCTCCGGCCCGCCGCCTTCTCCACGCCTCGCCGCAGCGAGCCCGGGGACGCGACGGCAGAGACCCAGCCGTCGATCACCATCTGCGGGGTGTACAGACCGTCGCCCCCGAGGAGCTGCGCGTACTCCTCCTGCCGCGCGGTGAACTCCGGGGCGGAGAAGGGGTCGGCCCAGCCGAGGTGGTTCCAGTAGTCGACGTGCAGCTCGAGGGGAATCACCTCCGCCGACCGCAGCGCTGGATCCCGCGCCAGCGCCGCGAGCGCCGCGTCTGCCGGGGGACACGAGGAGCAACCCTCCGAGGTGAAGAGCTCCACCAGCACCTGTGGACGGGGCTCGGCGGCGGCGAGCGATGGACCGAGGACGGCGAGGGCAAGGAGGGAACGCATTCGATGAGCCTCAGGGAACGTGACTCTCGGTCGGCAGCGCACGACGGAGAGGAATGGCGAGAAGCGCGAGGGCCAGCCAGGGCAACGCGTGGTAGGCCATGAGGTGGGAGGCGCTCCCGTCGGGGCACTTCCAGTGGAGGGCGAAGAGGCCGGTCGCTGCGGCCGACAGCGCGAGCGCCGCCGTCCGGGCTGCATCGAGCGCCATGCCCCGGAGCAGCGCCAGCCCCACCGCCAGGGGGAGGACCGCGGTCAGGACCACGGTCACCGCGCAGGGGAGAGCGCTTCGCATCGTGGTCGCGGTGTGAACGCCGTTGCCCGACAGCACCAGCAGCAGCGGGACAACCGGGATGAGCGCCAGCATCGCACGCGGGCTGCGGCGCCCCGGCGCGAGCGCGACGACGCTGCCCAGGATCACCACCACCAGGAGCACCGCGCCCACGACCGCCAGCGCCATGTGGTGCGCCATCGGTGAGCTCCAGTTGCGAGTCCCGAGCAGGACCGTCACCACCAGCGCCACCGCTGTCTGGAGCAGGGCGATGCGTGCCGCGTCTCGCGTCCACGGGCGCAGCGGGGTCGTTCGGAGCGCCTCGAGGGCACGGCTCCGCACCGCCTCGAGCGAGGGAGCGGGCGTGCCGGCCACCGCCGGAGGCTGCTCGGGGAGGAGCGGGCCGCAGACGGCGCACCCGCGGGCGTGGTCGCGTGCCGCCTCGTCCAGCCGGTCCGAGGCGAGCGTCTCGAGGAAACGGTCGCAGTCGGTCATCCGGGCTCCCTCTGCGAGGCGAGCAGCGTGCGGAGGCGCTCGTAACCCCGGTGGGCGCGGACCTTCACCGCGGTCTCGGTGACACCGAGCAGCTTGGCAATCTCCTTGAAGGAGAAACCCTCGAAGCGATGGAGCACGATGGCCTCCCGCTGATTCCCCGGCAGCTGCGCCAGCGCCGCCTCGACGGTCCGCGAGAGCCCGGGGTCCGGCAGGGGCGCGGGCTCGGCAGGCCTGTCGGGAAGCTTGTCCGTCGGGTGCGGCTCCTCCCGCCGATGACGCCGGAGGTGGTCCCGGGCGGCGTTGATCGCCACCGTGTACAGCCAGGGACGGAAGGGAGCGCCCCGCTGGTAGCGACCACGGGCGCGGACGATGGAAAGGAAGGTCGTCTGGAGGACGTCGCCCGCGGCCGACCCGACCATCCGGCGCAAGGCTCCCTCGAGGCGGGGGGCGTGCCGCCTGAACAGCTCGGAAAATGCCTGCTCCTCTCCCTGGACGAATCGCTCCATCAGCTGCTCATCGGTCTCGGTGCTATCCGAGGGCTTACGCTGGAGGGGCGGGACAGGTTTCACCGGCGGACCGTCGCTTTACCACGCGTCCGACGGCGCCTCCCGCCTGTGCTAGTCCCGCGGCGGTCACGTCATGCCCGGGATGGCCCCGGCGCTCCGCGTGGTGGAGGTGCCCCGATGAAGACCCTGCTCACCGCGCTCGTGCTCTCCATGCCTGTCGTCGGCTTCGCCCAGTCCGCGGAGAAGATGGCGGACGACACCAAGGCGGCGGCAAACAAGACCGCGAGCGACGCCAAGGCGACCACCGACAAGGCGGCCAGCGACACCAAGGCCTCTGCGGAAAAGGCCGCCGACGACACCAAGGCCGCCGCGAGCACGACGAAGAAGAAGGCCAAGCACGGCGCGAAGAAGGCCTCGGACGAGACCAAGGCGGCCGCCGACTCGCTCACCAAGTAGTCCGGTGCCTCGGCCCCTGGCGCCAGTGGCCCTTCGCCTGCGCCCGGCGTGTCATCCCCGCCGTCACGGGGCGGTCCAGGGCATGCCCCCCGTGCCGCCTGCCCGCTCGGGAAGGAAAGAAGCGCGATTCACGGTTCGGCCGTGAACCGGAGCGGGAACGGGCTCTGACGCGGCGCGGTTGGCCCGCAGCCCGGCTTGACCTCTCCATGCCGTCGCAAGACTCTCGTGGGCCCCCATGATCCGGTCCAGGCGCATGGCGCTCCTGCTCGCCTCGGCGGCCGTGCTCGGCGGCGTCGCGGTGGCCAGTGCGAGCGTCCTCGGGCGCGCGCGCGATGCCGCCCAGGCGGAGGCCCTCCGACTGGCCGCTCACGCAGCAGCGCTCGGACAGCTCGAGCTGCAGGGGAGGATCCGCCAGCTCGAGGCCCGCGCCACCGCTGCCGCATCCCTGAACGCAGTGCGGGCTCTGGTCGCTCAGCGGGTCGACGAACGCACGCTCCGCGATGGCTTCGAGACCGAGGACTGGTGGCGCAGCTTCCGCGACGAGTTCCCGGCCCAGCTGCTCGTCATGGGCGCCGAACGCCACGAGTTCGGCAGGAAGGAGCTCGCCCGTTCCCTGAAGGCGGACCCCCTCGTGCAGGAAGCGGCGAAGCGCTCTCCGGCCTCCGCCGCGCTCCGCGTCGATGACACGGTCCTGCTCACCAGCGCGGCCCTGGTCGACGTTCCGGTCGATCCCGGGCGCCGGCCGTCGGCGATCGTCCTCGCCCAGCCGCTCTCGAAACAGGATCTCGCCCGCATCGCCGGTCGCACCGGAGGCGCGGTCGCGGTGGCGGACGACAACCGGCACGTCCTGGCCGCGAGCGGGCCCGCGGAGGAGGAGCAACGGCTCCGGGAGCTGCTCGGTCGACCTCGCCCCGTGCTCGACGGTGCCGCTGCTGCCGCCGGCGCGCTTCCCATCGGTGACGGGCTGAGCCTCTGGGCATCCGCCGATACCCGGATTGCCTCCGAGGCGGCGCGCCGCCCGGCCCAGACGGTGGTCGCCGTGCTCTGGGTGCTCGGCCTGGGAATCTCCGCCGCGCTGGTCGTGATGAGCTTCCGTCGTCCGAGGGAGGATGACGCGCTCCTCGAGGCCACGCGGGACGAGCTGCGAAGGACCCGCGCCGAGCTCGATCGCCTCCGGACCCCGGTGCCCGCGGTGCGGTCGGACGAGGTGCCCCTCGCGCAGACCTTGCTTTCCCGGCCCACGCCCACCGAGTTCGGCCGCTACCAGCTGCTCCACGTGCTCGGGCAGGGCGGGATGGCCACCGTCCACCTGGCGGTCTCGTACGGCGTCGAGGGATTTCGCCGGTTCTTCGTGGTGAAGCGCCTTCGGGAGGACGTGGCCCGGAGGCCGGAGGTCATGCACCATTTCGTCAACGAGGCGCGATTGGGAGCGAGCCTGGTGCACTCCAACATCGTTCCCATCTTCGACTTCGGCCGGGTGGGGAACGAGTTCTTCCTCGCGCAGGAGTACATCCTCGGGCGGGACCTCAATCTGCTGGTCAAGCGCGCGCGGCACCAGGGGAGCGGTGGACTGCCGGTCCCGGCGGTCTTCCACGTCGCGCACGAGATCCTCGACGCCCTCTCTTACGCGCACTCGCGGACCGACCCGTCGGGCAGGCCGCTGAGCATCGTGCACCGGGACATCTCGCCGATGAACGTGATGGTGAGCCGGCGCGGCGAGGTGAAGCTCCTCGATTTCGGGATCGCCCGATTCGACCGCCACGACGGCACCACCACCGAGGCGGGGCTGGTGAAGGGCAACGTGCTCTTCATGTCCCCGGAGCAGGCGCGGGGCTTGCCGATCGACGCGCGCTCGGACCTGTTCTCGCTCGGGCTCACCCTGTACTACTGCCTGACCAGCGAGCCGCTCTATCAGCAGGACGGCTCCGACTACGATCTGCTGGTGCGTGCCGCGCAGGGGCCGGGGCCCGTGGAGCTGGCGCGCATCTCCAGCCTGCCCCAGGCCGCGGCCGCCCTGCTGGAGAAGGCTCTGCGGATCGAACCCGCCGACCGCTTCGAAAGCGCGGAGGAGTTTCTGCTCGCGCTCCCGGCCCGTGAGCTCGTCGGTGGAGGCACGATGCTCCTCGAGCTGGTCGAGCGTCTGGTGGGCGCGGACCTCGCGAGCGAGGAGGCGCGGTTCGCCGATCTCGGGCGGGCCGGCGAGGAGACATCGGGGTCCGCCTCGGAGAGCACCACCGAGCCGGGGAAGACGGCCGTGCAATTCGCCGTGCCTCCTGCGGAGATCCACCGTTGAGGTGGCTGCCGGCGCTGGCGCTCCTCGTCGCCGCCTGCGAGTCCATCCCCGCTTCGGAGCGAGCCCGCATCTGGTCGTCCAGTGAGCTCGCGGAGGCCGCCCACGGCGGCGCGATGGTCGCCGGACTGGACGCGGGCAGCCTCGTCACCCCGGGAGGAGCGACGATCCCCTGGCTCTCGCCTCCCCACACCTTGGACGCCGCGGTTCAACCGGCGGGGACGGACGGGCTGGTGATCGTCCCGGCATGGCTCGACGGGCAGGCAGCGGCCTACGTGGTGGCCGAGGTCTGGCAGAACCTGCCGGAGGCGTGGCTCCAGCCCTGGTACGTCCTCTTCCAGGTCCCGCCGAGCGGACCGCCGGCGGTGCGTGTCCAGGACGCGGAGCCGGTGGTCGACGTGGTCCCGCCGAGCTTCTTCTATTCGCCGTTCTGGCAGCTCTTCAGCGTCGTCATTCCGCCTGGCGCCTCCCCGGAGGCGTACCGCGACGCGCGCACGCTCGTGGACCCCTCGCTGCCCCGCACCGAGGCGAACCCGCTGCTCGCGGTGCTCTCGCCCGGGAACGTCGGCCTCGCCGCGCCGGCCGGTGTGGCTCCCGTCCGCCCGCTGAGCGGTGACCCGGTTGCTTCCCCGAGGCCGGGCGGAGTCTGGGTTCGCGGCGCACACCAGCCGACGCTCGGTTTCGGCTCGGGTGGCTTTCACTGGGGCGAGGACGGACGCATCGTCGACGTCCCGCTCTACCGCTTCATCCGGCTCGATGGTCGGGCCCTCCTGCTCCCCGACGTGCTCGGCACCGGTCCGGAGGGCCACCCGGACCCCTTGGCCTTCGGCGCCTCGGGCGCGCCGCGCTCGGGCGCCTTCAGCCACCTGATCCTGGTCGTTCCTCCGACGAGCGCCGGCGTGTTCCTGCCCGCCGATGCACCCCTGCGCCAGGCGGCCGTCCTCTCCGGAGCGGTCCAGATGCCGGAGCCCGCTCCGGAGATCGCCGCCCGCCCGGACGTTGCGCAGTACGTGGGCCGGGTGGCGCTCAATCCGACCTGCTTCTCGGACGTGGCCGGGTTCCCCGGGAACTGCCGCTGGCTGGACCGACAGTCGGCGGTCGAGGGCGCCCTCCTCGACCGGCGCCCGCAGCCGGTGCGGTTCACCTCTCCTCTCGTCGGCTACGCCGGAAGGCCGGTGCCCCGATGACCCGGGTGCTCGTGCCCTGGCTGCTGGCCGCGCTGCCGGCGCTCGCCCAGCCAGCCGTACCCGTGCCCCCGGAAGGGGAGCCCCCGGACAGCGAGCCCGGTGGATACACCCCGACGCAATCCACCCAGCCTGTGTTCCGCATCTCGGGCTACGTGGACGTCGGCTGGGCGAAGGCGCAGGGAAACGGCTCGAGCTTCGTCCCTGGCGACACCCGGCTCCCCGCCGACTACTACGTGGACCCGTTCGCCCCGGCAGTGAACTCGCGGGGGGACGTGGCCTCGCTCGACGCCGGGGGCCGGTTCGTCAACGGGTTTCTCCCCTACACCGTCGGGGCAGGGGGAAACGGGACGTTCCTCCTCAACGTGGCGAGCGTCGACCTCCAGGTCTCCCCGTCCGGTCTTCCGGTCCTGGTCTTCGTCCGCGCCCAGGCCCTGCCGCGGTGGAACGGGAACGGGAGCGAGACCCGGTTCCTTCTCCAGCAGGCCTTCGGCCGCGTGTCGCCGTTTTCCGAGCAGGAGCTGACCATCACCGCGGGCCGGTTCGACTCGGTGTTCGGCATCGAGTACCTGGAGAACGAGTCCAACCTCCGGCTCGGCATCACCCCCTCGCTCATCGCGCGGTACACGACCGGGCACCCGATCGGGCTCAAGGTCCTCTACCGGTTCCAGCTGCCCTCGATCTCCTCGGCGATCTCGATCAACGCCGCGGCGACCAACCACGGGTCGCAGGTCGAGTCGCTCCAGGTCGAGTCCCTGAGCTTCACCGGCGTGCCGGTGGGGAGCGCGCGGCTCGGCTACGAGCTGTCACTTCTGGGGACGGAGCTCAAGCTGGGGGTGAGCGGGCTCTACGGGCCACGGAACGACCAATCGGATCCGGGAGTGACGCAGCGCCAGCTCGGGTTCGACGCCCGGATCTTCGTCGGTCCATTCTCCGTCTGGGGCGAGTACGTCGACGTCAACGAGGATCCGGCGACCGGCCCTCCGAAGCCCACCGGGACGGGCGTGTACACCATCGCCTCGGGCTTCCGGGCCCACGGCTTCTACGTCCAGCTGGCGTACGCCCTGCCGGTGCACGGACGGGTCCTCTCCGGCGCGAGCGTCTACGGGAGGTACGACCGCCGCAAGGGAGGCTTCGACGGCACCCCGGAGCTGCTGACCTCACGATGGACGGTGGGTGGCCGGCTCGAGCTGTGGAGCGTGCTCCAGCTCAAGGCAGAGGTGCTGTTCAACCGTGAGAACGCGGGCGCGCCCACGGTGGACAACGACGTCTTCACCACCTCGGCGGTGTTCTCTTTCTAGAGCAGAGCAGGGGGAGACTTGGCGATGGGAACCGTGACCTGGATGCTGGCCCTGGCCCTCGGAGCGGGCCCGGTGAAGGACTGGCCGGGAGAGGAGGTGCCGCTCCCTCTCGCGGTGCGAACGCCGGAGGATCTGGCGTTCAAGGCCGTGGTGGAGCGCAGGTACCTCGAGTTCAACCTCCTCTCTTCGGGCAAGCTCGCCTACGACCGGGGAGACATGGCGACGGCGGCGGACCGCTTCGAGCGGCTCCTGGCCATCCGCGATCTCTCCCCGGAGGTGGCAGCGGTGGTTCGCCCGCTCGCGGAGAACGCGCGCCGGAGGGCGGGGGGCAGTCCGGTGGCCGAGCCGGAGGCACCCCTGCTCGCCGCCCCGCCCCAGCCGGTGCTGGCGACGGTGAAGGGACAGGTCGCGGGAGGCGGCTCCGTCGGGCCGGGTGGCACGGTGGTGTGGCTCACCCGCACCGACGGGCCGACGCCCCGGCCGAAGGCCATCGAGCGGACGGTGGTCCAGCGGGGCAAGCAGTTCATTCCCCGTGTGCTCGCCGTGCCGGTGGGGGCGACGGTGCACTTCCGGAACGACGACGAGGTGTTCCACAACGTGTTCTCCCTCAGCCGTCCGAACGACTTCGACCTCGGGCTGTACCGGAGCGGGGAGGCGCGAGACAGGACGTTCCGGACACCGGGCCCGGTCAACCTCCTGTGCAACATCCACACGTCGATGGTGGCGTACGTCTACGTCGTGGACTCGCCGTACTACGCCCAGGCCGACGACCGCGGCTCCTGGACGGTCAAGAACGTTCCCCTGGGGGAGTACCAGGTCCATGCCTGGCACGAGTCCAGCCTCGAGCCGGTCCGGCGAGCGGTATCGGTTCAGGCCGAGACGGTCACCGCCCCGCGCCTCACGGCGAACAGCGACCGTCCCCCGATGACCTTCGTCCCGGACAAGGCGGGGAAGCCGCGGCAGACGCAGCTCGGTTACTGAGCGCCGCACCGTTGCTCCCCGGGGAACGGTCGATTCCAGGCACTCGGGCTTGCGGCTGCGCCCGGACGGGTGAAGGTGAAGGCTCGAGGAAGCCACATGTCCACCCCCCGTCCCATCAGCCGCGTTCTCCAGGCCCACACCCAGCAGGAGGGCGGCGGCTTCGTCGTCCGCCGTCCCTTCCCTGCGCCGGGCCTGGCGCAGATCGATCCCTTCCTCCTCCTGGACGAGATGGGTCCGGTCGAGTACGGCCCGGGCGAGGCGGTCGGAGCGCCGGACCATCCACACCGCGGCTTCGAGACCGTCACCTACGCCCTCGAGGGCGACTGGGAGCACGAGGACTCGGCGGGCCATCGCGGGCACCTCGGCCCCGGCGACGTGCAGTGGATGACCGCCGGCGCCGGCGTCGTGCACTCGGAGCTTCCGGCCCGGCGCATCCGCGAGGAGGGCGGCCGCGTCCACGGCTTCCAGATCTGGGTGAACCTCCCGCGCCAAGACAAGATGATGGCCCCGCGCTACCAGGAGATTCCCAGCTCTCTTCTGCCCGAGCGCGCCAGCGACGACGGCCTGGCCAGGGTGCGGCTGCTGGCGGGCGAGGCCCTCGGCGGCAAGGCGGTGATCGAGACCCGTACCCCGGTGCTGCTCCACGACTGGACGCTGCTGCCCGGCGCCCGGGTCGAGGTGCCGGTGCCGCCGGAGTTCCAGGTGTTCGCCTACGTCTTCGGAGGCTCGGTGCTCGCCGGACCCGAGGCGCGCGAGGTTCGCAACGGGCAGGCGGCGCTCTTCGGCCCTGGCGACGCGGTGACTCTCTCGGTGCTGAAGGAGGCCGGGGGTCCTGCCCGGCTACTGCTCCTCGGCGGCGTTCCCCTCCGCGAGCCCGTGGCCCGCTATGGCCCCTTCGTCATGAACAGCTCCGAGGAGATCCACCAGGCCATCGTGGACTTCCAGGCCGGGCGTCTCGGCGCCATCGAGCGCTGAGCCGGGACGGCACCCTCCGTCCGGGCACCCGCGGTGAGCTCGTTCGCCGCGCTCACTTCCCCGGGGGAGGCGCCGGGGCGGGCTGAGCGGCCGGGGCCGGGCTGCCGAGAGCCGCGGGCGGCGCGGTCGCTGCCTCGAGGCGCTTCCTGGCATCCGCCTCGGCCTCCCGGCGCATCGAGGCGAGGCC
>Ga0105104_10000105_pt1 | contig 57389 bp, 109 predicted proteins | sample PPLLaktember2015_3_FD_87034 | JGI IMG/M metagenome (GOLD analysis project Ga0105104, IMG submission 87034) | Freshwater sediment microbial communities from Prairie Pothole Lake near Jamestown, North Dakota, USA - PPLs Lake P7 Core (6) Depth... | ecosystem: Environmental > Aquatic > Freshwater... | reverse complement strand
GTCAAAACTGGCCGCAGCGATGAAGGAGTTTAATGATACGGCGATCAATGTGAAGATTCTCGACATTCAGAAGGATATTTTGATTGCTAAGTTCACCTCATTCGCTACTGCGTTGTCCAAAGCAGATATCAAGTGGATTCTTTCTGGTGCACAAGCCCAAAAGTTCTTTGGGTTAAACCTTGATGCAGAGGGTGGAGCTAACCTTGAGCAGTTTTTAGGGAACCTTGATCCTAATGTGATTAAGGAGGTTTTGGCAAAAGCGGTTTCTTTAACTAGTAAGAAGTAAGTATGGGAAAAGATGGCCTGTCCGTTGGCGACAGAATGAAGTGTTACGAAAGTGTAACCGCATACACGTTGCCAAAAAGAATTCCAGTTATCTGTCGGATTGACGGACGGGCTTTTCATACCATCACAAGAAGAAGGTTTGCTAAGGCATGGTCAGGAGAATTTGTTGACCAAATGGTTGAGGTTGCGGCCACAGTACAACATGATATTCAAGGCTGCAGTTTTTGTTACTCCCAATCTGATGAGGTTAGCTTTCTGATCACAGATTATAAGAAGATCACAACAGACGCATGGTTTGGGTATGACGTTAGGAAGATGATTTCAATCTCTGCCTCTTTAGCTAGTTCCGTGTTCTCTAGAATATACGGTACGAATGTATGTTTTGATAGTCGGGTGTTTTCTATTCCTGCTGATGATGTGGTAAACTGTTTTATTTGGCGGCAAATTGATGCCACAAGAAATGCTATTCAGATGGCTGGCATGGAGTATTTTTCACATAAGGAGATGCAGAACAAATCTTGTAGTGACATACAGGAAATGCTCTTTCAAAAAGGGATTAATTTCAATAACTATCCTATTGTACGCAAAAGAGGGTTTTGTGTTGTGGACGGGGAACCAGATTTTGAACCCCCTATTTTTTCCAAAGACCGCGCCTATATAGAAAAGTGGATAAATATTCGGGAGGATTGATGGAAGAAATTATTGGCGCTACTAATGGTCTAATGCCAAAAACACCTCATCCATACTCTAGAGACTTTGCTATGCATATTCCATGTAGAAATATTGGTTGTATTTTGCATGGGTTTGATGGGTGCACATCTCCTGCTTGTGTTACCATAAATGAATCAGGAGTTTGTGAGTTCTTTTTGAAGCAGAAGAATGCCATGAAGGTTTCTTGATCCAGTAGGGGTGGAAAATGTGGGCAATCTATAATGATAAGCTTAACTTTTATACTGGAACGTGGTTAACAAAAAAAGAAGCCATCGCACAGCACATAAAGGAAAAAGGTGGAACATGGAGGTCATGTCGAGTTAGGGGTGATAGGTGTATAGAGGTTGTGGTTGTTCCTATAGAACGTGAAAATGGCTGTTTTGTTAGTGGGAATAATGGGGGGGATAACCTTACAATTAAGCATTTAAAGGATAACATGGTTTACATAAATGTAGACCATTGTTGTGTCCATTGCTTTTCTGGATATGTAACAATTGAGGTTTTGACATTCTTGTTGTCCAGTGTTGATTTTGTTGAGGCCATAAAGAATAGTGAGTGGCCTGATGATTTTAAAGAAGAACTTATTAAACAAGTACATACTAGTAAAGAAGGACATATTTAGTGGCTCATGTACGTAAGGACACGCTTACCGCGCCTCCAGAATACTGGAAGCACCTTAAATGGCACAAAAGGACGGTTTCCAAGGCGGAGCGTAAAGCGGCTAAGAAGCAGATAAAAGACGAGTATGGGGAATCTTTAATACTTAAGGTTCTTCCGATACTTAAAGCTAAAGAGGATTACGAAAGGGCGCGTAATGGCTGAGCAAACCTTCTTCTGTGACAATCTTATAGCTACGCCGGAATGTGATCATTACTGTGTGGTGCATCTCCATGCGTGTCCCTATGCTATTTTAGAAGAAGCCGCATATGGATGTATTGATTTTAAACCCCCAAAACAAAGGTGACATATGGACGATAATCTTGTACGGTTTACAAAGAAGGTTCTTTCCAAGATGGAGGAACCGCTTCAAAACGCTGTTAGGGAAGAACTTGAAACTTTTAAAGCATCTGGCTTTCCAATTGATACCGATTTACAGCGACAAATAGATTCTCCGTCAAAGGGAAAGCATAAGATTGTTTTAATCAATAGGAACTCTCCAGGTGATATTATTATGATGACGGCAGCAATACGGGATTTGCATAAGACTTATCCAAACGAGTATACGACTGATGTTGATTCTCCTTGTCCAGAGATTTTTGAGGGCAATCCTTATATAACAAAACTTGATCCAAAGGATTCTGAAGTAATAAGGCTTGAGACGCACTATCCTTTAATTCATAGTTCAAACCGTGGCTCTTATCACTTTATTCATGGTTATAGGAAGCATCTTGAGGAGCTTATTGGAAGACCTATTATTCAAGGTGATATGAAGGGTGATATTTACATAAGGGATGAAGAGAAGAGTTGGATAAATGTTGTTGAGGAAATAACGAAAGACAAGAGACCGTTTTGGGTTATTGATGCAGGGCACAAACAGGATTTTACGGCCAAGGCATGGCCGTTTGATTTTTATCAAAGAGTGGTGGATCATTTTAAAGATAAAATTCAGTTTGTTCAAATGGGGCATTCAGCACATATTCATCCTGATCTTGATGGTGTCATAAACCTTGTTGGGCAAACAGATTTGCGTCAACTCATTCGATTGATATATTGGGCTAGTGGTGTTTTGACACCTGTAAGTATGCCTATGGTTTTGGCTCAAGCAGTACCCTGTTCTTTTAGCTTCCCAAAGAACCGCCCATGTGTGGTTATTGCAGGAGGGCGGGAACCCGTACAATGGCAGCATTACCCAAACCATCAATATCTTCATACTTGTGGTACAATGCCCTGTTGTGATGATGGAGGATGCTGGAAATCGAGGGTTGTGCCGCTTGGTGATGGGGATGAGAAGGATAAATCCAATTTGTGCCTAAAACCAACCGAAATGCCATATAAGGGGGTAGAACAGGCGATCCCAACGTGTATGGCATCTATCACGCCTGATGATGTGATCCGAGCCATAGAACGCTTCTACGAGGGTTCTGTGCTCAAATATCACCCCTCCAAGACCATCAGTTTGAAGTACAGTTCACGAGACAGAGGCAAGTTGAACACTTATACCGAAACCGACAAAACCGTAAAAACTGAAAAATCTGTAAAAATAGAAAAAACCGACAAACCAGAAAAATCAAATGTTTTGCCATTTGAAAAGAAGTCGAAGGTTTTGGGGTTGTTGAATGATCAGAAGGTTGAGAGGAAAGAGGGTTATTGTGAGCATGGTTTTCAATTAGGGGTTGGATGTAAGGTTTGTACAAAGAAATGAGGAACCAATGAGAGTAATTAAAAAACCAGTTGATCTTGGAGACATGACTTTTAACTGTAGTTGTTCCGCAATGTTTACACTATCGTCAAAGGAATATAAACAGGAAAAACAACACAGAACTGAAATTATAACAAGAAATTTTTGGGGAAAATATCAAGGTGAGGAAATACCTGTATGGAAAATTTCCTGTAAGTGTCCTTTTTGTGGACAAGGTTTATATAAAGATATAGAAACAGGAGAGGCAGGAAGACACGTTACCGGAATAGACGACTAATTTTCAAAATATCCTCCCAAGGAGGTTTTATGTCAGGAACTGTGGCAAATGAGAGGCTTTGTTTAAGTATTCCTTCTTTTGAAGATCGCATTATAAATGCTTTGAGGCATGAGTTTGAAGATCAATTTAGAGAGATTACTGCACGGCATATAGAAGAGGCGAGAGATAAATTGGTTGCCGAACTGAAAAAAGAAGCTGAACTTATTATTACAAAATTTGCTTTACAAATTTCCAGAGGGTTTAGTATTGATACTTTTAAGGATGCCGTAAGACTTGAGGTATACTTTCCATTATCAGATAAAGACAAGAAGGGTTTATGATGCAAGAATGTCCACATTGCCAAAAGTATATTGAAACAACTTGCAAGAAGGATTTAGAAGTTCACATGAAAAAGTGTATTCCAACATGTGATTGGTACAAACACTATAATGAATATTGGAAAGACATTATTGAAAAAGATGGTGAAGTTGACATGAATCAATTAAAAAAGGAACTTTTTGACTATTCAAATCTTATGGATAACGCATCGAAGGTTTATTGTCACATAACAAATGGTATGATGTCTAAGGTAAATTATGCTGCAGACACAGTTATAGCGGAAGCTGATCAGGCTGAATCAGATAGAACAGCCGAAGCTATTAAAGACGAGCTTGAAGATTTAGGCTATCTGAATGAAGGAGAGTCCATTGAAGAGCAAAAAGCTAGAGTAAGGAAATCAATTTTGGCGTTTCATCCGACACCCAATACTTTGATTATTGTAAAGGTTCCCGAAACCTTGGCAGCAGATGAATTTGAACAACTACGTGAGGTTTATGAAAAAACCTTAAATGATATGAATGTTGATGTGAAGATTATGCTTGTTCCAGAAGGTTTAGATATCACATCATACGATTTAACCAAAGATGTGTGGCTCATTGTGCAATACCCAAATATAACAACGGAAGATCAAATAAAGAAATGTAAGAAGGTTTTTGAGGAAGCCAACATTAAAGCTGTGTTTGTGCCCAAAGAACTTGAATTGTCAGAAGACAAAAAATGAACAAAACCTTTATGGGCTATTCTGTTATAGCGCACCCAGACATTCCAGAAGGTTGTTTAATAATGCTTGGCAATAACAACTTTGCGGTGTTAAAAGACAATAAGGTTTTTTCTGGTAAAGCATCTTTTATTAATGACCAGTTTTTTATTAATTGGGATAAACCATGACATACGCTGGCATAGGATCGCGTGAAACGCCACAAAACATGCTGTTGGAGATGACGGAGATTGCCAAGCGTCTAGACTCTAAGTATGTTTTGAGATCTGGTGGTGCCGAAGGCGCGGACAAAGCCTTTGAAGCGGGTGCGACAAATAAGCAGATTTTTTCGCCTAAAGATACTATTCCAAATTGGGCTTTTGAGACGGTTGCTCCTTTGGTTATAAAACAAGGCTGGAACACTACACTTGATAAAATGAAACCTTTTGTTCAACGGTTACTAGCACGAAATATGATGATAATGCTTGGAGCAAGCGGAGATGATCCAGTACAATTTGTTGTTTGTTGGACACCTAATGGGAAGGTTGTTGGTGGAACTGCATGGGCTTTAAGGTTGGCGGAAGAGCGCAACATACCTGTTTATAATTTGTTCAATACTGATAGAAGGTTTTTGGAGGGATTATAATGGATGATTTGCCTACCAGAATATTTGCAAAAGCTTGTGGTATCCTTTTGGTCAACAAACAACTTGAAGGTATTGTGGTAAAGGTTGATGACAAATTTTGGTCTGTGGCGATAAAAGAGGATCAGATTGTTATAAATGCATTACCAAACAACACATCTCTTTTAGACGGTGCTCTTCTAACCTACTACGACACAGAAGAGGACGCCATAATCGCAGCCGCTTGTGATCTAAGAGGAAAGTATTTGGAACTGTAGCTTGACATCTCTTATGTAATATATTATTTTATATCTAATGCGTAATCAATTTCTTTGTGGCAATGTTTTGGACGTTCTAAAGACTTTTAAAGATGAATCAGTCCAGATGGTTGTGACTAGCCCCCCATATTTTGGACTTAGGGATTATTCAACTGGAATATGGGAAGGCGGGGATAAAAACTGTAATCATAATGAAGTAGATTTGGGGAAGAAAAACGAGGTGTGCGTTTATTGTAGCGCAAAACGAGTTGATTATCAAATAGGATTAGAAAAGACACCTGAATTATACATTGAAAAACTTGTGAAGGTTTTTAGAGAAGTTAAGAGTGTTTTAAGAAGCGATGGCGTAGTTTACATCGTAATAGCTGATTCCTATGCGAGGACAGGTGGTAAAACCCAAGGAAAATCTCGTCATTGGGACGGGAGAAAAAAAGATCCCACGAGTGATGCGGTTCACGCCAGACCATTAGCGTCTGAAATAGGACTTAAGCCAAAAGACCTTATAGGTATTCCATATATGTTGGCATTTGCGCTCAGGCAGGATGGTTGGTATTGGAGAGACAATGTGGTTTGGGCCAAAGGATGCTCTGGAAATTATATGGGTGGAAGCTGTATGCCCGAAAGTGTCGTCGACAGAACAACGAAAAGCTTTGAACATGTTTTTATGTTTTCCAAATCTTCTAAATACTTTTATGATTCCGAAGCCATTAAAGAACCAAATGTCGACCCAGACAGAACCAATTATACACCAGGTAAAGAAGCATATTTTAAGGGCAATGTTCATGATGATAGTGGGAGGGAACGCCGTAATGATGGTTTTGAAAAATATGCTAAAGGCGCAATACCTTCTGGTAGAAACCGTAGAAGTGTTTGGGTAGTAAATCCCAAAGGATTTTCTGAAGCCCATTTTGCAGTTTTTCCAGAGGAGTTAATCATTCCGTGTATAAAAGCGGGAACCTCAGAGAAGGGTTGTTGTGAAAAGTGTGGGGCACCTTATGTGAGGATTGTAGAAAAATCACAAACGCCTCATGACGGACATACCGAATCAATATATCCAGAAGGCACAACGGGAAAACGCATATCTTTACTCCGCCAAGCCATGAGAGAACGTGGAGAAGAATATTGCGGCACGGTATCTAAAACCATTGGATTTAATCCTTCTTGTTCCTGTAATGCCAAAATAACAAAGTGTATTGTGTTGGACCCGTTTATGGGTTCTGGTACCACAGCGGTTGTTGCATCAAAACTTGGTAGAGACTTTGTTGGTATTGATCTTAATCCAAAGTATGTTGAGATGGCGAAGAAAAGGTATGCTAGTGTGGTTAATACGCCATATAAAAAGGTTGTTGAAGTAGAAAAGAAAACAGATAAAGAAGGTTTGGCAAAACTGTTTCAATGATCAAAACCTTAAGTAATTCTAAAGGACATAAGAAGGTTGTTTTAACGTGGGCAAACTATCTAAAACTGTTATATAAGCTGTGTGAGAAAATTAAGCAGTCGGGCATAGATTTCGACTTCGCCTACGGGCCAGCGAGAGGTGGGCTGATCCCAGTTACCGTATTGTCCCACTATTTAAACAAACCTATATTGGAAAAGAATGAATTGGGTTGTGTTCCAGAATCTTTTAATGTATTGGTTATAGACGACCTTGTGGATACTCTTATTACGGTTGTTAGGACAAAGGGATTGTTTAGACCAGGAACGAAGGTTTTTACAGCTACGCTATTTAAGCATAAAAAGTGTAAGTTTGTACCCGATTTTTATATATCTGAGAATGATAAATGGGTATCGTTCCCATATGAAAAGGAGTGATTGTGGATAGCATAAGAAGATGTCTTTGCTACTCGGATGTCTCGCTGGCACCGAGAAATTCTGAGCTTGAGCACTTGACTGATGCGGACGTGTCATTTAATTACCCTAACTGTGCAATACCATTTAAAGCTATACCTGTAATAAATGCGCCAATGGATACGGTTTGTTCCGTCCCGCTTCTAAATACGCTATACTTAAAGCAATTACCAACAACCGTTCATAGATTTTTTAAAGATGTGGAAGAACAGATAAAGTTTTTGGAAGGAAACCTCTTTCCAGACCAAACGTGTTTTGTGGCTGTAGGAATTATGTCCAAATGGAAAGATTGGATAGATAAGCTTATTGCATATAGATTTGAACGAGATTTAAGGTTTGGGCTTCTTGTAGATGTGGCTAATGGGGATACAAGGGCAGTTGTTGATACTATAAAGTATATTAAAGAACGCCCTTTAAAAATTAATGTTATGGCCGGAAATGTGGCGACAAAAAGTGGATTTAGTCGGTTGCAAGATGCAGGGGCTGATTTTATACGTGTTGGTATAGGGGGATCCGGTTGCTGCTCTACGCGAAATAATGTTGGATTTGGCCTACCTACTCTCACATCTATTTGGGATTGCGGCAAAGTTAAGAGTACATCTTACCTTGTTGCGGATGGGGGCATAGAAGGGAATGGTGACATCGTAAAGGCTGTGGCTGCGGGTGCTGATCTGGTGATGTGCGGAAAGATGTTTGCTGCCACTGATCTTGCAAATAATCTTAAATATGATAAAGATATGGTGGTGGAGTCCCACCTTCCTTATGGGAGTGGGTTTGTACCAAAATATTGCCAATATAGAGGAATGGCTTCAAGGGAATCTATAGAAAAGCTCAACAGTAAAAAGACTAGCATATCTATAGAGGGTGTTGAAGGTTTGATACCTTACCAAGGAAAAACAGAAGAGGTTATTAAGGGAATGATAGGAAATCTACAGTCAGCAGTTGCCTATTATGGTGGTTGTAGGAATTGGGATGAGTTTAGGCGTAAAGTGAAGTTTGTGGAGATAACGAGTATTGGTTGGGAAGAGTCTAAAACCCGTGTTCTTTAGGAGGTTTTATGGCATACTTATATTGTCATTCGTGTGATTGGGAACAAGACGACTTTTACCATAACGGGTATAATCCCGCGCTATATCTTGCCAGTTGGAATGGATACCTTTTTGGAAAACAATTTCATCGTCTTGACGAACCTTTTTCAGAAGATGAACAGTTTGTTAAGGATAATGGTAGTATAACAACAAGGGAAGTGATTGCAAGAGAATTTGCAAAGGTTGCCAAGAGGATTAGAAATATGAAATGGGTAACTTATGCTTCATTTAAAAATACTCCTGACAAAGATAAGATTTGCCCCAATTGTGGCTCAAAGGATCTGGATATAGATTAACCTTGACTTTTATTTTGTAATATATTATATTACAGTTAAAGGAGAAGCCATGAACCTTAAAGATTATCTAGACTTTAAAAACTATAAATGTATTTATAAATTTATTACTGGAAAACACGGCACTCGAATAGGTGTTCTTTTGGGATGTGCTTTTAATGATCAGAAGGTTTGGAGAATTGGTTGGAGTCTTAGGGATAAAAAAGACCCGTTTAGATTTGATAAAGCCAAAGCTATAAATATTGCGTTTGGCCGTGCAATGATGGGGTCTACTGTTCCGATCCCTCCGTCTATCTACTTGGAATATCAAAGGTTTTTTGACAGATGTTCCAGATATTTTAAAGACTGTATTGGTGGTGGAAACACATGAATGCAACCTTCTTTTGTGAAAACACTCTTTGTGCTCTTAACGGAAATCGTATTTGTATTGTTTTACGGAATCCTTTAAAATGCGTCTTTAGGGAAAAGTTTTTAAAATATGGTGAGGATATCTGTTATGAATGTGTGGAGAAGGAAAAATGTGATGACTGTGAATTTCATCCTGATGGGGTATAAATGTTTGAGTTAAAAGGAAAATATACCTCTGCGAAGGTTATGATTGACGATGTGGATCAGGGATGTATTAGTCAAATATATACTTTTCTAAACCATCCTGCCTTTATAAATCCAATTGCTATTATGCCCGATTGTCACGTAGGAAAAGGGGCAGTAATAGGGTTTACAATGCCAATTACGGACAAAACAATTCCGTGTGTTATAGGCGTTGACATTGGATGTGGGATGTTGTCTATCGACCTTGGTAACAGCCTGTCAACATCTCTTGATGTGTTGGATAGTAGGATACGGGACAGAGTTCCGTTTGGGTTCAAGGTTCACGATTCTGCTGTTATCAATCTAAAGAGTGAATTTCCGTGGAATGACGTAAGGGAACAGGCCAAAACCTTCATAAAGGAATATAATTTAAAGTTTGGTACATCATACCTCCCTGAGACCTATGAAGGTGAAGATGTGTGGTTCAAAAATAAGTGTGCTCAGATAGGGGCTAATCCACGTAGATGCATCAATTCTATAGGGACATTGGGCGGAGGAAACCATTTTGTTGAGATCGGAAAAGCGGAAGATGGAAGGTTTTGGCTCACAATCCATACGGGATCTCGAAACTTTGGTAAATGTGTTTGTGAGTACTGGCAGAACTATGCCATTCAGATTGTACATAAGCAAAAGTCAGAAGGTTTGGCTAAGGAAATAAATAGGATACGCTCAACGTATATTGGTAAAGATATTGAGAAGGAAGTAACTGCTTTAAGAGGCAAATATGCATTGGATAATGTTTCAAAACAGTTATGCTATCTTGAGGGGGAGCCTGCGATAAAATACTTTTTTGACATGATCTTTGCACAAAGGTATGCGAGTTTGAATAGGGACATGATAGGTAAACTTATAGTTGACATTATTGATCCAAGTCTGATCTTTAATAGTGCCAGCGGAAGCATAGAATCTGTTCATAATTTTATTGACTTTAGGGATTTTATTGTACGCAAAGGAGCTATTAGGTCTTACATTGGGGAGCCTATGGTGATTCCCTTCAATATGCGGGACGGACTCTTGCTGTGTGAGGGTAAGTCCAATCCAGAATGGAATTTTTCGGCACCGCATGGGGCAGGACGTGTGTTTAGCAGAAGTGCCGCAAAAAAGCAGATAAGCTTGGATGACTTTAAAAAGGCTATGGAAGGTATATATTCTTCGTCTGTTGTGGCCGGAACGCTTGATGAATCTCCTATGGCATATAAAGACGCTTCTATTATCGAAAAGGCTATTGAACCAACGGCTAAAATACTATTTAAGGTTAAGCCTATTTTGAACCTTAAGGACTCCGAAGGTAAGGAGAACTAATGGACAATACTATTAAAACTGCTCGTGCATTCCTGAGAGAGATGGACAAACGAAAAAAGGGGGAGTGGTGGAGTGCGGACAATGAGGAGCTTGCAGTAGCTTTAGTAGAGTATGCAAACAGAATAAAAAACAATACAGAGTCAAAAAAAGGTTTTGATGCAGTTGATTATGCATCATCGGGGGCACTATGAACAACCGTGATGAAGCAATAGTAAAATTAAATGAAGCATATGAGTTATGCAAAACTGCAGGCATCTCCGAAAGGTTTATTGATCTTGCAGAGGATGTTACTGAATGGAAGGATTTTGAAAAGGCAAAAGAGGATGATGCGTATTTTAAGGTTCTTCAATGCTCTCTATGTGGGGACGACCACACACTTGAGCTTATGATAAAGAAGGACGAAAACCATCACTGGCAGTACACTCTAGAATTTGTTCTAACCTGCTCTTATTACGGGTGGTCTTTTTGGGCAAGGTTGAAGGAGGTTTATAGAGATTTTAAAACTATTATGTTTGGTGATAAGATGGTAAACGATATTTTTATTAAGGGTGACGATCTTACCAAGTTTAAGGATCTGTTAAAAAAGCTATGACCTACCCAAATTCACATAACTTTTGTGGGGGTAACTTTCAAGACTGGTTGGAAGTTAATCTTACTGACAAGTGTAATGGTAAATGTCCTTGGTGTATTGAGAAATATGGTTATCATCCAAAGCATCATGCGAGTTGGAAGATTATTGCAAAACAAGCTATAAAATCTGGAAAAACAAATATTATTTTGTTGGGTGGAGAGCCGTTACTTTATAAAGACCTGTCAAAACTAGTTACTGAACTCAAAAACTCTTTTAGGAAGGTTTGGATTACGACAAATGGTGGCTTGCTTACTCCAACCTATGTTAGAAAAAACCTTTATGGGGTTACTGGGGTAAACATTTCTATTCATGATTATGATCTTAGGCTTAATGAGTCTATTGTTGGGGTTGATCTAAAGTATATAACTCTTCAAGATGCCATATATGAACTACATAAATTGGGGGCAAACGTTCGACTTAACTGTAACTGTATTAAGGGGCACATTGATAGTGTTTCATATATTGCGCAATACATCCAGTTTGCAAAAGGTATTAAAGCGGATAAAATAAGATTTGCAGAGCTTAAGCAGGACAATGAAAACTTTGTTGATCTTGCTAAGATTTTAAAATATAAATATGGTTTAAATGATAACCCATTTACTAAAGGGTGTAACAGTGATGCTGTAATTAATGGAATGCCTGTAAATTTTCGTCAAATGTGTGGGCTACAAACATCTAGAATGGATTCTCCAGAAGACCCTGTACAGTATGCAAAAAGTGTTTTGTATTATGATGGTAAGTTTTATAATGGTTGGCAAACAAAGGGGGGTGGAATGGGTAAGGAGAACGATGACTTTTTAGCAGAATTGCTGAAAGCGGTTGCAAGCGGGAAAATCACACCGGAAGCGGCAAAAGAAAAAATTGATGCCATACAGGAGAGGACAAAGCAAGCTGCAGAATATGCTGGACGGCAGCAAGCGTCTGTGGGTGGTGGTGGTGGTGGTTGCATGTACTAATCTTTTAGCTTGACTTTTATTTTGCACTATATTATATTACCTGTATGAGCCTAAAAATTGTTGAAGGTCTAGTTGGGGTTTGGCACTATCATCTTTCGGAGTCTGGGGAGGCGTGTAAGCCTGCATTGTGCGGGAATATAAAAGTTATGCAGACAGCAATTCCGTTGTCTAATTGGAACAACACTCCAAAAGGTTGGCATATTCCTGAATCATTTTGCAAAGAGTGTGATGCTATCTATATTTCTCGTAAGTCATAAAAATGTTAGATTTACAAACCTTCGTATTATCTAATCTTAATTGGCGTGAGAAGCTTGTTGAACCTCCGTATTGTCTAAAGATACAGGACAAAGAAGGTTATGTCATGTTCTCTTATAACATGATTGATTCAGACTTTTCCATAAAGCTAGTGCGGGAATCTCGTGGTATAATCCTTGATTCAGCGGACAATTTTAACGTGGCATGTATGGCGTTTGAAAAGTTTTTTCATTACAGCGATAAGTTAGCCGCAAAGATAGATTTTGCCTCTGCAAGGATTGAGGAGAAGGTTGACGGGTCCATTTTAAAGTGGTGGTATGCAAAACGGCTAAATTGTTGGATGCTTTCCACAAACAATATGATTGATGCAAGGGAAGCTACCGTAAGTAAGGATTTTAATAAAACCTTCAATGATTTGTTTGAAGAGGCAATGTCAAAACTTACATTGGATGTATCAAAGCTAATTAAGTCAGAATATTTTCAATATACCTTTGTTTTTGAGATTGTGTCACCATACAATCGTATTGTTGTACCATACAGAGATGTAGCAATATACCACATTGGAATTCGGAACAATATTACGTTGCAAGAGGAGCATGTAGATGTAGGGATTCAAAAGCCAACAATATATACGTTTAATACTCTTGAAGATTGTATTGCCCATGCAAAGCAATTACCTTTCAACGAAGAAGGGTATGTTGTGGTAGACAAGTTTTGGAACAGAATAAAGGTAAAATCTGTAAATTATCTTGCTGCACACCACATGAAGAACAATGGAGTTGTGACGTATTCTAGAGTTCTTGATATGATTCGGGCTGAACAGCACGATGATTTTTTAGCAATCTTTCCAGAGTATTCTGAACACTTTGATAAGGTTATTCCAAAATGGTCTGAATTTCTTAAGCAGTGCGCCAGTGATATAGAATTTGCATCTAACAACCCATTTCCAACACGTAAGGATTATGCTGTATGGGCGAAACGTCACAAATACCCTGCGCTACTGTTTGCGTGGCTCGATAAGAAGGTTAAAACTGTATCTGAGTACATTAAGGATGTGCAAAGCGAAAAACTGTTAAAACTTATGGGTATGGAATGAACGGTTATTTTTTAACCCATATGAGGGTTGTGACAGCCATTAAAAATACTTTTGAATTACGGATTCTTAAAGAACAACCAGGATGGCTTGGGGTTCTTAGTGGAACACCTGTTGTGATTCATAAAAATATGCAAGAAAATGTTATTGAATATCATCCAACAAAAAAGTCTTTTGACGATAGGATAGAGGAACTTAATAATGTTTAAAGAAGGGGTTTTAGCTAAAAGGTTTCCAGAGAAAAAGATGGTTGTGAAAAACGGCACCGAAGGTTGGGTGATTAATAAGCACTTCTTTCCAAAAGCTGTTATTGAAAAAACCATTCTTAATGGGCAATTTGAGCGATTGAAGATGGATAACTTTTTGGAGAACCTTATAAAATGAACATATATTTATTGTGTGGTTTGCCTGGATCAGGCAAGACAACGTGGGCGAAAAAGTTTATAGGAGAGCACCCCCATATGTTTAGGGTATGCAAAGATGACATAAGGCAGATGCTTTATGGGGAATATAAGTTTGTCAAGGAAGACGAAGGTTTAGTTCAGTCCATTGCTCAAAATGCTATTTCTGACTTATTATCTAATAAAAGTGATGTAATTATTGATGAAACATGCATAAAAAAGGCTATGCGGTTTAGGTATCTAAATATATTGCAATCAGACTATGATGATTGTTGTGTGACACTCGTTGAATTTCCATTGCTTTCAAAAGATACGCTGCTCTCCCGTAGATCAACCGACTTACGGGGATATTCCAAAGAGTATTGGGGTGATGTTTTGGAAGGTATGATTAAAAGTTTTGAGCCTTCTGATTGTGAGGAATGGAAGCAATATAAGAAGGTGATTAAGGTAAACAGAAACGATTAACCAAGGGAATTTATGAGTTACGAAGGTTACTACGTAAAATACTGCTCTAATGGGCATAAAAAAGATGTTGTTGATGCATTGTCATCTATGTATAACGAGGAGGACGTAAAACCTTGCTTTTGCGGCTCTGACGAAGAATATTGGGATAGTGTGGACGAAACCAATGGCTGCGAATGTGCCCATCTTTCCGCAGAGGAATTAACAAATGGGGTTCAATGCGCTGCGCACGAAAAGGTTACGAAAATAATTGGTTATACTATGGTTGAATGTCAAAGCTGTATTGGTTTAGGGCTGGTTCCAGAGAAGGTTGAACAGGAATGTTGTGGCGAACCTTCATGTGCAAAATGTTACGGCACAAAAATAAGATATGAAGATTCTATTACGGGCATAATGAGGGTTTGCCCAAAATGCTTTGGAAGGAAAACCACGCCGGTTCCTATTTATGATATTTCAATACTAAAGAGGAGGCGCAAATGAAAGTTATTTTAGAATTTAATTTACCAGAAGATGAGGATGTTTATCAGCACGCTCTGAAAGGTGGGAGAGCCTTATGTGCTTTGTCTGGTATTGCCAACGATTTGAGAGAACGCTTGAAACACCGTGATCCCGATATAGAGCACAAAACACCCACAGACGCAGTAGAAAAAATACGAGAAAAGTTCTACCAAATTTTGGAAGAGCAAGACATCAATTTGGACCGGGATTTTTCATAATATTCTTGATTTTTGCGGTGTAATATATTATATTATCCTCATGGAAATTTATTGGAACTATACAATCCAATATCACGACAAAACACATACTGTTAGCGCCAACTCCGTAAAAAACGCCATTAGAAAACTGGTTTTTCGACTGTATCCCGCCAAAGATTCCTATGCACGTTCTCAAAACGTAGTCAAAGCAGACAGGATTTTTGAGGAGAATGCTTTTAAGATTGTTGGGCAAACCGTCGATAAATCTCATTATGTTTATCCTATTCAAGAATTGATAAGCAAGAGACCAAATATTATACAATAAAAATGATTACTAAACAACGACTTATTATATGGTGACTATATTAAACAACGATGCTTTATCGGCCTTGCACATTATAGCTGATGGTTCTGTTGATTGCTGTGTCTGTTCTCCGCCATATTATAATTTAAGGGTATATCAATGTCCGATGGTTTGGGGTGGAGATAAAAATTGTGAACATGTCTTTGATGTCCTCCTTATATGTTTACCGTTAAACGTTCCAGTGTTTTTACCCAATAATTGTGAATACAAACACAATCATCATGAGGCAGCCTACATTCTCCACAATAGCAACAACTTCGAATACCTGTTATTTTTGATTCTCTTTAGGAGGTTTGATGGTTTTTAAACCAACTGTTTTAACTTGGCATTGTACCCAACAAGGTGAAGTAAACAATAAGCTTTGTTTTGATTGTTGGAGTAAAATGACGGAACCTTTTCGTAAGGTTAATGGTATTACAGCGCGAAGTCGGCCAGAGTGCAAAGACGAGCATAATGAGAAAAATAGACCTTCTTAACTGCGTCAATCGTTCCAGTAAGTTATCAAAAAAGCTGTCAGGTAAGCAACCTATTGACAAAGGAAGCCAAAATAAGCTATTTTATGATACTAAGCTCAAATGTCTAAACCTTCTAATAGGTTCAAAGGGGACGTTAGATTCAACGAAGGTTATGGTTGATGGTAATGAGGTTTTGATAAAAGGACTGATGTTTGAGTGTTCTGAGGAAGCGGTGTTTGTGTTATTGACTGTTCTTGAGGGTGATGAGATTGTGGTTAAGAGCTTGGATTTTTTAAATGATTGACATAAAAAACATTGCAAAGAATTTTAAACAGTTGGCTGTTTGTGGCATCTCCAACCACATTTTACAAATCCGTACAGGTAGTTATGTTTTAAACGTTAAAAATTGTGAATATGTAGATGGTCTTTTAGACGTTAAACTACTAAAGAGAGGTGTTTTAACACGTAAAGGAAAGTTTGAGTATTTCTCTCCTGTTGTTGAAACCTTAAAACCTTTGGATATTTTATCAGTATTTGAGCTACCCTTTAAAGGGATTGCCGCCTTACCGTATGATTATATAATTTTTAATGAAGGTTTGGCTTTGGGCACGAATGGTAGAACAGGGCTATGGATAAAAACAGAAATTGATGATAAGTTTGGTGTGCCTTTAGATGCCTTCGATGTATTGTCTGATCTTGGGGGTAAGCCAACATTTATGCTTACCAAAAGTTTGTCAGTAGGTAATGACGATTTGTTTCTTATTGCCGATTCATGTTTATATAAGGTGTATATAAAGTTGTACAAAAATGTTCCAAACATAAAGGATAAGTTGCCTGTAAGAGATAATTTTGGGTATATTAATAGAAAAGAACTGTTGCCATTTTTCAAAGGGCTTTTGGTGTATATTTGTGAAGACAAACCAGATGTTACCATACACATAACGGATAAGATACTCCATGTAAACAATGATTCGCAAGAGATTGAAACGCCAAAAGGTTTTGAGCATTTTAATCTTACCATTAATGTGCTTAACATAGTGAAGGTTCTTACGGCTATGAATGAGCCTGTTTGTGTATCAGTTCCATCCGATTCAAAAGGGCCAATAGTCTTTAGGACCAAAACCATGTTTGATGAGTATTTTGGTTTAGTTATGCCTATTGTATAGGGTAAGCTAAATGAATGACGATGTGTTTGACTATTTAACTTATCGTGGAAAATGTAAAGAGTTTGCTGATGACGCCGTTTTGAAAGACCCTTCGCTTACGGCTGTGCGTGGATACTATTATGATGCTCAGTGGGGCAAACAAGCGCATTGGTGGTGTAAGTGTCAAGATGGAACCATTTATGATCCAACCTCAAACCAGTTTCCATCCAAAGGAAAAGGGGTTTATGAGGAGTTTAATGGAATGGTTGAGTGTGCTGAATGCGGTGTTGAAATACCAGAAACAGAAGCACATATTGATGGGAACGGGCATTATGCGTTTTGTTCGACTGCATGTAACATGAGGTTTGTTGGCTTATGACAGGGCTTTTTAAACGATTCTGGTGTGGCATAGTAGGGCATAGTTCATGGCACTATTATAAAAAGCAAAACCATCTTAAAACATCCTTGATGATTTCAGACTGTTCTTCTGGGGTGATAAAACATTCTTTTATATGTCTTAGATGTAGTAAAGAGGTAAAAGGAGATTAAATGGGAACCGTATATAAACTATTTGAAAAGCAGCGTGGGACAACCGTAAAGCAAATTGTTGACACCTTTACAACACCACAAAAAATTCTAATAGTGTTTTGGCATGGGCTTGGTGACACCCTTATGTTTCTGCCACTATATGAGCATTTTAGAACATTGTATCCACAGCACTATATTGAGTTGTCACTTCTGCCTGGAGTGGGGCAAGCGGAGTTCTTTAATACCCTTGAATTGCCAGAAGACAAATTTATTGAAACCCATGATTGCTGTTTTGTCATATCATTTCCGATGGTTGAGGGCGCTAATAAAATGACAAAATCGGAATATTGCTGTATTTGTGAGCTTGGTATTCCTCCTGTATATCTTGGGTTGCCAAAGATAAACAAAGTACCAAATAAGATGGTTGCAGTACATTTACAAGGTACATGCCTGCCGGGGTCAACAAACCCTGATTACGTGTTGGCGAAACAGATTTGGGATGATATCATTACGGCTGGCTATGTCCCGATGGACGTTCACTTTAGGCATGCATTCCATAATCCAGTAAATGAGCCGTATACATGGGTTAACAGGTCATGTCGAGATCTCAAACCAGACATTTTTACTTTACAAATGGTTATAGAAAACTGTTTCGCCTTTGTAGGGGTTGCATCTGGACCATTTGTTCTAGCATTGTCAATTGACCCCAAAAGAGTAATATACCTTCAAAAACACCATACTTTGAACTGTTATGTAAAGGAACCTATTAAAACGGTTAACCTATTAAAATATGATTCAAAGGAACTTATCGAAGGTTTGAATGATATTGCTGCAAAAACTGTTCGCTTGGGAGGGAAATGTTGCTGTAGTTAAAAGGCACACTTTCCAGAATGCGTTTAACATTAAGCTAATTATTTAAACCTTAAACTAGGATCAACATGGATAACTATTCTATTGACAATATTTTGAGAGAACGTTATTTGTTACCAGAAGAAAACTCATGGTCTGATTTGGCAAAGCGAGTTTCTGGCCTTTATCCAGACATTTTGCCGTATATTGAAAGCAAGATATTTGTTCCAGGTTCCCCAACCCTAATGAATGCCTGTACTGATGGTAAGCGTGTTGGAACCCTGTCCTCCTGTTTTCCGATGGGTATTACCGATTCTATGGATGGGATAATGGATGCTATGAAGGAAGCGGCAATGGTTACGAAAATGTGTGGTGGGGTTGGATATGATTTTAGTGTTTTAAGAGGTTCTAATGAGATGGTAAAGACGGTTGGAAAACCTTCGGGAGGGGTTTTGTGTTTTATTGGTATCTATAGTGCAATTATTGATGGTGTGCGCCAAGGTTCTGCCAGACGGGGTGCTGGAATGTCACTGCTGAAATGCATCCATCCTGACATATTAAAATTTATATCGGCTAAATTAGATTTGAAAAAATATAACAGAACAAATTTTTCAGTAAAGCTTGATCATGATTTTTATAAACATTTGGAGAAAAACCCTAAGAAGGTTTTTAAAACAAAAAATGTAGTTGATGGAAAAGAGAACAATTTGACAGACAAAGACGGAACCTATACCTATGAGATGGTTTGGAATAAAATCATTGAGAGCGCGTGGAGATGTGGGGAGCCTGGGATTTTTAATGAATCTTATGTAAGCGAAAGGTCTACATTAACCCACATTTGTGACACTCCGATGTCAAACCCGTGTTCGGAATTCTGCGTCACAGTGCCGTATTTATCCTGTTGTCTTGCATCAATTAATCTATCAAAACTAGTAAAGGATAAGCAATTTGATTGGGTAGAGTTTGGTAAAATAATTGGATTAGCGACAAGATTTTTAAATGCCGTGATAGACAAGAATGTTTATCCGATAAAGAAGATTGAGGAAGCAACCTTAAAAGCGCGTGCCATTGGGCTTGGGATCATGGGGCTTTCCCATATGTTCTTTAAGCTTGGCATTCCTTATGATTCTGACGAAGCTAAAGAGCTAACCAAAGACATTATGCTTTATGAGACACTACGATCAATGAAAGAGTCGGTGGAAATGGCAAAGGAATCAAAGCCGTTTGAATGGTTTAATTATGATGTGTTTATGAAAGCAAACCACAGATTATTTCGTAGAAAGCAGATAATGGATATTGATGTAGAACAACTTCAAGAAGACATTAAAAAACACGGTTGTTACAATTCTTCTCAAACCTCCGTAGCGCCTACAGGAAGTATCAGCACCCTGGCCGAGACTTCAAGTGGCATTGAGCCTGTGTTTGGCTTAGTGCACATTCGGAAGGTTGAAACAGGTGACAAAGAATATTCACATATGCTTGTAATTGACCCCGTGTTTAAAGAGCGTGTTGAATCAAAATATTCTGACGATAAAGATAAAATATATGAATATGTTTCAAAGCACAGCGGGTCATGCCAAGGTTGCGACTATCTTTCAAAGGCAGATCAAAAAGTCTTTAAGGTTGCGGCGGACATTGAGCCGATGCGACATCTTGATATTCTTGAAGCCACTTCTATGAAGACATCTCTTAGTGTGTCAAAAACAATAAATTTGCCATCTAGCGCAACCACAGAAGATATTTCTAAAATATATCTTGAGGCATATAAACGAGGTATTATAGGGGTTACGGTTTATCGTGATGGTTGTCGTGAAGGTATTTTGGTTCACGAAACAAACGGTAATGGTAAGGGTATTGAGCGAAAGGAAGCGCCAAAACGTCCACAGGATCTAGAATGTGATGTGCACCACGTAAAAGTGGGTAAAGACCATTTGGTGGTTCTGGCTGGCAAACTTAAGGGAAAGCTTTATGAGGTTTTTGTAGCCAAAACAGAAAAGGAGTTGGCATATGACACCGGCACGATTAGGAAAGAAAAACGAAATCATTATGACTTTTTGGTTGGGGACAAAGTTGTTATAGACAACCTTGGGAAGAATTTCGGCGGAAGCGTTGAACGAACCCTTGCGAGATTTATATCTATGGGTTTGAGGTCAGGTGTAGCTTTAACCCTTATTGTAGAACAACTCACAAAAGGCGACGATTTCTTTAGTTTTGACATAGCGGTGTCTAGAGTGCTTAAAAAATATATTAAGAATGGTGAGGTTTATGAGGCAGATGTGTGTGATGTCTGCAAGAGCAAGCTTATCTATTATGATGGGTGTATAAAATGCTCCAACTGCACTTGGACAAAATGTGGTTGACATTTGAGATGTAATTTATTATATTTTAGGATGATCAGGAGGTTTTATGACTGTGGAACAGTTTAATCAAGCAACAGCTAAAGCATTTAGGGACAAAAAAGAGTGGTGGAAGATTTTTGAAGGCAAGCGGTTTATTAATCTGAATGAACCTGAAGATGGAGAGTTTGACATTCTTAGAATACTGTACATTCCTACTACATCCCATTCTATATCTAGAGAAGACGTATACCAAATAATATATTTTTCAAAATCCCTATCTGTTTCTACTGCTTCTGTGATATACTTTCCGAGTTTAAAATATGTGGGTAAATCCAAACATAAGGTTGTTAAAGTATGAACAAAATGTATACCGAAGCAATAGAACATCTCAAAGAAGGTTGGGTAAAGGACGATACCTTGCAGAAGGTTTTTGACGCTTGCCAAAAAGATTGGAAAGAACATTATGAATATAGACAACAAGAATTAAAACGGGCTGCGGGGGTTGCAAGGATTATGAATCAGGTTGTTGGTGCGGAGGTTTATTAATGCGGCCATCGTGGGATGAATATTTTGGTTATCTAGTCCAAGTCGTGAGCTGGCGTTCTGACGATGAAGAAACGAAGGTTGGGGCTGTTATTGTTGACAGCAAAAATCGTATTATGTCTTTAGGGTATAATGGGAACCCAAGAGGAACAAACCTTCCGCATGTTCGCCCCGCTAAATACAACTATGTCGTACATGCAGAACAAAACTGTATTATCACAGCGTCAAGAAATATCGAAGGTTGCAAGCTTTATGTTCTTGGTATGTTTCCATGTTGTGATTGTGCAAAGCTCATATGTCAAGCTGGCTTGACAGAAGTTATTGTGGTTAATAGACGAGAACCTGCTGGAAAAGACTGGAATTTTGACGCAACCTTCGAGATGTTTAAGCAGTGCCAAATAGCTATCAGAGCCATAAATGTTCCAACGGTTGTTTTGCAGTCTTCGTAAGTCGTTGATTTTACCCACTATACCTCTATTGACATTTGCCTTGAAATAGATTATATTATAAGTAGAGGAAAATATGGCAAGAGCATTTGGAATACCGGGACAGCACAATACCCCTACGAAGCGCACTACCGTCCATGTAGATGGGTTTAAGGTTACGTACAGGCAGAAAACGTGGTATGGCAACCCTATTGGTTGGGTAGTGCTTGTTGAAGGGAAAAAGTATTTCTGCAACCTTTTGACATCGAATGAGGCCATTAAAAGCTGCGTACAGCGATATAAGGATGGAAAGTGAAACCATCAATAGTAGAGGCAAAGGAGGATAATATGACTGTAAAACGTTCAAAGTGGGTAACAGATATTACAAAACCTGGGAGATATACTGTATCAGACGGATTTTCCTGTGGTGTGCATTACGTTACAGCAAGAGACGGGTGGGATGCGGTTAATCAGGTGAAGGATTCATTTCGGCAGCAGGATATAAGTCTACGTGGTAGAGGGAGAAATTTTACAATAACCAACTATCATCCAACCACACCTGAAGGTGGGGCTAAATGAAACCTCAAACGTGTTATTCCTGCACCTCCTTCACACATCGAGATACAGTTGAAAAGCATAAAGACGGATTGGTTCGATACACTAGCGTTCCGTGGTGCCAAAAGCTCAACAAGGAAACAAACGGTTTGGCTCCGATTTGTGTGGGTAATCGTTCACAGGACAGAGATTGTCTTACCTGTGTTGATCCAAAATTATTTTGTGGGGAGTGCGCCCGTGATTCGAAAAAGGAAACCCATGAGACACTTTAAAGAAAAACCTTATTACGTCACGTTAAAATATTTGGATAATTCCGTAGAAACCATCTACGTTGATGCCAAGACGCGCCAGGGTGCGATTAAGAAGGCTATAAACCTTCAAGAAACATCTTCACCCACAATTACGGTTTTAAACGTGGAGAACGGATGATACGGTTTATGGAGGAAGTATGAAAATTTACGCACGTGGTGAAAATAACATTCTTGAATGGGAAGTAGAGGTTCAGGGAAACAAATATCGAACCATAACAGGAGGGCAAGGAGCAAAGAAGGTTACAAGTGATTGGACCGTTTGTGAGTCAAAGAGTACGGGGCGGTCAAACGAAACATCCGCAGACGAACAGGCGCAAAAGGAAGCTGAAGCGCTTTATAAAAAGAAACTCAAAACAGGGTATTTCAAAAACGTTACTGATATAGACAATTCCACTTATATTGAGCCAATGCTTGCAAACAAGTTTGAAGATCACAAGCACAAGATAGAATATCCTGTGATGGTTGATCGTAAATATAATGGGATGCGTCAGGTTACAAGCCACAATGGGGCATTTACACGGAAGGGGGAAGCAATAATTACTGCACCCCACATTGTTAAAATTCTTGAATCGTTATTCAAAAAATACCCTGATTTGGTGCTTGACGGTGAACTTTATAACCATGAATACCGATTCAAGTTGAATGAGCTTATAAAGCTTGTGAGAAAGACAAAACATTTTACTCCAGAAGACCTGATCCAGAGTGAGAAAATCGTGAAGTATTATGTGTATGATGGATATGGCTTTGATGCTATTTCAGAAGATACCAAATGTTCAGACCGCCGCGAAGGGCTTAAGAAGCTTTTAAATGGAATAAAATATATTGAGGTTGTTGAATATGAGTGGGCAAAGAATGAGGAGGGGGTTTATAAGGTTTATGAGGAATACGTTCAGGACGGATATGAGGGAGCGATTGTTCGGGCTACTGTAGGTTATCAACATAAGCGCACGAACGCTCTATTGAAGGTTAAACCGATAGATGATGATGAAGCAGAAATTCTCGCCCTTCTTGAAGGAAATGGCAATTGGGCGGGTGCAGCAAAAATTGTCACATTGAAATGGAAGGATAAGATTTTTAATGGCTCCGTCAAAGGTTGTTATGAAAACTGTGCCAAGATGCTTAAGGAAAAATCTAAATGGATCGGAAAAACCGTAACTTTTACATACAACGGTTTTACGGGCAAGGGCACACCCAATTTTGCCCAGCTTAATCCGGAGAATTGTTTTAAGGGGGACCGATGAAGTTCTATTTGATTAAAGACGGTAAGGAAACAAAGTTACCTGTCAATAAGTGCAAAAAGCCTCTATTCAAAGATATTCATGGTAGGACGTGGGATAGTTCAAAAGCCCTTATAAATGGGATCGAAGTGCAGTTTTATCTTGACACGAGCTGGGGACATTATGTATATTTTGTGCTAATGAATCAGTGGTATAAGGTGAAATTTTCAACGTTGGAGTATGACATTCCGTTGTTTGAACCAACCTTGGCTACCGTCATTACTAAAGATTGATATGCAAAACCTTCTATTACAAATAAAAAGATGTTCTGTGCAGTGGGCAGATAAAGGCCCAGATACCATATTTCTTTATCCGGAAATTGAATCGCCATATCAAGATAAGAGAGTTTCAGCAGTATGTGAAATGAGGGTGCAAAACGGATATGGTGTTGAATATTGTATGAAGGTTCTTGGGCTGGAACCTGATGTTATTGACTTATTGGGGGATATGTGAGAATTCCTTTTTTACCCTTTGAGCTTTATTTAATTAAGAAGCCAAAGTGCAGGTATAAAAAAGATGACGTGGTTGTTTTGAGATATACTCCTAATGGGCTACACAAACAGATTGCTGGTGGGATAATAGCTTCTTGTAATGCACATCCACAAATACCAAGAACACTTATTGGGACGATAGCAAAAAGAATATATGGGCAACTGGTGTCCCATAATGGTATTCCAGATTATATGGTAGAATAAGTTAGATGACTACGATGTATAATCCGCATAGTAACAATTTTGAGCCAGGAAAATTTTATGAAGCCCTTTGTACAACAAAGAAGGTTGTTGAAGGAGGAAAGCCAGAACGTACTACAACTATTTCAAAGGACGAAATCCTTGATTTGGTAATTCTACTAAATACTCTCTCTGTAGAAGAATTTATCAAAACCATTTGACTTTTATCTGTCCAATATATTATATTATGGGTTATGAAAGCGTTTGGGCGGAAGCCTTTTAAGCTGAAGGTTCCACGTAATATTATAGCTGTTGCTCATTCAATGCGGGGTGCTGCTGGTTCTGGGTTTCATACGAACACAAAATATAGTCGTAAAATAAAACATAAAAAACCTTTGGAGGATTCTAATGGGCGAACCTCAAGTTATTAGTGCTGACGAATATTATGAAAAAGAAATAAAGCCAAAGCGCCTTATAGACATAGAAATAGCAAAGATTATGGGGTTGAATGTTGTAGGCTGGGCCGACTGTACCGATGCTTATGAATGCATTATCGTTGCGGAAGGGGAACATGAGTGGGTAACTATGCTTGACCCAGTATGTGTTGGTGGTTGTGTTTGTGAACGTTGGGATAAAATTCCAGATCAAATGTCTTTCAGAAAATTTCCAAAGTTTTTAGGGCATTATGGAGCATGTCTTGAAGAAGTTCCTGATTATACTCGTGATATGTCTTCTGCGTTGATGGTTTTGGATAAACTTAACTGTACGGTAAACATGTCGAAAATAAAAGACTCAAAAAACTGGCTCGTTATGCTTACGGGCAAAACATCCTCAAGCTATATTAGCGAATCATTGCCTATGGCTATATGCAAATGTGCGCTGGCGTTTGTTGATAAGGAGGGTGCATGATCCCTGCCTTTCCGCGCCCGTTGTCCGTATCTCCTATAGTTTTGGAGAGCAATCAGCACGTGGCGTTTGACCAACAGGGTATGACACTTTTGGATTATTTTGCGGCTCATTTTGCCCCTTCCATTATGGAGTATTATTGTGATGCGTCTTTTCATCATGCTGATGGGAAGGAAGCTGGGAGAAAGTTTGTTGCTAAGGAATCGTATGAATGGGCACAAGCTTTTCTTGATGTTAGAAATACTTTGAGGGATAAAAGTGACAACCACAAAGACTAAAGACTGCCCTACATGTGCTATGCCACTAAAAATGGTTGAGGATGATGTGGCATTTAACAATGAACGACTGTCAGAACAGAAGGATATGGTTGAACTAAAATTCAGAACCCTTTTTATGTATCGATATACGTGTGCACTTTGTGGGAAGGTTTTTTTAAGCCAAAGGATAAAACGCAAATGACACCTGAACAGAAAATAGAAAAGCAAATTATTAAACGATTTAAAGATGTTTTTAAAACAGCACCAAAAGAATGCAAACAGGCATTTAAGAACAACCTTTGTTCTGTCCATATGCTTGTGTGTGCGTATATTTGTGGGCAGCAATATAAACGAGAACCGTTAGCTAATCATGGAAAAATTACTAAAGAACTTGAAAGGAACCTTCATGGATGATGACTATATTGACAAAGCACTTGGTGTTTCGGGGTCTTTTAAAGTCAAAGCGCAGCATGGGCCGCTTGGCTGGCTTGCAATGTTGCACGAGATTCGGGAGCGTCTTCTTTTCAACACTATTTTGTACCAAACCACTACAGAGGGTGTCCAGCCAAAACTGTTTAATGTGATCTCTCCAATACCTGTTTATTATGAAGAAATTGTTTAAAAACGAGCCTTTAGAATTTAAGGATCGGCTTGTGGATTCTGGTAAGGCAAGTGTTATTCCGTTGCCTAAAGGCACTAAACAGACAAACGCAGGGCAAGTCTGTGATATGTTGGATGGACCTTGTTCTTGTGGTGCTTGGCATAAATCATCCAACCAATCTAATTCTGAGAACCTTGAAACCAAGCTCTGCCAAATGTTTAAGAAGGTTTTAAAAGACCTTGATACATTATGGTTTATGTTCTCAATTTATATTGGCGAAAATCAAATAGCTCGTGGGGATATTGTTACGCATAAAAAATTAGTCCGAAGGTTAAAGTTCTTAAAGGATAAACATGCTAAACGAATGGCGCAATAAGGTTGTTTTAGGCGACAACAAAGATTTGTTAAAGCAACTACCAGATAATTCAATAGAGTGTGTTGTAACGGATCCTCCTGCGGGAATATCATTCATGAATAAGGAATGGGATAAGGATAAGGGTGGAAAAGCTGAATGGATAAAATGGCTAACTGGTGTTATGTCCGAATGCTTACGAGTTTTAAAACCTGGTGGGCACATGGTTTGTTGGTCGTTGCCCCGCACAAGCCATTGGACTGCAAGCGCTATTGAAGATGCTGGATTTGAAATAAGGGATTGCATACAACATCTGTTTTCCACAGGCTTTCCCAAATCACTTGACGTGAGTAAGGCAATAGACCAAAAAGAGGGGGCTGAAAGAAAGGTTATTGGGAAAAGAAAACATACTTCACAAGATATGCGTGGCAACGCTTATGAAGCAGAAATAGCTAAAAGTAGAGAAAGAGTGTCTTGCCCCATTACTGCTCCAGCAACGGAAGAAGCTAAACAATTTGATGGCTATGGGACAGCACTTAAACCTGCAGCGGAACTTTGGTGGTTATGCCGCAAACCTATTTTAGAGAACACCATAGCTGAAAATGTTTTGAAATATGGAACGGGTGCTTTAAATATTGGAGGTTGTAGGATAGGAACTGGAAACGATAAGATAGAAGGTGGATGTAAAGGGAGAACAGCCTTACATGGTGGTGGGATTACTGATAGGGCACAAGTGGACCAAACCACTGGACGCTTTCCGTCCAACGTTCTTTTTTCTCACCTTCCGTCCTGTAAGGTTGTGGGAGTAAAGAAGGTTAAGGGAACAAAACCACATCAGGTATTCAGCAAGGTAGAAAAATATGAAGGTTGGGGAAATATTACAAAGAAACAAGGTGAGGTTGTTAATAAGTATGAAGATGATGAGGGCAATGAAACCATCGAAGACTATGAATGTGCCGAAGGTTGCCCTGTAAAGCAGCTTAACGATCAGGTTGGTATAAAGAAATCTGGCTTTATGAAACAAAGCCAAAAGCGTTCACAAGATGGTGGGTATCACGGAGGTTTTCCGCAAGATAGAATTGGAGATCGAGATACTTATGGTGATGAGGGATTTGTCAGTCGTTTTTATTACTGTAGCAAACCTTCGCAATTTGAGCGTAACATTGGATTAATTGGTACTACAAAGAAGGTTAATGATGGGCGGCAGACGCCCATAGATAACCCATTTCAGCGTGGTGAGACAGAAAGGTTGAACGTTCATCCGTGCTTATGCCCAAATAGTCTTGTGGTTACAGATAAGGGACTAAAAAAAATTTATAAGATCTGTCTGGGGGATAAAGTCTACACAGAACATGGAAAATTTAATGAAGTATACAATAAAACGTATCACCACTATAATGAGTATTGTTATAAAATATGGGTACACGGAACTAACTTTTCTGTAACTGTTACGCATAATCACCCATTTTTAATTTTAAGACCGACTAGGAAAATAAATGAAATTACGAACAAATCAGTTTTTTGGAGTAATGCCGAAAACATGGTTGTTGGGGATTACACTCTTACGCCAATATTATCAGAAAAAGAAAAGTTTTATAAAAACTATAATAAAAACTTTTGGTTTATGGCCGGATTTTGGCTGGCAGAGGGATCTATAATGAACCCGTGTCGAAGTAAAACAACATACGCTATTTTTACTATACACGAAAAGGAAGCCGAGTTTGTTTTGGGTAAGTTGTCTACCTTTATTAATAAAAAGAAAATAAAGGTGTACAAAAGAAAAGACTGTAAAGCGAAAGGGGTATACGTTTCAGATACAGCCTATGCTGATGAAATGGTGCATTTATGTGGACGTGGATCAAGAACAAAAACCATTAACCCATTAATTTATTCTATACCAAAGAGATTAAGAAAAGAGTTTCTATTGGGTTATTTGTACGGGGATGGTTGCAAAATACGCGGGGATTATAGATGTGTAACAACTTCCTTTAATTTGGCCTATCAATTGAAAATAATTGCGAACTCTGTGGGGTTATGTGCAAATTTTTATAAATATGACAATAAAAACAGGGAAATAAAGATAGGAAATAGAGTAATACGTGGCGGGATCGAATATCGTCTACAGTTTCACACAAAAAACATTAATATGATAAATAGAAATCCAACCAAACCTACAGTTGTTTTATATAATAATACCAGATATTTATTATCTTATGTTAAGAAGATCAGCAAAATAAGGTATACGGGGAATGTTGTTAACATAAGTGTTAAGAACAGCCCGACTTTTCAAACTGTTTGTGGAATGAGTCATAATACTGTAAAGTCAACAATGTTGATGCGCTATTTAGTAAAATTATTACGTCCGCCTAAACGTGGTATTGTTCTCGATCCGTTTATGGGTAGTGGTTCCACAGGCATGGCAGCGATTCTTGAAGATATGGATTTTATAGGTTTTGAGCAAGTGTCCGAATATAAGGAGATTGCGGATCAACGTATAAGGTTTGTTCAAGACAATAAGGATTTAATACTAAAGGAAGGGCTGAAACCAGAGATTGTTAAGAAGGTTAAAAAAACAGAATCTAACGGGTTAGATAAGGTTTTTGGATGACCGTATATAGAGAAATAATAGTCCCATTAAAGTTGTGGATTGTGGACGAGTCTGATGATGATTATTATTTTATTCCAAGCAACCTTGATTTAACCGTAACAGCTATCAGTAATACAGATAGGGTAAAAGTGCTGGATGCGAAGGTTGTAAAGGAACATTAATGAACCTTAAATGTCATAAATGTGGCTTAGAAAAGGAATATCCTGATAAACGAAGTGCGTTTGCAGATGGTTGGGATTTTGTTTCGATGAATGGAATTGATGCGGAGTTTTGCGGGGATTGCCCAAGCGGACCATTTGTGATTGAACAGACTAAAGCAAAAAAGGAAAGTATTTGAAGCACCAATACGAGCCAACCTGTTAAGGAGTAATTATGTTTAAACGTCTTTTGAATTTGTTGTTCGAAAAAACCTACTTTATTTCATTAATGTACCCTGATTCTGAGGACGAATGGCAATATGCCAATCATGTTGTGTGTTATAGGAAAATAACGCCTGAAAACTTTCTTGGGCTTATAGCGGATCTTAAGGAGTCTAACGAGTATAGGGATGTGATGATTATGTGTATTGTGAGGTTATGAAAAAGCTTATAAACCCTAAAAAAGCATTAGGCTTGAAAACCGCCAAATACAAAAAGATGGATTATCCTCCACCAACCGCAGAGGAACGTGCTATAAAGGAACAGAAACAACTGGAAAAGTTCATAGACGATCAACTTAATCTATTGGGGAAGGCATGAAACCTAAAACCATCGAAGCTGCTATAGCTGAACTTAAGAAAAGACTTGGCAAAAACGGTTGTTTGTGTCTAAAGCGAATGAAGAAAAGGGAACTGATAAAACTGCATTTTGATTTTGGAATGTATATTAGAAATAATCTTGGCCTTTGGGGAAACAATAAATCACTACTTAATGCTACGGGAAAAGAGCATCCTGATGATGCGTCTATGGTTATAATTCAGAAGCTTTGGGCGAATCTTCAAAAAAGTTAATTAGTTTTATGATTCTTTATAAGAGACGGTGTAAATATAATAAAATATCTCATACCCTAATACACAGACAAACTTTACATTTGCGGTGCGATAAGTGTGGTAAGAGAATGGTTACGGACGGTTCTAATTATAGTAGAAAGAAGATCAAAAAAGATTATTGTATCGGATGTCGAAATAGATTAGGTTTTACTGGATGTAAAGGGAAAAAGTCTAAGCACCTGATAAACATGGTGGGGAGGCGTTGTAAAAGGTGTAAAAAATTGTTCAAAACATATAACTATACAAAGATGCATTTTTGCAGTGTCCGGTGTGTTAGAAAATACCAGTTTTCAAAGAAATATGACAAATTACTTAATAATTTCTCAAAAAATATACCCCATATCTCTTATCTTGTCGGTATTATTTTAGGAGATGGAACAATCATAGGACGGGAAGCCAACACTACTCGTAGAATTATGATATATACTGATACACGTAGAAAAGAAGTTATTTCGTCTATTGAGCATTGTTTGTATAAATTAGGAATCCAACATTCTTTTGTTAAAAATAGAAAGAGGTGTGTTGCCATTTGTTTTAGTATTCCTAATAGGTTATTGGTGCGAATGGGGATTACAAAACAAGGAAAGGAAGCGAAATATGGACTAACAATCCCAAAAGGTATAAAGAAAAGAGTTGAGTTCATAATAGGTCTTATAAATTCTGACGGATATTATACTCTACGCGGCAATACAAAGAGGGTACAATTGTCTTTTTCTAATAATTCTCCTTTTATTATAGGTAGTTTAATTGATAGCCTAGACGATCTAAAAATAAGATATTATAAGCATTATAGGCTATATAAATGCATGAAAGGAATTCATAGAACCTGTGACATTCAGTTTGTAAATAAAGACCTCTATAAGCTTTTCGAAAAGTCCTCTGTTTATAAATTAAAAACACCAACTCACACTAAATAATCTTTTATGGGCTGTTCCCACTACAACCCTTATTTCTGTAAACGATGCGGCAAATGCTTTCCTTGTGATCACAAGCAGGAGTTGATAGGTGAAACTATGTATTGGGTATGTTTTGACGGTTTTAAGGTTAGAACCAATTCTAAAGGCGAAACCAAAGAAATATTGTGAAAGAATATATTTTGTGCTCTGCTATCCATTTTGACGATGGTTTAAACCATCAAGCGCAACCCCAAAACATTAAGTCTGGTTTTGTGGTTGCAGGCAGACGACATGACAATTGCTACCTAACAGCCGCAATCCTTATCGGTAAAGAAGAACCTTTAAATTTACCTGACTTTCCAGTAATAAATGGATTTATCACTAATACAGATAGGTTTGTAGATCGGTATGAAGGTTTTAAGGTTGCCGTCCTATCTGGACAAGTAAAGGATGAAGGGGATAAAGTGTTGATTAGTGAAGATTTATGGTAATGTCAACTATTTTAAAAAAGTGCTTGACTTCCATAATGTTTTTTATTATATTATAAGTAATTGTAAGGGTCGCTGTAAGTACGTGGTCTTTGAATCGTTGGGATAGCGAAACATGCGCTGTAACGGACACGCCAATGAACATGTTCGAAGCGTGGAGAACCAACGGTTTTAGTGCCCTCCGCAGATATCTGCGGTAGCGAGAAACGCAGGGCATTTTTTTTGAAACTACTGTTTAAGAGGATATAATGGGTTTTCTTGGCGACATTCTTTCCACCCCTTTTAAGGTTGCAGGTGCGGTGACAGAAGCGGTTGGAGAGGTAACGGGAACGGAGAAGTTGACAAATATTGTTTCAAAACCTCTTGACGCTGCAGGAAAAGCCATTGAAGAAATTGATGAGTAAGATATGAAAAAGATTTTTGTAACGCCTATATTGCTCTCTTGTTTAAGTTATTCACATCTACCTGAAACAGGTGGGGTGTAGGCGATCCAAGAAGCATTGGAAGTCAAAACCCCGCCGAAAGCGGGGTTTTTTGTTTTTGGTCTTTGACATAACGGCAGGAGGCAACTACTGGTTGTGTTGCATCGGTCTGTAAAACCGATCCCTCGTTGGTAAACATTGGGAGTTCAATTCTCTCCCTGCCGAATAGTATTTTTGACCCGTAGCTCAGTTTGGTTAGAGCAGGGCACCCATAATGCTCAGGGCAAAAGTTCAAACCTTTTCGGGTCAATTTATTTTATTATATTTTATTTTAATATAGGGGGCGTATGCGAGAGAGATATACAGATAGGCAGATGATAGCTGCTATTAAGACTTCAAGGTCTATCAGGCAAGTTTTGATTAAAATAGGTTTAAAAGCAGCGGGAGGTAATTACAATACTGTTAAAAGGGCAATTAAGAAGTTTAACTTGAAGGTAAACATGGTTGGGCAAGCATATTTGCGAGGGAAAACCCATTCGTGGGGCCTTAGAATTCCTTTGAAGAAGATACTAGTAAAAGAAACATCCTATAAAGGAGGGAGCTATAAGGTTAAAGGAAGGTTGTTATTGGCGGGTATTCTGAAAAATAAATGTTATTGTTGTGATGGCACCGAATGGCTTGGTAAGCCAATACCGTTAGAACTTGAACATATAAATGGGGATAATAAAGACTTTCGAATACAAAACTTAAGGTTGCTTTGCCCAAATTGCCACACACTAACAAAAACATATAGAGGTAAAAATATAAAAATAAACGTACCAAAAGGGGTGCATAAGCGAGTACGTTTATTTGGTATAAATAAAACTGCTATAAAATATGGAGTTTCTAAGACAACAATAAAAAGGTGGTTACTGAAATAGTCCGAATGGCGAAATTGGCAGACGCGAAAGGTTTAAAACCTTTTGGAGTTATCTTCATGTCGGTTCAAGTCCGACTTCGGACATAAAATTAGCCCGAATGGTGGAATGGTATACACACCAGTTTCAAAAGCTGGCGGCATGAAACAAGGCTATGAGAGTTCAAGTCTCTCTTCGGGCAAGAAAATATGGAGAGTCGGTAGAGAAGGTGCGCTACACGGGTTTGCTAAACCCGCTTCCTGTAAAAGGGAAAAATGGGTTCGAGTCCCATGCTCTCCGAATTGACAACGCGCTTGTGATGGAATGGCAGACATGCAAGACTTAGGATCTTGTGGGAGCAATCTCGTGGGGGTTCAAGTCCCTCCAAGCGCATTTGAAATTAGGAAGCATAGGATAACGGTAATCCAACTGCCTTGAAAGCAGTCGTCCGAAAGGATTTGGGAGTTCAAGTCTCTCTGCTTCCGCAAAATTAGGAAGAGTGCCAGAGTGGTTGATCGGGGCGGTCTCGAAAACCGTTGGAGTTGAAACACACTCCCGAAGGTTCAAATCCTTCCTCTTCCGCCAAGTGTGCTATTAGCTCATGTAGTAGAGCACATGCCTGTGGAGCATGGCAAGTGGGCGCACGTCCCACATAGCACCTGAATTTAAACTAATGCTCATGTAGCCAAGTTGGTAAGGCACGGCTCTGCAAAAGCCGCAGCGTGGGTTCAAATCCCTCCATGAGCTTTTATTTTTTCTACCGCCTCTTCTTTGGTAAGAACCTTACCTTCTTCAACGAAAGTGTCTTCCAAATCAATTAAAAACTTAGTAACGTCTCCAACCTTCTTTCCAGGTACAATGCCTAAAGCTTCCATAATTTCGTTGCCATTGAGGATTGCAACCTTCTTAATTTTGACAGGCATTGTCAAAACCTCAGAAATCTTCAACCTTATTTCAGGGATAAAATTCCTTACAGGAAGTCTTCCAAGGGAGTCCGCTTCTGCCAAATCCAGTACGTTTTCAAGATCGGTATCACAATCCCTGATAAACCTTCTAAAAGCCTTTATAGATGCTTTTACAAGGAAGTGTGGGCGCATATGGAGTTTGACTAACTTTACAACCTTATTGATTGTGTCGTTATCAAATTTAAGTCGTTCCAAAGCGGTTCTAGTGATGTCGGCTCCAACGTCTTCATGGTTTATAAAAGATATCTTTTCCCCTTCAATTTTTTGTGCAGAAGGTTTTCCAACGTCATGGAATAGTGCTGCAAGCTGGTTAATAAGAGTTGGGCTTGAGTGCTTTACAACCAATAGGGTGTGTACAAACACATTACCTTCGGAATGGCGTTTGTCATGATCAACCTTGTTTAATGCATTGATTTCAGGCAATAATATGTCGAGTAGCCCAAGGATTCTCATTAGTTTTATGGCTTTAAAAAAATTGCCAGTAAGGGACATTTTTTTGATTTCCTCAACGATTCGTTCTGCAGCAACCAAAGTGATTTTGTGCGCCTCATGTTTAGCCAACCTCAAAACGCTCAAAGGTATTTTGAAACCAAACTTTGCATTGAATCGTACAAGACGGAGCAATCGAAGTGGATCCTTGTCGAAGGTTTTGTTGGAGTGTACCCTCAACACACCTGTTTTAATGTCCTCAAGACTACCTGTAAGGTCAATCAGCTCGTCTTTAAGGTTTTTGAGTAGGGAGTTGATTCTGAAGTCACGTCTCAAAACATCATTTTTAAGGGAACAAAAAATGTTGTTCTCGTCCATTGTATCCGCAACCTCAACAAGTTCGTTGTGGATGCTTATCTGCCAAATAGGAAAGTGCCCAAGCTGACGGGGTTTTGAAACTACATTTGGGAATTTTGTATGTAGGAACAATGTAAGGTCTTCCGCCCCATGATTCATATCAACCACAAGGTCGAAATCTTTTGGAACAAGTTTAAGAATCTCGTCTCTGACACACCCACCAACAAAAAATACGTGCTCCTCAAACGGAGTGTTTTTTAATGACTCTATAAGAAAGTTCTTTATCATGTCAATAATATAGATTAATCATATGGCAAAGTCAAGAAAAATATACTGAAAGAATTATAAAATAACGCTTGACTTTTGTTTCCCGATTTATTATATTATGGGCATACAAACAGGAGGACTTATGGAAGGTTTTTCGTGGGAACATTCGGCTGAGGTTGCAGAACGCAGGTTCCGTGAGATGGGGGCTGATGTTGCGATTAAGTACGGGACGGCACGAAGGTTTACCACTCGTGATCCTGAGTTGCCGTACCTTGAGGTTGACATCAGGAAGAACAAAAACAAGGAGGTTTTTGACATCAGAACGGATCGGAATATCCAAATCCTTGATCTCGATAAGGCTGGCCGACACCTTTTGATGATGGTTAAGAACGACAAGCAAAAGTCCAAATTTCTTTGTGGGCATGATGAACGCCAGTGGTTTGTTTGCGCCATTCCTGAACATGCCAAAGTGTCTACGGTGATTCAGGCAAAGCAGGCGCTGAAACCTTCTGAATTCGTTGCTGCCGAAAAGGGGGTTAGGGCAAAGAACCTTCACAAACGGCACAAAGTGTTGTCTAGCGGCAAGGGGCACCGTCAAGGGGAATTTTTCTTTATCCCATCAACCCTCAAGCCTGACGAAGAATCTTTCAAAACGGTTATTCACCACAACGAGCCGATCAGCCGTGGGCGTGGGCGGGATCACATGGTCGAAAAGCTCTACAGGGTTGGTGGGGAAACAGTTTTGACGCGAGATGGTTTGATTTACACGGAGCAACAGGCAAGGGCGTATTCTCTCGCACATCGGAATGAGCGTCCCCGTTTTCAACGCCGCACCAAGGACGCAACCGTATACGCAAGCGGAAAAGTTACTCACCCTGAACACGCAACACTTGATTTGGGTTCCTCATGGTACTTGGTTGTGATGAACACTGAGGGTGACTCTAAAGCCACAACCTCCGTGACGTTTTTGGATTAATATGGATTGGTTGAAAAGGCGGTATTTAAGGTTTTTGGCTCGATTTATTATAAGAGCAATACGAAAACATTTTAAAGAAGGTTATGAGGAATATCCTGCCCATATGCTATGCAGTTGGAAATGGTCGATACCATTTGAAAAAAAGATAGGACTATGAAAACCTACAAACCTTCTGAGACGATTTATTGGGAATTGTCTAATGGAGACATTTGGCAATTAAATCCTCTTGGTTTGGGAAACTACTCCGTTGTATCTCCAATAGAATTAGTGCTGGCAACTAGTACCATTAGTCAGGCGCGTGAAGAAGTTTTGAAGCTTGGTTTAACCATTAAGGATGAAAGTTGATTATTATTTAAACGGATATTTAAAAGGAGGGTTTGTGATTAATTCAAAAGGTGCACACGAAGCGTTAGAAAAGAGGCTGAGCAGTGTTGAAGACAGAGCAAAAAAGTTTCTTCCTGCTATTGAAAAGGATATATTAAACGCCATAGAAAACGATTGTAATATGTGTGTATCAATGTTAGAAGGTTCAATTGGTGGAGAGTATGCAACCGAAAAGGTTGCAGAGGCGATAGAAAAAACACTAAAAAATCTTGGATATGAAGTAGATCTTACTCAAGAAGGGGATGACACAGAAGGGTCTCATTACACGTGGGTTTTTAGTATAAGCTATTAAAAATGTTGTTATTTGTAACTGGCGCACGGCCTAATTTTATTAAGGTTAAACCACTTATTGATTACTGTGATGAGTTTTATATAGATTACCTTGTTTATAACTCTAATCAGCATAATGCAAATATGCAAGTGTTTGACATGGGGGTGGTTAAGGACAAATTACTTTCTGTTGATACTAGGACTCAGCGGTTTTCATATATTATGAATGATTTTTCAGAGTTCCTTGATGAAAACAAGCCGAAGGTTGTTGTAGTCGTTGGTGATACTGACACTTCTTTGGCCTGTGCTCTCTGTGCGGATATGAAAGGGATTCCTGTAGCGCACGTTGAAGCAGGTCTTAGGTCATACTACAAAATGCCAGAGGAAACAAACAGGATAGCTATTGATTCGTTAGCAACATACAACTTTGCGCCAACCCATAGTGCCAGTGTTCTTCTTAGAGCAAACAGTTTACCATCCATACATTCGGGTAACATTATGGTGGAATCTCTTATAAAAAACTATCTCACTAAAGAGGAAGCTGTGTGGTTTCCAAAAGGGGAAATCTTTAAAGATTATATTCTTGTGGAACTCCATAGGCAGGAAAATGATAAATATATTATAGAAGTAATGCAAATACTGGATGAGCTTAAGGCTAATGTTGTGTGGGTAAAGCATCCTCGATATCACCACGAAAGCATGCGCCACGAAAGCATGCACAACAATATAAGATTTTTGGAACCACAACCTTACTACAATATGTGCTATTTGGTTCATAATGCGGATTTGTTAATAACAGACAGTGGGGGTTTACAGGTAGATTCAACGTATTTGAACACACCCTGCATAACCTTACGTAAAAGTACGGAGTGGACTAATACCCTTGAATTTGGAACAAACCATCTTGTATCTGTAGAAGATTTTATTGGAAAAAAGGTATTGCATATGGAAGAATATACACGTGCAATTACAGACATGGAAAGGATGGAAAGTGAACTTTGGGACTCTAAAGTGAGTGAACGGATATTGTCAGTACTGAAGGAGGTTTAGTGGATATTTTGAAGCTTAGCAGAACTGATGTCTTGGACTACACAGAAAAGCAGGGATTTACTGCTGAGCAGTCTTTTCCAACCTTCATTGCATTCAACGAGCTGAAGAGAGAGATTTTAAAAGAACATAAAGACACCTATTTTGGTATGTCTTTTAATGACTTTATCTATCTATCTCTTGACATAGGGTTCAATGTCGTTTACAATATTGGTTTTGATCATGATGGTAGAAAAGAAAAGCAGGTTCTTTTATGGGATGGAAGCTGTATTATAAATTGCTCTTCCTATAAGGAACATCTCAACGATGCTAATTTGTACTTTAATTGGGCTAAAACAAAGAATAATGACTTTTACCCATATGCCTCTGGAGGGACTGATAACAATTTTATGTTTGATAAGGTTACTAAAAAGGTGCTTTTAATACCTGCTGAATATAGGTATGACACAAAGATTGCTTTGATTCGGAGTACGCCACATTCAGAATATAGGCAAGTTTCGGAAGCGTTTGAACGGAAAGAAAAACAATGGCGGATTGAAAACAATCTTTATCCTATAACATGCGGAGATTTAGACATTAGGGAAGCCTTTGTTGCCAACCTTAATGAAATGAAGAAAAATGGGGTCTTTATCTCTCCTTGGGTAAACCTTGATCATCTGAATCTAAGACATTATGGGGAGATACGTAAGGATATTCCAATCAACGATGATTTTTGTAACCAGTATTTGATTGATAAACTGTCGAAGATAGGTAAACTTCCACAAGAAGTTTCTTTTAAAATACTGTATTATTCATGAGGTAAAAATGAAAACCTTCCAATGTGTTGAATGCAATGAATGTGTTTGTACAATGAAGGCTCCAAAAGATTACCCAAAGGATCCGCCCCCAACGTGTCCTTGGGGAACCTTTTACCCCGCTGAATGGAAGTTGCTCCCTAATGGCGGTAGGAAAATTATAGGATTGAAGAATAAAAGGGGTAGAAAATGATTATTATTGTTCCAATCACTAAATCATATTTGGACGAAGGGCGAGTGCTGCTAAACAGTTTACAGATAACAAACCCTAAGATACCAGTACATGTTTTGACTACCGATTTGACTGAAGACACATTTAAGGAGTTTAAAACAGTTGAGAAGGTTGTGCAATCACCAACCTGTACTGGTATGAATGCAGAGTTTAGACAAATTCGTACCTATCGTTTTAAATATGCTATTGAACTTGGTGAGAAACATGTTAAGGAGCAGGAAGCATATATTGATGACCCTCACGAAGATTTTAGCGTACTGCTTTTGGATGCCGATATGTGCTGTCTTCGGAAGTTGGATAAGTTTTTTGAGATGGCATACCACACAATCTTATGCTGTTCAAACAATACCCTGTTGCGCTATATTAAAAAAGATTTTGATCAGATGCATGTCGAGTGTGAACCTACAATTGATGTCACCCACACTACCTTTTCTTCTGTACCTATTTTTATTAATCCTATAAGGTTTAAAAACTATTTACAAGAAATCTGGAATAACAAAACAGGAAATGATCTTGACGTACCTAATTTGGTACTGTCTTCTATGAACCTTTATGATAAAATGTACCTTTTGAACAGCTATGCGTGGACAAACATCCATCATACGATGATTAAGCCTGAAACCTTTGTAAAGAAAACCTTTGATGGGTTGTTCTCCAATCAGGGTGAGCCTATTTATATGATACATGGACATTGGGGGCAACAACCATATTTGGATGAGCTTATCCGTCCAATGGAAAAAAATTATGGATACTATCGAAAATATATTGAGGGGGCAGCAAATTGTATACATATTATTAAAGCAGAGTATGATAAATTCCAATGTTGACAAACTAAAAGGACTACCATGAAACGAGTACCTAAAGCGGTTCTTGAAGCAATTGCGCTGAAAATCAGATATCCACGAATCCTTGAGCTTGGGTTGGAAGTGAAGACGGATCATGCACTTGATTATGTCAAATGGTACGACTTAAAAAAGGCTTTGCGTAAACATAAAATAACTAAAAAGTTTGGCGAATATTTTGGAATACAAACATGTTTTGAGCACGGTCCTTATGCCCACGATGTTGAAGCCGTCCTAGAACGGATTTTTAGTGGAAAACTTATTGGAACCCAAAAAGATTGGGACTAATTCACTAATATTTCATTAAAGATTTTCCTTGACTTCCACATTGTAATATTGTATATTAATTCTATAAGCTCAAGGAGATTTATGTACCCTGCTGCAATCGTAAGGTTCAACAAAGAACAGGACTATCAAGTTTACAAGGCTCGTATAGATGCAGGACTTAACGTAAGGGCAAGTCAAATAATTGACCATAGAATGGTTGGAAAGGTTGTTCTTGTTGATGGTAAAAGGTATTTTGTGGAATCCGCCCATAAATATTGGAGTCGTGGGTATTATATTGTTCTAATGATCAATAACTTTTCAGACTCTCACGGACAGCTATTTTTTGAAACTATTGGGAACTGCTATGACGAGGTAATTATGAATTGTATTGCTCGTTGTAGAGCCAAGGTGGTTTTTACATCCGAACCTCTTGGTGAGAAGGAACAACAGAAGATTGCCCGCACCTACAAAATAGGAAAGCTCTTATCTTCTAATCTAATACGGAAACGTATGGATTGGAAAGAAGAAAGGGAGATAGTAGAAAAGGCAGGTCTTACAAGTGCTTGATTTTACTTCAAATACGCCTATTGACTTTTGCTCTTAAAAGTGTTATATTATAAGTAGGAAACAAAGTGGATGGTATAATGAGTAAAACAATAAGATGTATAATATGCAAAGAGGATAAGCAGGAAAAAGATTTTCCAGTGGATACTCGTAGAACAACGGGGCGGCATCCTTATTGTAAAACATGTAAGGCAAGATATATGCGGGAAAGAAGAAAGAAAGACCCACGTGGAACGCGAATGACAGAAAGAAACATGTATTTAAAATCAACATATGGGATTAATAATATTGAATATGATATCATGTTAAAAAAGCAAGACGGAGTGTGTGCAATATGTAACTTACCAAACACAAATTATAAGGGTGCGCCTAAAATGTTAGCCGTAGACCATTGCCATAAGACAAACAAAATACGTGGCTTACTGTGTAGTTTTTGTAATCAAGGAATAGGTTTTTTTAAGGACGATACACGTCTATTAGAAAAAGCTATTAGTTATTTAACAAAGGAGTAATTGTATGGCACACGAGTTAACAAAAAATAAGAATGGGCAATATGAGATGGCATATGTCGGGCAGAAACCGTGGCATGGCCTTGGACAGGCTTTGGATAAGCCTGCAACCTCCGAAGAGGCGATCAGGGCTGCGAACCTTGGGTGGAGCGTTTCCAAGCGGGAAATCATTACGGTTGACGGAATCAACATCCCCGGCTACAGAGCGGTGGTTCGTAATGACAACAATTTCGCTCTCTCTGTCATGTCGGAAGATTATGAAATCATCGAAAACACGGAAGCCTTTGCCTTCTTTGACTCTGTTGTGGGTACTGGCGGAGCATATTACGAAACGGCTGGTTCTCTTCAGGGTGGCAAGAAAATCTTTCTGGTTGCCAAGCTCCCACACATCATCAAGGCCACGAAGAATGACGAGATTCAGCAGTATCTCACACTCGTCAACTCCTACGATGGCAAGATGTCCCTCAGAATGTTCTTTACCCCCATTCGCGTGGTCTGCGCCAATACCCTTCGTGCCAGCCTTTGCAACATGAACGAGTCCATAAGCATTCGTCACATTGGGGATGTCAATACGAAGATTCGGGAGGCGCAGAATGCCCTTGGTCTGGCAAACAGGTACTTTGCAGAGTATCAGGACATCGTGGATCGTCTCGTCAAGGCCGTGGCTACCAAGGAAATGGTCGAAACCTTCCTCAAGACGGTGTTTGAGGTTGATCCAAAGGAAGCGGTTTCGACTCGCACTCAGAACAGCATGAATTTCGTGAAGCACCTGTTCAACTCCCCAAACAACACGGATTATGGCATCTCTGGAACCGCTTGGGCGCTGTACAATGCGGCTACTGAGTGGGCCGATCACGCCGCAACCTCCGTCAAGGGCGATGCGGACAGGCGCATGAACTCCATCATGTTCGGATCAAGCGCCAATTTTAAGCAGAGGGCTATGGACTCCATTCTGGAACTGGTGAAGTAGGAGATTAAATGTACGAAAAAGAACTCAAAGAAATATCCAAACTCCGTTCTGCCCAATGTGGTGCTTCAGACAGGCGTTCAAAAACCTATAAGGATGCCGAATCAAAAATCAAAGAAATCTCTAAAAGCATATATCGGGATTATGCCCAAAGGATGTTTGAGTCGTGGGGTGTTTTTGATCAGTTTGGCGTGGACTCTTTTGGCAAAAATGGGAACCAATACATCTTTTTAAAGGGTGAAGAGGAGTTTTATTTTGAAATCTCTTTATGGGTATTGAACTCTTATAACGGTGGGTACGAACCCCCTTCTGGAAGGTTTGTAAACCATTTTGGTTCTTTCAATAAACGTGTTTTAGAAAATTTGTCAAAAGAAGCTGTGAAAGCGTATGTGGACAAAACCATATCTGATCGCAACAAAGATCGTAATTCACAGCATATCCGTCAAAACCTTCTGAAAAAGTTTGCGGAAGCTCTTAAGGATAAGATTGACACAGAATCGTATGCGCATATATTAAAGGATTGGGCTACAGATGCTACGTGGCGTTATGACGACTCTTTCAACCATTCTCTAAAAAACCCTTATATCCGTCTTGAAGGCTCTCAGGATACTGATACAACCTTAAGGATTTCCGGAGATATTAGGTGCAACCTTCCGTTGGATCGTGCTATTGAGATGTATAAGGATTTGAGGGCGTTGGCGGATAAATATTGTTTTTAGGACATAAAGATGTCAGATAAAAAAACACTTTTTCTTAAGTTTGCTGAGGACGCAATGATTTTGTCCACCGTATGCATTACAAATTCTCTTGCAATGGAGTCGTTAAAAAACGCCTGTAATTTTCTTTTATGGGCTTATGAGGAGAAAATATGAAAATCTATTTGTTTGCTTCGTGGCTGGTGTTTTTCCTGGGCTTCATTGTGTGGAAGAAACACGATTTTCGCAACCTTTTCATTAAAATTGTCCTCTTCTTTCTGTTTCTTTCGGGCTTGGTTTTTTGGTTTGGTTCTATTGGTTTGGCAAACATTGGTAACATTAGACTCATTTAGGAGGTTTTATGATTCCCGTTTACTTTCTAACATACCTTGACCATCCAAAGGGTTTTGTGTGGAAGTTTCCAAAGCATGTGGTTGCACGTCCAATTATTGGAGATTTGGTTCAGGCGGCGGACGGTACGGTTCTTATGGTTTGCGAAATATGTCATTGTGTTGGTGCCGATAGCTCCCTTTTTGATGAAGACAAGCCATATCTTAGGATTGTACTTACCTCTAGAAACTTCTAACTTATTGGAGGGTTTATGACAGCAACAGACATTCTATTTAAAACAAATAAGGTTCTGGAACTTATCAACAAGACAGAGATTACGGAGGATGAGCTTAAAGACCTCAACAACACGGTTTTACAATATGACGATATGCTCCAAAGGTTGTGGTTTCTGATGATTGATATTGGCAACACCATAAACTCTTTGAAAGCCAAACAAGCAAAAGAGCCAAACCCCCTTACAGAAGGTTTTATAAAGGTGCTGTCAAATGTCAGGGATCAAATGGCGTTGAAATTTGGTGAAAAAGATTATTTCAGAAAGTGAGGGTTTATGGCTAATTGGCAACACCATTTGAAACTTAAGGACATTTCCGAAGCATGGGATCGCAAAGAAATAGACGCCAAAAAAGCAGGGAAAATGACTGCTGAAAGAATAAAACATTTGGCGGAACATCTTATACCTGAGTATGCATCCTACAAAGAGGAGTTTTTGGAAATTGCTGAACAGTTTGAAGATGCGGAGGATCAGAACGAATATAACTACTGTCTGGAACAACTTTATGATTTGGGCGATACCAGATTGGATGATGATTTGTGGGCTGGGAAGAAGCTTTGTTGGATAGGATTTGTTGGCTAAGGAGGGTTATGGGATACGATGTAAAAATGTTTGTTGGTAGAAGATGTTCTGACATATCTTCTCTCATGGGTTGCTTTGGCGCGTATGACCATAATGTATATGAGAGTGAAGGAAAGAAAAAGTTTTTTTTCTACTATCCAGACGGGAATACAAAAAAGAAGGTTCCGAAAGGAACCCTTATGAGCCGTCAGGCATACCTCAGCGAAATTGCCAAATTGGAACTATGCTGTATTGGCAATGGGTATTTGTCAAAGGTTGTTCAAGAAAACATGGTAACATTTGATAAGGGAGATACACAGCTATACGATATGGATGGCAACCGTTCCATTGGCGAAGACCACTATGGGAGCTATCGAAGGTTTGTCAAGATAGATACTGTTATTGACGCTTTGGAGCATGAATGTGCAAACGAGAAGAATAAGTACCGAAGGTTTATTGTTGCGTTGAACCTTCTGAAAAGCATAAAGGATAATTTTGAGTCGGACGTTGGGTGTTTGTTTTACGGGCACTAAGGAGGTTTTATGGAAAATGAATTGAATTTTGACAGGCATTATTATCTGTATGCAAAACACCATTATAAAACCTCTGACTTTATAACTGATTTGAAAATAATTACCGGAAAACGTTGTGGGATTAGTCCTGATGATATTGGGATGAATGATGTCTTAAGCATACTTCTCTCCCTCATCTACCCATACGTTATGAAGTTTTCTGAATACTCTTTTAAGTTGTTTATTTGTGATATAAATCCAGCAAAGTTTTGGATGTGGGATATAGGAAAAAACAAGACATCTTACACAGGTGAAGAGTGTATGTTGGCTTTAGCCCACAAGTGTTGCAGTATTTTGGCTCTGACGGAGGTTGTGAAGATACCTTTTGAGCTTGGAGAAGCTGATCCCTCCATTCTTCCGTTGTCAGAATGTGTTTTGGAAAGATTGGAGAAGGAGAAAGCATGAAAAAGAATATTGACTATCCAGAAGCTGTAATGGAAAAACTTTCATGCAGCAATTGCTCCTTTTATTCCATGATTGACAGCGGTTATGGGTGGTGTTTAAAGAACCCTCCACAAATCAGGCAGTGGATCCGAAAGTTTATATTTTTCTTTCAATATGCATGTTATCCTGAAGTTCCTTGGAACCTTAAGAAATGTGGTTATTTTATTCAAAAGGAGAAATGATGAACAGAACACGATCTGGCAAAGAAGCCCTTAAACGCCGTCAGACAATGGCTCTTGAAAATCTTAAACAGCATCTCAAGTCAGGGCATAAAGGATCGTTGGAAACGCACAAGAAGGAGATAAGCCTTCTGCAAGGTAAACTTAATGTTGCGGAGGTATAATGAAAGCTAAATTAAAGTTGTTTGTTTGGACAGGGTTTTGTCCAGACTATACATCTGGATTAGCGTTTGCCATTGCAAAAGATGAATTGGAAGCAAGAAGGCTTATAGAAACAGATCGTGGGTATCATATTTCGTATTGGGGTGATTTGACAATACACCCCATTAGAAGGATTGCGCGTTCTGTGTCTGGTGGTGGATAAATAGGGGATTTAGAACCTCTCAAAAGGAGACAAAATGAACTCTAAGGAATGTGCGGACAATCTTAACAGCTTGTTTCCCATAAGTACATTTAAGTTTGTTCCTGCGGAGCATTTTAGAGAAGATTGGATCAACGAAAAAGAATCTATTAAAGTGAGTATAGAATTTGATTCTTCTTTTATCTTGCCTAACCACAAACCTTCGTATATGCTGTCCCCATTCTTTTTTGAAATACTTAACAAGTTTTTACAGCTTTGGTTTGCCAATACTAAAATATACTGGAACAATGACAAGACAATCTTTTGGCTTTTTCCTTAATAATTTTCTATGAAACCATAAAGGAGGAACAGTGTTTATAGTACAAGAACAAATTATGAATGGCACCGTTACGATGGATATCATTACAACCTTAATTGACAAGCCTACCTTTTCGGAAGCGGTAGCATATTTTAACGAGAAATGTGGAAAGAATCTTATTGTTACTTCTGACACACCAAATGAGTTCACTTTTCAAGTTCTTCAAAAATCTGATGAACCCTTTATGGTTTATGGCTCAATTAGGCCAACCCCTGTGAAGGTTTTGTAGGAGCAACAATGTTAAAAGTAACTATAATTTTTGATAACGCTATAGCTTCCCCCTTATCCCCAATCGAGTTTGTGAAACGATACTATTTAACCGAAACTGGGCGTGATGACCTGTGTTCTATCAAAGTGGTACAGGGTGAGTTTGAGGTGAAAGAAAATGCACATACTCGTTGAAACCACAAAAGCAAAGCGCAAATGTTACGGTTGTAATAGGGTTATTGCCAAAGGTGAGAAGGTTTTTGTTGAGTGGGCGAAGGTTTTTATCAAGGGCGGAGAACAGCGGTACCATAAACAGAGTAAGTGTAAATCTTGTGGTTGTTTTGCTATTAAAAGTCTTGTGAATCATTTGAGAACAATAAAAGACGAACTTTTAACTTATTGAGGGTTTATGAACACAAATAAAGTCTGTATGGATTTGCGTAAGCAATATGAAGATGAAACAGGAAAATACGCATATGTAATAGGTGTTGGCTTAACGTCAGGCTATGCAGAATGGCTCGAAACAAAATTAAATACAGTAACAAACGTTTATTTAAAGAATGTTAGCGAGTTAGAACGGAAGATTGATAGTGTTGAACAGAAGCTTCCTGGCACAACTTTCTTTTAACCTATTGGGGGATTATGGGAAATACACCAGAACCTTGTGCTTCGTGTCAAAACCTTTACTATGATGCAATGTCTAAAGACCAAGTGGATTGTTATATCGACTGCAAACTGGATTTGGAAATTGGCAATAAGGATTGTCCACAATACAAAAAGTATCAGTCCTTAAGTGGAATGTCAAAATAGATGTAATCAAACCATTTTTTATCTGGAATGTTGCCTATTTCTTTAAGCTTCAAAATAAGTTCTTCACGGCGGGAGTGTTTTCTATGCGGCGCATAAGGCTTACGCAAAAGCTTCATTCCAGCTTCTGCAGGAGTTTTGTTAGCCTTTTTAAGGTTGCAAGAAAGGCAACACGAACAAATATTTTGCCAGTTAGATTTTCCACCTTGATCACGTGGTATAATATGATCCCAGTGAAGCTCAGAAAGCTTTAGTTTTTTACCACAATAACAACACATCCCACCATCTCGAATAAAAATGTTCTTACGTGTAAATGGCTCAAACATTGTGTTGTTTTTAGGTAAGCTCACGAAGTACAACAACCTTATGATGGACGGAGCATTATATGCCGCCTCAAAAGAATTAAGTTTCTTATCCGTATAGTTGGATATGGCTTCTGCACGCTTATTCAATATTTTATTGAACGCACGTTTCCAATCGAAAATCGCTACAGGCTCATACGAAGTACTTAATACGAGGGTTTGCATATTGCTCCTTTACCTATTTTGTTACCTAATCAATTAGGTAATACCCGTTAGGGTATGTTTATAAACTTTTTGTTTATTTTATACCCTTTAGGTTATATCTTTCGTAACACTTTATAACATATTTGTTGTAAAACATTACCCATTATCGGCAATCTTTCTTTCATACTGCCAGTAATTTGTATTTTTCTTTACTTTCTGTCATTATTACTATTTATCAATACTGCCCACACAGTAATATTTCTAAAGTAACGGAATTCGTTACTTTGGGCATACGGTTGCACATAATAACCCTTTTCCATTATAATGTGCAGAATACTGCCCATTAACTCCTTAACTTAATTTCAAATATATTAAACATTTTGTTTAAACCAACAAAATGCATAACTCATTATCTTCTATAGGATTACGTTACTTAACTCAATTTCTGTTGTTTTTCTGCGAAATTTCGCCTGTTTTGGGCACTATAAAGGTTACGTTGATGTTCTCAATGGGTCTGTGAAGCTCTAGGAAGCGTTCTATGTGGAGATCGTAGGCTATGCGCCCGTCAGCGTCAATCCCTGCTGGCTTGAGACTGTAAGATGTTTTTGCCGACTTTACCTGATTTGTGATTTGAAGAATAATATCACGCAATTGAAGGTTTCTAACCCATGTTAAGGTTTTGTTTATATCCATAAAGCCTCCTTTAAAATCAATTAGGGACGAGCAGAGTCGGACTGCTGTAGCCTGTGTGTAGGACAGGAATTCTAACCACTAAATTACATCCCTTCAAAGTTGGTTGTGAGGATCGAACTCACATCTCTACCCTGGCAAGGTAGAAGTCTACCATTGACATAAACCAACAAATTTTCTGGAGCGATAGGGTATGATCCTATAATTTTTCGGTTCAGAGCCGAAGGTTCTGCCCATTTGAACTACGCTCCAATTTTATTTGTGCCCGAAAAGACTTGAACTTTTAGCCTATAAGTTAGGAACCTATTGCTCTATCCACTTGAGCTACGGGCACTCGAATCTCTCTGGGTCTGGTCGGGATCGAACCAACAACTCCGGCATTAAGAGTGCCGTACTCTAATCCAATTGAGTTACAGACCCGTAAGCCCATAGAAGGTCATGATCCCTCATCTCTGCAGTACGAAAGCAGAATTCTACCTATTGAAATATATGGGCAGATTTAAAGATCAAAAGCACGGAGGCGGGTACGATCCGCCGTCGTCCGCATTACAAGTGCGGTGCATCACCAACTATGCTATCCGTGCGTAATGTCAATGGAGCTGGGGGAAATCGCATCCCCATCGCTGGTATGCAAAACCAGAATTCTACTGTTGAAATACAGCCCCTTATTTTGGCACCCCCACGAGGACTTAAACCCCGATTACACGGTCCGTAGCCGTGTGTCCGATTCATTTAGACGATGAGGGTATGGTTTACAAATTGCCGCCTTCTGGTGCTGCCCCAGATTCTTTGGATTTTCAGTCCAACGCAATGACTGCACTTGCTCAAGCGGCGTAAAATATTTGCGTCCCTGGCAGGACTCGAACCTGCAGCTTCAACGTTAGAACCGTTGATTTCTACCACTTGAATTACAGGGACAATTTCAAATAGCGTGTGATGGGGTTTGAACCCATGTAAACCAACTTGGAAGGATGGTGCATAACCACTATGCTACACACGCATTATGTAAATAGCGGGAGTGGGAAGTGCGCCCACACTGAGTTGCTGGTTATGAGCCAGCTTCAGCACTAATACTGACTGTCCCGCGATATTTTTCTGGCGGAGCTGGGATCGAACCAGCCTCAATCGTGATTAACAGTCACGCGCAATCACCCTGATCGCTATCCGCCAATGTCCAGGGCTAACCGGGTATGATCCGGCGATCTCCTGCGTGACAGGCAGGCGCTTTAGCCAACTAAGCTATAGCCCTATAATTTTATGATCCAAAAAAGACTTGAACTTTTAACTCCCACCGTATCAGAGTGGTGCTCTACCATTGAGCTATTGGATCGATTGCAGGACGAGAGAGACTCGAACTCTCATTTTCAACCAATTACGTATCTATGGTTTTGGAGACCACGTCGTTACCGTCCTATACTTTGTGTATCTGGTGAGGCTTGAACTCACAACGGGCATTGCGCCTCCCCTCGGATTAAAAATCCGAAGCTCTACCAATTGAGCTACAGATACATAGCCCCAAGCGGATTTGAACCGCTGTTGCTGGAATGAAAATCCAGATTCCTGACCACTGAAAGATGGGGCCAAATAAGTTTCTGGAGTGCAGAGGATCGAACTCCGATAACATCCTCCAAAGGGATGTGTCCTGCCATTGGACGACACTCCAATTGTAAGCTAAAAACAATTTTTATTGAATGCTTCAAACAAAACTTTATGAGAGGCTAGAAAAAACACTACCTCCCAATTTTTTAAACACTTCTGAAAATCTGTTTTGGTTAGTTCCGTAGTACGCAACAAAATGCCCATCGTTACACATTGCTGCATTAGGTCCACTAAATTCAAATCTACCACAAGGTATCCACACTAAAGTAAATTTTTTCCAGACGGGAGTGATTCCTTTATTTGTCATTGCTCTGGTTGGTCCTAATAGGCACATTTCGGTAACTCTTCCTGATGCTATTTCTGTTAGTGTTTTCTCAACCCACTTTCCCCACGCTCCAAAAGGAGGGTTACACCAAATTTTCCCACTCCACGGGGATGATAAACCATCTTCGTTTACGTTATAATACATCGATGCTTTGACCACCTTATTGGCTACATGACATGATGCTACGTCCAAATCGATAGTTCCCATAACCTGTCGGACGGCTTCTATTACTATGCTTGGGGTGTAAAAATCTCCTTCCATTATTTTATCAACAGTCATATCATCCCAAGATTTAAGTACAAAAGGCATATAATTTTTATTATCTGTTTTGGTTCTTTCGGGGGTATACATCCAATGAGAGCTATCAACTGTGTCTTTTAACGTTAAAGCTTCGTCGATGGTTTGTGCCACATAGGGTTGGCATCGTAACCATCTAATATATTTTCTAATCTCTGTTCCTTTTTCTTCTCGACTTGCGTGGAACCATTCAACTGAATGTGGTCGAGAAGTGTGTTTTTTGAACAATGTCTTAATTTTGGATTCGTCTGGGGGGGTAGCTAGGATAAAGGCAAGATCCACCATTTCTTTTTTTATCCCATTTACAGTTTCGTGCTCGTGTTTTCTTCTCTCTAGATTATCAGTTTTTCCTATTTTTACCTCTTCATCATTCTGGTCTCCGAAAAAATATAAAAACATCGTAATAACTCCTTCTATATATCCTTTATATCTGCAATTGCTTTATATAAATATAATAAATTCTTACAGAAAAAGCAAGAGATGTTAATTATATTTTTAATAATAATAAAAATCTGGAGACTTGGATTTGAACCAAGGACTTCTGACCCCAAATCAGAAATGATACCGGGCTTCACCATCCCCAGCTAATCCTATAGAAGATGTCAAATAGCCAAAACCTTCTGGACTTGTACCAGTTTGTCCAATGCCCTCATCAGACATTCCATTAAGGTTTCGTGCCGTGGGGATTAGCTTTGGGGGAGGTTCCCGAAAGCGTTCCCACACGGCGCATATTCACGATAGGCGTGTTTTCACGGTTACGTGAATCGTATAAAAGATCGTTTTCAAACTGTTCAAATTTCTTTTCTGCTTCATCGTACAGTATTCGGTATTCTTCAACAGTCATTTTGTTAAATGCGTCAAGAACTGGTTGTAAGATACTTTTCATATTGCTCCATAAAACAAAAAACCCCTCTTTTGGAGGGGTTTTAGAATTTCGGTTTCTTCAACCCCTCATGCGAAAGTCCTATCAAAGCCTTTATTGGCTGTGGTAATGACTTGGCGTTCCGCCCACTTGGGCATTGCCGTCCCTGATCTTACTGGCATGAGAATTGTTGAAAGCATATTTCCTCTGTTGGTATAAAGATAATATAATTTTTTTCCAAAGTCAAGCGATATTTTAATTTATTTTCAATATCCCATAAACCATTGTTTTAAACCAAAATCGGTTAGAAAATATGTTCGCTTCTACGTCAATCTCTTTAAACCAATAAGGAGTAGTTTATGCGGATGATCTTATTTTTGGAGGACTTATGCAAAATATTTCCACAGAATCGGCAAAATTTTCCCCTATAAACATTACTGGTATTGGGTATGAGAAGCGTGAAATTCGATATAAATACGACAATTATGGCTTTTTAAAGCAAATTGACCCAAAAGAATTTAAATACAACCTTACGTACAAATTCAAGCAATCCACAAATTCAGAAATGGTTCAGCTTCGGTTGGGGTGGTTACAACTCCATCTTAACGAAGATTTTAAAAACCTTACTGTTGTTGACATTGGTTCTGGTAACATGCGGTTTGTTGATGATGGAAAGCCATATTTTAAGAGAATTGTTCCGTTTGATCTTGATGGAGAGTCAATAACCAAAGAAGAGCTTTATGATACTCTTTGGGATGTGGTATGTATGTTTGATGTTCTTGAGCATTACAAAAACATTGACGAATTCTTTGATTTAAAATTCCGCTATGCTTATATTTCATATCCCGAATATCACAACACTCCACTTAAAGAGTGGCGGCATTATAAGCCTGACGAACACATCTATTGTCTAAACAGAGAAGGTATGAGAAAGTTTGTTGATGGTAAGGCAGAAATTATTGCAGAAGGTTGTCCAGAAGATATTATACGGAAACGGTGGGATAATCAGTTAAACAATATTTCAAGTGTTCTTTTAAAAAGGATATAAGATGAAATCTGCTGTTGTTGTACCATGTAGTAGTGGCTACCTTTATGGGTTAAATTCTATTATAAATGCGTTGGAAATATATCATAACACTGCGGACGTTCATGTTATCTGGTATTATGATAGACGTAATGAGACGGATCCTATTACAAAATCTTTTTTCGACCAACTTAAGACAGCAAAATTTGGGTTCGATATAAAGGTTATAAATGTAATGGATATTTTTGGGTCTGACTATTATAATCCAAAGCCTGGATGGATGTTAAGATTTGCTCGTTGGAGATACACAAAAAACTTGGCCGATCAAGGGTATGATGCTGTATGCCATCTTGGGGCAGATGTAATGGTTTGGGACAATATTATGAATTGGATGGAGGTTGCAGCAAAAACGGATATTGTAGTAACAGGTAGAAATGCTCTTGGAGATTATGGTTTTCATTCAGACACGATAATTCATACAAATAATGCCCCATATGCAGATGTCCCTTGTTTTGCAAACCCAGCCAGAAATTATGAATGTTTTGAACGAATATACAAAATAGCTTGTACAATGGCTATTGGAGATATGCCTGCGTTTTATTTTGCCATGAAAGAGTACAATAAAAAAGTTATCTTATTGCCTGATATTTTGTGGATCAGAAATATTAGACAAGCGGACTACATCTCTGAATCAGGCAGAAAGATAGCAGGGGATTATCCATTTTTAACCTCTTCCGTTACAAAGCAACGTATATCTATGGTGCATGGTAAATTTTGGAGCAGGCTTAGAGTAAACAAACAGATTAATGCAGTAAAAGGGGCGGAAAATGCCCCATTATGGGTACATAATCTTGAGTTATGTTATAAAATGATGAAATATTTTAATACTCATGGTATTATAAAGTTAGAGTGGAACCCAAATATTTAAAAGGAGGAGAAGATGAATTTTGTAGGACACGACAACTATCAGAAGGTTTATATGGACGGGCAACCGATAAGCGGGGGGGCTAGAAGTGATCGGCGGTTAAGGATGATTAAATGGGACTCATTTAAGGGTAGGCGTGTTTTAGACATCGGGTGTAACTCTGGTATGCTTTCTATTGCCGCAAAAAAAGCAGGTGCAACCTATGTGTTAGGAATTGACGCAAAACCTGTGGTACAAGTGGCGCAAGAAATGGCGAAAAAGGAAAATCTTGACATTGATTTTCGTTCCATGAATATGGAAAGTGAAGAGTTTAAAAATGAGATATCAAAGGGTTTTGATATTACTTTTTTTTGTGCAATGTACAACCATGTTACACCTGATAACCGTATAAACATGCTACAAATGATTGACAGGAATACAAATGAAGTTTTCATATTTGAAACAAATTTTGAACGAAAGCCTGAGCCATATTTAGAACTTATCAGGAAGTATATGACATTTGATAAGGAGGCTTTTTGTGGCTTAAGTGGTGATCGTAAACCAGAAGACTATCATCTTTATCGTTTTGACAGGCATAAACATGAGATGTACAATACGTATTATTTGCCTTGTCTAACTGTTCCAATGTCTGACGTATATTTTTGTACAGGGTACTATAAAATGTCTGGGAGTAAACAATCTTCGGAGCAGCTAAAGGTTGAACGCCTTAAAGAGAGTATTAAAGTAAATGGGCAGGTTAGGCCAGTTCTTGTTTATAAAAACGCAAAGCCAACAGTAAAACAGCCATATTCCTTAAAAGAGGGTGGGCACCGTTACATAGCGCTAAAAGAGCTTGGAATTGAAACTATCAAAATTCGGGATATTACGGAGTTTATGCAAAAGAAAAATGGATAAAATCATCTCATGCTATTCTACAAGAGCATTGTTAAAATATGCCAAGTCAAAAGGTTTGGACATACAGGATTTTCTTACTAAAGTAGAAGAGATTGCATATGTCTTACTAGAATCAGAGCATTGGACAACCATAGCTGTTTGGAAAAAGGTTGTTAATTTTGTGTCAAAGAATCTTAACAAGTCGCTATTTGATGTTGGTTATGATTTGGTTAAAAAGGAAAAAGAGCTTGATTATCGTATGAGCCTGATAGTTTTGGTTCCATTGGAGATAGTAAGGAAAACCAGTTTATTAGGCACTATTGTAAAGAAGAAAGTAAATAGAAACCTTATTGCAAAAATTGTCTCATTTGACGAGCAAAAAAAAGAGTTGTGTTTGTCAATGTCTCCGTTAGACATGACGGAGCATTGTCAAGAAATATGTGAGTACAATAAGGGGGTTTGTAAGGCGTTGATGGAGTTGAAAGGGTATACTGATGTAACGATACTTGAGCCTGAATGTTGTTTCAAAGGAAATCAGCGGTGTTTTGTACGAGTTACATGGACCGATAGAAATAAGGACACCGAAAAATCTGTTTTCAAGCATCTTATGAAAATATTAAAAAGAAATACAATTGATAATACTTTTTGTGACATTAAGAATATATTGAACGGAGGGGCAAATGGAAGAAGTTAATGGAAATGGGAACATACCAGAATTAACAAATGAGGATATTGACAAAAATAAGAATAAAATAATCTATTTTATGGGGGCTGTAAAACAGTCCTTAAAAGATATTGTTTCTCAAAATGTGGAGTTTAAAGATAAACTTGATACACTTTCCATGAAGATTGATGACAAAATTGATAGTCTGTCCTTAACCTATAACACCCTTAGTCAGAAGGTTGCATTGTCTGAGAAGGAATCAGAGTTAACAAAGCAAACTACTGACAAACAGTTTAATGCGGTAGATAAAAAAGTAGATGAACTGGATGGGAGGACACAGAGGGATTATACTCGTTATAATCAGTTTGACCAACGATTAAAGACGGTTGAATCGGAATTAAAGATTGATGATAAGGCAACTAATAAGTCTAGAAATACCATAAACTATCTTATTGTCATTGCCGTATTTCTTATGGGTATTATGCAGTTTTATTTCAGTTGTCAGGATAAGCGTGTTTTGGATGGGTTTAAACAGGACTTGTCTTCCATGCAAGGTAAACTAAAGTAATGCTTGTTTAAAACGTAGTTGAAAAAGATGCTCAAAGTAATATGGTAGAACACTATGACCCCCACAAAAAATATAAGCGGGTAGGGGACTGTCTTAATTGTGGAAACTGCTGTGTAGGTGGATGTGCCTACCTTCAATTTATTTCAACTAGAAAAATAGAAAAAGGAGAGGTAATTTCCTCTCCTAACGACTTCAGAAAATTTTGTCTAGGATATGATTCTTTATCTATTGGGCATCAACAGTATTTAGATCAGGGTTGTGATAAATTCCCAACAAGCCCATTAAGCACTCCAAACGGGTGTGGTTATCATTGGGAGCTTGATGAATAATGGCTACTAGATATCTTCTTACAAATACTCAAGTATCGGCTGAGTTGTGGAAAGCGCTTGTAACAAACGCAGGTTACAGTGCGGATAATACTACTAGAGCAAGTGTTGCTAAAACAGCCGCTGGTGGAATATTTAAATATCGCCCTGGTGTTGACCAAACCACAAATGCAGATTTCCCTGCAATTGCTAACGCAAAGAGTGGTTGGCGTTTATCAGACAGCACTTTTCACGGCAGTTTTGAAAGTGCTAACTGGACATTTAATGTAGCGTTATACAACAATACAAAATACGGGCATGCGGGAACCATCTCTGCTAGATTAAGTAGGTCAACAAATGCAGATGGATCGAGTGCTACTATTATTGGTGCGGTAACTACTGGAAACATAATTACTCTTGCTGGTACAGCAGGGGATATTCAGACAGATACATGGACGTATAATCCTGGGGCGGTTACTCTTACTAACGAATATTTGTTTGTAGAATTTAAGTTTACGGTAACAACTGCTTCATCTAACGCAACTGCTGAGCATGCATTTACTTGTGATGAAGATCCTGCCACTCGTGTTGAGGCGGTTACTGCTCCTACCTTTACTGGATGGAGTTCAAGTTCTTCCTGTTCATCAAGTTCTTCATCTAACTCTTCAAGTAGTTCCAGTTGTTCTTGTTCCTCAAGTTTTTCTAGTAGTTCCAGTTGTTCTTGTTCCTCAAGTTTTTCTAGTAGTTCCAGTTGTTCTTGTTCCTCATGCTCGTCCTCATCTAGTAGTGCGTCTTCTTTAATACAATATGTACAAAGTGACGTTAAAGCATCTGGTTCTGGTACTCAACATACCCTTGCATTTTCGCAGGCCAATACTGCGGGTAATTTAGTAATAGTTGCTATACGTGTATTGAGTACGGCAGACACTATCACAAGTGTCGTAGATAATAATAGTAATGAGTACACCTTTATAAGAAGGCATGTTGGAACGGATTGGTCTGCTAATTTATACTATGCTAAAAACATAGTGGTTACACCAAATAATCCACTTACTGTCACGGTTAACATCTCTGTAGCAACCTCTGTGCGGTTGGCTATTCATGAGTATTCTGGGCTTGACACTGGAAATCCACTTGATAAACATAATTCTGCTGCAGGGACTGGTACAACACTTAATAGTGGTGATGTAGTAACCACTGATCCAGACGAGCTTATTTTTGGTTTTGGGTGTGCTTATGCTGGAGTGGCAACGTTTACAAAAGGGGCGGACTTTGATGCGTTAAGAGAGACATTGGTTGGAAAGCTTGGTACGGAAGATATGGTTGTTACGGTTACAGACACTTATGCGGCCACATTTTCATTGAGTGAAAGTGATGATTGGACATGTATGGTGGCTACTTTTAAAAAGCCACAGTCTTCTTCGTCCTCATCAAGTTGTTCTAGTAGCTCAAGTTTTTCCAGTTCTTCATCAAGTTTTTCAAGCTGTTCTAGCTGTTCTAGCTGTTCTAGCTCCTTTAGTAGTTCCTCAAGTTGCTCATGTAGTTGTTCTAGTTCCTTTAGTAGCTCCTCAAGCTGTTCTTGTAGCTCCTCAAGTTGTTCCTGCTCGTCAAGTTTTTCCAGTTCCTCAAGTTGCTCATGCAGTTGTTCTAGCTCCTTTAGTAGCTCCTCAAGCTGTTCCTGTAGTTGTTCTAGCTCCTTTAGTAGCTCCTCAAGTTGTTCCTGTAGTTGTTCCAGTTCCTTTAGTAGCTCCTCAAGCTGTTCTTGTAGTTCCTCAAGTTGTTCCTGCTCGTCAAGTTTTTCCAGTTCCTCAAGTTGCTCCTGTAGTTGTTCTAGCTCCTTTAGTAGCTCCTCAAGTTGCTCCTGTAGTTGTTCTAGCTCCTTTAGTAGTTCCTCAAGTTGCTCTTGTAGCTGTTCGAGTTCCTTTAGTAGCTCCTCAAGTTGTTCCTGTAGTTCCTCAAGTTGTTCCTGCTCGTCAAGTTTTTCCAGTTCTTCAAGTT
>Ga0105104_10000104_pt1 | contig 57567 bp, 42 predicted proteins | sample PPLLaktember2015_3_FD_87034 | JGI IMG/M metagenome (GOLD analysis project Ga0105104, IMG submission 87034) | Freshwater sediment microbial communities from Prairie Pothole Lake near Jamestown, North Dakota, USA - PPLs Lake P7 Core (6) Depth... | ecosystem: Environmental > Aquatic > Freshwater >... | reverse complement strand
GCGCTGTCCTCGCTGTCGTTCTCGGAACGGAATTTGACTCCTTCCGCGGTCAGCTCTGCTTGCAGCTCCATAAAATTTTCGACGATCCCGTTGTGCACCACGACGATGTTGCCCGAAGCGCTGGCATGCGGGTGGGCGTTGCGTTCGTTGGGCTCGCCGTGGGTGGCCCAGCGGGTGTGCCCGATGCCGGCCAGCCCCGGGGCAGGGCAGGCCTGCACTTCGCGGACGAGGTTGGCAAGTTTTCCGGCCGCCCGGCGCAGGACGATTTTACCGTCCTGCTGCACCGCAATCCCGGCTGAATCGTAACCGCGGTACTCCAGGCGCTTCAGTCCTTCGAGCAGGATCGGCGCCGCATCGCGCGGGCCGATATAAGCGACGATTCCACACATAGGAAAAATCCTCCCAGGGTCCGATCCCGGGCCGCCGGATTCCCACGCCCGCCGTCGGGCGGTAGCGAAGATCCGGGCGCGATGCCGGACGGCATCGCCGGCCGGGTGGATGCGGACCGGTAACGAAAATTAAAGGCGGTTGGGTTTGGGGCCAATCCGCCGGATTTGTTTTCCCGGTCGCCCGGGGGGTTTCATCCGGCGTCCTGCAGGAGAACCCTGCTTATGGGGGGAAGAGAACGGGCAATGGCATGCCCGGAGGGTATCCGCTGATCCTTCGATTTTCCCCCGCGGATTTCACGCGGGGTTAGCCCGGCGTCGAAGCCGGGAGCCCTCACCTCGTCAACCGGCGGGTGCCGGTCCATGCGCTGTTCTTCCCGAAAGTTTGTTCCACCTCCTTCCGCTTGAAGATCCAAAAAATTTTACCACGGATGAAAACCGGGCTGCCCGAATAGGAAAAACCCCGGTATTTCCGGTCTCGTAATATTAAATCCACGGCTTGATAAAAATGTCCGTTTTCGCGGAAATCCTGTTTTTCCCCGGGTTTATTGCCTTTTTATCCCCTTCTTACGGTTTTCCGCGGGGGTGGACGATAACATTGATTGTTGATTTATTGCGACGCAACAAATCCGATTTTCCATGACCCCCTATGAACCGATTTCGAGGGGGTAAGGGTATTATGGCGATTCCTCTGCGTTTGTTGATCGTGGAAGACTCCCCGGACGATGCGGAACTGCTTCTGCGCGAACTGCGCCGGGCCGGGTACGAGGTCGACGCCAGCCGGGCGGAGGACGAAGAACAATTCCTCAACGGACTGCGCAGCCTGCCCCAAATCATCCTCATGGATTACCGCCTCCCCGAATTCAGCGCCCTGCGCGGGCTGGCCATTTTACGCGAGCGCTCGCTCGACATTCCCTGCATCGTCATCAGCGGCATCCTGAACGACGAAACCGCGGTCGAGTGCATCCGCCAGGGGGCCGCGGATTATCTCCTCAAGGACCGGCTGGCCCGGCTGGGCGCGGCCGTGGGGCGCGCGATACAGGAGAGGGAAGTCAAGGCCGATAAAAACCGGACGGAACAGGCGCTCCATAAAAGCGAGGAGCAATTCCTGCGGATGACGGAAAACGCGGCCGACATCATCCTGCGCTACCGAAGGGGTGCGGATCCCCGCTTCCTCTACATCAACCCGTCGGTCCGGAAGATCACCGGTTTCGCACCGGAGGAATTCTACGCCGCGCCGCAACTGTGGGCGGAGCGGGTCTCCGTCGACGGGCAGGGGGAGGCCCTGGCGGCCGAGGGGGACCGCACCGGGATAGCACTGGTCCAGCTCGGGCCGAAACTGCGCTTCCTGCGCAAAGACGGCACCACCGCATGGCTGGAGCAGCGCGTAGTGATGGTCCAGAACGGTTCGGACGATGTCGACACCGTCGAAGGCGTCATCCGCGATATCACCGAAAACGAGGAGCGCGACCGCGAGCTCAAGGCGATCGCCTCCGTGGCGAGCGCGATGCGCTCGGCCCCGACCCGCACCGACATTTACCCGATTGTGCTGCAACAGTTGAAGGATCTGCTCAAGGCCGACGGGGTCGCCCTGGCGATGAAAGACTCCGCCAACGACGACATGGTCGTCGAGCTGGCGATCGGCGTGTGGGCCGACCGGACCGGCAAGCGGATCGGCCACGCCTTTGCCAGCAGCGGGGGGATCACCCAGCCGGTGCGCGACACGCGGGGGATGATGAACGGGCTGGCGGATGTGGTCTGCGTGCCGATGATCTCGCAGGGACAGACGATCGGGGTGCTGTGGGCGGGGTGCAACGCCGAAATCAGCGACGATGAAGTGCGCATCCTGACCGCCACGGCCGACATCGCGGCCAACGCGCTGCGCCGGGCAGCCCTCCACGAACAAACCCAGCGCCGGCTGCAGCACATCACCGCGCTGCGCGCGATCGATATGGCGATCACCTCCAGCCTGGATTTGCGCGTCACGCTGAATTTTTTCCTCGACCAGGTGACCATCCGGCTCGGAATCCACGCCGCTTCGGTCCTGCTTCTGGATCCGCGGACCCAGATCCTTCAGTTCACCGCCGGGAGGGGTTTCCACACCCAGGCTCTGCACCACACCAAGCTGCGCTTGGGCGAAGGGGTGGCCGGGCGGGCGGCGCTCGAACGGCGGATGATCAACATCCCGGATCTGACGAAATCCTCCGAGGCTTTCCGCCGGGCGCCGCTCCTGACGGAGGAGGGGTTCGTCTCGTATTTCGCCGCGCCGCTGGTGGCCAAAGGCCAGGTAAAGGGAGTCCTTGAAATTTTCAACCGCGCGCCGCTCGAACCCGATAACGAATGGCTGGAGTTCCTGGATACGCTCGCGGTTCAGGCCGCCATCGCGATCGACAACGCGGGCTTGTTCGAAGGGCTGCAACGCTCCAACCTGGAACTTGCCATGGCATATGACGCCACCATCGAAGGCTGGTCCCGCGCGCTGGATATGCGCGACCGGGAAACCGAGGGCCATACCATCCGGGTGACGGATATGACCCTGCGGCTGGCGCGGACGATGGGCGTGACCGAGGAGGAGCTGGTGCACATGCGGCGCGGCGCGCTGCTGCACGACATCGGCAAAATGGGCATCCCCGACAACATCCTGCTCAAGCCGGGCCCGCTGACGGACGAGGAGTGGATCGTGATGCGCCGCCATCCTGAGTACGCGCACGGATTGCTGTCACTGGTCAATTACCTGCGCCCGGCGTTGCTGATACCGTATTGTCATCATGAGAAATGGGACGGGACGGGCTACCCGCGCGGACTGCGCGAAGAGGCGATTCCGCTTTCGGCGCGGCTGTTTGCCGTCGTGGACGTCTGGGACGCGCTCCGCTCCGAGCGGCCGTACCGGCAGGCCTGGCCGGCCGACAAGGTCCGCGGTTATTTAATAGAACAATCGGGGAAGCATTTCGATCCCCAGGCGCTGTCAATGTTCATAAAATTGCTGGATCAGGAGGAAGCCGCCGGAGCGTCGGCGGAGAAACGGAATTAAATCGTTATCCCGAGTATTTTGTGAATGACCCCGATGATCCGTTCCTTCTCCACGGGCTTGACGACGTAATCCTTCGCGCCCGCCCGGATGGCCTGCAGTACCAGCGATTCCTGCCCCAATGAAGAAAGCATAACCACCTTGGCGTCCGGTTTTGCCGCGAGGATTTCTTTTAACGCGGTCAGGCCGTCTTTTTCCGGCATGGCGATGTCCATCAATACGATATCCGGCTTTTCGGTCTGAAACAGCTCCACGGCCTTCCCGCCGTTGTCGGCTTCCACGACGGAAAAGCCCTCGACGGACAGGAGCCGGGCCGTACGGACCCGAAGGAATTCGGCGTCATCCGCGATGAGGATTTTGGGCATCCGATCCCTCCCTGTGCCTGGAGCCACATTCGCCCCGTTTGCACTCATGACTTCCGGACAGTCCACCGGATAGGACGTGATTCTATCGCATCCCGGGGAAATCCGCCCCCCTTTTTTTTCGCGATGATGCAAGCCGGACCGGCGTGTCCAGCCGGGCGATGTTATCGCAAACGTCCGCAGGAATCCGCCGATCCGGCGGAAACGAACCGGCCTTCGTATTTATTGGGTTTTTATTTCCCGGGAATCCGCTTTTTGGCATACTTGCCACATCACCACAAGGGCTTGTCCGGGAGAGCGGACGGGGAACGGGTAGATCGGATGAATGGGGTGAAGAAAATCCACCGGACCGCAGATGCTGCAACGCCGCATCAATTGATCGGAATGGCGTATGAACTCGCCATCCTGGCTTGCACCCGGGAAGAGGCGGTGCGCTCGCAGAAAGCCATCGGCCTGCTGCGGAATGTGATGCGTTCGGTCGGCCCGGCGGATTCCTCGGACCTGATGGGTTGTTACGATTGGTGTTTGGACCGGATCGGGAACGGCGATTTCGCCATGGCGGCGCAAACCCTGACGGTGCTGCGGCAAGCCTGGGTGGATTCGGAACGGACGCTCTGTTCGTGAAGCCGCCCGCGGATTAATCCGACAGGGGCGGGGGTTGCGGATTCTCCGGGCCTTCCGACAACAAATCCCGCAACCCGTCCAAGCCGGGCGGCTCCGGCCGGGAAGCCAGATTTTCGGCCAGGCGGTTTTGTTGCCGGATCGCCTCCAGAAGCTCGCTGCGCAGGATGGTCACTTCCCGGGGAGCGTCAATTCCCAGCTTTACCTTCTCCCCCTCCACACCCAGCACCGTTATCGTGATATTGCCGCCGATTACCACACTCTCCTCTGTGCGTCGTGTCAGGACCAGCACAATACACCTCCCTGTCTCCCGTAATTCCCTCGATTTTCCATTATATATCAATGCGCCAAATGGAAATCGCCCCGCTCGTGGAAGCCGGGGCGAGGGGATGAGCTTATGTCGGTCGGGAGTAACGGGGAGGAACGGCGCAGCGCGCGAAGGCCGGCTTCAGAAGGGCTTTTCCCCCATCAGGTGATTCACCAGCAGCGATGTTTCGCCGGTATGGAAGTCGCCCTGGATCCGCGGCCCGTGCGAGAGGAAGGCGACCGGCAGCTGGCTTTGATGCAGGAAGTTGAACAATTCACCGAGGGCCCGGGTTTCGTCCAGCCGGGTGATGACGACTCCCCCGATCCCCAGATGGGAGTACGCGGCGTACATGTCGCGCAGGTCGGATTCCTTTGCGGTGGCCGGTACCACCCAGAGGATGTGCCGGTCCGGGATTTCCGCGAGGAGTCTGTCGAGCTCTCCGAGTTCCTCCTTGCGGTACGGGTTGCATCCGGGCGTGTCCACCAGCGAAATTTCGGATCCGGATTCCCGGCGCAGAAGCGACAGCAATTCCTCGGGCCGGTAGGTGAGATGCAGCGGAATGCCGAGCGGGGCGGTGAACGCCTGGGCTTTGGCGATGGCGCCCGCCCGCGTGGTATCCGAGGAAATCCAGTGCACCTGTTTTCCGAGGGCCTTCATCGCATGGGAGGCGATTTTCGCGCAGGCGCTGGTTTTCCCGCAGCCGCTCGGGCCGATCAGGAAGATGACTTTCCAGCGGATCAGGCAGGTGCCCCCGTCGGTCCGCAATCCCCGCAGCAATTCCTGCCGGACGAGTTCCCGGCTCAAGCCTTCGTCTCCGAGAATCCGGTTGTTCGATCCGTCGCGGATGGTCTGCAGAACTTGCGAAAGCCAAGCGGGGTCCACGCCCTGTAATTTCAACTGCTCGTGCACACGGGCGAGGACGGGGGGAAGGCGGGGGTCGACGGTTGCCGCAATCGCAGCCGGTCCGAGCCCGGCATGCGCATCCGATACGCCGGAACCGCCGCCGGATTTCACGGCCCGGGCGGGGATGCCGTCCGTTTCCAACGGGGTTGTGTGTGTTTCCTGTCCATCGCCGGCAGCGGCAGGCTCATCCGGATTGGAATACAACGCATCCACCGCGGACGGCATGGCCACCACCTCGATCCCGGAGCGGCGCCACAATTGCCACGACGGCCCGGCGGGGATCGGATGGACGGAGACGATCAGGGCCCGGTTTCCGAGCGCCTTTTCGACGGCGGCCAGCGCCGCCGGCATTGTCTTCGCGCGGAAGGCGCGGGGCATCATGCGTTTTCCCCGGGCGGCGGATTTATCGTTCACATGCATCCCTTGTACAGACATGCTCCATCCTGGTGGCGGGAATCCGGCGGCAGAATCATGCGAGTCTTGGATCCGCCGGATGTGGCATCCAATCTGAAAAAGAATAATGTCAGCATATCCGCCCATCAGCCCGGATACCGTAAAAGGCCGGTGAACAGCCGATGAATTCCCGATAAATTGGGTGAAAAAAAAATATCCGGCGCGCGAATCGAACGCCTTCTCCCCAAACTCCGCTGGTCCGCCGCGCGGATATTGGTTTTACGTTTTTTTTATGGCAGGCCCGGATTAATCCGGTGCTCATCCTTGCCCCCGTTTGCATTGCCGGATTTCCTTCGAAAGGAGAAAGCGAGCCGCTTATCGGGATACCGGGACTCTCTGCTAACGGGACTTAATGAGGTTTTTATGGCCGGTTTATTTTTACAAACTTACTATTACCATATTCATCACCCCTCACGGTCGGCCAATCCCAGCGGTTTCTTCCAGGGGTTTTCCCGCGGTGATGGATTGATTCGGTCTGAACGGGATGCTTGCCTTCTTGGGAAACCCCGGACGGCGGACACGCCGGGCGGGAAGCGTTTTCCATGCCGGGGAATTGAAAAGCACGGGAGAAACATTTTATGAGATCCGGAATGCCGAAAGAAATTCGCAGGGATGGAGATCGAGCGGCGGAATGACCGACGTCACCAGCCGTCCGGTTTCACATTTTGTCTCCGCGGACCATGGAGAAGGCCGTTCCGGCGAATCCGCCGATTCCCTCCCCCCGCCGTCGAAGGTCCGCGTGCTGTTGGTGGACGACGATATAAATTATTCCGCGCTTGTCAAAGACGTCCTGGGATTTGCGGAAAATTATGCGATGGACCGGGCGGCCAACCTGCGCGAAATGTGGTTTCTCCTGGAGCGCAATGCGTACGATGCGCTGCTTCTGGATTACAGTTTCCCGGACGGCACGGGGCTGGATGCGCTGAATAAAATGGTGGAACAGAAGCGCCAGATCCCCATCATCATAGTCACCGGGCGCGGCGACGAGCGCGTCGCCGCCCAGGCGATCCAGCAGGGGGCGATCGACTATCTGGTTAAAAGCCCGGAGACCGTATTCGAGCTTCCGGTGTTGATCAACAAGGCGGTCCGCAATTATGCCTACCAGGTCGAGCGGATCCGATCGCTGGAAAAAATCCGGTATCAGGCCCTGCTTCTGGATAACGTCCGGGACGCCGTGGTGGTTTGGGATTCCGAGGGGAAAATCACGTATTGGAATCCCGCCGCCGAACGGCTCTATGGCTGGCCGGCGGCGCAAATGATCGGGCGCGAGGCGGGGGAGGCTTACGCGGCACTATTCTCCCCGCCGCCGATACCGATATCCGCGGACGCCGGTTCCCCGGTCGAGGTGGAACGCTCTGTGCGCGCCAACCACGGGGAAACCATCTGGATCGGTTCGCGCATCACCCAGTTGCACGATGAATACTCCGGAAATCCGTTCCTGGGTTTCATTGATGTGACCCGCGACATTACGACGCGCAAGCGGGCCGAGGAACAGATCCAGGCGGCGCAATCCAGCCTGGTGGAGAGCGCCCGCCTGGCGGCGCTCGGCGAGCTGGCCTCCGGGGTCGCGCATCAGATCAACAACCCTCTGACGGCGATCATCGCCGAGGCGCAAATCCTCGGCCGCCAGCTGGCACCCGAATCCAGCGAGCGGGAGAGCACGACGATCATCGAGCAGGCCGGCTGGAAGGCCCAGCAGGCGGTCCAGGATCTGCTGGAGTTTTCGCGCGCCAGCCCCGATACGCTCCAAAGCGTGTCGGTCAATGAAACCATCCAGAAGGCAGTGCGCATGGTCGGCGCGCCGATCCAGGCCGGCGGAGGCGGATTGGAGATTCACCTCGCGGAGGATCTGCCGTCCGTGCAGGGGTACCCCGTGCGGCTTGAGGATCTGTGGGTCAACCTGCTGCTCCTGGCTCGCGACGCCATCGCCGACGGGTCGCCGCACCGCATCTTCGTCCGGTCCGGCGCCCGCGCGGACAAAGCGGTGATCGTGGAGGTGGGTGACGACGGCCGGGAGATTCCGGCCCATGAACTCGAAACGCTTTTCGAGCCGCATTTCGCCGGGGCCGTGGCGGGGCGCGGCAACGGGATGGAATTCAGCATTTGCAGGGAAATCGTGCGGCAACACGGAGGCCAGATCCGCGCAACCTCATCGGCGGATTTTGGTACAATCGTTGCAGTCGAACTTCCCACGGAGGTCGGCAATGGATCTGGCGAACATCCTGGTCATTGAGGACGATGATATTGTCGCCCGGACGATTGAACGCAGCCTCCGCGGCGAGGAATTCAGGGTGGATATTGCCTCCAGCGGCGTGGAAGGCCTCAAAGCCGCCCGCCGCAACCGGCCGGACCTGATCATCCTCGACGTCATCATGCCGGGGATGGACGGGTATGCGGTCTGCCGGGAAATCCGCGCGGATCCGGTTCTCACCCACATCCCGGTCCTGTTCCTGACCGCCAAGATCAAGGACGAGGACAAGATTACCGGGTTCAACGCCGGCGCCGACGATTACCTCTGCAAACCGTTCAACATCGACGAATTAATCCTGCGGGTTCGCGCCATCCTGCGCCGGACCCAGCGCCAGGCGGCCAGTCCGGCTCCCGCGGGAACCGCGGTGAAGGTGGGGGATTACACGCTCGACACCGCGACCTTCGAACTGCAGACTCCGCACCGCGGCAAGGTGCGCCTGACCCCGGTCCAGTACGACCTCCTTTACCACCTCATGAGTCACCCCGGCCAGATCTATTCCCCCATGAGGCTCCTGAACGAAGTCTGGGATTATCCGACCGACACGGGGTCCCCGGATCTCGTCCGCGTTCATGTAAAGAACCTGCGGGAACTGGTCGAACTCGATCCGCGCACGCCGGCATTCATACGAACCGTTCCCGGTTACGGATATACGGTCACCACCGATCCCGCCTAGGCTAACAGCGATGCGTACCAAAAGAAAAGATCCCCGGTCTGCCCGGCCCGCACGGGCCCGGACAACCCCAAGCGATTCGCCGTCCACGGCGGTTCTTCCGCCGGCGGACGCGGTCGGCGGGACGGGCGGGTTGTGCGCCGCGGCTCTGGAATCACTGGATTACATCCTTCAGGCCGTCGGCCGCACGGGCGGCGCCATCCTCGTCCATCCCGAAGAGGGCGGAGAGCCGTTGCTCATCGCCGCGCGGAATGTCCCCGCAGAATGGGAAGGGTTGACCGAAAATCCGGACCACCCCCTGCGGAAGACCGCCCGGCGGGTGCTCCAAACCGGCATGGAAGATCCCCCCGACCCGAAATTAAACCTGGCGGCCGCCGTCCCGCTCATGGCCCGCTCCTCGAAGCAAGGGGCGCTGCTCCTGGCGGGCGAGCCGTTCGCGCCCGCGGCCCATGCGCGGCTGGCGGAATTGGCGCACGTCGCGGGCCGGACGCTGCGAATCTCCCGCTCGATGGAATCCCTTCAGGCGGCCGACAAGGAGCTGGCGTCGCTGCACATGATCGCCAGCATCCTTTCCTCGGACCTTGAACTGGACGATATTCAGAAGGCGATGGTGGCCGGGGTTCGCCAGATAATGGATTGCGAATTCGGCTGCCTGATCCTGGTTGGAGACGGACGGGCGACCTTCGAGCGGAAAATCCTCGGCGATGGATCGGAGTGGATCCGCCGGGAAGTCGCGCCGATGGAAGGCAGCCTGGTCGCCGAATGCCTTCGGAATTCCCAGCCCGCCCGCTGGAACGAACCCGCGGCGAATCCGCGCCTGACCGCGGAGGCGGAACGCCTGCTCGGGACGGCGCCGCGCTCCTACCTGTGCGCGCCGTTGCGGTCCGGCGACGAGCCGATCGGCATGCTCGATATGTTCAACAAGCGCGGCGGGCCGTTCACCCCGTACGATCAGGAGCTGATCAGCCTGCTGGCCACTTCGATGGCCGACGCGGTCTACAACAAACGGCTGATCCAGCAGACCAAGCAGGTCAACCTGGATCTGAAGGCCAGCCGCGAGGAGCTCCTGAATTCGCGCAACACGCTTCGCGCGCTGTTCGACAATCTCCCCGCCTCGCTCTACATCGTGGACCGCGCCTACGCCCTGCGGGCGATCAACCGCAGCCGGGCCCGGCGCGCCGCTTCGCGCCCCAACCTGCTGGTTGGGCGCTGCTGTTACGAGGCGCTGTTCCAGCGGATCAGCCCGTGCCCCGAATGCCGGGTGGCGGAAACATTCCAAAACGCCGGAAGCACGACGCGCGCGCTGCGGCTGGCGGAAACCGCCGGCGATGCCAAGGAGTGGGAGATCAGCACCTATCCGATCCTGGACGAAGCCCAGGGGGTGGTGCAGGCCGTGCTGTTCGAGGAGGATGTTACGGAACGGCGCCATCTGGAGGCCAACCTCGCGCAATCCGAGAAGCTGGCGGCCGTCGGCCAGCTGGCGGCGGGCGTGGCGCACGAGATCAACAACCCCCTCACTGCCGTGATCGCCAACGCCCAGCTGATGCAGCGTTCGCTGGCGCCCGACAGCGAGATGCAGGAATCGGTGGAGCTGATTCTGATCGCCGGCAGCCGCGCGGCCCAGGTGGTCCGCAATCTGCTCGATTTCGCCCGCAAAGAGCAGTACCGGTTCGACCGGACCGAGATCAACGAGACCATCCGCAAGACCCTCGAACTGGTCCAGCATGAGGTCGTCTCCCGGTCGATTGCGGTGAAGTTCGATCCGGATCCGGACCTGCCGCGCGTCATGGCCAGCGGCGATCATCTGCAGGGGGTGTGGCTCAACCTGATCCTCAACGCGTTTGACGCGCTCAGCGGCATGCCCGGCGAGATCTGGGTGACGACGCGGGTTCACGGCCGCGAGGTGCAGGTGGTGATCGAAGACACCGGCAAGGGCATCCCGCCGGAAATTCTGCCGCGGATATTCGAGCCGTTCTTCACGACCAAACTGCCCGGCCAGGGGACCGGGCTGGGCCTCTCGGTCTGCCACCAGATCATCAAACAGCACGGCGGCACGATCCTCGCCGAGAGCGAGGCCGGTCACGGCACGCGGTTCACCGTTACCTTGCCCATTCCGTAAACCATCCGATATCAATTATTAGATCGTCATCCCTGCGCCTGCCCTCGCGGTATATTCCGGCTCGCATTTGTTCTTTGAGCCGGAATGGTTGCGAAACGAGGTGGTTTACTCGGGCATCCAGCAGCTTTCTTCGAAAGTCACTGGACCCCGGCTAGGAGCACGCCGGGGTGACGAAGGGTTTGTCATGCCAGCGCGTTCCTCCCCCGCCGGATGCGGCGGATGATTTTCCAGACGGCAAATCCCAAGATGACGATCAGCAGCAAGCCTGTTCCGATTTCTTCGAAAGTCACTGGACCCCGGCTAGGAGCACGCCGGGGTGACGAAGGGTTTGTCATGCCAGCGCGTTCCTCCCCCGCCGGATCCGGCGGATGATCCGCCAGACGGCAATTCCCAGGATGACGATCAGCAGCAAGCCTGTTCCGAGCAGGATCTTTGCCAAAAGCGGGAAGCTCATGGCGGGTTTGAAATCCATCGGCAGGTAGGTGTAGAGTGAGTCGTCCGCCGTGCCGGTTTCGAAGAAGCTGGTCAGCAGGCGCTTTCTGGCTGCGGATTGGAAACTCCAGAAATCACCGACATGCCCCTGTTCGGAGATGATCACGTGCCTCCCCTTGTTTAAAGAAGGCAGCAGCTCCTGCTCGGCGAATTGGGCCGGGGTGGAGAAATCGACGCTGCCGCTGATCAGCAGGGTTTCGACATCGCTCGGGTGGATCATGCGATATTCCTCGGGCATGAGGAAAGACGGCCAGTTGTCGGGCGCTGTACCCCAGATCAATTCCGACATCGGCGCTCCGAGGATGAAGCCGGCTGCGGTCACTTCGCTCCGGTAGTCCCGGCCGGGTTCATCGTCGGCGCTGCTGCCGATCGCCAGGAACTCGCCCCAGGTCATCATATTCGGCAGTATGAAATCATAGGCCAGCGACATCAGCGCCAACCCGCTCGGGTCGCCTTTCGCCGCCGCCAGGTAGGCGTCGAAGATGATCGGCGCGCTCGTCCGGTGAAAAAGCATGAAGTTGGCAACCAGGCGGACCTTTCCGGAGTCGATTGGAATGCCCATCCAACTGGCCGGCATGGAACCGTTGATCGTACGCATGACGGCGGCCAGATCCGGAGTGCGCGCAAGGCATGCGGAATCCTTTCGGCACAGTTCGGCATATTGCTCGATCTGGGAGTCGAGAGTGGCCGGCAGCCAGAGGAAGTGGCCGGGCGGGTTGACGCCGATCATCGCGCTGCGCAGCAGCTTCTGCGGGTGCATGTAGGCGTAGATCTGCGCCACGCGCGTCCCGTAACTTTCACTGAGCAGGTCGATGCGTTCATATCCCAGCCCGGCCCGTGCGGCTTCCATGTCCTCGACGACTTCCGGAATGGTATAGCCGCGCAGATCGACCCCCTTGGATTCCAGCTGGGACGCGCAGGCGGCGGCCGCCTCGCCGATTAGGTCCAGAGATTCCGGGCTGAGCAGGTTATCCCCGTATCCCCGCGACGCGTCGGCGAAATTGGGGCAATCCAGCTTCGGGGTTCCGTCCACGCCGCGGTAACCGACTTTCACATAATCATGATTATCCAGCAGCCAGGTCGGGGGATTCGCGCTCATATTGCTCGTCCCGGGTCCGCCGCTGAGATAAAAGATCGGCTCGGCCGGATTTTGCGCGGGCGAATGGATCCGCTGGACAGGCAGGGCGATCAGCCGCGCGGCCGGGTCGCCGCGATACTCGGGGACGATCAAAGTCCCGCAGTCGGCGGCGTACTCGATCTTGTTAATGGTGACCGTGCAGGGCTCGAGAAACAGATCCCCCGCCTTTGCCCCCGGCGGGACCGTCACGGCTTTCGATGGCGACGGACGCAGCCAAAACACGGCTGCAACGGCCAGCACAACCATGAGTAAAACGACGATATAAAAAACCATATTGCGACTCTTATGATTACGGATCGGTGTCACGGGAATTTCTCCTTGGAATGATCAAGATAGGTGATGCCAATCGGCATTCGAACGCGCCGTTTTAATTACACAACAATCCACGGCATGGCGGGGCAGGCTGTCCCGCGGATTTGCCAATCCGGTGAACAGCTTGCCGCGCGGCCGCTCATTTTTTAGGAACCTCCCCTTTCTTTATCTGGGCGATAACATGCTCAGCCCATTCCAGATTGGCCCGCATGGTGCGTTTGCCAAGATCCAAGGTCGACAGCCAGAAATACGTCTCGCGCGGCGATCCGATTTGATTGACGAATCCTTCAAATTGATCCGGCGCCTTGTCGTACACTTTCAGAATCCCGCGCATCATCATGGCGAAGCCTTCGAACTTGGCCAGTATCTGTTTGTCCTTCAATTGGCCGATGAAGAAGACCTGTACCAAAGCGGCGCTGCGGGTCGGATCCATCGGCGGAGCGGCCGCCATCCAGATCGCCAATTCGCGGCGACCGGATTCTGTGATGTGATACACCTTGCGATCGGGCCGGCTGGTCTGTTCGACCTTCTCCATGCGGATGAAGCCTTGTTCGGTCAAACTGCCCAGCGTGCGGTATATCTGGCTCTGGTCGGCCGGCCAGAAGTGCCGGACGGTGGTATCAAATGTCTTTTTGAGGTCGTACCCCGAAAAAGGTTGATAGTTCAGGAAACCCAGAATGGCATGGCCTAACGACATATACGATCCTCCTAATATAGGAATAGTCCTATATAATGCAGCGCATATAATAATTACCCTAATTCGAGATGTCAAGCCGCCGGTAATAGAAGAATCCGGACGCGCTTTCACCCGGGAGCCACCATGCGCCGGGATGGGGCCTGTCTCGCCGAAAAGGGATTCGTAATTTCCATCTACGGTCTTCTATTAATGGAAACGGCGCATCCGTTATGGATTTGGCCGCAAGGCCGGGCGAGCCGGGATGTTACAATAATTAAAACCACAGATGGAAGCGAGCCCAGCGGGAGCCGGTTATCCGCGCGGGCTCAGACGGTCAATCCGGGAGGATATCCATGAAGAAGTGGGGTCTGATCATTCTGCTCCTGCTCGCATCCTGCGGCGGTTCGTCGGATCCGGCCGCGGTCGTGGAGGAATATTTCCGCGCGCTGGTGGAGAAGGACGCCACCCGCGCGGTGACCCTTTCCTGCGCGGCCTGGGAAAACGGCGCGCGCACCGATGTCGACACCTTCGCCATGTACCCGGCCGAATTGGTGGATGTCGCCTGCCGGGATGCGGGAGCGGAGGGCGACAGCCGCCGCGTGACCTGCACCGGCAAGGCCATCCTGGATTACAACGGCGAGAAGCAGGAGATAGATCTTGCGGGCCGCGATTACACCGTCGTGCAGGAGGGCGGTGAATGGCGGATGTGCGGGTATCAATGACGCCGGAAAAAATCCTGCGGGTGCTTCTCTCGCGGGAAAATATCAGCGCGATCCTGGTGTGCGCGGCGCTGATCCTGTTCCTGATATTCACGGCGGATCAATCGCCGCAATGGATTTATCAGGGATTCTGAAAATCCGGCCGCGGAATATCATCACCCCGTTATGACCTTCACCAATATTCTTGTGTTTGCGGCGGTATCCCTGGTGGCGGGCGCCCTCCCGCGCGCCCGCGCCTGGCTGCTGTGCGTCGCCAGCGTGCTGGCCGTGTATTGGCTGCAGCCGGCGCTGCCGGTCCGCAACCTGGATTTCTGGCTGCCGACCGCGTCGATCGTACTGGCAGCGGCGGTCTGGATCATCACGGAACGAAAACGCCCGCCGATGGGCGAGGCCGGAACCGCGGCGACCGGCGGGAGCCGTCCGGCCCGCGAGGATTGGATCACGCTGGCGGTCATCGGCCTGACGATCGCGGCCTTGGCGCTCACGCGCTATCTCGATCCGGAGCCCATCCTGACGGCCGCACGTCCCCCCGAATTCATTTGGGTTTTGTCCGGCCTGGCCATCGGCATGATCATCCTGGGCGGGTTGTGGATCTTTTCGCCCCGCCGATGGCTCCCCGCCGCCGGAATTCTCGTCCTCCTCGCGCTGTTCGCCGTTATTAAGACAGACTCTTTTACCGAGGCCGCGGCGGCGATCCTGCGCCGGGTCGCTGGGCAGTCCGCGGAGCTTGCCTCGCCGCTGGATATCCGCTGGCTGGGTTTCTCCTACATCGCCTTCCGGCTGATCCATGCGCTCCGGGACCGGATGACGGGCCGGCTGCCCGATCTGCCGCTGCGCGAATTCATCACCTACGGGCTGTTCTTCCCGGCGGTGACGGCCGGACCGATCGACCGGGTGGAACGGTTTGTGAAGGACCTGCGTTCCGAACCGGGCGGGACGGCCGGGAGGATCGCGCCGGGCGCGGCACGAATCCTGATCGGCGTTTTTAAAAAGTTCGTGCTGGCCGACGGCCTGGCAATTCTGGCGCTTAATGCCGCCCTGGCGGAGCGGGTCGCCGCCCCGCAATGGATGTGGTTCTTCCTCTATGCGTATGCCTTGCGGATATATTTCGATTTTTCCGGGTACACCGATATCGCGCTGGGGCTGGGGCGCTGGGCCGGGATATCGCTTCCCGAGAATTTCAACCGCCCGTACCTGCAGCCGAACCTGACGGCCTTCTGGAATTCCTGGCACATCACCCTGGCGCAATGGTTCCGCTCTTATCTTTTTTATCCGCTCACCCGCGCGCTGCGTTCCAGCCCGCGGCCCTGGCCGGTGTGGCTGGTCATCCTGGCCGGGCAGCTCACAACGATGATGCTGATCGGCCTGTGGCACGGCGTCACCTGGAACTTTCTGATCTGGGGCTGCTGGCACGGGGCGGGGCTCTTCCTGCACAACCGCTGGGGGGAGTGGAGCCGCGGGTGGCTGCCGCGCCTGGAACAGCGTCCGCTTCTGAAAAAAGCATATACGGCCGCGTCCACGCTCGCGACCTTCCATTTTGTCGTCCTGGGGTGGGTGTGGTTCGCGTTGCCGACGGTCGAAAGCTCAACAACCGTCTTCCTGCGGCTGTTCGGAATTTCGGGTTGATGGGATAACGGGTGCGCATGCCTGAACGAAACCGGTTTTTCCGAAACGTCCTCCTCAAAGCGCTGATCCTGTTCGCCGCGGTTAATGCCGTGTTCGCGGCCGTGGATCTCATGCCCGCGCTCGGGCGGATCTCCCTGTACAACACGTTCATTCCGGGGCGGGCCCGGCTGCCCTACGGCGAGGACGCCCGGGCGGATTACAACCTGAGCCTGTTCAATCTGGAGGCGATGTTCGCCTCGCACGAAGCCGCCGCCCGGCCGGAGCCCGGCGCGCTGCGCGTGATGTTGATCGGAGATTCCGCCACCTGGGGATTTTTACTCCCGCCGGAGCAGACGCTGGCCGCCATCATCAGCCGGAATTCCGGGGGCGGCGTCCGGGTCTATAACTTCGGGTATCCGACGATGACGGTTACCAAAGACCTGCTGATGCTCTCGCATGCGGTGGAGTACGACCCGGATTTGATCATCTGGCTCGTCACGCTGGAATCCCTCCCGCAAACCAAACAACTGGATTCTCCGATCCTGCAGAACAACACCGAGACGGTGCGCGGATTGATCGCCAAATACCGCCTGCATTCGGATCCGCAGGACCCGCGGCTGAAGACCCCGGCCTTCTGGGACCGGACGATGATCGGCGGGCGGAGGGCGCTCGCGGACCTGATCCGCCTGCAGATGTACGGCTTCCTGTGGGCGGCGACGGGCGTAGACCAGGCCATTCCGGCGGAGTGGGATCCGCCGCAATCGGATTTGGATGCGGACGAGAGCTTTCACGGGCTGCTGCCGCCCGTGGTAAAGGAAGAGGACCTCGCGCTCGACGTGCTTTCCGCCGGATTGGAAATGGCCGCGGATGTTCCGGTCTGGATTGTCAACGAGCCGGTCTACGTCAGCCAAGGTTTGAACAGCGGCATCCGGTATAATTTTTTCTACCCGCGCTGGGCCTACGACCAATACCGGACGATGCTCGCGGAATGGTGCCGCAGGCAAACCCTCGTGTGTCACGACTTCTGGGATCTGGTGCCGGCCGAGGAGTTTTCCAACAGCGCAATCCACCGCACGCCCCGCGGAGAAGCGATGCTGGCCGACGCGCTGGAAGCGTTGATCGCGAAGGAGAGGGATGGGAGTTAATCGAAGGGCAGGGATGCTCGCCGCCGCAAGTCTGGCGCTGCTGCTGGCCGCCTGCGGCGATGCCGCCACCACCGCGGCAACCATCAGCGCGGACACACCGGCGATCCTAATGAGCACCGGCAGCGCCGGTTCTCCGACCGCCGACGCGGGTAAAAGCACCGCCGAGATTCCCACAGCCACTCCGCGTCCGAGCCCTGGAGCGGAGGATTGGATGACGCTGCCGGTGGTTCCCGCCTTCGATGGGGCGGCCGCGGAAATCTTCCGCCGCGGTATTTCCATGCGGCGCGATTTTCACGCCTTCTCCAAGATCGGCGACTGCCAGAACATCACCACCTACTTCCTGGCGGATTTCGATCAGGAAGGCAAATACCGTTTGGGAGAATCCGCTGATCTCCGGGAAACGATCGACTGGTTCCAGGGAGCTTTCGGCCGCAAGAGCCTGGCGGTCAAGGGCGGATTGAACGTGGCGTCGGTCATGAATCCCTTGATGGCCGATCCGGCTGCCTGCCTGGCGGGTGAAAGCCCGCTGGCGTGCGAACTGCGGGTCAACAATCCCAGCCTGGCGTTGATCAGCTTCGAGGAGGCCTGGGATGGAGACGTGGAAAAATACGAAACCTACCTGCGCAAGGTGATCGAGTACGCGGTCGGGCAGGGGGTGGTGCCGGTGGTGGCGACCAAGGCGGACAACCTGGAAGGCGGGAACAGGATCAACGCGCTCATCGCCCGGCTGGCCTGGGAATACGACATCCCGCTGTGGAATTTTTGGAGAGCGGTTCAGCCGCTTCCGTACCACGGGCTGACCAAAGACGGCTTCCACCTCACCCAGGCCAAGGAGTTTCACAATTATTTTTTCGACCTCCCGCCCAATAAATGGAGCGGATGGATGGCGCGCAACCTTTCCGCGCTCCAGGCGCTGGACGCCGCGCGGGAGGAGCTGATCGCCCCGGTGGTAAAGTGACAAAGGAGCAGCTATGAGTGACGATATCGAAACCAAGGTTGCAGAGTACATCGCCGGCACCATGCTCAAGCAGCCGGACCGGACGGTCGACCCGCAGGAAAAGCTGATCTCGTCGGGCTTGATCGATTCCTTCCATTTGGTGGATCTTTCCCTGTTCGTCGAGGATACCTTCGGGGTGCATCTGGACGATACGGAGTTGAACGCGGAGAGTTTCGACACGCTCGCGGCGCTGGCGGCGATCATCCGGTCGCGGCGGAATTCCGCGTGACCACCTTCTTTTCCCGATTGCAGCATTTATACGAAACGGATCCGGAGCGGACGGCCATCCACTGGATGCACCCGAAGCAGCCCGAGAATCCGATGCCGCGCCGGGAACTCATCCGCCAGGCGGCGGGCTATGCCGCCGCGCTCGAGGCGGCCGGCGTGCGGCCGGGGGAGGTGGTGATCCTCATCCTGCAGCATTCCGAAGCGCTGGCGGCTGCCTTCTTCGGCGCCGTGCTGCACGGCGCGATCCCCAGCATCATGCCGTTCCTCACCGAAAAGCTCTCGCCGGATTCCTACCGGCGCTCGTTGAAATCGCTTTTCGAGGTAACGCAGCCGGCGGCGGTCGTCACCTATCCGGAATTCGGAACCGAATTGCAGGCGGCCATCCCCGCCGGCGGTTCCGTCCGCAAAGTCCTTTTATCCTCGCAGGCGGCCCCGGTCCCGGAGCCGGATTTCTCCGCGATGCGCGGCCGGGAACGCCTGCCCGGGGACACCGTCCTCCTGCAGCATTCCTCCGGAACCACCGGCCTGCAGAAGGGCGTGGCCCTTTCCCATCAAGCCGTATTCCGGCAGCTGGCGAGCTACGGCAAGGCCATCCGTCTCGCGCCGGACGATGTGGTCGTCTCCTGGCTGCCCCTTTACCACGATATGGGATTGATCGCCGGCTTCCTGATCCCGCTCCTCTCGGGGATTCCGCTGGTGCTCATGTCGCCCTTCGACTGGGTCCGCGCGCCATACAAACTCCTGCGGGCGGTTTCGGAGCACCGCGGGACTCTTTCCTGGCTGCCGAACTTCGCGTTCAACTTCTGCGCGCAAAAAATCCGCGACCGGGATCTGGAGGGGGTGGATCTGGCTTCGTGGCGGGCGGTGATCAACTGCTCCGAACCGATGCACTACCAGAGTCAGCGGATGTTCTTCGAGCGGTTCCGCGCCCACGGGTTGCGGGAATCGGCGCTGGCGACCAGTTATGCGATGGCCGAGAATGTGTTTGCCGTCACCCAGGGCGGGATCGACCGGGCGGCCACGGTCGATCCGATCTCACAACGCGGGCTGCTGGTCGACCGGATCGCGCGCGCGGCGGCGGACGGCGAGGAGACGATGCGGATGCTCTCCTGCGGCGCGCCGATCGGGAACGTCGAGGTCCGGGTGGTGGACGACGCGCGCCGGGACCTCCCCGAGCGGCATCTGGGCGAGGTCTTGCTGCGCAGCGACTGCATGCTCAGCGGCTACTACCGCCGCGACGACCTGACCGCGCAAGCGTTCCACAACGGCTGGTACCTCACCGGCGACCTCGGATACCTGGCGGACGGAGAGGTGTACATCACCGGCCGGAAGAAGGACCTGATCATCGTAGGCGGGAAGAATGTGTATCCGCAGGACCTCGAAAGCCTGGCCTCGGAAGTTCCGGGGATTCATCCCGGGCGGGTGGTCGCCTTCGGCGTGTACAACGACGAGATGGGAACCGAGGAAGTGGTGATTGTCGCCGAGAAAGACGCCGATGCGGAGCAACCCGCGGGCGCCGCTCCCGAAGCCCTGTCCAACGAGATCCGCGCGCGGGTCACCCGCGGATCGGATATCGCGCTGCGCCAGGTGAAGGTGGTCGAGCGCGGCTGGCTGCTCAAAACGAGTTCGGGCAAAATCGCCCGCAATGCGAACCGCGAAAAATATCTCGCCGAAAAGGCGGTGACCGCGGGGGGATAAACGCACGCGTGCTCGTAAAACCGCCATATCGCCGACGGGCGAATGGGATTGGTCTTCGCCCCCGCAAGGGAGAAAATCCGTATGATGAAGAGACTGCTCATTCCCGCGTTTCTGCTGATCACCGCCTGCCAAGCCGGGAGTTTGTTCGCCCCGCCCACGCCGACCCCGACGGCCACCGCCACACTGACCCCGACCTCCACCCCGACCGCCACCTTCACCAGCACAGCCACCCCGACCAGCACCCTGACCCGGACCATCACCCAGACTCATACCCCTCTGCCGACCTTCAACGAGGGCGTCACCTTTACGGCGGGCGATTTCAAACTGCGCGTAACCGCCCTGCGCGCCGGAGGGACTCGGGAGGAGTACATCCACAACGATCAGGATTGCGCGGGGAAGGGCAAACTGTGCCTGGCCGTGCGGATTCAGGTGGTATCCGGAAAAGTGACCTACAGCGAGATGCTCAACTGGCGCGTGTACGTCAGCGACGAATCCGGGGGTTCCGGCAAGTATCTCACCTCAACCTCCATCGGCTTCTCGGATTTGTATGCCGCTTACGGATGGTGGGTTTTCGAGGTCGAACCGGATGTGAATGTTTTTGAAATCGAACTTTTCCATGTCCGGGTTATTTCCACCAATCCGCCGATTTACGGGGTGATTACCCTTTCGTAATCATTCGGACGGCCGGGAAGGAAATCGGATGGAACCAGTCGTAAAATAGTTGAACAATCGGCTGCGATCAAATCGCAGAGAATAAAACCGCGCGGTTCCTTGACATCGCCCATAGGCGGGAGTATATTCGCAAAAGCAGCGAATTTACCGAAACGGGAGCGTTTGCCCGCCATTCAAAACCATCACGGCATCATGGATACCGACCTTTCGCTCGATCCGGATCATTGGCATACCGCTCGATTGCAGATTCCACCTGCCGCCCGTTGAGACGTTAGCCGGGGTGTAAACCGACCGCCTGCCCCCGCGTCCCAAAGGACGCGGGGTTTTTATTTATCTCAACCGCAGGAGAACACCTTATGGCGTATGTCCGCGAACTCATGGGCCGCCCGGTCGCCGACGTCAGCGGCAAGCAGATCGGCACGCTGGCCGATCTGATCGCCACCACCCAGAATCCGATCGCCCACCCGCGCGTGGTGGCCATGGCCATCCGATACAACGGGAACCAGATATTAATTCCGGTTTCCGCCGCGACGGTCCTGATCGCACCCGCCATTCCGCTGAAATTCCGGATGAAGGATCTGCCGGCGTACGAACCCGCCAAGGACGACCTGTTCCTGGCGCGCGACGTGCTGGATAAACCGGTCATCGACATCAACGGCGTGCGGGCGGTGCGGGTGAAGGATGTGGAACTGACACGTGTCGACAACGACATCTACATCGCCAACGTCACCGTGTGCGAGGATGGAAGGCGCGGGCTGGCGCGGACCCTGTTCGGCCGCGGCGTGCCGAACCCCACCGCCGGGGTGATCTCCTGGGAAAACATCGAAATGCTGCCGGGTGAAAACCCGATGCGCTTGAAAGTCTCCGGCGATAAACTGGCCGAGCTGCATCCGGCGGACCTGGCCGATATCGTAAGCGATCTGACCCGCCATAAGAGCAGCGGTCAGCTGCTGGACCAGATGGTCGTGGAGACTCTGGCCGACGTGCTGGAGGAATCCGAACCGGATGTGCAGGCCGACCTGGTGGAGCACATGCCGGACGAAAAGGTGGCGGACGTCCTCGAGGAAATGGCGCCCGACGAAGCGGCCGATCTGCTGGCCGAACTACCGAAGGGCCGCTCCGAAGATCTGCTGGACCTGATGGGCCGGGAAGAGGCCGAGGATGTCCGCAAGCTGCTGACCTACTCGGTGGATTCAGCCGGCGGATTGATGAATACCGAATTTCTGGCTGTGCGCCCGGCCCTGACCGCGGCCGCGGCCATGGCCGTGCTGAGGCGCGAGGGGCCGAAAATCCAGAATCTTTTTTACATCTATGTGACGGATGAGGACATGACGCTTCTGGGTGTGTTCTCGCTGCGGGATCTGGTGTTGGCGGATCCGGAAACTTGCGTGACGGAGTTCATGCGCCAGAGGGTGTTCACCGTCCGCCCGGGGGACAGCCAGGACGACGCGGCGCACGCCGTCTCCAAGTACAACCTGCAGGCCGTGCCGGTGGTGGACGAGCAGGACCGCCTGCAGGGAATCATCACCGCGGACGACGCGCTGGATAAGATCATCCCCACCGCCTGGAAGAAGCGCATCCCGCGCCTGCGCCGGTAGGGGCCGACCCATTGGGTCGCCCCTCCAAGGCCTCGCACGGGCCGCAAAGCCTTGCACCACGCTCAGCCCCCTTCGCGTACGGGCGCAGCGCCGCTGCGCCCCTAGAACCAATCCATCTTCTTCAGTACGAACACCACCGTTGCCGACAATGCCAGCGAAATCCCCAGGATGATCGCGAACGCCGCGGGATGATCCGCCATCGGCACCGCCACGTTCATCCCGAACAGGCCGGCCACCAGCGCCGGGAAGCTGAGCACAATGGTGATCGAGGTCAGCAGCTTGATCACCTGGTTGAGGTTGTTGGAGATGATCGAGGCGAAGGCGTCCATCATCCCGCTCAGGATGTCGCTTTCGATGCTGGTCATCTCGATCGCCTGGAGGGTCTCGGTCAGCGCGTCGTCGAGCAGTTCCGCGTCGTCCGGGTACTTCTGGAACAGCTGGCTTTTCTGCAGGCGTTCCATCATCAGCGCGTTGGCTTTCAGCGCGGTGGTGAAGTAGGTCAGGCTCTTCTGATAGCGGAGCAATTCCAGCACTTCCCGGTTGCGGATGCTTTGCTGCAGCCGGTCTTCGAGGGCTTCCACCACGCGGCTGATTTCGCGCAGGTAAGCCAGGTAGCGGATGGCGGTGCCGAGCAGCAGGCGCAGGACGAAGCGGTTGTGCTTGGCGGTGGAGAAATCGCGCGCCCGCCCGGCGGCGAACTCCTGCAGCACGTCGTTGTTCATCCGGCAGACCGTGGCGATGTGATTGGGGTTGAACAACACCCCGAGCGGCACGGTCGCGTAGGGCACGTCGTCCACCTCGCCCCGGAAGTAGGGTATGCGCATCAGGACCAGCCAGTCATCGCCGGTGTGCTCGACGCGCGGCCGTTCGTCCGGGTCCAGCGCGTAAGCGATGTTGTCGGCGGAGAATCCGAGCGCCACGAGCTGCGCGATCTCCGCCGGAGTCGGGTCGACGGCGTGCAGCCAGCAGCCGGCGACCGGCTCGGACAGTGTTTTCAGGCCCTGCTCATCGTTGCGGAAGATCGTCAGCATGGATCGGTCCTCTGTTGTTCGAAGGGGCGGATGAGGCCATGGCGGACGCGGGTGATCAATGGCATGGGAATTTTACTCCCAAAGGGGCCCTCCCGGTCTTCCATAAGCCGGCACACGGATGGAAATGCATGTCTGGGACAATTGACGGGATCCGCGGGGCGGCTCCGCCGCGGCTGGTGCTGATCGGGATGCACACGGAGGACCTGGAGACCGGGGACAGACCCCACGGGATTTTGCAGACCAAAAAAAATAAAAAAAGAAGGGCGACCCGATGGGCAGCCCTTCAACAGAGGCGACGGTGGGACTTGAACCCACGGTGGGGGTTTTGCAGACCCCTGCCTTACCACTTGGCTACGTCGCCGATCGGTTGTACGGGCGGCCGGCTGGCCGCCCTTTCGGGAGACCAATCGGTCATCCCGAAAGATACGCCCCGTTTCCGGGGCGTTTGCAGAGAGCGGGCGAAGGGATTCGGACCCTCGATCTTCTCCTTGGCAAGGAGACGTTCTACCACTGAACCACGCCCGCAATTGTCCGCTTACGCGGAGGTGCCGAGACCCAGGATCGAACTGGGGACACCGCGATTTTCAGTCGCGTGCTCTACCAACTGAGCTATCTCGGCGGATTATATGCTGAAAAAGCCGTGCATTGAAGCGCGGGAATTCTAACCGCCGGGCATGGGAATGTCAAGGAAAACGGGGGCGGCGGTAAAGCTGCCGCGGCTGCCAGGCGAACCAAAACGCGGGTAGCCCCCGGAATCCGTCATGAAGCGCCGTCCGGGGCCGGCCTGCGGATGCTCTTCCGCTACTCCGACAGGTTCTTGCTGGCAAAGTTGGGTTCGCTGGTCAGGTTGACCCCCAGCCGGCGCAGGCCGGCTTCGTCGCCGGAGGTCGGCAGGTGGGTCAGGTGCATTTCGCAGCCGCGCAGCTCCTTGAGCTTGCCGACAGCCTCCTGCGCGATCGGGTTGGTCGTGGCGCTGATGGCGAGCGCGGTCAGCGCCTCATCCAGCGACAAGGAGACGTTTTTCGCGGCGAAGGTCTCCTTTTTAAAGTTGCCCACCGCGTCGATCACATTCGGCGCCAGCAGGTGCATCCGGTCCGGAATGCCGGCCAGCGCCTTGATCGCGTTCAAGACGGTGGCGGAGGCGGCATGCATCAGGGCTGAATTCTTCCCGGTCACAATGCTTCCATCGGGCAGTTCCAGCGCCGCGCCGACGAAAATCCCTTCATTCCCTTTCCCCGTTTTGGCGGCATCCTGCGCCGCGGCCCGCGCCGGGAGGACCGTGGACCGGCCCTCGGGCTGGATTCCCAATTCCTCCATTAATAGTTCCTCGCGGCGGATCGTATCGTGGTCGCAAAAACCCATTGCATACTCGCAGGCACTGCGGAAGTAGCGCCGGATGACCTCCTGCCGGGCCGCCGCCCGGACCGCCTCGTCGTCGATGATCCCGAAACCGGCCTTGTTCACGCCCATGTCCGTCGGCGAGCAGTAGATGGATTTGGCGCCGGTGATCTTTTCGAGGATCCGCTTCACGACCGGGAAGAGCTCCACGTCGCGATTGTAGTTGACGGCGATTTTGCCGTACGCCTCCAGGTGATGCGGGTCGATCAGGTTGAAATCCTGGATGTCGGCGGTGGCCGCTTCGTAGGCGACGTTGACCGGGTGCTTGAGCGGCAGGTTCCAGATCGGAAAGGTTTCGAATTTGGAATACCCAGCCTTCACCCCGCGCCGGTATTCGTGATAAAGCTGGGAGAGGCAGGTGGAAAGCTTCCCGCTGTTGGGCCCGGGGCCGGTAACCACCACCAGCGGCTTGGAGGTTTCGATATAGGGGTTCTGACCGTAGCCTTCATCGCTGACGATGTGCTCGATGTCGGTCGGGTAGCCGCGGATCAGCTTGTGGGTGAAGACGCGGATGCCGCGCCGCTCGAGCTTGTTCTTGAAGATGCTCGCCGCGGGCTGTTCCTCGTAGCGGGTGATCACCACCGCCGCGACCGAGACGTCGCGCTCCTTGAGGTCGTCGATCAGCTTGACTGCGTCCGCGTCGTAGGTGATCCCGAAATCCGCGCGGACCTTCTTGCGCTCGATGTCGCCGGCGAAGATGCACAGGATGATATCGGCCTGGTCCTTGAGGTTGTGCAGCAGGCGCATCTTGACGCAAGGATCGAACCCGGGCAGGACGCGCGAAGCGTGCATATCGAACAGAAGCTTGCCGCCGAATTCCAGGTACAGCTTATTGTCGGAGGCTTTGGCGCGTTCGAGAATCGCTTCCGTCTGGAGGGTCAGATACTTCTCGTTGTCGAATCCAATTATGCGGGGGGTGGTGGGCATGATTAATTATAACGCGGAGGGGTCCGGCCGATTCGAAGAAGTCAGTCATCCCGGCGAGCTCTCAACCGGGATCCAGGTCAAACACTCCAAGATCCACTCCGACTGCTCCTGGATGCCGGCTAAGTACGCGCCGGCACGACGAGCGCATGTCCTGGATGCCGGCTAAGTACGCGCCGGCGTGACGAGCGCATGTCCTGGATGCCGGCGTAGTACGCGCCGGCACGACGAGTGCAATTCATCCCGGGGTTTCGGGAGCGGGGATCGCGGTGTGACCGGATTCCGCGCGGGGTGTGATCTTCCACGACCGCACGCGCATCCATTCATTCAGCTGGGCTATCCGCGTGATGACATATTTGAATTCCGTATAGAAAAGGGAAGAGAGGATCAAGTAGCTCCAGAACCAGCCCTTCCGGCGGCGGATCTGTTCGTCGCCCAGCCTATAGGCGAACAGGGTCTGGCCGGGGCCGACGCTCAGCGTGAAAAGAGTCGTCATCACGAAGACCGGGATCAGCCAATCCAGTTTATCCAGCCCTCCGGACTTCAACGCCAGAAAGGCGATGAGCGGGAACATCTGGTCCGCGATCCAGGGGTAGACTTCGCGCCACCCCAGCAGCCAGAAAATTCCGGCCTTCTGGCGACCGGAGAGCGCCGGCGACCGCAGCGAATCCCAGAACCGTCGCAGGGAGACCTGGTACCAGCCCTGCGCCCAACGCACGCGCTGGTCCCATAGATGCCCCAGTGTGATCGGGGCCAATTCGCGGGTTATGATCCCCGGGTCGCAGACGATCTTCCCCCCGTTAGTGGCGATCCGGATGGAGGAATCGATATCTTCCGTCAGCATTGCGCTGTATAGGCGGGTCTGGCGCAACACTTCGGTCCGCCAGTAGCCGTTCGATCCCCCGAACACGGCGAAATCGTGCAGCCGGGCGCGGCCGGGATGGCTGACGGCGTAGATCGCCTCGAATTCGACCGCCACCATGCGCGCGACCCGCGACGCGTCGCCGTTGCGGACGACGCAATGGCCCTGGACGACATCCGCGCCGTTCGAAAGCCACCGCCAGGCGCGGGTGAACACGTTTGGCTCGGGGAGATGGTCGGCGTCGAATATCCCGACGAACTCCCCGGTGACTTCCACGAGGGCGGCATTGATGTTCTGAGGCTTGGATGTGCTGCCCTTCACGCGCATGGGGAGGAAGCGGCTGTCGCGGGCGGCCAATTCCTGAAGTTCCTGCTCAATGGGCATCGCCCGCGGGGTGTTGTAGGCAAGGATGATCTGGAGCGGCGCGGGATAATCGATGCGGAGAAAAGCCTCCAGCGTTTCGAGGACGGTTGCGGCTTCATTGGGCAGGTAGGCGGCGATGATCGCCGTGGCGGGGGGGTATGGGGAGCCGGGTTCGGCGGGCGGATCGATCCGGCGCAGCGCGGCCCATCCCTCGAGCCAGATGAAGAAGGCCGTCATCGCCAGCGCGGCCACCACGGCGAGGTAAACGTAACGGCTGATATCGAAGCCGATCGAATCCAGCCAAAGATACGCGAAGAACGGCAGGACCCAGCTCAGCAGGAGGACCACCCCCAGCTGGAACAATATCAGCAGGCGGCCGCGAACGGCATCCCACTTCCCCGCCCGGACGGGATGGGCGCCCGGCGCGGCGCGTTCCATCGAGGGATCGTATTCCGTGGGGGTAAGATCCAGCTGCAAAGCGGCGTGCTCGAGAGCAAGTTCGACCTGATGCCGGATCCGGTCGGCGGGCACGCCGGCGCCGAAGCCCACAAATCCGATTGTCGGGGTGAGACGGATGGAGCGTCCGCCGGTTGTAAACGTCCGCGAAGCCAACGTGCAGCCGAACGCCTCCAGGAGCTCGCGGGCCGGTTCGGTGTCTAAATGCGGAAGCAATATCAGGAAATGGCCGGAGGAATCCCGCCCGAACAAATCCAACCGCCGGCCCGATTGTTGAAATTCGGATGCGATCTGCGAAGCCAGGCCGGCCTCGGCGCCCGTGCCCAGAGTTTGCCGGATGCGCTCCAACTCCGGAAAGGCGAGGTGAGCCAGGCAAGCGGTACTCCCGTCGAAGTTGACGCGGTCTACCTCGCGCCGGAGTTCGTCCATGAACCGTCCCTCCGAAAGCACCCCGGGAATGCCTTCCGGCGCGGCTTGTTCCCCCGGGAGAGCGGGGGGTGCAATTTTTGCGCGCACCCTCGCCAGAAGCTCCGTCTTGTGAAAGGGTTTGGTCAGGTAATCGTCCGCCCCCAGGTCCAATCCCTGGGCGATTTCGTCCACGGTCGTCTTGGCGCTGAACAGGATCACCGGGAGAGTTTGAGTGCGGGAATCGGCTCGCACGCGCCGAAGCAGCGCCAACCCGTCCAGACCCGGCATCATGATGTCCGCCAGCAGCAAATCCGGCCGGGCTTCCGTCAGGGATTTCCATCCCGATTCGCCGTCTTCGGCGAGCATGACCTCATAGCCGGCCCGGGCGAGCATCATTTTCACCAGTTGGCGGGTGTCGGCGTCGTCATCCACCACAAGAATTCGAGGGAAAAGTTGCGACATGTCGATTTCGCTTTCTTATGACCGCAGCACGCGAAACAAATGGATCCTCCGCGCGGTTGCGGAAGCACGATCGTTTCTCCGGGCCATCCAGCCCGATAAGACATATTTTAATTTCCAATCGGAGAATGAGGCATAAAAGAAACAAGAAATCCATCCCTCGTTCCGCAGGAGGGGGAGTTGGCGGAAAGGGGATTGATTCCCCGAGCATTTACGCGATCCTTACCGGAGGAAGGATATAATATGGCCATCCGCATTTTGCGGCGGATTCGGCGAGAGAAAGAAACCCCACTCTCCAGGAGAAGGTAATCATGCGCTACGGCAAGTTTGACGACAAACGCAAAGAGTACGTCATCACCCGGCCCGACACCCCCCTGCCGTGGATCAATTACCTCGGCTGCGAAGCCTATTTCGGCATCATCTCCAACACCGCCGGCGGATATTCCTTTTACAAAGACGCGCGCCTGCGGCGGATCACCCGCTACCGCTACAACAACGCGCCGTTCGACATGGGCGGGCGCTACATCTACCTGCGCGATGCGGCCAGCGGCGAATTCTGGTCGCCTTCCTGGATGCCCACCCGCCATGCGGCCGAGCGGTATTCCTGCCGGCATGGGATGGGATACACCACGATTGGTTCGACCTACAACGGGATCGAAGGCCGCACCCGCTATTTCGTGCCGATGGGCGAGAACCTGGAGATTTGGCAGCTCACCGTCACCAACCGCCGCAAGAAGCCCGCGAAGCTTTCGGTGTTCTCCTCGATCGAGTTCTGCCTGTGGGACGCCTGGGACGACCAGACCAATTTCCAGCGCAACTTTTCGACCGGCCAGGTCGAGGTCGAAGACGGCGTGATCTACCACAAGACGGAATACCGTGAACGGCGGGATCACTTCGCCTACTTCGCCTGCTCGGAAAAACTCGCCGGGTTCGACACCCAGCGCGATGCCTTCCTCGGCGCCTACCGCGGCTGGGATAATCCGGCGGTCGTGGAAAGCGGCCGCTCGGCAAATTCCATCGCCCACGGCTGGGCTCCAGTCGGCTCGCACCAGGTCAAGATCAGCCTGACGCCCGGGGAATCCAAGCAGATCGTCTTCATCCTCGGGTATCAGGAGAATCCGAAAGACCAGAAGTTCCTTCCGGCGGACAGCCAGACGGTCAACAAGCAGAATGCCAAAACGGTGATCGCGAAATACCGCGACCTGCAAAACGTGGAAGCGGCTTTCCGCGCGCTGGGCCAGTACTGGGAGGAGACCCTCTCGGTCCTCCAGGTCGACACGCCCGACCTGCACACCAACCGGATGGTGAACATCTGGAATGCATACCAATGCATGGCCACCTTCAATATGTCGCGCTCGGCTTCGTTCTATGAATCCGGCGTCGGGCGGGGCCTCGGATTCCGCGATTCGAACCAGGATCTGCTGGGGTTCGTCCAGATGGTCCCTTCGCGGGCCCGGGAACGGATCCTGGACCTGGCGGCGACGCAGCTTAAGAGCGGCGGAGCGTTCCATCAGTACCAGCCGCTGACCAAGCGCGGCAACAACGACGTCGGCAGCGGTTTTAACGACGACCCGTTGTGGCTGATCCTGGGAGTCAACACCTATATAAAGGAAACAGGCGATGCGTCGATCCTGAACGAGAAGGTGCCGTACGAGAACGAACCCGGCAGCGAGAAGCCGCTCTACGACCACCTCCAGTGTTCGCTCCAGTACACGCTCGACCGTCTCGGGCCGCACAAGCTGCCGCTGATCGGCCGCGCGGACTGGAACGACTGCCTGAACCTGAACTGTTTTTCCGATACGCCGGGCCAATCCTTCCAGACCACGACCAACAAGGAGGGCAAGACGGCCGAATCGGTTTTCATCGGCGGCCTGTTTGTGCTGGCGGCCAACGAGCTGGCGGACCTGGCGGAGACGTTCGACCGCCGCGGAGACACCAAGCGCTACCGCTGGGAAGCCGAGCGGATGAAGGAGACCGTCCGCAAGCACGGCTGGGACGGCGAGTGGTTCGTCCGGGCCTACGATGATTTCGGCCGCAAGGTGGGTTCGAAGGAATGCAAAGAAGGCCAGATCTTCATCGAGAGCCAGGGCATGTGCGTCATGGCAGGGATCGGGCTTAAAGACGGGATGGCGCAGAAGGCGCTCGAATCGGTCAAGACGCGGCTCGCGACCCGGCACGGGATCGTCCTCAACCAGCCGGCCTTCACCCGTTACTACATCGAGTACGGCGAGATTTCCTCCTACCCGCCGGGGTACAAGGAGAACGCGGGCATCTTCTGCCACAACAACCCGTGGATCATCATCGCCGAGACGATGGCCGGCAACGGCGACCAGGCGCTCGATTACTACCTGCGGATCAACCCCTCGGCGCGCGAGGGAATCGGCGAGGTGCACCGCTGCGAGCCGTACGTCTACCCGCAGATGATCGCCGGGCGCGACGCGCCGACGCACGGCGAAGCGAAGAACTCCTGGCTGACCGGCACCGCGGCCTGGAATTTCTATGCGATCACGCAATTCATCCTGGGGATCCGCCCGACGCTGAAAGGCCTCCGGATTGCGCCCGTGATCCCATCGCGCTGGACCGGCTTCACGGCGGTTCGCAAATACCGGGGAGTCACCTACCGCATCACTGTCAAACGGAGCGGGAAAGGCAATTCGGTCTCGCTCACGGTCGACGGCAAAGCGGCGCCGGGGGATGTCCTCCCGCTGCCGGCGCCGGGCACAGACGAGGTGGCGGTCGAAGCGACGATCAACTAGACAGGGTGTCGAAAAAGACCAAGGAGGTCATTGCGAGGAGCGAAGCGACGAAGCAATCTCCCCATTTTCCCGAAGAAGGAGATTGCTTCGCTCCCTCCGGTCGCTCGCAATGACACCTGTCCATTCTTCCGTCCGCATGGGAGTTGGGATTGACACTCCCCATCGGCGCGGCTAGAATACCCGGGTTGCCCACACCCCGGAGGCGGCGGACGTCACAGCCGCCGATTAACACCTTCACGGATCCCAAAGCCAACGGCAAACTGCGTGATCGGAGAGCGCAAGCAGCCCTCTGAGGGCATTTTGCCGCTGGCATACCGCAAGGAGAATGCTATGGCACAAGGAACACAAGGCAAATCCATCAGTTCGCTGATGACCGAAAACCGCAAATTCCCCGCTCCCGATTCGGTCAAGAAAACCGCGTATGTCAAATCGATCGATGAATACCAGAAAATGTGGGAGCAATCGATCAGCGATCCGGACGGCTTCTGGCTGAAGCAGGCCGAAGCGCTGACCTGGTTCAAGAAGCCGACCAAGAGCCTCGAATACGTCTGGAACACCAAAGCCCGTGACGTCCACCACACCTGGTTCGCCGATGGCGAGCTGAACGTCTCGGTCAACTGCCTGGATCGGCACCTGGGCACCCCGACCGCCAAGAAGACGGCGATCATCTTCCAGGGCGACGACGACTCGCGGATGAAGAAAATCACCTACGAGGAGCTTCACAAGGAAGTCTGCAAATTCGCCAATGTCTTGAAATCGAAGGGGATCAAGAAGGGCGACCGCATCACCATCTACATGCCGATGGTCCCGGAGCTGGCGATCGCGATGCTGGCCTGCACGCGGATCGGGGCGATCCACAACATCATCTTCGGCGGCTTTTCGGCCGATGCGATTAGCGACCGGGTCAACGACTCGGAATGCAAACTGATCATCACCACCAACGTTTCGCTGCGCGGCGGCAAGCACATCAAACTCAAGACCATCGCCGATGAGGCGATGAAGAAGACCCCGAGCATCGAGGGCTGCATCGTCGCCCAGATCACCGAAGATCCATGCGAGATGCAGGCGGGCCGGGATACATTCTGGCACGAGGAGATGGCCAAAGCCTCCGACGTGTGCGAGCCGGAAAAAATGAAAGCCGAGGATCCGCTGTTCATCCTTTACACCTCGGGCTCGACCGGCAAGCCCAAGGGCGTGGTCCACACCACCGCCGGGTACCTCCTGCACGTGGCCTTCTCGCACAAGTACGTTTTTAACATCCACGACGACGACGTCTACTGGTGCACGGCCGACATCGGCTGGGTCACCGGCCACAGCTACATCGTCTACGGGCCGCTGGCCAACGGCGCGACCACGATCATCTTCGAAGGCATCCCGACCTATCCGGACTCCGGGCGCTTCTGGCAGGTCGTCGACAAATTCGGCGTGACCGTGTTCTACACCGCCCCGACGGCGATCCGCTCGCTGATGCGCGCCGGCGTGGAATGGCCGGCCAAGTACAAGCTCGATTCGCTGCGGGTGCTCGGCAGCGTGGGCGAGCCGATCAACCCCGAGGCCTGGATTTGGTACTATGAAAACATCGGGCACGGCAAATGTCCGATCGTGGACACCTATTGGCAGACGGAGAACGGCGGGTTCCTGATCACGCCGCTCCCGGGCGCGATGACGACCAAGCCGGGCAGCGCCAACCGCGCCTGGTTCGGGATCGATCCGGTGGTGCTGCGCGACGACGGGACGCAGTGCGACCCGAACGAGGGCGGCAAGCTGTGCATCCGCCGGCCCTGGCCGGGAATGATGCGCACCATGTGGGGCGATCACAACCGGTTCATCGACACCTACTTCACCATGTACGAGAACATGTACTTCACCGGCGACGGCTGCCGGGTGGACGAAGACGGCGATTACTGGCTGATGGGCCGGATCGACGACGTGGTCAACGTCTCGGGCCACCGGATCGGCACCGCTGAAGTGGAGAGCGCGCTGGTGGCGCACCCGAAGGTGGCGGAAGCCGCGGTCTGCCCGATGCCGCACGACATCAAGGGCCAGGCGCTGTATGCCTTCGTCACACTGAAGGAAGGCATTCCCGAGAGCGAGGAACTTAAAAAGGAACTGATCGCCCACGTGCGCAAGGAAATCGGGCCGATCGCCACGCCGGACATCATCCAGTTCGCCGAGGGCCTGCCCAAGACCCGGTCCGGGAAGATCATGCGCCGGATCCTGCGCAAGATCGCCGAGAACCAGACGGAAAATCTTGGCGACATCACCACCCTGGCCGATCCCAGCATCGTCGACAAGCTGGTCAAGGGGCGGGGCGGATAAGCCGCACGCATTTCGGTCGATCCACGGCCGGACGCAGCAGCAAACGCGTCCGGCCGTTTTCTTGTTCGTTGATCGACGATCGACTATCGACCATCGTCGAAAGTCGAAGACGATTGCGCTGAATGGTTTTCGATCGTCGATCGTCGATGGTCGATGGTCGTCGTGAATGCGGGAAAAAGCCCGCCGAAGAAAACACATGGAATGGGAGGAATTCAATGGCAGGCGAAAAAGTCATGAACCGCTGGTGGGTCGTGGCCGGCGCGCTGGTGATCCAGATCAGCCTCGGCGCGGTGTACATCTGGAGCGTGTTCCAGACTCCGCTCAAGGCCGTCTTCCAGGATTGGAGCGAAACACAGGTTACGCTGCCGGCCCAGATCGTGCTGGCGGCGTTCGCCCTGGCGGTCATCTTCGCAGGGCGGATCCAGGATTGCACCGGGCCGCGGATCGTAGCCACCGCCGGCGGGATCATCCTCGGCGCCGGGCTGATCCTCGCCAAGTTCACCGAGCTCTTCCCGTCGGGCACCGCGCTGGTCTGGCTGATCGCCACCTTCTCAATCCTCGGCGGGATCGGAATCGGCGCCGGGTATGTGTGCCCGATCGCCACGTGCGTCAAATGGTTCCCGGACAAACGCGGGCTGATCACCGGCCTGGCGGTGGCGGGGTTCGGCGCCGGCGCCTTCTTCTTCGCGCCGCTGGCCAAGGCGCTGATTTCCGGAGGCGCGTACGAGCTGATGGGCGCGCGCCTCTTCACCCTGCCGGAGCTGGGCGTCTTCAATACCTTTCTGGTGCTGGGGGTGATCTTCCTCGTGTGCGTCGTGGCCGGCGCGCAGCTTCTGAAAAATCCTCCCGCCGGGTATGTTCCGTCCGGCTGGACTCCGCCGCAGGCGAAAACGCCCGCCGCGGCCGTCGTTAAAACGGACCTGACGCCGACCGAGATGATCCGTACGCCGTCCTTCTGGCTGCTGTGGGTGACCTACTTCGCCGCATGCATGGGCGGACTGCAGATCATCATGAAGGCCTCGCCGATCTGGCAATCCTTCAGCCTGGGCACTCTGGCGCAGCCGATTTCCGCCGTCGACTTCGGCCTGACCGCCACAGCCGCGGCGATGGCCGTCTCCATCATCGCCATCTTCAATTCCACGGGAAGAATCCTGTGGGGGATCGCCTCCGATAAGATCGGGCGCAAGATCACGCTCATCACGATTTTTATCCTATGCGGGATCGCGCTGCTGGGGTTGGATTTCCTGCGCGGCTACCCGTTGTATCTATTGGGGGTCTCGCTTGTCGGGTTGTGTTTCGGCGGCTTCCTCGCCCTTTACCCCGCGCTGACCGCCGACTACTTCGGTACCAAAAACATCGGAGCGAATTACGGCGTGATGTTCACGGCTTACGGGGCGGGTGGGATCGCCGGTCCGTACCTGGCGGCATCGCTGATGCGCGTGGTGGACAAGGTGACATATCAATCCAAGGATGCGGCCGGGCAAATAGTGGAAAAATTGTTCACCGTGGGAGATTACCGCTTGGCATTCGTCGTAGCCGGGATCGCCTGCCTGATCGCGGCAGGTCTGGTGATGCTGATCCGGCCGGTGCGGGCAAAATAATATCGGGTTGCGGCCGCAGGGGCGCGCTTTCCGCGCCCCTGCGGTTATCAAATGTAAATGGAACATCAATGATTATATGGGGCGCGATGACCGCGCCCCTGTGGTTTTAAGGGGGTACGGATGGGCGCGGGAACAGCATATGGGGATCATTCGGTGGTCGTCATTCCCGCGTGTTCTCAGCGGGAATCCAGGCCAAATGGAGACCGATTCCTGGATGCCCGCTCCGCACGCGCGGGCATGACGGTCGAATCTCGGGCGAGGCACCGCCTCGCCCTTACGAAAATCGTTACGGTTTCAAACCGTGAATCGGGAAAACCAACGATTTAACATTTTTAACGGTATAGGCCAGCGCCTGGGTAACGGCCTCTCTTTGCTGATCCGAGATGACCAATTCCCTGTCCCGCAATCCGCCCTTCCATTCCGTGCTGCCCAACATCACCCCGCCCAGCCCGGCGTTACCGTAATCATCGTCATCCTGCCCGGAAAGCACGCTCCACGCCAGAGCCCAGGCGCGGACCGTGTTCTCCACGTTGTATCCGCCGCCGCCCGTCATCAGGATCGGTTTTTCAAACGATAAAATCCGGTGGAGGATATCCGCATATACATTGTTGGTCAGCTGCAGATGGGCCAGCGGATCCTGTGCCAGGCCATCGGTCCCAAGTTCGATGACGAACACATCCGGGTTGAACGCGCGGACCAGCGGCGGGACGACCTCGTCGAACGCGCCGAGATAGGCTTCGTCGTACGTTCCGACCGGCAGCGGAATGTTCACGGAAAATCCCCTGCCCTTCCCAGTGCCGAGTTCATTTTCGAAACCGGTTCCCGGGAAGAGGATCCGCGGATTCTCGTGCAGGGAGATGGTCATCACGTCCGCCCGGTCCTGGAAGGCAAACGCGACCCCGTCGCCGTTGTGGACGTCGACGTCGAGATAGAGGACGCGCTTTCCGGCATCCGCGAGGGTCAGACAGCCGAGGGCGGGGTCGTTGATGTAGCAAAATCCCGCCGCGCGCTCCGGGAAGGCATGATGGAAGCCGCCGTGCGGATTGAAGGCCGCGTCCGCGCGGCCCGCGAGGATGGCGGCCGCGCCGGCCAGCGTGGCGCCGGCGGCCAGGACCGAGTGTTCGTACATCCCCGGGAACACCGGACAATCCGACGTCCCGATCCCCAGGCTCAGCACGTCGTAATCCCATCCGCCTTGCGAGGCGTTCTGGAGCGCGTCCAGGTAGCGTCGGGTGTGGAATTTTTCAAGCACCCCGCGGGCTGCGGGCTCGCACCCGGCTTCGGCGTGGTCCGCGTCCGCAAGCCAGCCCATGGAGCGGATCAATTCGCGCGTTTTGGGCGCGCGGATCGTATTAAAAGGATGGTCGGAGGGGAAGGGGAACTTTTCGAGTTCGGCGCTGTATAGGAAAAGCGATTTCCGGGGTGCCATGCCGGGATTATAGTGTCTTGCACCGATCACTTCAAGGCCGGGCAGCATCCGATCAGGCCTTCGCAAATAATATGTTGTTGAATAATTCTTGCATCTGGATGTCCGCATTTTCTCCAACCGGGCTGGGCCGGGCGAGGGGGGTGGAATCCGTGATTATCGATTGGATGGATATTCCCACCGCCCGCCTGCTGCCAGGATCAGCTACCAGGAGCGGCGAGGTGCCTGATAAGGTGATTATGCAACCTCTGACAGATATCCGGTGCAACCCAGATTCTTACAGCGGAAATGGAAGCGCTTCCATTCTTTAACCCATTTGGTCATTTTCGGCCAACCGTTGCAGGATCTTCAAAATTGGCTAAAAATAGGCGCAATAATTGAGTCAAATGGAATCAAAAACCATTGACAATTGCCAATTTATACTCTAATATTGGGAGCGGTCCCAATATTTTTTTGGTTTTTTCCTGTTACATGAATCGCCGGCCTCAATTTTTAGGGAGCCCTCCTGAATGTTGATTGAAGAAGTCGCCAAGCTGAGTGGCGTATCGCGGTCCACGGTTTCTCGTGTGATCAATAACGATCCGAATGTAAAGGAATCTACCCGCGCGCGTATCCAGGAAGTTATACGGAAAGTGAATTATCGGCCTAATTCCGTGGCGCGGGGGTTGGCTTCCGGGCGGACAAGAATTATTGGTTTGGTTTTACCGACTGCGCAGTCTTCGCTTTTCACCGATCCGTATTATCCAAGGCTCATTCAAGGCATCACCGCGGTTTGCAACGCCCGAGATTATTCGGTCATGTTGTGGTTGACCAATCCGGAACAGGAACAAAATAAAATCCATCAATTGGTTTCGGACAGCCTCCTGGACGGAATGGTCATTGCCTCCTATCTCATTGATGATCCCATCCTAGAGGCTCTGACCAAAGCCGGTCTGCCGTTCCTGCTCATCGGGCGCCATCCCACGCGAACCGATCTGAGTTATCTGGATGCCGACAACTTCCAAGGCGCGCGCGAAGCGGTTGTGCACCTGCTCCGCCTGGGCCGTTGCCGGGTGGCCACCATCACCGGTCCCAACAACATGATCGCCGGGATCGACCGCCGGGAAGGCTATGAGCATGCATTCCACGAGCGTGGCATGAGCCCCGACCCGGCCCTTATGGTCGAGGGTGACTTTTCGGAAAGCGGTGGATACGCCAGTATGATGCGCCTGATACCTCAGAACCCGGATGCCGTTTTTGTCGCGAGCGACACCATGGCCGTGGGCGCGTTGCGCGCATTGCGGGAATCGGGCAAACGAATTCCGGAAGATGTGGCCGTTGTCGGATTCGACGACATTCCATCGGCCGCGCATATGGATCCGCCGCTTACCACGGTCCGCCAAAGTATTCAGGGAATGGGGCAATTGGCCGCGGAAACGCTGATCCAAATCGTTAATGAGGGAACGGCTCCGCCGCATCGTCTGGTCCTGCCGACGGAACTGGTTATTCGCTCCTCCTCAGGTCTGTGTATGGATCTCATCAGCCAGTGATTGCGAAAGGAGGTGGTAACAGGAGATAACGCGCAGAAATTGGTTTTCGTACGATACGGTACGTCAATCGACTGTTCTGAATTCTTGTTTGAGGAGAAAAGGAGATAGGAAATGCGTAAAATTTTTGTTGTTTTGACCGCGCTGACCGTTCTCAGCATGCTGCTCGTGGCGTGCGGCACGGCCACCACGGTTGCTCCGGTTGCTACCGATGCGCCTGATGCCACCCAAGCTCCTGCCAAAGAGGACACGATCGATGTCCGCTGGTTCGTAGGCATGGGCACCGGGACCGATCCGGTTCAGGTTCGCGCTGAATTGGAAGTTGTGAACAAGTTCAACGCGATGCAGGATGATATCAACCTGATCCTGGAAATCGTCCCCTTCGACAGCGCCAAGGACGTGCTCTCCACCCAGATCGCTTCCGGCAACGGCCCTGACATCATCGGACCGGTAGGCTGGGGCGGCTCGAACGCCTTCTACGGGCAGTGGCTGGACATCTCCAGCTACATGACCTCGAGCGGCTTCGACAGCTCGATCTTCAACCCGGCCCTGGTCTCCGCATACGAGACCTCGGAAGGGCAGGTCGGACTTCCGTTTGCAGTTTATCCTTCGGTTGTTTTCTACAACACCAAGCTCTTCGATGAAGCCGGTCTTGCGTACCCGCCCGCCAACTACGGCGAAAAATACAAGATGCCGGACGGCACCGAAGCGGATTGGTCGTGGGATACCCTGACCGCCGTTTCGAAACTGCTTACCATCGACGGCGCCGGGCTGAACTCGACTGAAGAAGGCTTCAACAAGGACGACGTCAAGCAATACGGTTACACCTGGCAGTACGAGAATCACCCGAACTACTGGGGTGCTTTCTTCGCCAACGGCTCGATGGTTGCGGCCGATGGCAAGACCTCCCAGGCTCCCGATGCGTGGGTCGCTGCTTGGAAATGGACCTACGATGCGATCTGGGGCGATCAGCCCTTCATGGCCAACGGTGCGGTTGAAGGCAGCCAGGACTATGCCGGTGGCAACCCCTTCAACAGCAACAAAGTTGCCATGACCGATCAGCCGTTCTGGTACACCTGCTGCATGGGCGATGTCAAGACCTGGGACGCGGGCATCCTGCCCTCCTACAATGGCACCGTCGCCGGCCGCGTTGATGCCGACACCTTCCGCATTTGGAAGGGCACCAAGGTTCCGGAACAGGCCTTCGAAGTCCTGAAGTACCTCGTCACCGATGCGGTTCAGATCCTCATCATCGGCTCCGAGGATATGGCGGCTGCCTACGGCGCGATCCCCGCGCTGATCTCCGCGCAGGAAGCTTGGCGCGAGCAGAAGGCCATCGCGTACCCGTGGGTTAAGAACCTCGACACCGTCATCGCCGGCCTGTCCTACCCGGACGCCCCGAGCGCTGAAGGTTACATGCCGAACTACAACGAGGCCTGGACCCGTGGCAACACGTTCGCCAACCTGCTTCGCAACACCGCTGGGCTCGACCTGGACAAGGAAATCGCAACCTACCTGGCCGACCTCAACGTGATCTTCGCCAAGTAATCGGTTCTTGATAAACTATCGGGCGGGCGATGAAAATCGCCCGCCCGATAACTTACTACGGAGCGTTTATAATGGAGCAACTTACCCGTCTTCCCCAATTGCCTTCCGTCGACACCCTGCGGAACATGCCCCCGCTGGCCAGGCGGGAATTCCGCAACGGGATCCTTTTCATTTCACCATGGCTTATCGGTTTCCTGATCTTCACGCTCCTCCCCATGATTGCAACGTTCCTGTTCACCTTCATGGATCTCAAGATCGAAGACCAGATCCTCGCCGCCCCGAAGTGGGTCGGGTTCGATAACTACGCCACCCTGTTAACCGACGGCACGGTGTGGGGCAAAGCCGGAAGTGAGACTCCGGGGGCCATGCTGGTGACCCTTAGGTTTGGTCTGATGTCCCTGCCGGTGGCGATCTTCCTCCCGCTCTTCATCGCGCTGCTGATGAACAACAAGAACCTCAAAGGCCAGAATTTCTTCCGCTCGGCGTTTTACATGCCCTACATCATCCCCTTCGTCGCCAGCGTCATTCTGTGGGGCGGCGTCCTGAACCCGGAAAACGGCTGGGTCAACAAGTTCCTGATGTGGCTGGGCATGGCGAAATCCGACGTCCCGCTATGGGTCAACGACGTTAACTGGGTTTACCCGACCTTTATCATCATGGGCATCTGGGGGATCGGCAACGCCATGCTGACCCAGCTGGCAGGCCTGCAATCCGTCCCGACCGAGCTCTACGACGCCTCGAAAGTGGATGGCGCCGGCGTGTGGGCCACGTTCTGGAATGTCACCTTCCCGATGATTTCTCCGGTTGTGTTCTACAACCTGATCCTCAGCGTCGTCGGCCTGTTCCAATACTTCCTGGTCCCCCTGGTGGTTAACCAGGGCACCGGGTATCCGGGCGGCGCGACGATGTTCTATAACCTGCTTCTTTATCGGACGTTCTTCTTCTACCACAACATGTCGTACGGGGCGACGCTCGCCTGGGTGCTGTTCCTGGTCATCCTGGTGGTCACGTTCTTCCTGTTCGCCACCGCCCGCAAGTGGGTGTATTACGCGTCGGATAAATAACCCGGCTTCCCTATTGGTGCAACCATGGAGACTACTTACCGCCCATCCAGGATCGCGAAGGCTCTACCGTCGATATTGGTAACAGGTTTTGCCTCCCTTTTGCTGATCCTATTCCTGATCCCGTTCGTGTACATGGTCATGACTTCCTTGAAAACGCAGGCCCAGTTCGCCCTGCAGAATGCGCCTATCTGGCCGGTGACTCCGCCCAAATTAACGCTTCCGACGGGTCTCTCCGGGACCTTCAAGGTCATCGTTAATAAGGTCGGGACGGATGTGGAGGAAACCGTGGATCTGGCGGCGTTTGCCGGGCAGACACTGGACCTCTACACCGTTCCCCAGGAAGACGGATCGAAAAGAGACATGGTCCTGCTCCGGGGATTCCAAAAGGGGAGCATCTTCATCGATCCGAAGAAACTGACCGACGGCCCAAGCACATGGAACGGCGGCTCGTACAAATCCCTCGACCGGCCGTGGGTCTTCTCCCCGACCTGGGGCAACTACACCGAGATGTGGAGTGCCATCAACTACCCGCAGGTGCTGTGGAACACGTTCTTCTATGCGGCCTCCACGACCGTCGGGGTTTTAGTTTCGTGCATCCTGGTGGCTTTCGGCTTTTCGCGATTCCGCTTCCCGTTCCGGGATCTTCTGTTCATGCTTCTGATCTCGGTCATGTTCCTGCCCGGCACCGTGACCGTCATCCCGACCTTCCTGTTCTTCACGCAGATCGGCTGGGTGGGAACCTGGCTGCCGCTGATCGTCCCGACCTTTTTTGCCAACCCATACGACACCTTCCTGCTGCGGCAGTTCTTCATGACTCTGCCGCGCGAGCTGGACGAGAGCGCGATGATCGACGGCGCCAGCCCGCTGCGGGTGCTGTGGTCGATCATCATCCCGCAATCCTACCCGGTGATCGTGGCGGTAACGGTATTCCATATCGTCTATGCCTGGAATGATTACTTCACTCCGCTGATCTACCTCACGTCCAAGATGGACATGCAGCCGGTCTCGGTCGCCCTGGCCCGTTTCAACGGGATGTTCGGCCAGCGGCCGGAGCTGATCCAGGCCGGCGCGCTGGTGACGCTTATCCCGCCGCTGATCCTGTTCATCGCGGCCCAGCGGTTTTTCGTCCAGGGAATCGTCATCACCGGAGTTGAAAAGTAGATCGCGCAGATCAATCCGAAAGATAGCACAGGCTTCATCCCGTGTTCCTCAGCCCGGGGTAAACGGGCCGGGAACACTCAACCGGCTGCGGAAGACCGCGAACGGCTAGTGGAAGGTTGAAAAAATAAATGGAGAATCGGGAGATATAGCAATGGAGACGACGAGTACCGTTCGAACGTCGCGATTGACCAAGGCCATGCCGTCGATCATGGTGACCGCGTTTACGGCGTTCATTTTAATCCTGTTCCTGATCCCGTTTGGCTACATGATCATGACGTCGCTCAAGACGCAGGCGCAGTTTACCCTGCCGAACGCGCCGATCTGGCCGGTGGCCCCCCCCACCTTCGTCGTGCCGACGGAACTGCGGGGGTCACACACCGTGCAGGTGAACAAGGTGGGCACGCTGCTGGATGAGACCATCGATTACCAGGCCATCGCCGGGCAGACCCTCGAGGTCTATACCGTGCCGCTGCCGGACGGGTCGGAAAAGAACGCGGCGCTGATCAAGGGCTTCCAGAAGGGGAGCATCTTCCTGGATGTATCCGATCCCAATGCGGCGCCGATCGTTTATAACAGCGGCTCGTACAAGGGATTGCAGCGGCCATGGGTCTTCTCCCCGGCCTGGGAAAATTACACGGAAATGTGGAACGCGCTTGACTACCCGCAAGTGCTGTGGAACACGTTCTTTTACGCGTTCTCCACGACCATCGGGGTGCTGATTTCGTGCGTGTTGGTGGCGTACGGGTTCTCGCGCTTCCGCTTCCCGTTCCGGGACCTGCTGTTCATGATCCTGATCTCGGTCATGTTCCTGCCCCAGACGGTGACCGTCATCCCGACCTTCCTGTTCTTCACCCAGATCGGCTGGGTGGGGACCTGGCTGCCGCTGATCGTTCCGGCGTTCTTCACCAACCCCTACGACACCTTTCTCCTGCGGCAGTTCTTCATGACCCTGCCGCGCGAACTGGACGAGAGTGCGATGATCGACGGCGCCAACCCGTTCCAGATTCTTTGGTCGATCATTATCCCGCAATCCTACCCGGTAATGGTGGCGGTGACGGTGTTCCACATCGTCTGGGCCTGGAACGACTATTTCAATCCGCTGATCTACCTCTCCACCAAGGTCGATCTGCAGCCGATTTCCGTGGCGCTGGCGCGCTTCAACGGAATGTACGTCCAGCGGCAGGAGCTGATCCAGGCGGGCGCCCTCGTGACCCTGATCCCGCCCCTACTCCTGTTCATCGCCGCGCAGCGCTTCTTCGTCCAGGGCATCGTCATCACCGGCGTGGAAAAGTAGCGTGCCATGGCGGAAATGTTTCCGGATCGCCGCGGCAACTTCATAGGTCTTCCCGCTCAGCCTGACATTCCGTCAGGCTGAGTTTTTTCCGACACCGGATGCCGAAGGACGGGCGCCAAGAAATCCGGATGGAGATTGCTCGGCGTTGCATGCGGTTCGCATGGATGCCGGACCGTAGAAAGGACATGGAAGCCATGCCCCCGAAAACAAAAAAGACCGCAGCCAAGGGGCCCATACGGAAGAAGGTGACGGCCCGGGGGAAAAAGCCGATCCTACGCAGCGCCTCCCGGCCCGTATCGGCGCGGGCGGCTCCCGCCCGGGTCGGCCCGCATGCGGGCGCGGCCGCCCGGGAAGCGGCACTCCCGGTTCCAACCGTGTATAAACCTCCGCGATTATTAAAAGCCGTCACCTCGATCCTGATCACCGCCTTCACCACGCTCCTGCTGATCGTGTTCCTGGTCCCCTTTTTGTATATGCTGATGACGTCGCTGAAAACGCAGGAGCAATTTGCCTTTGCGAATGCGCCGATCTGGCCGGTGATGCCGCCGACCTGGGTATATGAGGGCGGCAACACCGGCACCTATACCTTAATGGTCGCCAAGGCGCTGGCTGAGCCGGTGGAAGAAACGATCAATCTGGGCGATTATGCGGGTAAAACCCTGGAAGTCATATCGGTTCCGATCGACGGTGTGGAGAAAAACCTGGCCATGCTGAAGGGGTACCAGAAGGGGGCTGTATTCATCGACCCGGAAAATATCGCCGCGGGCCCAATCGCGTGGAACGGCGGTTCGTATAAAGGCCTGCAGCGCCCATGGGTGTTTACTCCGGCCTGGAACAATTATATCCGCATGTGGAACGATATAAACTACCCCCAGGTATTGTGGAACACCTTCTACTACACGATTACCACGACCATCGGGGTGCTGATCTCATGCATCCTGGTGGCGTTCGGTTTCTCCCGGTTCCGCTTCCCCTTCCGGGACCTGCTGTTCATGGTTCTGATCTCGGTCATGTTCCTGCCCGGGACCGTCACGATCATCCCGCAGTTCCTTTTCTTCAGCCAAGTCGGTTGGGTGGGGAGCTGGCTGCCGCTGATCGTCCCGGCGTTCTTCGCCAACCCCTACGATACCTTCCTGCTGCGGCAGTTCTTCATGACCCTGCCGCGCGAACTGGATGAGAGCGCGATGATCGACGGCGCCACGCCGCTGCGGGTGTTGTGGTCGGTGATCATTCCGCAATCCTACCCGGTGATCGTGGCGGTGACCGTCTTCCACATCGTCTGGTCGTGGAACGACTACTTCGGCCCGCTGATCTACCTCTCGACCAAGCTGGATATGCAGCCGATCTCGGTGGCGCTGGCGCGCTTCAACTCGATGTTCGGTCAGCACCCGGAACTGATCCAGGCCGGCGCGCTGGTTTCCCTGGTGCCGCCGCTGATTCTGTTCATCGCCGCCCAGCGCTTCTTCGTCCAGGGCATCGTCATCACCGGCGTGGAGAAGTAACTTCGGCCGGATCCGGAGCGGCGCCGGAATCGACTTTGACTGTTGAGGAAAAATTCCGGGCGGCTATACAGGTCGCCCGGATCACGTTTTCGCCGTGGCTTTCACACTCGAACCTTATCGTCCAGTGATTTCCTTATCGGAGAGAAAAATGAACACCAGCTCATGGTCCCGACTCCTTCCCCTGGGCGGCATCCTTTTCATCCTAACCGCCTGCCAGCCGGAATTCGCCACGCAAACCCCGACGAATTACCCGTCGGGCGTCTTTGTCATCGACACCGCTTCGGACCTGGGGCAGATCAGCCCGTACGTGCTGGGGACCAACCATGGCCCGTGGGCGGACCTGGGCGTTAACAACCTCGAACCGGTTAAAAATTCCGGGATCACCTTCCTGCGCTGGCCGGGAGGGAACTGGGGCGACCGCAACGACATCACCACCCTCCAGGCGGACAACTACATCGCCCAGGCGAAGATGATAGGCGCCGAGCCGAGCATCACCCTGCGGCTCCCAGGGAGCACGCCGGAAGCGGCCGCCGAATGGGTCCGCTACATGAACATCGAGAAGCAGTACGGCGTGAAATACTGGAGCATCGGCAACGAACCCTCACTCTATGAAGCGGACACTTCGCTGGGGGACCAGGCGATGGACGCCTTGGAGTATCCCAAGCGTTGGAGGGAATTCGCCCAGGCGATGAAGAAGGTCGATCCCGCGATCATCCTTTACGGCCCCGACACCCACCAATTCAACGGGGATCCGGCCGTCGATCCGAAGGATTCCGAAGGCAGGGATTACCTGCGCGAGTTCCTGAAGCTGAACGCCGACCTGGTGGACATCGTCACCGTCCACCGCTATCCGTTTCCCTCCTGCCGGACCTGCGGCACGCCGTCGAAGACCGAACTTTTGGCCAACACGCCGGAGTGGGACGATATCATACCCAGCCTGCGAAGGGTGATCCGGGAAGTGACCGGGAAGGAAATTCCCGTCGGGGTCATGGAATGGAACTCGAACTGGTCCAACGTCTCCGGGGCGGAAACTTCGCCGGATTCGTTCCTGGGTGCGCTCTGGACGGCGGATGTGATGGGGCGCATGATCCGCCAGCGCCCCGAGCTGCTCGCGTACTGGACTCTGAAGACCGGGGCTTCGGGAGCCGGACACGCGCTGATGGATTCCTACAACCTGCGCCCGAGCTATTCCGTGTTCCAGATCTACAAGCGCTTCGGGAACCATCTGCTGGCGGCGAACGCCGACAACCCGATGGTCTCGCTTTTCGCCGCCAAGCGCGACGACGGCACGCTGACGGCGATCTTCGTCAACCGCGGCGACGCGGCGGTGACCATGGTCCTGCAACTGGAGCAGGGCGGTGCGTACAAGCTTGAAGAAACCTACCTGTTCGACGCAACGCACAACGCGGAACCCGCGGATCTTCCGGCGTTTGAAAACGGGGACCCGGTGGAACTAGCCCCGCTCTCGGTGACGCTGTGGGTGTTCGCGGCCAAATAACAGCGCCGAGCTTCATCAATAGCTCCTGAACAAATAAAATGCTCCTGTAGAAGGAGCGTTTTATTTAAAGAGGTAATAAAAATCTTACCGCAAAGGCGCCAAGGACGCCAAGATAATCCTTAATTAAATTTTTCCTCTTTGCGCGCTTTGGGTCTTTGCGGTGAAAAGGGTTTAGTCATTTTGCGGTGAACTTCGCCAAGGCGAGCTGCTTTTCCGCCAGCTCGAGGAGCTTCTTCATCCGCTCGGCGAGCGGTTCCTGCGGCGTGGATTCCAGATCCTTGACGGTCGCCCGCAGCGCGGCGACAAAGTTATCGGTGACTTCCGCCGGCCGTTCGGCCAGCAGCTTCTGCGCCTGTTCGTCGTTTTCCGCGCCGAGCAGGTCGCGCACGAAGCGCAGTTCCGGCGGGAGGGAATTTTCCAGGGCGGCCAGGAGTTTGGCCTTCACTTCCTCCAAGCGCTGGATGGCATTTTCCTGTTTGTTGCGGCGGGCGCTTTCCAGATTCGCCTCGAGCACCGCGAAGAACAGGTCGTTGCATTCCGGAAGGTGTTCCTCGATCGCCGCATCCAGATCCGGCGCCTGAAGGATGCTCTGCAGGACCCCGGCCGTGAGGTTCATCTCGGACTGCATCGCCTGCTGCACGCGCTGGACTTCCTCGACGGCGCGGTCGCGGATGGCGGTCAGCCGTTCGCGTTCGGCGCCGACGGTTTTTTCGAGCGTCTCCGTGAAGCGCTGAAAGAACGCGTAATCCATCACCTGCCAGGCCAGCGCGGCCAGTGCGGTGACCCGGTCCAGGGAAGGCGCCGCGGAGACCAGCTTCACCAGCGCCTCCAGGCTGAACTCCTTGCCCAGCACTTCCAGATCCCGGGCGGCGGTCTCCATCTCCTCCCTCTGGGTTTGCATCCGTTTCCCGGCGGTCGAGTGCTGGAAGACGTCATCCCGGGCTTTCAGGATTTTTTCCGCAAACGCCTTATCCTCCTTGCCCGCCGCCGAGCGCGCGATGGCGCCGAGCAGCGCGAGCACGTCCGAATCGATCCGCGCATCCTGCTCTTTTATTAGGGCTCCGCGCGCATCGTCCTCGGCGTCGACCAGGTCCCGGACCAGCTTCGATTTGGCGCGCTGTTCCTCGAGCATCTCCTTGGTGATTCCGTCGGCTTCGAGCACGCGTTCCATCAGCCCCTGGGCGGTGAGCACAGTCTGCGGCCGCAGGAGGTAGCCTTTGCGCTGTTCAGGCGGCAGGGCGTTGACCACCTGCTGGGTCAGCCCGCCGAGAATTTTCTCCTGCTCGATCGGCGAGAGGCGCAGTTCCGGCGGCACGAAAGTGAGGAGGAGTTCCTTGAGCGGGTCGTGGTACACCAGCGGCGAGGCCAGCATGCCCTGAAAACCGCAGCCGGGACACTGGAAGAAATTCAACCGCCCCTGCAGCAGCCGCGTTTTGGATCCGGGATCGCGCCCGACGTCGATCACCTGCTCGATGAGGGCGGATTGAGGAGTCCCGCAGGTCGGGCATTTTATGGTCGTTTGAATGGCAGGCATGGGTACCCTTTCGAGTGGGGATGCTGCATTCTACCCGGGAGGAGGGTTCCTTTCAAGACGATCCGGAAACCTTTTTCACCGCAAAGGCGCCAAGGACGCAAAAAAATTCCTAATCTATTTTTTTCTCTCTGCGCTCTCTGCGCCTCTGCGGTGAGATTATTTATGCGGTGGATTCAGGGGTGCGTGGCAGGGTAAACGACGCGCGGGTGCCTTTGCCGGGCCGGCTCTCGATCCAGATCCGGCCGCCGTGCGCTTCGACGACGGCCTTGGCCAGATATAAACCCAGCCCCGCGCCTTTGGTCCGCTTGGCATTTTCCGGGCCGCGGTAGAACCGTTCGAATACGTAGGGAAGATCCTTGCCGTCGATCCCGTAGCCCTGATCCTCGACCGTGACGGTCACTTCCTCCGGAGCCGCCGCGCCCTGGATCTCGACCGCGCTCTCCGGGGTGGAATATTTCACTGCGTTGGATACGAGATTGGCGATCACCTGGCTGATGCGCTGCTCGTCCGCCGAGACGGGCGGGAAGGCCGGCGGAAACCTGGTCCGGATCGCGCGGCCCGGGAATTGGCGGGTGGCGCGTTCGGCGACCCGCGCGGCCAGGCGCGGGATATCCACCTCGCCGTAATTCGGGGAGAGCCCGCCGGCCTGCAGGCGCGAGGCATCCAGCAGGTCGTCGATCAGCGCGGTCAGGCGGTCGGCCTCCTCTTCGATCACCGAGAGCGAATCCGCGACGACGTGCCGCTCCCATTGCACGTCCTCGCGGCGGAGGGTGCTGGCGTAGCCTTTGATCAGCGCGACGGGGGTTTTCAATTCGTGGCTGATGATCGAGATGAAGGTATCCTTCATCTCCTCGGCTTCGCGGAAGCGGGTCAGGTCGCGCATGCCGACGACGATGTTGAGGAGGTTTCTGTCCTGGGCGAATACGGGCGCGTAGGTCACGCCGACCGAAAGCGGCCCGCCCGCCGCGCGGACGAGATCCGCCTCCAGGTAGAGCGCCGCCCGGTCTGAAAGCGGCCAGCCGCCGGCCTCCGCCTGGGAGAGCGTGCGCCCGGTCTGGACCGCGGTGAAGCGCAGCACGTCGTCGTGCGGGGCGCCGACGGCTTCTTCCGGCGTTACGCCCGAGAGGCGGGCGATCGCGCGGTTGAAGCGCTGGATGCGGTTGTCGGGCCCGAGGATGGCGATCCCCTCGGCGGACGAATCCAGGATCGCGTCCATCCGCTGCTTTTCCTCGCGCACCAGGGCGAACAGGCGCGCGTTCGCGACCGCCACCGCGGCCTGGTCCGTGAAGGATTGCAGCAGCGCGCGCTCGTCCTCGCTGAAGCTGACCGGCCCGGTTCGGAAGATGTAGGCCGCGCCGACGACCGTCCCGCGCGTCACCATCGGCAGGCCGAGGGAGGCCAGCCAGCCGAGCGAGGCTTCGTGCGTCAGGCGCCGCAGGCGGCGGTCGATTTCCGGGAGCAGCAGATGCTTGGGGTCTTCTGTTTGGGGGAGTTCGCGAAGAATAGCATCCAGAGATTTCAGGAAGGCGGGCGCCACGCCGACCGAGGCGGCGATCCGCCACGAGCCGGCTTCCGGGAAGCCGCTGCCGGGCAGGGCGATGATCCCGGCCTGGCCGTTGAGGATATCGACCGAAATGCGCAGGATCTTCTCCAGCACCCGGTCCAGATCCAGTTCCTGGGTGATGGTGCGGATGATTTCCAGCAGGACGTCGCGTTGGCGGATGCGGAAGTCGGGAAGCATGAAGCGTCTATTTGACCATGCGGCTCGTGAGATCAATGGCGATGGTCGATCGCCGATGGTCCATCGTCGGGAGTATACCGGTCTATCGGGAGCGGGGCAAGCTTCGGCTGCGGAACTTCGCTGGTATGCTCGCCGACACAGGATAAGTATAATAAACCCAGCCCTGCGCAATCGGCCAGGCGGCTGAAGCGCCGTGGGTCATCTTGCCTAATAAAAAAAAACGGACGAGGAGAATACTGGAATGGAAAGAAAATTGCTCCGTCTTTTCCAGATCACAATTTTGGCGACAACCCTGGCGGCGTGCGGCTCAGGCGCCACTCCCATCCCGGTGAATACACCCCGTCCGACCCCAGGGCGTAAGGCAACCTTGCCCAGTCTCCCAACTCCCACGCCTGCGATCCCGCCAATGCCCTCTGAAAGGCCGGCGCACTTTTACCTGGCAGAAGGAATTACGCCGCCCGGATATGCCTATCGGTCAGTTCTCCAGAATCCGCAGGAGATGGCAATTGGTCCGGACGGCCTGCTCTATGTAGCCGACTGGCTGGGGCGTCATATTGTCCGCGTTGCACCGGACGGGACCATGAACGCGATTGAGACCTGGCGCGACCCCAATTTTCTGGGGGGCGGACCGCGGTGCGTTGCTTTTTCCCCGGACGGGACGCTGTATTCATGCGATCATGGCCACATCTACAGGTTTGGCGCCGATGGATTGATCGAAACCTCCCTGGCGCTGACGGAAGGCACATTCATAGGATCGATAGCATTCAGCTCCAGCGGTGAGCTTTTCTACACGGATCGGAATACCGGCACTGTTCATCATTGGAATGCATCCGGGCCGCCCGATACCGTAGCCACGGGCATTCCGAATGCGGAACACATGGCTTTCGGGCGTGATGGCACGTTGTATGTCAGCCAGATGTCCATGAACCGGGTGGTTCAGGTGAATGTAACCACGGGTCAGGTCAGCGATTTCTTATCGGGTGACCTAGGGAATGACCCGCTTTTTCTCGCGATCGATGCGCAAGGTGATATCTGGATTCATGGAACGAATACCCTTGTGCGCCTCACCCCGGATGGCACGCGAAAACCCCATACCGTCGCCGGAGAATTTCCCATCTACCCTCCCGGTGGGATCGTTTTTGATGCCCACGGAAACCTGTGGATGGGTTGCTACAACTCCCTGCTCCGTCGGCTGGACCTGACCAATCCCGGTGAACCCGATCCATCGTTCAAGGTAACCATCGTATCACCGGGCTTTTATGCCACCAGCCTGACCCTTGGATTGGATGGCTCACTTTATGCGGCTGAGAGCAATTCTCACAGATTCCTACGCATTAACCACGAGGATGAAGCCGAGACCCTTGCGGAGAATCTACCCTTCGGAAACTTTGCGCTGGCAACGGATCATCTGGGAAAGATCTACCTGGGATTACCAACCGGGACTATCGTATTTTACGAAGGGGATGGCGTATTATCGGACTTTGCGGCGGTGCCGACGTTTAGCATGGTGTTTGCAGAAGATGAAAATCTTTACGCCATTGCGGGAGAATTTTTCCAACCCAAATCCCTTGTCCGCGTCAGCGATGCAGGACAGGTTACGACGCTGGCCACCGCGATCGATGGCATTCCTTTTGGGACCAGTCAGGCGCACATAAGCCGCGCACCGGGTGGTTTGTACATCTTCACCGAACAGGATTGCAATCTGTTCTTAACCGGTTTGGACGGCCAGGGCCGCCTCATTGCCAACCTGACGTCCGTGACTGGAGTTTGCCTCCCGGTAGCCATGGCTTCCGCCCCGAACGGCGACATCTACTACCTCGCCCACGGTGCCTACACCCTATACCGCATTGACCCGCAGGGAAATGCGACCGAATTCGCCTACAGCCTTTTGGGCGACCCTTGGGCTATGGTCGTCAGCCCCGACGGTCAATGGCTCTATGTCGCCGAAGCGGGCGCGATAGATAAATTTCCATTAACAGAAGCTGTTCCTTAGTTTTCTTCCGGGAGTGCGCACAGTTACCCGCCAATGTCCATCGAGCAGTTGCAGGCGCTCGCTCCGCAGGTAACCTACGGCTTTCTTCCAATCGCCACAAATATCGAGAGCGGCTTCACCGTCCCATCCGGGCCGCAGGCATTGCAGGTGCCCTCGGCGCAATCTACATTTACTTCGGTCAGCCCCGCGTCCGCAAACCATTGCCGGATATCGGCGCGTTCGAAACCCAGCCACAGGTCCGCCATCTGTTCCCGCTGCCAGGTATGGTTGTGGGTATCGAGGTCGGTGAGGCATAATACCCCTCCCGGTTTGAGCACGCGGATCATCTCCTGGATCGCCGTCCGGGGTTTGGGCGCGTGGTGCAGGTACATATTGGCAAACACGCCGTCCAGCGCGGAGTCGGCCAAAGGCAGGCAATCGCCCGGCGCTTCGCGGAACTCGACATTTGGCAGGGCGGCCAGGTTGCGGCGGGCCACGTCGAGCATTGCCGCGCTGGCATCAAAGCCGTAAACCTTGCTGGCTGTGCGCGCCAGGCCCGCGGCTACAAAGCCGGTGCCGGTGCCCACATCGGCCACGACGGCACCCGGCGCCAGGCCGGCTTTGGCAATCGCGGCATCGCGCATGTGTTCGGTGAAGTACCCGGCGCGAATTTCGTCCCACTGACCGGCTACCTTGGTAAAGTAATCGGAAACCATCGAAATTATCCTTCCTTTCTCGCCATCGGATTTGATCAGTTATCTTTCCCAATCTCAACCTTTGAACTGTTTCTTTTCAATCCGGCCGGGCAAACTCGCCGGCATATCCGGCAGCTTTCAATCACCGTTCCTTTCGGCAAACGCTGAATCAGATTCGGCCGGCAGAGGGCTTGATTGACCTGCTGATCCGCGATGATCGCGCCGACCGGGCACGCTTTCCGGCACGCCGTGCACCCTGCGGCACAAGGCTCCCAATCCAGGATCGGATCGAAGGGAAGGTCCACATCGGTCACCACCGATACCAGGTGAACCCGGTTCCCAAACTGGGGTGTGATCAACAGCGAGTTCCTGCCTAGCCGGCCCAATCCCGCCGCCTGGGCTGCATGTTTGTGCGACAGGTCGCCACAGCCGTACAGCCGGTCCGCCTCCCAATGCGCATACGGCTCGTCGGCAGGGACAGGCAATGCCCGCCCGCCGGTTTCTTCTAAAAAGAGCGACACCTGCGCCGCCGCGAAATCCAGTCGGGCGTGGGCTACTTCCATGGCCCGGTGGTAGGCCGTCGCCGGGCCGAGTAAAACGCCACCGGGAATGCGCCGGGCGCAGGAGATGACCGCCTTGGCACCGGGCAAAATGTCTTCAGGGTGGTGCCCGGCCGGAGCCGCCGTGAAGCGGTCAATGGGCGCAATCCCCGCCAGGTCCACGCCGTTTGCCAGCGCCAGTTTCTTTACGTCGGTTGACAAATCCATGCCGCCCTCTTCTCGAAAGGATTTTTCTTCCAACGAATGTTACCGGCTGTGCGGCACTTCCTGTAATCCTTCGGCCAAAGCGCCCTTAAGTTCGTCCGACATGGAGGCTCCAAACCGTTCGATTATCTTATGGAGATAGACCTCGTGGCGGATGTATTCTTCCGCAACGAGAATCAACGCCGCGCTGTGGGACCAGGCCGCCTGGCAGGTCTCGGCCGGCTCGATCTGCCCCACCAGCACCTCCATGCCGTCCACCACCACGTTGATCGATGTGTCGCATTGCTGCACGAGCTCGGATTCAAAGGCGTGCTGGTAGTGAGCGCCGATCGGCGGCGCGTTCCCGCCGCAGCTGATCATGACGATTCGCACACCCCGGACGGCGGCGGCCTCCAGTTCCGGCTGCAACTCACGGAGGGAAACGCCCCATCCGACCAGATAAACACTTTCCTGCGCCCGGGAGACCATTGTCCGCGCGCGCTGCAGGATATCTGCGCGGCCGCGCAGATTCCAGATGCTCTCGGTCGTTGGAGCGGTTAAAACTTTCCTCAGCTCGGTTTCCAGCGTGGACAGGGTCCCCGTAAATTGCTCCTGCAGGTGCGCCAGCAGTTCGCTGACAGCCAGGGGGCTGTATTCGGCGGGCTCCGTCCGGAGCATCACCGCGTACCCTTTGGCGGTCAGCCGCTCCAGGGTCTCGTATACTCGCGAGCGGGGAACGCCGGTAAGTTTGCTCAGTTGATAGCCGGTGATCGGGTTCTGTTTTAATAAACCCAAATAGGCACGGGCTTCATAGGTGGAAAACCCCAATTGCTCAAGTGCGGTCATGACTTGCTGTGCCAACTGATCCTCCAATAGTGGTCACTAAGGTAGTTACTAATATTTTATTACGTCTGTTTCAGGTTGTCAAGGTGAGACCGGCTACATCTATATCCCTTCTTCGGCAGCGAATCAGGTAAAATTAGCCTGATCATGCAAATTCGGTCAACCGTCTGACGCAATTTCCATATTCAATTGTCTGCTTTACCTGACGAACAACAGGAACGACGAGTCATTAAACCATCACCCGGGAGCGGATCATGATCCTTGCCGAGTTTGTAAAAGAAGCCTGCGGCCAGCTTGACCTCACATCCGAGGCGCTGCAACAGGTCGCCGCGCGCTTCGAGACGGCCATGCGCGAAGGCCTCGCCGGACGGCCGAGCCCGCTGCGGATGCTGCCCTCCTACATCGCCCGCCCGGGCGGTGGCGAGCGGGGCGAGGCCCTCGCGGTCGATTTCGGCGGCACCAACGTCCGGATCCTCAAGGTCCGTCTGGCCGACGGACAGGCGCAGTCAGAAAAATCAAGTTCCTTCTGCCTGAAGGATCCCAAGGGAACGTACGACTATACCCGCGAGCAGACCCGGGCGGAGGACCTCTTCGATTTCATCGCGCGCCATGTGCTGGATGTGCTGGCGGGCGGGAGCTCGGCGCTGCCGCTTGGGCATACCTTCTCCTTCCCCTGCCGGCAGGAGGGCATCAACCGGGCGGTGCTGATCCAATGGACCAAGGAGATCCGGACGAGCGGCGTCGAGGGGCGGGATGTCACGCCGCTGCTGACCGATGCGCTGGAGCGCCAGGGCGTGCGCAACGTCCGGCCCCGGGCGGTCATCAACGACACGGTCGGAACCCTGCTTGCGGCCGCCTACAAGCTGCGGGGGGTCGATCTCGGCAGCATCTGCGGGACGGGTCACAATACCTGCTATCTGGAGCCCCGCCATCCGCTCACGGGACAACCGATGGTTGTGAACATGGAGTCGGGCAACTTCAATGGAATCGTTTTGACCCCCTTTGATCGGGCAGTGAACGAAGCCAGCGACCACCCCGGGGCGCAAATACTGGAAAAGCAGGTGTCGGGCGTCTACCTTGGAGAGGTGGTGCTGGCCGCGCTGAGAACGATGGTTGCCGAAGGGCTGCTTCCCGCCGCAACTCGGAGCTGGGATCGCGGAACGCTCACCGGAATCCACTTAAGCCAGATGCTCAAAGATGGATCGGGGTGCCACCACACGAAAAGCGTGGCGCAAATCCAGCTGGGCCTCCGGGGACTGACGGATGAGCAGCTTCAGGCAATCCGAACACTGGTGGAGCGCGTAAGCGGCCGTTCCGCCCGGCTGGTGGGCGCCACCTATGCGGGGGTTCTGCACTACCTCGACCCCGCATTCGAGCGGGAGCATGTGGTGGCCATTGACGGCTCGCTCTACGCGCACATGCCGGGTTACGACGCGGGCATCCGCGCCGGTTTGGAGGCCGCCCTGGGGGCGGGAGCCCGCGGCGTGGCCACGCGCCTCATAAAGGACGGCTCCGGCATCGGCGCGGCGATTGCGGCAGTCGTCGCAGACGCTCAGGCGTAGCGCGTCAGGAAGCGGAGTTCGAGGGCGAGCATCCGGCACTGACGGGCGGTCCATCCGGTCGAAGAAAGCCACTTTCGTGAATACCCGGTGTGTTTTTCGTGCAAAGGGCGCGAAAAAACATCCCGCAATTTATCCCCAAGAATGCCTTTTTCCATTAGGAGTAGAATTATCCGCTAGGAACGGGATCCGCCCGGGACAACGCACGGCATGCCATCCTCGATAAAAATCGCACCATCCATTCTGGCCGCCGATTTCCTTCGGTTGGGGGATCAGGTCGCGCAGGCGCTCGAAGCCGGCGCGGAATACATCCATATCGATGTCATGGACGGCAAGTTCGTCCCGAATATATCCGTCGGCCCGGTCGTCGTCGAAGCCCTGGCGCCGATGGTGCATAAGGCGGGCGCCGTCGTCGACGTGCACCTGATGATCGACGAGCCCGAGCGCTTCGTTCCCCAGTTCGCCCTCGCCGGAGCCGACATCATCACCATCCAGGTGGAAGCCTCCAAGGACGTGCTCGGCACGCTCAAGGCAATCCGCACGCATAAGGCGCGCAGCGGGCTGACCCTGCGCCCGAGAACCCCGTTGCTCTCAATCCAGGCCGGCCTGCCGCTGGCGGACCAGATCCTGGTGATGTCGGTCGAGCCGGGATTCGGCGGCCAGAAGTTCCTGCCGGAAAGCGCGGCGCGCGTCAAGCGGATCCGCGAATGGCTGACGGCCGCCAACTCGAAGGCGGAATTGGAAGTGGATGGCGGCGTCTCGACGGCCAACGCCGGCGCCCTGGCGCAGGCGGGGGCCAGCGTCCTGGTGGCGGGCGTTTCCATTTTCCGGGCGGATGTCCCCATCGGCGACGCCGTCCGCGCGCTGCGCGCCGCGGCGCTTTCCGCCGCGGGCCCCACATGACCGATCCCCTGCTGGCCGCCGCCTCCCCGTTCGGGAAATCCCTCGCCGAACTATTGGATTCCCTCGGCAAGCTGGTCGAAAAATCCGCATCCATCCGCAGCATCGAAAACCTGCTGCCGGACCTGCTCGAAGCCGCGATAACCTTCAGCGGGATGCCCTCGGCCGCGGTCTACCTCACCGGCGACGGCGGGGAGGTTCTGCATTTGATGGCGGAGGCCGGCGCGCGCATCGGGCCGGAGGAACGGCGGCGCAGGCTGGTCGTCGGCGAAGTCATCACCGGGCGGGCGTACCAATCCCGGAAGACGATCGCCGTGGAAAACGCCGCCGACGAGCCGATCCTGGGCGAGCCGCTGCGCGGGCTGGGGATGAAATCCCAGGTCAGCCTGCCGCTCATCTCCGGCGGGCAGATCCTGGGCGTGCTGGATCTCAACGACTCGGAGCCGCACCGCTTCAGCCCGGAGGAGACCGCCTGGCTGGAAAGCCTGGCCGGGCACATCGCCGTGCTGCTGTTCGGTTCGCGCCTGTTTGCGCAATCCCAGACGGCAAATATCCAACTCACCCGGTTCTACGAATTCGGCAGCCGGATCATCGCCGCCACCACCTTCCCCCAGGCATTGGAGCTGACCGCCAAGTTCGCGCTGATGGCGACCACGGCCCATTCCGCGATCGTGTACCTGATCGACCCGGAGGGGAAGATTTCCCTGAGTCACGGAGTGGACAACGCCGGGCGCGAGATTATCGACGAGACGGTCCCGCATCCGGAATCGCTGGTTACGGAAATCCTGGCCGGCGGGACTCCCAAAGCGCTCTCGACCGAGGATCTGACCCCGCCGGAGGAACGCGAACTGCTTCGTTCCAAAGGCGTCGTCACCCTGGTCGGCCTGCCGCTCAAGATCCGCAGCCAGGTGATCGGCGTCTTATCGGTGCGCTATTCGCTCCCGCACACCTTCTCGCAGGCGGAGATGGACGGGCTGACGCTCTACGCGGTCCAGGCGGCCGGGACGATCGAACGCCTCCGGCTGCTCGAAGAAAGCCGCCAGCGCGAATCCGACCTGCGGATGATCGTCGACATGGCGCGCGTGGTCACCTCCACCCTCGACCTCGAGGAGCTGCTGCAGCAGATCGCCGTGCTCCTGGTCTGGACGGCGCGGATGGACGCCTGCGTCATCGCCTCGGTAGATATGGAGCAGGGCCAGGTCCGGACGCTCGCGGCCTATTCCGCGTTCGGGGAACGGACCGATCGCGAATTCGGCACCGGGTATTTGCTCGCGGATTCTCCGGTCAGCGCCCAGGTGCTCAAGGGCAGCGATCCGCTGCTCCTGCGGATCGACGATCCGCAGTGCCATCCGAGCGAAGCGGCCGTCCTGCGCCAGCTGCATTACGGCGCGGTGCTGATGATCCCCCTGTGGGCCGGCGGGAAGGCGCTCGGGCTCCTGCGGCTCTACAGCCGCCAGAACACCCGGACGTTTTCCGCGCTAGAACTCCAGCGCCTGCGGTTCCCGGCCGAGCAGGCCGCCCTGGCGCTTGTGAATGCGCGGCTTTACGAGAGCGAACACCAGCAGCGGATCCTGGCCGAGACCCTGCGCGATATCGGGCTGATC
>Ga0105104_10000102_pt1 | contig 58808 bp, 51 predicted proteins | sample PPLLaktember2015_3_FD_87034 | JGI IMG/M metagenome (GOLD analysis project Ga0105104, IMG submission 87034) | Freshwater sediment microbial communities from Prairie Pothole Lake near Jamestown, North Dakota, USA - PPLs Lake P7 Core (6) Depth... | ecosystem: Environmental > Aquatic > Freshwater >... | reverse complement strand
TGGGCGAGAAGGTCGAGGGCCTCGGGCACGGTGACGCTGCGTCGGCGGGTGCGAGCCATGCCGGGCATGGAGCGGAAGAGGTCGGAGAGGTTGACGCCGATCTCCTCCATGCCCTGGCCGGAGAAGTTGCGGAGGAAGGTGGGCCCGGCGTCGGCGACGTCGACCTCCACCGTCCGGTCGTCGAGGGTGCCGGCGCGGAGCTGGGCCCGGAGCTTCTCCCGCTCGGCGTCGCCGAGGCGCCCCGGCGGTGGGGGTGGGGCGGCGAAGCCCATGCTCCCGGGGCGCGGCGAGGGCGGTGTTCCGTGGGCGAGCAGCTCGACCAGCCGGTCCTCGGCGGCCTCGCGGGCCCGGGTCCTCACCTTGGCGGTCTCCTCCTCGCGGACGAGAGAGATGGAGGCCTCGACCAGGTCGCGGACCATCGACTCGACGTCGCGGCCGACGTAGCCCACCTCGGTGAACTTGCTCGCCTCGACCTTGACGAAGGGGGCCTGGGCGAGGCGCGCCAGCCGCCGGGCAATCTCCGTCTTCCCCACCCCGGTGGGGCCGATGAGGATGATGTTCTTCGGGGTGATCTCGTCCCGCAGCTCGCCGGTGACGCGCTGGCGGCGCCAGCGATTCCGGAGCGCGATGGCGACTGCGCGCTTCGCCGCTGACTGGCCGACGATGTAGCGGTCCAGCTCGGAGACGATCTCCCGGGGTGTGAGGTTGGCGCCGCCCGCGGGCATCGGTCTTCAGAGCTCCTCGAAGGTGAGGTTGCGGTTGGTGTAGATGCAGGTGTCGGCGGCGATGCCGAGCGAGACCTCGGCGATCTGTCGCGCGCTCAAGGTCGAGTGCTCGAGCAACGCGCGGGCCGCGGCGAGCGCGTACGGGCCGCCGGAGCCCACGGCCGCGGCCCCGAAGTCGGGCTCGATGACGTCGCCGGCGCCGCTGAGGACGAAGGTCCGCTCCATGTCGGCGACGATGAGGAGCGCCTCGAGCCGGCGGAGGAAGCGGTCCGTCCGCCAGTCCTTGCCCAGCTCGACGCAGGCCCGGGCAAGGTTGTGCTTGTACTCCTGGAGCTTCGACTCGAAGCGCTCGAAGAGGGTGAAGGCATCGGAGGTGCTCCCGGCGAAGCCGGCCAGCACGCGGCCCTCCCCGAGCCGGCGCACCTTCCGGGCGCTGGCTTTCATCACCGTCTTGTCGAGCGTGACCTGGCCGTCGCCGCCGATCACCACCCGGCCGTCGCGGCGGACGCAGAGAATGGTCGTTCCGTGGAACATCGCGATTTCTCGGGCCATCTAACAGCCGGGGGGTGGCCGTTCCATCCCCGAGTGCGGGAAACCGTCGAGTCGCCGAGGGGTCCCGCTGCCGCCGCGACTTCCCGAGGCGGTCCGGTCAGGCGTGAGGGTGCGTCCGGTCGTACACGGCCTGGAGCTGCTCGATGCTCACCTGCGTGTACTTCTGCGTCGTGGAGAGGCTCGCGTGGCCGAGCAGCTCCTGGATGACGCGGACGTCCGCTCCCCCGGCGAGGAGGTGGGTGGCGAACGAATGCCGGAGCGCGTGCGGGCTCACCCTTCTCTGGAGCGCGAGCTGGAGAACCGTCCGGTCCAGGTGCCGGGCGACGCTCCGGGAGGTGAGCCGCCCGCCGCGGTGGTTGAGGAAGAGGGCCGCCGGGTCCTGGCCGGGTGCCGGCTTCGCCAGGAGCTCGCCGCGCCGCTCGAGCCACCGCCGGAGCGCGGTGACGCACCCGGCATTCATCGGGCACAGGCGCTCCTTCCGGCCCTTGCCGAACACCCGGACGGTCCGGGCGCGCAGGTCGAGGTCGTCCACGTCCAGCCCGCAGGCCTCGCTCACCCGGAGGCCCGAGCCGTAGAGCAGCTCGAACAGAGCGCGGTCGCGCAGCCCGAGCGGTCCGTCCTTGCCGGGGACGGCGAGGATCGCGAACACCTCGTCCACCGGGAGCACGTGGGGAAGCCGGGTGGGGAGCTTGGGGCTGCGGACGGTGCGCGCCGGGTTGGAGGACACGCGGCCGGTGGTCACGAGATGCCGGTAGAGCGCGCGGACGGAGGCCAGGGCCCGGGCGCGGCTCCGGGGGGCGTGGTCCACGGCGAGCGTGCCGAGCCACCCCCGGATGCTCCCGTGGTCGGCGGTGGACAGGCTCCGCCCGGCACCCTCGAGGTAGCGGGCGAAGGCGCGTAGGTCGGTGAGGTACGCCTTGACCGTGTGCGGCGAGCTGCCACGGACGCGGGCCAGCGACTCCTCGAACTCGTCGATCCAGGCGTCCTGCATCGGTCCGGAGACTACGGGCAGCGGGAAGGCCCCGCGACTTCCCGGACCCGCGGGCACGGCCTCAGGGTACCTGGTCGCAGACGTAGAACCCCGACCGGTCGCCCTGGGAGACGAGGTAGACCACCTTGCTGCCCTCGGGGTCGGCGAAGAGCGCGGGGAGCAGGATGCGCTCCTCGAGCGTCACCCGCACGTTGGTCTTCAGATTGAGGACCGCGACGTCGTACGTCTCGGCGTCGGTGCGGGCGTAGGTGACGAGCATCCGGTTGCCGGCCTCGCTGGGCCGGAACCCGAAGACTCCCTCGAGGATGGGGGTGGACTTTCCGTCCGGAATCCCCGGGTCCACGCGCTGCAAGTTGCAGGCGCGCGCCTCCCGGATGCACTCGGCACGGAGGTACAGCACCCCGCCCGGACCGAAGTCATAGCCGTAGACGTTCGGCATCAGCTTCCTCGCCGACGGCTTCCCCCGCCCATAGAGCCAGAGGTCCACCGAGGGGAGCGGCTGGAACACGGTGGAGTTGAACGCCAGGTGCCTGTTGTCCGGGCTCCAGACGGTCGTGGACACGCGCGTGGCGAGATCGACGGGCTTGCCGTCCGGCACGTCCGCGTAGGTGAGGCGGCCCCAGCTCTTCTTCTCGTCGTAGTTGGTGAGCGCGGCGATGGCCTTGCCGTCGGGCGAGAACCAGAACTTCCCGGTGCGCTCCCCGAGCATCCGGCCCGCGCCGCCGGCGGCCGGACCGACCACGAGCTTGCCCGGGCTGTCTGCCCTGCCGCCCTCGAGTCGCGCGAGCAGCGCCGAGTCCGGCGAGAATGCGAACGCGGTGACCCCCGAGCCGACGCGAGATGGTCGCCCCTCGGGAATGCTGCCTACCCAGAGGTCGCGCGTGTCCCGGGTGCTGCGGCTGTCGACGGCGAAGGCGACGTGGCGACCGTCGGGCGAGATGACCCAGTCCCCCACCGGATCGCCGAGGCGGACGGGCGGCCTGGCCTCCTCGACCCTGGCGAGCTCGAGCCCTGCTCCGGCCGCCCGGCGATGGTGGACGACCAGGAACGCCCCGTCGGGCGTGAACTGCGCGGTGGAGACCTCGGTCGCCACGGTGCGGGCGGTGCTCCCGGGCTCGAGCGGGGCCACCCGGAGAACGCCCCCGTCGACGAAGGCGAACGCCTTCCCGTTCGGGCTCACGGTGACGAACGAGACCGCACGCCCCCGCTGCTCGGGCTCGCCGGCCTTCCCCAGCGGAAGGGTGCGGAGGATGCCGGACTCGCTGGCCGAGTTGTAGGCCTCGACGAAGAAGAGCCAGCGGGAATCCGGACTGAAGAGAACGCTCCCGGGCCGGTTGGAAACGCCTTGACCGACGAAGCGGACGCTCTCGTCCTTCACCGACACGAGGCCGAGCTCGCCGAGGACCATCAACGGCGACACGCCCTGGATGGGGGGGCGCTTCGGGTTGCGGAGGAAGGTCGCGTGGGCACCGTCCTTGGTGAGCTTGAGGTCGGCGACGGGGCCCGCGGCGAGACGCTTGCCCAGGCCGCCCACCAGCGGCTTCTCGGCCTGCGCGGGCTCGCCACCGCCCTTGCTGCAGGCGGCGGCGGCACCAACGAGCGCGGCGAGCACCAGCCCCCGCGCGGACCTCACCGGGCCACCGCCGCCGGGTCCACGATGCCGGACGTCCCCGTCCACGCCGCCGGCCCCGACGACGGGGAAGACGACGTCTCAGAGAACTCGATCCACTGAGAAAGAGAGGCGCGGGCGCGGGCGGCGTGGGCCTCGCGGCGTCCGGACTTCGGGACCCGGCCGGGCAAGGGAGGGAAAAGCCCGAAGGTCACGTTGGAGGGCTGGTACTCCGTCCCGGGGGGGTGCGCCGCCCCCGTCACGTGGTGGTACAGCGCCCCCAGCGCCGTCTCACCCGGCGGGGGCAGGAACGCCCGCCCCTGCCGGCGCGCCGCCACCGCCAGCGCCACCAGGTACCCGGACGCCGCCGACTCCACGTAGCCCTCCACCCCGGAGATCTGCCCCGTGAACCACACCCGCGGCTCGGCCTGGAGCGACAGGTCCGGCCCGAGCAGCCGCGGAGCGTCGATGAACGTGTTCCGGTGAATCTGGCCCATGCGAAGGAATTCGGCGGACTGCAGCCCCGGCAACGTCCGGAACACCCTCCGCTGCTCCGGCCAGGTGAGCCGCGTCTGGAACCCCACCAGGTTGTAGGCCGTCCCGCCCACGTCCTCCTGGCGGAGCTGCACCACCGCGTACGGGCGCCGCCCGGTGCGCGGATCGACGAGGCCCACCGGCTTCATCGGGCCGTGCGCCAGTGTCTCCTCCCCCCGCTCGGCCATCACCTCGATGGGCAGACACCCTTCGAAGTAGCGCGGCTCCTCGAACGCATGGGGCACCACCTTCTCCGCCGCCACCACCTCCCGGACGAAGGCGCGGTACCCGGCCTCGTCCAGCGGCAGGTTCAGGTAGTCCGCGCCGTCCCCGCGGCCCCAGCGGCTCGCCCGGAAGGCGATGGTCTCGTCCACCGAGTCGGCGGCGACGATGGGCGCGATGGAGTCGTAGAAGTAGAGCTTGTCCCCGGTCCAGCGGGACAGCGCCCCCGTCAGCGCCTCCGAGGTGAGCGGCCCGGTCGCGATCACGACGTCGCCGGACGGCAGGGCCTCCACCTCGCCCACCACCCGGAGGAGTCCCGGCGCCGCGCCGAGCGCGCGGTCGACGCCTGCGGAGAAGCGGTCCCGGTCCACGGCCAGGGCCTCACCGGCGGGAACGCGGCAGCGGTCGGCCTCCCCGAGGATCACCGAGCCGAGCCGGCGGAGCTCGGCGTGCAGGATCCCGATGGGCGTCTCCGGACTGTCCGACCGGAAGCTGTTGCTGCACACCAGCTCTGCCGGCCCGTCCATCCGGTGGGCCGGGCTCCGCCGGAGAGGCTTCATCTCGCACAGTCGGACGGGGATGCCGCGCCGCGCGAGCTGCACCGCACACTCGCTCCCGGCGAGCCCCGCGCCGATGACCGTGACCGGTTCCATGCCTGCTGTCCTGGCCCAGATGGCGCCCCGCAGCAACCCCCGGCCGGGGGGTTTCGCCCCGGAAGGCCGGCCTTACCTTGCCCGCCCATGGACCGTTCCGCCCAGTTCGACGAGCTGCGCCGCATGATGACCGAGCGCCGCCGGGTGCTGCTCCAGACCCGGGAGTCCCAGCAGGGAGAGCTGCGCGCCCTCCAGTCGCAGGACCGGAGCCGCGAGTACGAGGAGGGGGCCCAGGTGAAGCTCGCCGACGACGTGCTCACCACCCGGTCCGAGACCGCCCGCCGCGAGGTGCTCCTGATCGACGCCGCGCTGCGCCGGATGGACGAGGGCGAGTACGGCGAGTGCATGGACTGCGGCCAGGAGATCCCCATCGAGCGGCTGCGCGCCCTGCCCTTCACCTTCCGCTGCCAGGAGGACGAAGAGGAGCGGGAACGGACCCTGCGGGGCAACGTCCCCCGGCCCTCGCTCTAGGGCGCGCGGGGCGCCCCCTACCCTTCGCTGCTGACCTCGCCCTTCTGGAGCACCACGAATCGGTAGTTCTCCAGCTCCGCCTGCCCGGCCGTGTAGAGGACGGTGAGGAGCAGGTCATAGGGGATCTTCCGGTCCCCGATGACCGACAGTTCCTTGCTGAACGGGGCGGCGGGATTGCGCGCGGCGATGAGCTTCAGCTTTTCCACCTCGCGGCGGAGGGCCTGGTCCAGCGGCTTGACCAGCCGCCCGTCGAGGAGGTTCGGCGGCACCTGCCCGTTCTGCAGCGTCACCACCACCCGGTCGCCGACCAGGATGTCCTTGGGGGTGATGGTCACCGCTACGGTGTCCTTGGGAACCGCCCGGGTGCTGGAGATGGGCGGCTTGATGTCCTCGCTCTGGGTCAGCGAGATGGCCGAGGCGGCGTAGGACTTCAGGAGAAACACCAGGATGATGGTCATCATGTCCATCATCGCGGTGATGTTCAGTTCGTGGATCTCGCCGGCGGCCTCGCGCTCCTTGCGCTTCTTGCGCGCCAGCGCCTTGCGGAACATCAGCCGCTGCAGGGTCTCCTCATCCAGCTCCGGGGCTCGGGCGGCGGGGGCCGGCATCACATCGCTCCCAGGGTGACGTCGGTGAAGAGCAGCTTCCGGTCCTTGCCCGGCGTCTCGCGGATCGCGTCCATCGTCTGGACCAGGACCTCGTACGCGATGTCCCCCTCGGCGCCGACGATGACCTTCGACTCGGAGGGGAACTCCTTCTTCACGTTCACCATCGACTCGGTGAGCGCGGTGTAGTCGTACGTCCCGTCCGCCTTCTTGGGGATGCTCGGCGGCGCCTCGGCCGGGTTGGGCTGCCCCTGCGGCTGCTGGCCCAGCACGCCCCCGGTCGCCGCGACGTAGAAGCCCTTCTGGGAGATGAGCACGGTCAGGAGGAGCTTCGGCTTCTCGCCCTCCTCCGTCATCTGCGTGCTCGGCCCGCCGTAGTTCGGCGCGTTCACGTTCAGGATGCCGAACGCCGACAGCCCCGTGATCGACAGGAGCATGAACATGATCAGGTTCATGAGGATGTCGAGGTAGGGAACGATGTTGAGCTCTTGGCCCTCCTCGCGGCCCCGGACCCGAAGCTTGCGCTTGCTGTAGAAGAAGGCCATCGGCCAGGGACCCTCGGACCCGCCCTTACGCCGAGCGCTCGAAGTCCATCGCCGACGTCTCGCCCGCCTGGCGACGCGAGAGGAGATTTTCCAGCTTCAGGGCGCTGAGCTCCACCGACTCCACCATCTTCTTGGCGTACGCGGTCAGGAAGAGGTGGGCGATGATGCAGGACACCGCGATGCCCAGACCGAAGGCGGTGTTGTTCATCGCCTCCGAGATGCCGTTGGAGAGAATGGCCTGCTTCTGGTCCGCGGGCACGTTGCCCAGCGACTGGAAGGTGATGATCAGACCGCTGATCGTGCCGAGGAGCCCCACCAGGGTGGCGATGTTGGCCAGCGACCAGAGCCAGGGGATGCGCGACTGGATGGGCGGGGTGTGCTCGAGGATGGCCTCCTCCACGCTCTTGGCCACCTCCATCTCGCCCCGGTTGGCGCGGGTCAGTCCGGCGCGGATCACCCGGGCCAGCGGCGAGTGCGGCGCCGCGCCACAGAGCTTCACCGCCCGGTCCACGTTGCCGGTGAGCACCAGCTTGGTGATCTGCTCCATGAAGGGCTCGGCGTTCAGGTTGTAGCGGAACATCAGCGTGACGACGCGCTCGACCACCACGGCGATCGCGCACGCCATCCAGAAGAGGTTCACGTACATGAACGGGCCACCCTCCTTGAAGAACCGGACGATCGAGTCCATCGCCCCGCCCTTCGCAGCAGGCGCGGCGGCGAGGACGGCCTCGACCAGGTGGCTCAGCGACGTGTCCATCACGGGGGTGAATCCTTTCTTCGGCGCGCTCGGGGGTGGCTCGTGGCCGGCGCGGTCAGACTCTCGGGAAGGGAGCGGCCCCGGGGCAGCAGGCGACGTTCCGGGGACGCAGCGGAGCGGTGCTTCACGGCGAAGCTGAGGAACATCGTCCCTTTGCGCCCCCGGGGGTGTCAAGAACGGCACGGCCGCGCGGCGCACGCACGCGCGTTCGCTCGGCGGAGGGAAGCATCGCACCGCCGCGCAGATCCCCTGACCTCGCCCGGCCGGTGACTCCCGGTCGCGCTGCCGCGGCGGCCGTCGTTCCGCAGATCTGGTCGCGACGCCCTCCCGGCGCAGGGCGGCGGCTCGGCGTCCCGGTCGCACGGCTCGCAGGCGGCCGTCGTCGGCGGGTCGCGAGGCCCGGCGGCGTCGTTCCGGAGGTCAGGTCCCGCGCAGCCTCGGCGCGCCGGGGCTGCTCGGCGGTCCCGCTTGCACAAGAGCCCTCGTCGGTCCGCGCGTGAGGTCAGGGCAGCGTCGGGCGCGCCGGGGCTGCTCGGCGGGCCCGCTTGCACAAGAGCCCTCGTCGGTCCGCACGTGAGGTCAGGGCAGCGTCGGGCGCACCGGGGCTGCTCGGCGGTCCCGCTTGCACAAGAGCCCTCGTCGGTCCGCGGGTGAGGGATCGACGACCTCCGAGGGTCTCCCACGAGGCGCTGACCCGGGGCTCGTCGAGTCGCCGACGACGCGTGCTCCCCGGGGACTGCTGGACTCACCGCGCAACGATCCCGTCGGCTCGCGCGACGACAAGGCCCTTCCCGGGGGCCCGCGGAATCGCTGCGGTCGTCCCGCCGGCCGGGGCGGTTCGGCGGCTTCGAGGGCGCGCGTCGAGCCCTTCCGGCCCTGCGTCGCGCCGGCCGCTTCAGGCCGCGCTGGGCGGCGCCACCGGCCCGCCCTCGTCCACCGAGCGGGTGTACCCGCACTCCTTGTTCGGACACACGATGCGCGCGCCGTCGCGCTTGCTGTACTTCTGCAGCAGGTACGGCGAGGCGCACTGCGGACAAGCCTGGGGCAGCGGCCGGTCCCAGGCGGCGAAGGTGCAGTCCGGGTAGCGGTGGCAGCCAAAAAACACCTTCCCGCGGCGGCTCCGGCGCTCGGTCAGGTAGCCCACCTTGCAGGTCGGGCAGGCCACGCCGATGGAGAGCGGCTTGCTGGTCTTGCACTCCGGGTACCCGGAGCAGGCCATGAACCGCCCGAACCGGCCGCGCTTGATGACCATCGGTCGGCCGCACTTCTCGCAGGTCTCGTCGGTGGGCTCCTCCTCGACCGGCACCACCTTGCCGTCGACCTCCTTGAAGTCCTTGGTGTTCTTGCAGTCGGGGTAGCCGGTGCAGGCCAGGAAGCGGCCCATCTTCCCCCACTTGATGGCCATCATCTTCCCGCACTTCTCGCAGGTGACGTCCGTCGGGATCTCCTCCCGCTTGACGTCGCGCATCTCCTGCTCGGCCTTGGCCAGGGTCGCCTGGAACGGGCCGTAGAAGTCGCGCAGCACCCGGCGCCAGTCCGCTTCGCCCTCGGAGATCTGGTCCAGCTGCTCCTCCATCCCCGCGGTGAAGGTCACGTCCATCTCGGAGGGGAAGTGCTTCACCAGCTCCTCGGTGGTGATCGTCCCCAGCTCGGTCGGATGGAACCGACCCTCGATCTTCTCCGCGTACTTCTTCTCCTGGATGACCGAGAGAATGGAGGCGTAGGTCGACGGCCGCCCGATGCCGTCCTCTTCCAGCTCCTTCACCAGCGAGGCCTCGGTGAACCGGGGCGGCGGCTGCGTGAAGTGCTGCTCGGAGAGGAGTCCTTGCCCCACCAGCCGGAGCAGGTCGCCCTCGGCCAGCTCCGGCAGCTGCACGTTGCCCTCGTCGCCGCGCGGCTCGTCGGTCCCGGTCTTCTCCCGGTCCGCTTCCTCCTCGGTGGTGGGCGCCATCCCGTACACCGCGAGGTAGCCCGCGAACTTGAGGATCGATCCGGCGGCGCGGAAGGTCGCCCGGCCGGCGGAGATCTCCACGACCGTCTGGTCGTAGACCGCGGGCATCATCTGGCAGGCCACGAACCGGTTCCAGATCAGCTCGTACAGCCGCGCCATGTCCGGCTCGAGGAAGGGACGGACCCGGTCGGGGGTCCACTCCATCGACACCGGACGGATCGCCTCGTGCGCGTCCTGGGCGCTCTTCCGGCTCTTGTAGACCACCGGCGCGTCGGGCAGCGCGTCCTTCCCGTAGGTGTCGGCGATGTGCTCGCGGGCCGCCTTCACCGCGTCGTCCGAGAGGCGCACCGAGTCGGTGCGCATGTAGGTGATGAGGGCGGTCTGGCCCTCGTCACCGAGCTCGACGCCCTCGTACAGCCGCTGGGCGAGGGTCATCGTCTTCTTCGCGGTGAAGTGGAGCCGGTTCGCCGCCTCCTGCTGCAGCTTGCTGGTGATGAACGGCGCAGGCGCGTTCCGGCGGCGCTCGCGGCGCTCCACCGTCTCCACCCGGTAGTCGGCCTTCCGCAGCTCTTCGAGGAGCGCGTCGGCGGTCGCCCGGTCCGGAACCTCGGCCTTCTTTCCGTCCAGCTTCGCCAGGCGAGCGCGGAACGACGGCGGCGACTTGCCCTCCAGCTCCGCCTCCAGCGTCCAGTACTCCACCGGAACGAACGCCTTGATCTCCCGCTCCCGCTCGACGATCAGCCGCACCGCGACCGACTGCACCCGGCCCGCGGAGAGCCCGCGGCGCACCTTCTTCCAGAGCAGCGGGCTGATCTGGTAGCCCACCAGCCGGTCGAGGATCCGCCGCGTCTGTTGCGAGTCGTACATGCGCTGATCGAGCGCGTGCGGCTTGGCGATGGCCTCCTGGATCGCCTTCTTGGTGATCTCGTTGAACAGCACGCGCACCGCGTTCGGGTGACGGAGCTCCTCGTTCAGGTGCCAGGCGATCGCCTCGCCCTCGCGATCGGGGTCGGTGGCGAGGAAGACCTGATCGGCGCCCGCGGCCGCCTTCTTCAGCTCGCCGAGCGCCTTCTCCTTGCTCGGAATGACGTGGTACTCGGGCGTGAAGTCGCGCTCCACGTCGATGCCCATCTTGCTCTTGGGCAGATCCTTCACGTGGCCCACCGACGCCTTCACCGCGTAGCCCGAGCCCAGGTACTTCTTGATGGTCTTCGCCTTGGCCGGGGACTCCACCACCACCAGGTAGCGGCCGGCGCGGCGGGGAGCGGGGGGCGTGTCGGCGCGCACCACGGCCAGGGTCCGCTTCTTCGCGGCGGTCTTCGCCGGAGCGGCCTTCCTCGCCTTGACCGCCGGCGCTGCCTTCCGGCCCAGAGGCTTCTTCGCCTTCTCGGCCGGGGCGGCCCCCGTGTCGGTCTTCCTGATCCGTGTCGTCGGCATCTCTCTCCTCACACCCGTTGGTACGTTCTTCCGGGCCCCTGCACCGCAAGGCCCAGGAGCTCCAGCTCGCACAGCGCGCTCACCGCTCCGCCCGGGTCCAGCCCCGAGCGTTCCTCCAGCTCCTCAACCTCCCGGGGCTGCCGGTCGAGCAGCGCGTAGACCTGCGCCGCCGCGGCGGACAGCCCGGGCATCTCCCGCGGCTCCTGGTCACCGCGAACGGGTGCGGTCCCATCGAGCCCCACCGCGCGGAGCGCATCGGCGGGCTCGATGCAGAGCCGAGCGAGCCCACGCGCCACGAGCAGGTTGCAGCCCAACGCCGCCTCCGCCCAGGTCTCGCCCGGACAGGCGAGGATGGGCCGGCCTTGCACCCGGGCAGCAGCCACGGTGTGCATCGCGCCGCTGCGCCTCCCTGCCCGGAGAACCAGGACCGCATCCGATGCACCGGAGATGAGTCTGTTTCGCCGGGGGAACGTCTGCTTGCTCGCCCGGATTCCCGGAGGCAGCTCGCTGTACACCGCCCCGCCCCCATCGAGGATCAGCGGCACCAGACGGGCCTGCGCGGGGTCCACCACGTCGAGCGCCGAGCCGAGAAACGCCCAGGTCTCGCCCCCCACGTCCAGCGCCCCCAGATGGCAGGACCGGTCCACGCCCGCCGCCGCGCCCGACACGACGCCTGCTCCGGCGCCAGCGACGGCCGCCGCGAACGCCCGCGCGTGCCGGAGAAAGCCCTGCTCCGGGTGGCGCGTGCCGACCAGTGCGAGTCGCCGCCGCGGGCGCCCCACCGTGCCGCGCATGAAGAGCACCGGAGGCGCATCCCGCACCTCCGCCAGACGCTCGGGATAGGCGGGGTCTCCCCGATGGAGCACCTCCATCCGTCCCCGCGCTGCCCGGTCGCGCACCTCGTCGGCGACGGCGCGAAGGGAGCCCGCCGCGCGGATCCGGGCGCGCACCAGGTCGCTCGCCGGAAGGCCGTCTACCCAGTCGTGGGCCGGGGTATCGAGCAGGTCCGCCCAGCGCCCGGCGGCCCACCGGCGCATCCCGCCGAGGCCGATGCTTCCGATGCCCGGCACGGCCCAGAGGGCCAGCAGAGCGTCACGTTCTGCGCTGGGGGGGGGCTGGGTGTCCATCTCGGGCACGCCGCCTGCCAGTCGCGGGCCACCTATATAGAAGTGAACGACCGGCTGGAAGCGGCGGCGAGACATAAGCGCCCGCCCCCACCGGGTCAAGCAGGGGTCCTCCCGAGGGGACCCTCCAAATGGCAACTTTATCTAGTAATTACAGCTGTTTGTGGTCCTGCGGCGCGGAGCTCGACGCGGTCGCCTGCCACCACCTCGCGGAAGGAGCGGAGGAGCAGGCAGGTGGTGACCGCCTCCCGGACGTCCACGGCCATGCACCGCCCCACCTCCTCCACGGGCAGGCTGGTGTCCTGGTTGGCGCTCGGATCGACTCCCACGCTGGACAGGATGGGGTCCACCTGGCGGATGACGGTGAAGACGTTGCCCACCTGGACGCCCTGGGCGCTCCCGGCGTCGACCAGCACCCGCACCTGCTCGCCGGCCATGGTGAGCGACGTCTCCAGCTGCGCGACGACGGTGAGGTTCTGCAGGGAGACCGCGTTGGTCACCGGGGCGACGGTCTCGAACAGCCGCTCCCGCGCGGGTCCGATGCGAGCCCCGCGGCCGATCTCGTCGAACGCCTTCTCGATCGTGGCGCGCACCTTCGGCTCGCTGGTGCGGTTCACCTTCACCGTGCCGAGGACCTGGGTCTGGTACCCGAGGAACTTCCCCGTCCGGGGGTGGTGGACCTTCCCCACCGTCCGGTACACGAGGTAGCTCGCGCCGACCTGAACCGCGCTCCGGTCCTTGAACTCGAGGTAGACGACATCGGGCGGAGAGAGCATCTCCGACTCGGCGTAGCTGCCCACCAGGGTGCCCGCGGCCTCGACCTCGTTCGGCGTGACGAACCCGTCCTTGAGGACGATCTCCCGGGTCTTGGCCTCCACCGGGAGGCGCACCATCTGGACCTCGTCGTCGCCCTCGATGGCCTGGCCGGCCTGGAGCTCGTCCTCGTCGCCGACGACCTGCTCGGCGCGGGCGGGCGTCTCCTCACCGTTGCCGGGATAGAAGCGCACCTGGTTGCCCGGGTAGATCCAGTGCGGGTTGGCGATCTGCGGGTTGTAGGACCAGACCTTCGGCCAGTACCACGGGGTGCCGAGGTACTTGCTGGACAGGTCCCAGAGCGTGTCGCCCTTCTCCACGGTGTGGACCTGGGAGGGGCCTTCGGGCGGAGCGGTCTGCACCTCTCCCGGCCCGGGCGTGCGCGGCTGTTGCGGCGCGGGCTGCTTCACCTCGGTGCCTTCAACCTCGGAGCTCCCGCCGCCGGGTGCCTGGGCCCGGGCAGCAGTGACGGCGAGGCACAGCAGCAGGAACGGCACTCTCATCAGGGTGTCCTCGGAATTCGGGTCAGGCGCGCCTGGGCCTCGGTGGCCGCCGGCGTCCCGGGGAAGGAGTTCACGAGCCGCGCGAGCAGAGCACGCGCCTCGGCGGGCTGCTTCAGCCGCATCCGGCACTCGGCCAGCTTGAGCATCGCCTGCTGCACCACGTCTCCGGCCGGATAGCGCTGGAGCACGGTCTCGAGCAATTTCGCCGCCCGCGCCGGCTCGTCCTGGCCCAGCTCGCCGAGCGCGGCCAGGTAGAGGGCGTCGTCGGCGCGGGGATCCTTCGGGTGCGCCTCGGCGAACCGGGTCATCCGCTCCACCCCGCGATCGAGGTTCCCGGTGCGCAGCGCCTCCTGAGCCTGGGCGAACTCGCCGTCGACCTGGGTGGCGTCGGGGTCGTCGTTGCCAGCGGGCACGGAGCGGCCCACCGCGGCGACCAGCTCCGCGTCCGGCTCCTGCACCGGGGTCCGCACGTCGAGCGGCGGGGCGCGGTCGGCGCGCGGCTTCAGCTTCACCACCGCGAGGCTGGGCACCTCGGCGCCGGTGGGGGTGGACGACGGCGCGGCGGCCAGGACCGGCCCGAGTGGCTGCTGCTGGGCGCGGGTCACGGCTCGCTCGGTCTCCAGTGACTGGACGCGCTCCAGCAGCCGGAGGTTCTCGTCCTGGAGCTGCTTCACCGAGGCCTGCAGGGTCCGCACCTCGCTCTTGCTCGCCGCGTCCGAGGCACAGCCCATCGCGCAGGGGACGAGCAGCGTGAGGACGGTCGAAGGGCGCACACGGAGCACGGGAAACCGAGGGATTTCCCGAGTCTACGGACCGCGTTCGAGAGGGGTCAAGAAAGGGCGCCCGGAGCAATGAAGGCCAGGTGCCGGCCAGTCCCACCCTGGTCCCTACGGTGCGAGAAGAAGCGCTCTGGCTCGCAGGCGTTGCACCCGGGCACGTCCTCGATGTGAGCCTCGGCCAGGCCGGCCTCGGCCAGCGTTCGCCGCACCGCCAGTCGGAGGTCCAGGTGCGGCCTCGGCCGCCGGTCGCGACGGACGACGTTCTCCCCGAAGGCGTGGGCGAAGCGCTCCGCCAGGTCCTCGCTCACCTCGTAACAGCAGGCGCCGATGCACGGGCCGATGGCCGCGCGCAGGGTGGCGGGTGCGGCGCCGGCCTCCTGCCCGAGGGTGGCCACCGCCATCTCGGCGATGCGCCCGAGGGTGCCGCGCCATCCGGAGTGAACCGCGGCCACCCGTGACCCATCGACGCTGCTGAGCAGCAGCGGGACGCAGTCCGCGGTGCGAATGCCGATCCACGAGTCCGTGGAGTCGGTCCACAGCGCATCCGCCTCCGGGAGCTCGCCCGGGCGGCCATGCACCACGCGTGTGCCATGGACCTGCTCGGCCAGCACCAGCCGTGCCGGCGGAAGCCCGGCGGCGCTCGCCAGCCGGGCACGGTTCTCGCGGACGTCCGGTCCGGCGTCTCCCGCGGGCCCGAGGTCGAGCGAGGCGCGCTTGCCCTCGCTCACCCCGCCCGAGCGGAGGGTGAAGCCATGCCGGACGGGAAGGCTCCTGGCGACGAGGAAGAGCGCGCTGTCCACCACCGTCTGCCGAGCCTACCCCAGGGGAGTCACCTCCCACCGGGACTGGCCAGGCCTCCGTCGATCAGGCTGCGATCATGCTCCCGGGATGGTCAGCGCCCGGCGCAGCGTGTTCTCCTCGCGGTTGGGGAGGCGGACCTGCACCCGGAGCAGGACGGTGGTGCCCGGCTTGGCGTCCTTCAGGATGCGCGAGAGGTCGTCGGCCGAGGCAATCTTCTTCCCGCCCGCCTCGGTGACCACCATCCCCGGAGCCAGCTCGGCGGCGTCCGCCGGCGAGCCCGGCTGCACCTCGGTGATCACCGCTCCCTTGGTGGGCAGTCCGTTCGCCTCCGCCGTGCGGGGGTCGATGCTCTGGAGCGTGAGTCCGATGCGCTGGCGGTTGCTCTCGTCCTTCTGGCCGCGGCTTCCGCCCGGGCGCGGACCGCGCGCATCACCCACCCGGTCCACGTCGCCGGGACGGGAGGTGAGCGTCACCTTCACGTCCTGCGGCTTGCCGCCGCGGATGATGCCCAGGGTGACGCTGGCGTTGGGCGGCCGGAGCGCGACGTTGCGCGACAGCGCGGAGCTGCTCTCCACCTTCTTGCCGTCGAGCGAGACCACCACGTCGTCCGACTTGAGGCCGGCCTTGTCGCCCGGGCTGTTCTTGGTCACCTCGTTGATCAGCGCGCCCGAGCTCTGGGGAACGTTGAGCGCCTTGGCCAGCTCCGGGGTCAGATTCTGCAGCTTCACGCCGATGTAGCCCCGGGTGACCTTTCCGTTCTTCTCCAGCTGCGGGATGAGCGCCTTGGCCAGGTTGCTCGGCACTGCGAAGCCGATGCCTGCACCGCCACTGACGATGGCGGTGTTGATGCCGATGACCTCGCCGCGGAGGTTGAACAGCGGTCCGCCCGAGTTGCCGGGGTTGATGGCCGCGTCGGTCTGGAGGAAGTCGTCGTACTGGGTGGCGCCGATCTCGCGGGCCTTGGCGCTGAGGATGCCGGTGCTCACGCTCGAGGCGAGCCCGAAGGGGTTGCCGATGGCCACCACCCAGTCGCCCACGCGGATCGCGTCGGAGTCGCCCAGCTTGACGAACGGCAGGTTCGGCGGGGGAGCCTTGAGCTTGATCAGCGCGATGTCGGTGAGCGGGTCGGTGCCCAGCACCTCGGCCTCGAGCGTGCGCCCGTCATCGAACCGCACCCGGATGTTGAAGGCCCCCTCCACCACGTGGTTGTTGGTGAGGATGTAGCCGCGGGGGTCGATGACGAAGCCGCTGCCCGCTCCCTGCCGGACCTGGGGCCGTCCTCCGCGCCCGCGCCCGAAGAGATCGAACAGATCCTCACCGCCTCCCTCGTCGCGCTCGACGCGCGAGGTGACGTCCACGTTCACCACCGCCGCCTTCACGCTGTCCACCAGCGGTGCGAGTGAGGGCAACGCGATGGCCTGTGGCGTGGCCTGGCTCGGCGCGGTGGCCTGTCCAGCGGGAGGCGCAGGCGTTTGCGCCCGCGCGGGGAGGCCGTGCAGCAGAGGCACGGTGAGAAGGCCGGCGGCGAACAACGCCACCGGCGCCAGAAAGCGACGGAGACCGTTCATGTTGGGACCCAACCTAAAGGCCGCCGGAGGCGGCGCAAGCCGGAATGCACGACCAGGGCCGGTGCTTGAACAGCGCGTGGGCGTCGGTTCTTCCCCCAGCGACAGGCCTGGGGGGAGGCGTGTTCATTCGCGGAATTGCGACAGCGTCAGGGCCGGGAACAGCGCGTCCCGACGCTCCAGGGACTGCAGCCGGAGCGGATCCACCGTGCGGGTGCGGACGGCGCGAACGAGCTCGAGGAACGCCGACAGATGCGACTGCACGCGGGCCCGAGCGTAGGCGGTGACGGTTCCGCTGCGGAGGATGAAGGCGAAGTCGGACGACTGGGCGAGGAGCAGCTCGCGAAACGCCTGCACCAGCGCGCGGCCTTCGATTCCGGTCTCGCGTTGCAGGCGCGCGAAGGGCGCGAGGAGCTGCGCGCAGCCGTGGAGGGCCTGGGGGATCCAGTCGTTGACCGGGTCGAGCCACATCGACGCGTGGCCGTGCTCGCCCCAGCTGCTCTCCACCGGAGAGACGACCTGGGCCTCGGGCCAGGCCTGCAGATCGTCCCCCGGGGTCACCACCGCGAGCCCCGCGGCGGCGGCCTCGCGGAACACCGCCTCGAGAAACGCCGGGCCCTCGAACCACCAGTGCCCGAAGAGCTCGGCGTCGTACGGGGCGACCACCAGCGGGTCGCGCTCCATTCGCTCCACCAGCGCCCCGGTGCGCTCCTTGACCCGGGAGACGAAGTGACGGGCGTGCGCGCGGGCGCGGGCGAACGCCGGCTCCGGCTCCCAGACCGCCTTGTCCATGCCCCGGCCGGTGATGCGGTGGTACTTGAAGCCGGTGGCGCGGCGAGGACGGCCGGGGCCCACCATCGGCACGAGCGCGTCCTCCGGCAGGTCCCACCCCACGTCGCGGTAGAAGTCGCGGTACACCGGGTCGGCGGGGTAGCCGACCTCGGCGCTCCACACCTGCTCGGACGCCTCGGGGTCGCGCGCGTACACCGCGACGCCGGCGGGGGTGAAGGCCGGCGCGTGCACCGAGAGCAGCGGGCGAGGCTCGGCGTCCGCCAGCCCGTGCGCATCCAGAAACGTGAAGCGGAGCTCCTCGTCCGCGAGGACCCGGTCGAGGCCGGGGTAATAGCCGCACTCGGGGAGCCAGAATCCACTCGCGCGTCGCCCGAGCGCCCGCGCGTGCTCGGACGCGCCGACCGCCACCTGCGCACGTACCGCCTGGGGCGAGGAGCGCAGGAGCGGGAGGAACCCGTGGGTCGCGCCCGAGGCCAGCAGCTCGATCAGCCCGTGGTCCCGTAGCGCGGCGAAGGCGGGGACGAGCTCGCCCCGGTAACGGTCCGTCCACAGCCGGGCGAGTCTCGCCAGCCGCTCCTGGTAGAACCGCGCCACCGCGTGGAGCGAGGGATCGTCGCGCGTCCGGCGGACCTCACGCTCGGCGAGCGCTTGCTGGCGCTCGATTCGGCGTCCGATGCGGCCGCGCAGGAGCGGGTCCTCGAGCATCGCCACCAGCGTCGGGGTGAGCGAGAGCGTGAGCCGCACCGGGACGCGGTCGTCCGCGAGCCGCTCGAGCAGGTCGAGGAGCGGCAGGTAGCACTCGAGGACCGCCTCCCGGAGCCACTCCTCCTCGAGGTGGTCCTCATCGTCCGGGTGCCGCACGTACGGGAGGTGCGCGTGGAGCACGAGGAGGAGCGCACCCCGCGGCCGGCGCATCGGTCGGTGGCCTCAGTTCCGCCCGGAGCGAGGGCCGCCGGATTGGTCCGACCCACCTGCCGGCCCGCGCGCGCCGGGGCTGGTCGGGAGCGGGACGCGCCGGGGAGAGTCGAGCGGCTCGTGGCGAGGTGCGGACGGGGCGGAGGGCACGGGCTCTCCGGAGAGCGGCTCGGACCAGGGCAGGCGGAGCATCCGCACCTCGAGCTGGGCCGAGACACGGCCCGGCGGCAGACGCCGGACAGCGCTCCGGAAGCCCACGGGCCGGGTCCAGCCGTCGCGGCCCAGGAGGAGCACCTCGGCGGTGTACTCCTGACCGGAAATGAGCCCGGTCACGTAGGTGCTGCGGGCGGCGAGCGGAAGCTCGAGCGTCCGATCCAGATCCGGACCGCGGTGGAGGCGAAGGAGCAGCCGCGGCTCGCGGAGGCCGAGTGCCGCCCCACGCTCGAGCTCGCGGCGAAAGTCCCAGAAGACGAACAGCGTGGTGGGGTCGCGTACCAGGAGCACCGGAGCGTCGGTCCCGACCTCCCGCGGCAAGGCGAACGGCCCGGGCTCGAAGCGCTCGGCGGTCGAGGGCGCGCGGCGCGGACGGCGAGGGGCGGTGGGAGCCTCGAAGAAGCCCTCCTCGACCGGGCGCCCGGGCGCCGGCGCGCGACGGGGCGTCACGGTCCCGGCCGACCGAGGGGTGGGCATGGGAATGCTTCCAGCGACCGGCGCGCCGTTCGGTGGGCCCGCGCGGTGAGTTCCTGGCCCGGAACGCACGCTCAGCGGATGGGCGGACGTGGCGGTTGTGCCCCTCTCGGAGGAGGACGACGCCGCGGCCGGCTCCGCACGTGGTGGGCTCGCGCGCCTCGCCCCATCACGAGTGGCCTCCGCCCGGGAGAACGCGGCGGACGACTCCGCCTGCCGCGCGCTCGGGCGGGCCGGCGTCTCGGGAGTGGCCGGAGACCGGGTCGATCCCGCGGGCTTCGCACGCGGTGGGCTCGCGCGGCTCACCGCGTCGCGAGCGGCCGGATCCCTGGGCGATGCCGCAGACGACGCCGACGGCGCCGGGCTTGTGCGCGCCGGCGTCTCGGGGCTCGGCGGAGACCGAGGCGGCGCCGGTCGAGCCTCCTTCCGGGGCCCACTCGTGCGGGCCGCCTCGCGAGCGGCAGGAGCACGGGGCGGTGCCACGGACGAATCCGCACCGGCTCCACTCGTGCGCGTCGCCGCCTCGCGAGTGGCCCGAGGCCGCGGGGATGCCGGTGACGACTCCGCACGCGCCGGCCTCGTACGCGCCGGAGTGTCGCGAATGGCTGGAGGCCGAGGCGACTCCGGTGCAGCCTCCTTCCGGGGCCCACCCGTGCGGGCCGCTCCCTCGCGAGCGGCAGGAGCACGGGGCGGTGCCACGGACGAATCCGCACCGGCTCCACTCGTGCGCGTGGCCGCCTCGCGAGTCGCCCGAGGCCGCGGAGATGCCGGTGACGATTCGCCACGCGATCCGCTCGCGGGCGTCTCGGGAGTCGGCGGACGCCGAGGCGACGTCGGTCGGGCCTCCTTCCGAGGTCCGCTGGTGCGGCCCGCACCCTCACGACCGATCGGAGCCCGGGGCGATGCCGAAGAGGATTCCGCGCGAGGTGGCCCGGGACGGGCCTGAGGCTCGCGGGCAGCCGGAGCCTGCGGAGACGCCGCGGACGCGTCTGCTGCGGGCGTGGTGCGCTCGGTCCGCACCCGTCCCTTGCGACCCGGTGGAAAGTCGACCACCCGGATGTTCTCCCGTGCGTGGGGCACGACCGACTCGGCGGCGTCGAGCAGGCGCGACGGCAGCTCCCGGAGCGCTTCCTTCAGCGCGGCGAGCAGCTCGGCCCGGGTTCGGAGTCGGCTGTGACCCTTGCCGAGGTGCTTCCGCGCAAGCTCCCGGAGCCGCTCCACGCTCAGCTTCTTCAAGTCGTCCATCACTCGTCCGAAGTCCGGGTCGTCCGGAGGAGGGCAGCGGAACGCTCCCACCCCACCGGCATCGCCGCTTACGCGTCGGTGACGCCTTCGGTCAACGGCTCCGGGAAGATGTGTCATCCTCGCGCTGCTGCCCGTGATGACCGAACCTCCAGCCGTCCTCCTCGCCGGGTTCGACGTGTGGCCCGGGCCCTCGGCGTGGGCGCGGCGCATGACGGAGAGCGTTCGGGCGAGCGCGAATCGGCACCGGGTCCTCACGCTCTCGCTGCGGGGCGCGGCCCTGGCTCACACCGAGTCGCTCCTCGGTGCCCGCGTGCTGCGGGTCCCCCCCGGGCCCGGGTCCCTCCTGGAGCAGGTCGAGGCGTTCGGCCGCGCGGTCCACCGGCAGCTCGACTCCGACGCCCACCTGCTGGTGCACACCGCCGACCCTCTTGTGGGCGTGGCGGTGCTCTGCCGCCCGCGCCGTCCCGCGCTGCTCTACGAGGCGCGGCGGCTCCCCTCCGCCGAGCTGCCGCTTCTGGTCGCGCGGGGCCGCGACGGGGCGGTGCTCGACCAGGCCCTGCGCCGCTCGGACCGGCAGTGCCTGGAGCGGGCCGACGCCGTGCTGGTCACCACCGGGCTCCGCGCCGAGGAGGTCCGGGCGGCAGGGCGGGCCGGCGCGGTGCACCTGGTGCCGGACGGTATCGAGCCGGGGCCCGTGCTCCCGCGGCTGCCGGGAGCGTTGCGAATCCGACACGTCGGTTGGGACCTGTCGAGCGCCGGGCTCCGGGTGCTCCTGGACGCGCTGGCGATGCTCGGGCCCGGAGCGCGTCTGCACCTGGTCCAGCCGGCCAGCAAGCCCTGGGACGCGAGCCTCCAGCGCGAGGTGAGCGCCGCCGCGCGATCCGGTGCGGTCACGTCCGGCCCTCCCGGCGCGCTGCCCGGGACCTGGGCGGACGTGGAGGTGCTCTCCGGCGTGGGCCCGGACGCCCGTGCACCGGCGGTGCTCGGCGACGCGCTGGAGGCGTACGCGCGCGGCCGGCCGGTGCTGGCGCCGGACTCCGAGGCCGCCCGAGGGGAGCTTCCGGCCGGGTGCACCGTCTTCTTTCCGGGCGCCGATGGGGATGCGCTGGGCAGGGCGCTGGTCGCGCTGGCCAGGAGGCCCGACCTCCTCGCGGAGTCCGGAGCCGAGGCGCGCGCATACGTGGAGCGCCGACATGACGCCGCCCGGGTCCGCGGCCTGCTGCGGGACCTCTACCGGGCGCACGGAGCCGTTTCGAGCGCCTGGCAGGCGGGCTCGGGCCGCTGGCGGGCCTCGTTGCCACCCGGATGGAGTGGGTCTTCTCGGCTGCCTGGCGAGCGAGCACCTGAGGGCACCGACCCTGGCACGCCCTCCGGGGGGTTCGGGTAAACTCTGGCCCCCTTGATGGATCGCCGAGTCCTCATCGTCGAGAGCCAGAACGAATTCGCCCTGAGCATGGCCTCCATGCTCCGGTCGGCGGGTTTCCAGACCGCGACCGCCGAGAATGCCGCCGATGCCCAGCGCGAGCTGGAGTTACGCCGGCCGGACCTGGTGGTGCTGCGCGCCGAGCTGCCGGACCAGTCGGGGTTCGTGCTCTGCGGGCAGATCAAGAAGGGACGCTTCGGCCAGAACCTTCCGGTCCTGCTGCTGTCTTCGGACGTGGGGCAGGAAGGCCTGGCCCAGCACTCGCAGGGGCCGAACGCGGCCGACGGCTACCTCACCATCCCCTTCGAGATGGGAGAGCTGGCGGAGATCACCCACGGCATCCTGCCCCCGCCGCCCCCGGCCGGCGACGACATGGACCGCTCGCTGGACGAGGCGCTGAGCGGCGAGAGCCATCCCACGCCGACGCGGGAGATGCCCCCGGTGCCTCCGCCTCTGCGGGCGCCGCCGCCGGGCAGTCCTCCGCGGCTGCCGCGGCGCGAACGGCGAAGCGCCTTCACCGAGGAGGACCGGGCCTTCCTCGACCGGACCTTCGCCTCGGTCGCCGACCGGAAGGCGGAGCTGCTCGCAGAGTCGCAGAAGCTGCGGCGGACGCCGCCGCGCCGCGAATCGATGGGCACGCCCGAGGGGAAGATCCAGATCCTCCGGGACGAGCTCAAGCTGCGCGAGGCGCAGCTGGCCCGCATCTCGGAGATCTGGACCGTCCGCGAGCGGGAGCTCCTCAGCGTCGAGGACCGGCTGCACGAGAAGGACGTCGAGCTCCAGGGCCTGAAGATGCAGGTGGACGACCTGCTCCGCCGCTTCAACGAGGCGCAGGCGGCGATGCTCCAGAAGGAGCGGGAGCATGGGGCCACCGTCGACGACCTCCTGCTCCAGAAGTTCGCCACCGAGAAGGACCTCATCGAGGTGGTGGCCTCCAAGGAGAAGGACGTCGCGCACTTGCGGCGCGACCTGGTCGCCCGCGAGCAGGAGCTGGCCGAGAAGGGGCAGGCGGTGGAGCGCGGGCTCGCCGAGGCCGAGCGGCTGGAGCGAGTGCTGGGGGTGGCCACGCTCGAGTTCGAGGTGAAGGAGCAGACGCTCTCCAGCGGGCTGGCGACGATGACCGGTCGGGCGGAGGCGGCGGAGCGCGACCTCGCCGAGACGCGCGCCACCCTGGAGCGCACGACCCAGGAGCGCGACGCCCACGACGCGGAGAACGCCGGGCGCATCGCCGAGCTGGAGAAGACCCTCGCCGAGACGCACGCCGAGCGCGAGTCCACCGTCCAGGGGCTGGAGACCCGGGCGCAGAAGGGCGAGACGCGCGCGGACCGGGCAGAGGCAGAGCTCGCCCGCATCACCCAGGAGCACGAGCAGGCGGAGGCGCGGAACGCCGCGCAGGTGCAGGGCCTGGAGCAGCGTCTGTTCACCGCGGAGACTGCGGGCGAGAACCTCAAGCTCGAGCTCGAGCACCTGGGGAAGCAGATGGCGGACCGGCTCGCCGAGCGCGACGCGCGGACCGCCGCCCTGGAGCGAGAGCTGGCGCAGGCGCACGAGCAGCGGGAGAGCGTCGAGGCCGAGATGCACGCCCAGGTGCAGGCCAAGCTCGAGCGCATCGGCGAGCTCGAGGGCGAGCTGGAGTCCACCCGCACGATTCTCGAGGAGCGCGAGACCGAGCTCAGCGGTCAGGTGAAGAGGCTCACCACCAACCTCGCCGAGACCACCGCCGCGCTCGAGGCCGAGCGGAGCGCGCGGGCCCAGGTGGAGGCGGAGCGGACCCGGCTCCAGGAGGCGCTCGCGCGGACCGAGGACGCGCTGGCCACCGCGCAGGAGCAGCTGGCCGAACGGGCCCAGCAGGCCGAGGAGTTCGTGCGCGAGCTCGAGGAGGCGGACAGCCAGCTGCGCGACGCCCGCGCCCGGGGGACCGATCTGGAGGGCAGGCTGGCCGCGGTGGAGGCGGAGAAGCTCGCGCTGCAGGGCGAGCTGTCCGCGACCCAGCGGCTCCTGTCCGACAGCCAGGCGTCCCTGGACCGGGCCGAGCACCTGGTGGTGGACACGCGGGGCCAGCTGGAGGCGACTGCCGCCGAGCTGGCTCAGGAGCGGGAACGGCACGGCGGGACCCGGGCCGAGCTCGAATCGACCTCGGCCGCGCGCGCGGCGCTCGACGCCGACCTGGCCCGGACGCAGGACGAGCTGGCGGACCACGTGGAGCTGCTGTCGCTCACCAAGCAGGAGCTGGGCACGCGGGTCGCCGAGGTGACCCGTCTGTCGGGGCAGCTCGCGCAGACCGAGGACGCGCGGACGGACGTCGAGGAGAAGCTCCGGCAGCTCCAGGATTCGGCCGCACGGCAGGAGGAGCTTCTCCGGGGCGATCTCGCCGGGCTGACCACCCAGCTGGACGAGGCGCGGGCGCGGCTGGCGGAGTCCACGGCCGAGCGGGTCCGCGAGCGCGACGCGGCGGCGCGTGACGCGCAGGCGAAGAGCGAGCAGCTGAAGCAGGCCGAGGCGCGATTCAAGGAGTTCACCGAGGCCGCGGGGCGAAGGCAGACCGAGCTGTCCCAGAAGCTGGCCACGGCGACCCGGGAGAGCCTGACCCTCAAGACCGAGCTGGGCGGGCGGGTGGACCAGCTCTCGGCGCAGCTGGCGCAGACGCAGGCCGAGCGGGACAAGGCGCGCACCGAGCTCGGGGCCGAGGTGGAAGCGCTCCGGGCGCGGGCCGGCGAGCTCGAGGCGGAGCTGTCCAGCGAGCGGGCGGAGGGGGCCGGACGGGAGCAGGCGCTGCTCGAGCGAGCGGAGGCGGCGGAGCGGCAGGCCCAGGAGACGGCGAGCGAGCTCGGGGCGCGGGTGGCGGAGCTGGAGGAGGCGACGGCGGGGGCTCTGGCCGGGCGCGACGAGGCGGCGCAGCGGGCGGCGGTGCGCGAGGGAGAGGCGCGGACGGCGGTGGCCGAGCGAACCCGCGTCGAGCGCGAGCTTGGCGGACGGGTGCAGGCGGCGGAGGCGCGGGCGGCGGACGCGGCGGGGAGGCTCGCCGCGGCGGAGCGGGCGCGCAAGGAGAACGAGGCCCGGGCTCTGGCCGAGCGCGAGGAGCTGGTGGCGAAGCAGCGGGCGGAGCTGGAGCGGCGGGACGCGGCGAAGGCGCAGGAGGTGGCCCGGCTGCAGCACTCAGTGCAGGAGCGGGCGCGGGCGCTGAAGGTGGCCGAGCTCGAGCTGGCCCGGCTCAAGGCCCGGGCCGCGCCGGCGCCGTCGACGCCCTCCGGGGCGAACGTGGTGGTCCAGCGGCCTGCCCCGGCAGCTGCGCCCCCGAAGCCCGCTCCGCCGAGCGACGGCGACGAGGCGTGGCAGAAGCTGGTCGACGAGCTCGACAAGCCCTGACCGAGCCGGCGGAGGTCTCAGAGACCTCGTTCGAACCAGGTCACGAGCCATGTCTCAGAGAACTCGTTTTTCGAGATCGCGTCCTCGCGTCGTCCGTCCCGGCCGAACTTCTCCGTTGACGTTCGACTGACGAGTTCTCTGAGACGTTCGACGCGAAGGAATCGGCAAGGCCCCGAGTCGGGCGCGCCCCGGAGGTCACCGGCGGCCCCCTCGGGAATCGACCCGCGGCGGGGCTCCGCCGGTGACCGGACAGAGTTACAGCGCGGCCCGCGCCTCCCGGAGCACGTCGCGGAAGCTCAGGCTCGACACTGCCTGCCACACGCCGCTCGGCTCGCCGGGAGAGACCGGCTCCTGGCGGACGCGGGTCCTCGCCCTCGCCAGCGCTCGTACCAGGACCCAGCCGACCAGGAAGAGGAGACCGCCCGGCAGCAGCAGCGCCACCAGTCCCAGCCCCATCCTCACCCCGCGCGACCGCACGTTCGCACCTCTCAGAGCCCCCGGCCCGGGCCCGTCCCCGCCCTGCATTGCACGCGCCGGACCAACGCTCGTGCCCGGCTGCCGCACCTCTGATATCCACGAGATGCGCATCGGCGTTGGGGCCGGCAAGAAACAGGGACGGCGGCTCACCGTGGAAAATTCGGTCACACCTTCGCCTTCTTCTTCAGGGGTCTCCGGAGGGTTCACTTCCGTGACAGACGCCCTGGGGCGCCTCGAGGCGACGGGCTACCTGGCGTCGACCGAGATCGCGACTGCGGCCTTCCTGGCCGATCGCCTCCAGAAGCCGGTGCTGGTCGAAGGTCCGGCAGGTGTCGGGAAGACCGACTTCGCCCGGGCGTTGTCCCAGGCGCTCGGGAGGCCCCTCTTCCGGCTCCAGTGCTACGAGGGGCTGGACGAGGCAAAGGCGCTGTACGAGTGGGAGTACGCCAAGCAGCTGCTGTACACGCAGATCCTCAAGGACAAGCTCGGTGAGACGCTCGCCGGGGCGGCCACGCTGACCGAGGCGGCGGATCGCATCGCTGCCTCGGACGCAGTCTTCTTCTCCGAGCGATTCCTGGTGCCACGGCCGGTGCTCCGGGCCCTGCTCTCGCCGCAGCCGGCGCTCCTGCTCGTCGACGAGGTGGACAAGGCCGACCCGGAGTTCGAGGCCTTCCTCCTGGAGGTGCTCGCCGACTCGGCGGTGACCATCCCCGAGCTGGGGACTCTCCGGGCGAAGTTCATACCGCGGGCCGTTCTCACCTCCAACGCCGCTCGCGAGCTGTCGGACGCGCTGAAGCGCCGCTGTCTCCACCTCCACATCGAGTTCCCGGACCGCGAACGGGAGCTGCGCATCGTCCGCACCCGCGCGCCCGAGGTCCCGGCCGCCCTCGCCGCGCAGGTGGTCTCGGCGGTGGAGCGCATTCGCCGCCTGGAGCTGAAGAAGCCACCTTCCATCAGCGAGACCCTGGACTGGGCCCGGAGCCTGGTGCTGCTCAACGCCGAGGCCCTCTCGCCCGAGCTGGTCGCCGCGACGCTCAACGTGCTCCTCAAGCACGCGACCGACGTGGAGAAGGTGCGGACCCAGCTGGGGCAGATCGCCACGCCGTGACCACCGCCGGGCCGGGCACGCTCGGGCTCCCCGAGCGCACCGGGCGGGAGCTCGAGGCGCTCGCGGCCCGGCTCGGCGAGCGCCGCGCGGCGGAGCTGGTGGACGCCATCCGCCGCACCGGGGAGATCGACTCCGCCACCCGAGGGCTGCTCCGGATCCAGGAGGCGCTGCTCGGAGCGCCGGGCGCGGAGGCCCTGGCGACCCGGCTGGTCCTGGCCAGCGAGTCCATGCAGCGGGTGCTCCAGCGCCGCCCGGGGCTCCTCCGCTGGGTGCACCGGAGCGCCACCACTTCGGCACAGCTGGATGCTGCGGCGCTGGCGGACACGCTGGCCACGCTCCTCCGTCGGGGCGATGGCGAGGACACCGAGGATCTGCTCCGACGGCTCCGCCGCTTCAAGGCGCGTCAGGCGCTGCGGCTGGCAGCGCGCGACGCGTGGCTGGGGGTGGGGATGGAGACGCTGGGGCGCGAGCAGACGGCGCTGGCCGAGGCACTGCTCCGGGCAGTGCTGCCCGCGCTGGAGGCTCCGCTGCGCCGGCGCTACGGCGCCCCCGTCCCGGAGGGCTTCGTGGTGCTCGGGCTGGGCAAGCTCGGCGGCGAGGACCTCAACTGGAGCTCGGACATCGACCTGGTGCTGGTCCACCGCGGAGACGGCATGACCGCGGGAGGCACCGCGGGGTCCGTGCCCACCGTGACCTATTACACCCGGCTCGCCGAGGCGCTGGCCCGCACCATGTCCACCGTCACCGAGGACGGCTTCTGCTTCCGGGTGGACCTGGACCTTCGTCCGCAGGGACGCGCCGGAGCGGCGGTGAGCTCGCTGCCAGCAATGCTGCAGTACTACGAGCAGCAGGGCCGCACCTGGGAGCGCGCGGCGTGGATCAAGGCCCGCCCCGTCGCGGGCGACGTCGCTCTGGGACAGGAGCTGCTCGAGGGGCTCGGCCCGTTCGTCTGGCGGAGGACGCTCGACCTGGCCGCGGTGGAGGCGCTGCGGGATCTCAAGATGCAGATCGACCTCCGCAGCACCGCCCGCGAGAGCGACGTGAAGCTGGGGCCGGGCGGAATTCGCGAGGTGGAGTTCGTCGCGGCGGCGCTGCAGCTGCTCCACGGAGGGCGGAATCCGGCGCTCCGGGTCCGTTCCACCCAGCGCGCGCTGCGCCGGCTGGTGGAGGCGGGGCTGCTCAGTCAGGCCGATGCCGATCGGCTCCTCGAGGCCTACGCCTTCCTCCGGAGGGTGGAGAACCGGCTTCAGATGGTGGACGAGCGGCAGACCCAGGTGCTGCCTCCGCCCGGGCCGGAGCGAGATCGCCTGGCGCACTCGCTCGGTTTCGCCGACGCGGCCGCGTTCGAGGCGGAGCTCGACCGGCATCGGACCTACGTGGCGCAGGCCTTCCACGTCCTGCTCGGACGGGAGGCTCGCGGCGAGCTCGCGCAGGAGCCCGAGCTGGTCGTCGCCCTGGACGAGGACCTGGACGACGGCGCGCGCACCGAGGCGCTCGCGCGGCGAGGCTTCGACGACCCCACCGCGGCCCTGGCGTCGGTGCAGCGGCTCCGGCGGGTGCTCGGCGCAGCGCGGCTCGAGGAGGGTCCCGGGCCGTCGGCAGTCGCTCTCCACCTGCTGCAGGGGGTGGTGCGGAGCCCCGATCCGGACCAGGCGCTCTTCTACCTCGCGGACTTCGCCTCGGCCCTCTCCGTGCCGGCTGGCTATCTCCGGCTCCTCGCATCGCGGCCGGCGGTGGCGCGGCGGCTGCTCGACCTCTTCGGGCAGAGCGCCTACCTGAGCGCGGAGCTGGTCCGGACGCCGGAGCTACTCGACCAGCTGGTGTCCTGGGACGCCGAGGCCCTGCACAAGCCGCCGGAGCGCATCCGCTCCGAGCTCGACGGCCGGGCGGCGCGGGCCACCGAGGATCCGGAGCAGCTGCTGGGAGCGCTTCGCCGGTTCAAGAACGAGGAGGTGCTCCGGGTGGGACTCGGCGACATCGCCGGAGAGCTCGAGGTCCCGGAGGTCGCGCGGCAGCTTACGGCGCTCGCCGACGGCCTGCTCGATCACGCGATGCTCCTCGCCGCCGAGCACGCCCGCGCACGCTGGGGCCTCCCCCGGATGCGGGACGGACGGCGAGCCCCGCTGGCGGTCCTGGGGATGGGGAAGCTCGGTGGACGCGAGCTCGGGTTCCACTCGGACCTGGATCTGCTCTTCGTCTACGGCTCGAGCGCCGACGAGGAGACCACCGGGGGCAGCGCCGGGCGCATCGGACACCACGAGTACTTCGCCCGGATGGTGCAGCGGCTGCTCTCGCTCCTGACGCTGCAGTACCGCGAGGGACGCCTCTACCAGGTGGACACGCGCCTCCGGCCCTCGGGGAACCAGGGCCCGCTGGTGGTGAGCGAGGAGGCCCTCCTCGAGCACCACACGCGCCGGGCGCAGCTCTGGGAGCGCCAGGCGTTGGTGAAGGCGCGGGCGGTGGCGGGCGACGTGGCGTACGGGGAGCGGCTTCTCGGCGCGGCGCTCGCACCGCTCGTCTGGGAACGACCTCTCCCCGAGGGTGCAGCCGAGGAGATCCACCGGCTCCGGATGAGGATGGAGCGCGAGGTGGCCGGCGAGTCCGTGGACCAGCTCAACCCCAAGACCGGACAGGGCGGCCTGGTCGACGTGGAGTTCGCGACCCAGTACCTGCAGCTGGTGCACGGTGCGGTGCTCCCGGCGGTGCGCCAGCCCGGGACCCTGGACGCGCTGGCAGCGCTGGCCGCGGGAGGCAAGCTGCATCGGGAGGACGCCGGCGAGCTCCGCGAGGGGTACCTCTTCCTGCGCCGCGTCGAGAACCGTCAGCGACTGGTGCACGGGCGCGCGCTGCAGCACCTCCCGACCCGCGGTCGACCGCTGCTGCTGCTCGCACGGCGGCTGGGGTACGGAGGGCCGGACGCCGGCGGTGCGTTCCTGTCGGAATACCGCGCGGTCGCAGCCACAGTGCGAGCGGCCTACGTCCGTGTCCTACAGCAGTGAGCGTGGTAGGAAGGACGTCCAGGTGGCCCCCACGGACCCCGTCCACGTGCTGGTGGTCGACGACGACCGCAACGTCCAGCGCATGCTGGCGGATGCGCTCACCAGGGCGGGCTTCCGGGTGACGGTGGAGCGGGACGGCGAGGCGGCGCTGGCCGCCTTCGAGCGGCAGCCATTCGACGTGGTGCTCCTCGACGTGTTGCTCCCGGCGCTGAACGGCTACGAGGTCGCCCGGCGGATCAAGAGCACCCCGCGCGGGGAGGGCACCCCGGTGCTGATGCTGTCGGGGATCTACAAGACGAAGATGCACCAGGCGCAGGCCGTGGAGCGCCACGGCGCCGCGGGGTTCGTCGAGAAGCCGTTCAAGCTGAACCAGCTGTTCGGGAAGCTCGAGGGGGTGCTGGGCGAGCGCTTCCCGAAACCGCCGCCCCCGCCTCCCTCCAACGGATCGCCCGAACCGGCGTCGGAGCCGCTGGCCGATCCGCGTGCCCGGGCGGAGGCCTCGCTGGTCGAGTTCACCGCCGCCGAGTCGACCGCTGCCGAGCCCGCCGCCGACGAGGCGGGAATCCGCGCCGCACCGGCCAGCGCGCCGGCAGTCGACCGGGGAAGCTTCGCCGCCCGGGCCTTCCCCGAGCTGCTGGCCGACCTCCACCGGCGCCGTTCCACCGGAGGGCTGCTGCTCCGGCGGGACAAGGTGAAGAAGATCGTCTTCTTCCGCGCCGGCGCCCCGGAGAGCGTCAAGAGCAACCGGCTGTCGGAGTGCCTCGGGCGGGTGATGGTCCGCGAGCGGATGATCTCCGAGGCCGACTGCGAGGAGTCGCTGAAGCGGATGAAGACCTCGGGGCGCCAGCAGGGCACAGTGCTGATCGAGATGGGCTGCATCAGCCCGCACAACCTCCGCTACGCGCTGGAGCTGCAGCTGCGGCTGAAGCTGCTCGAGGTGTTCGGCTGGACCAGGGGCGAGTTCCAGTTCAACCCCCGAGCACAGCCGCCTTCGGAGACGGTGCGCCTGCAGATGTCCACCGCGGGCATCGTCCACGAGGGCATCAAGCGGAGTTACGACACCACCCGCATCAAGAAGGCGCTGGGGGAGATCGCCGGCAAGTACGTGCACCCGGCCGAGGATCCGCTGTTCGCCGCGCAGGACATGTCGCTCGGTGAAGAGGAGGCGGGGCTCCTGGCGCTCATGGACGGGAGCCGAACCGTGCGGGAGCTCCGGCGGCGAGGGCCGCTGTCGCCGCTGGACACGGACCGTTTCCTCTACGCCCTGCTCTGCTCGCAGATGGTGGAGCTCCGGACCGAGCGTCGGACCGGACCGCCTCCGCCTCGCCTCCAGGCCACGGTGGCGCGGGCGCCGGGAGACCGGCCCTGGGACGAGGACGAGGAGGTCCTGGAGCTCGAGGACGAGGTGCCCGGTGACGACGAGGGCCATCTGCGCGAGCGCCTCCTGGGCGCGCTCGCGGCCATGCGCCGGATGGACTACTTCGAGCTCCTGGGGCTGCGTCACGACGCTCCGCCCGACGCGGTCCGGTCCGCCGCGGTGGAGCTGCTCCGCGAGTACCGCGTCGACGGCCCGGCCAGCTCGGCCGAGGTGGAGACGGTGGTCCACCAGATCGCCGAGCTGGTCGGCAAGGCGCACGACACCCTGGTCGACCCGGCGTCTCGCGACCGGTACCGGGCGGAGCTCCGGGTTGGCGGCGTGAAGCACGAGGTGGGCGAGGCGGTCGGCCGCATGCTCGAGGCGGAGAGCGCGTTCCGGCGGGGCGAGCAGCTCCTTGCGGCGGGGAATGTCCCGGGGGCGCACGCGGCGTTCAGCGAGGCCGTGCGGCTGCAGCCCGACGAAGGCGAGTTCCTGGCGCTCCTGGGCTGGACGACCCACGCCCGGGCTCCGTCGGACGCCGTCGCGGGTCGAGAGGCGCTGACGTTCCTCGCCGAGGCCGTGGAGCGGAGCCCCACCCTCGACCGGGCCCACCTCTACAAGGGGCACGTGCACAAGGCGCTGGGCCAGACCGGTGAGGCGCAGGGCGAGTACGAGAAGGCCGTGGAGTGCAACCCGGGGTGCACCGAGGCGCTGCGGGAGCTGAGCATCCTCACCTGGGCGGCGCGGCTGGCACAGCCCAGGCCGTCCTGAAGCCTTTGACTGCGGGGGCGCGGCGTGCGGAGGTTGGGCCCCGACATGAGCTCGACCTCCAACGCGATCCTCACCGCAGACAGCATCTGGCTGGACGGGAAGATCATCCCCTGGGCGCAGGGGCAGGTGCCGATCATGACCCACGCCCTGCACTACGGGCTGGGAGTGTTCGAGGGCCTCCGCGCCTACCGCACGCACGACGGGCGGCTGGCAGTGTTCCGGCTGCGCGAGCACATGAAGCGCTTTGCCGACTCGTGCCACATCATCCAGCTGCAGCTGCCCTACAGCGAGGACCAGCTCTGCGAGGCCTGCCTGGAGGTGCTCCGGGTGCAGCGGCAGCGGTTCTCGAACGGGGCCTACCTGCGGCCGATCGCCTTCATGGGCGACGGGGCGATGGGCCTCGGGGCGGTGAACCCCACCCGTGTGGCGATCACGGCGTGGGACTGGGGCGCGTACTTGGGCGACAAGGGGATGCGCGAGGGAATCCGGGCGAAGGTGTCGAGCTTCACCCGCATGCACGTGAACGTGAACATGGTCCGGGGGAAAATCACCGGACAGTACGTGAACGGCATCCTCGCGAAGCGCGAGGTGGTGCAGGCGGGCTATGACGAGGCCATCCTTCTCGACATGGCGGGCTTCGTCGCCGAGGCCTCGGGTGAGAACGTGTTCATGGTGAACAAGAAGGACATCGTGCGGACGCCGCCGCTGTCCTCCCCGATCCTCGCCGGCATCACGCGGCGCTCGGTGCTCCGCATCCTGAAGGACATGGGGCACCCGGTGGAGGAGGTCACCTTCACCCGCGATGCGCTGTACATCTCGAACGAGGTGTTCTTCACCGGGACGGCGGCGGAGATCACCCCGGTCCGTGAGGTGGACAACCGGCGGATCGGCACCGGGGCCCCCGGGCCGGTGGTGAAGAAGGTCCAGGACACGTACTTCCGGGTCGTCCGAGGCCAGGAGCCCCGGTACTCGGAGTGGCTCACGTACGTCTGAGCGGGGTGGGCACGGCCGGCGGGCACGGGGCGCTCTCGGAGGAACGTCGGCCGGATCTCTCCAGGGTCGTCGCCGGCGGCGCCATCGAGCCCCGACGAGTTCTCTGAGACCTCGGTGGCGCCCCGCTGGCCCCTCCGGTCAGGCCGATGAACGCGTTTACTGAGACCTCAGGAGGGCTCGGCTGGCCCTCCCCGTCAGGCCGATGACGAGTTCTCGATGGCGAGTTCTCTGAGACGTCAGTGGCACTCGGCTGGCCCCCGGTCGGAGACCTCATCCCCAGGAGTTTCGACGGGTTCTCTGCCGAGCGCGCCTGCCGGCCGGTGCGACGAGTTCTCTGCGACGAGTTCTCTGAGACGTTGGCCGGAGTCCGGAACTCGGGACCGACCTCGACGAGTTCTCCGAGATTCTGGGGGCGCCGGGAGGCGGGTCGCGGACTCTCCGGTTTCAGGCCGGGGTTCCGACGAGTTCTCTGACGCATTCCGATGGGTTCTCAGAGAAGTCGTCGGCGGAGAACCTCGCCGGCGGACGAGTTCCGAGACCGCGCCGGGGACCTCGCCGGCCGGCGCACTGCCGCGCGTCCCCTCCAGAGTGGTCAGCGGGCAGGCAGTGTTCCCGGGCGGCTGAACGCCCGGCCGACTCTTGCGCAGTGCGTCCGAGGCGATTAGCCTCCCCCGCCCTCGCTGCGCCCCCCACCCCCCTTGAAGGAACGTTACCAGGACATCGACGACAAGAACGACGCGCTGCGGGAGCTCCTCGGCGAGCATCCCAAGGCGCCGGCGTTCATGTCTCGCTTCGAGCGGGCCTGGGTTTACCACGACAACGCGCTCGAGGGCGTGGTCTACAACGAGCAAGAGCTGGCCGCAGGGCTCGATCCCAGCGGCGCTCCGCCCGAGGCCTCGCTGCTCCCCGCGGTGCTCGACATCCGCAATCACAAGGCAGCGATCGACTACATCCGCGAGGAGGCGCGCACGTCCGGCCGGAAGGCCTCGGCCGTTCCGATGGCCACGGTGAAGCGCATCCACGATCTCCTGCTCGGGAACACCCCCGAGGCGCAGGCGATACGGGCGCAGCTCGAGCGACGGGAACGGACGGAAAAGGAGCTGGCCAAGGAGCGCGAGCGCGCGGGGCTTCGGAAGGACATGCCGCTGCACCGCACCTACTTCCACGACATTGCGCAGCCCGCGAAGATCCAGGGGCTCCTGGACAAGCTGATCGAGTTCACCGGCTCGACCGAGTTCCGCGAGTACCACCCCATCAAGCAGGCTGCGACGTTCCAGTTCCAGTTCCTGCAGGTCTTCCCGTTCAGCGAGCACTCGGGGAAGGTGGCGCGGATGACGTCCAACCTCGTCCTCGCCCGGCACGGATACCTCCCGTGCATCATCCACTCCATCGATCGGCAGCGGTACTACGAGTCTTTCCGCGGTACGCCGGCCTCCTTCCGCGTGCTCATGATGGACGCGATGGAAAACTCGCTGGACAACGGGCTGAAGTACTTCCGCGATCAGGCGCGGAGGTACCGGGCGATCAACTGATCCCGGCGCGGTGAAGCTCGGAGCGCACGAGTCGGTCGCGGGCGGTGTGTCGCTTGCGTTCCAGCGCGCCGCAGCGCACGGAGCGCGATCGGTGCAGATCTTCACCCGGTCGGCCCGCGGCTGGTCCTCACCGCCTCTCGCAGCGGACGAGCGCAGGGCCTTCCGCCGGGCGGCACGGGCAGCGGGCGTACCGGCAATCGCTCACGGAAGCTACCTCGTCAACCTCGCGTCGGAAGATCCGCTGGTGAGAGGGCGGAGCCTCGAGGCGGTCCGCGATGAACTGCTGCGCTGCGAGGCCCTCGGCATCCCTGCCCTGGTGTTCCATCCAGGCTCGCACCCCTCGCTGCGGCGAGGACTCAAGCTCGTCGCGCGGGCGCTCGACGAGGTCCACAGCGAGCTGCCGGAGATCTTCGTGCGAGTGTGTCTCGAGGTCACCGCCGGCCAGGGGAACTGTCTCGGACATCGGCTCGAGCACCTGGAAGAGATTCTCGTACGGGTGAACGCGCCCGGGCGGGTCGGCGTCTGCCTGGATACTTGTCACCTCTTCAGCGCGGGCTATGACCTGTCCAGCGAATCCGGGACCGAGGCGGTGATGAGCGAAGCGGTCCGGCGATTCGGCCGGCGGCGGATCCGCTGCTTCCACCTGAACGACAGCCTCCGCCCGCGCGGGGCAAGGGTGGACCGGCATGCGGAGATCGGCCGCGGAGCTATGGGCCTGTCAGCATTCAGGTTCCTGGTGAACGACCCCCGCTTTGGTGACACGCCCGCGGTCCTGGAAACCCCGGATTCGAGCCGTTATGCAAGGGGGCTCCGGCTTCTCCATTCTCTGATCCGGAAGTAAAAGGCCGCACATGCCGTCCGCTTCATCCTCCTCGACTCGCTCGAAGGCCGAGGACCCTCCCAGTCCGGAACGCGCGCTCGCCGAGCTGCCGGTCCGGAGCAAGCTCGACGAGCTTCTCAAGCTCGCCCGGGGGCGACAGCGGGTGCTGGTCCTGACCCACGACAATCCGGACCCGGACAGCATCGCCTCGGCGGTGGCCCTGGCGTTCCTTCTCGAGAAGCGGGCCGGCGTGGAGGCCCGGGTGGTGTACGGCGGCATCATCGGTCGGGCGGAGAACCTGGCGCTGGTGAAGGTGCTGCGGCTGCCCATCAGCCCCGTGAGCCAGGTCGTCTTCGACGAGCACGACCTCCTCGCGCTGGTCGATACACAGCCGCCGGTGGGGAACCACTCGGTGCCCGCGCAGTACCCGGTGGAGGTGGTGCTGGACCACCACCCGCTGCGGGACGAGAGTCTCGGTGCACCGTTCGCCGATGTCGGCGGGGAGTACGGGGCCACCTCGACGATGCTCGTGGAGTACCTGCGCGCGGCGAAGCTCGAGCCCTCCATCGAGGTGGCGACCGCGCTGTTCTACGGCATCAAGACGGATAGCCGGGATCTCGGTCGGCAGACGACCCCCGCGGACGTCGATGCGTACCTCTGGCTCGTTCCGCGGGTGGACAAGCATCTGCTCGGCCGCATCGAGCACCCTGACCTTCCGGCGGAGTACTTCCAGCTGTACCACTCGGCGATCGGTCGGGCGAGGGTGTACGGGCAGACGGTGGTGACCGTGGATCTGGGCGAGGTGTACTCGCCGGACATGGTCGCCGAGGTGGCGGAGCGGCTCAGCTTCCTCGAGGGAATGAAGTGGTCGCTGGCGATGGGGACCTTTCGACGCCAGCTCTACGTCTCACTGCGGGTACGGGACCGGCGAATGAATGCCGGGCGGCTCATCCGGGACATCTGCGAGAACCGCGGCGGGTCCGCTGGTGGCCACGGGAGCATGGCGGGTGCGCGGCTCCCGTTGTCGGCCGGGCGGGCCGGGGCAGCCCTGCGGCGTGAGCTGACCCAGGCCTTCCTCGAGGCGTTCGGGGCGAAGGGCGAGCGGCCGCGGTCGCTTCTGCTGGCCTGGAAGAGCGCCGCCCTCGAGCGGTGACCTACCTCGACCACAACGCCGGCACGCCGCTCCACCCGGAGGTGGCGGAGTTCCTCGCCGCCGCGTACCGGCGGGAGACTGCGGGCAATCCGAGCAGCGTTCACGGCCCCGGGCGAGCGGCCCGGGCGCGGCTCGACGGGGCCCGGGCGCGGGTGGCACGCATCCTGGGCCGAGCTCCTCGCGAGGTCCTCTTCACCGCGTCCGGGTCCGAGGCGTGTGCCATGGCGGTGCTCGGGGTCGGCCGAGGGGCCGCCCTGGTGACCAGCGCCATCGAGCACCCCTGTGTGCTGCTTGCGGCCGAGCGGCGCGGGTCCCCGGTGGTCCAGGTGCGGCCCGCGGCGGATGGGCGGGTGGAGCCGGCGGCGATGGAGGCGGCGATGGGCGGCGCGGGCCTGTGTGCGTTGCAGGCGGCGAACAACGAGACCGGCGTGGTCCAGCCCTCGGACGAGGTGGCGCGGATGGCGCGCGCGCGAGGGGTGACAAGCTTCGTGGACGCGGTGCAGGCGCCGGCCCGGCTCCCACCCGAGTCCGAGGCGGACGTGGTCGCGTACTCCGCGCACAAGTTCGGCGGGCCGGCGGGAGTGGGGATCCTGGCAGTCCGGCGGGGGCTCCCCCTCCAGCCGCTGGTGCCTGGGCATCAGGAAGGCGGGCTCCGGGGCGGCACGCCGGCGGTGGTGCTCTGCGAGGCGGCGGCGCTTGCGCTGGAGCTGGCGGAGAGGAGCAGGGGATCGGAAGGTCCGAGGGTTGCGACATTGCGCGACCGGTTCGAGCGAACGCTGTGCGAGGCACGACCGTGGGTGCGGGTGCACGGGGCGGGGGCGGTGCGGCTCGGGAACACGAGCAATGTGTGTTTCCCCGGGGCAGATGCCGAGACGCTGTTGATGGCCCTAGACCTGGAAGGATTCGCGGTGTCGGTGGGTGCGGCGTGCGCGTCGGGAACGATGCGGCCGTCGCCGGTGCTGCTGGCGATGGGGGTGTCGGAGCGGGACGCGCGCGGCTCGATCCGCATCTCTTTCGGCCGGGATACGACCGAGGCGGACGTCACCGCCCTCCTCCAGACCCTCGATCGAGTCCTTGAGCGAGTTGTCGATCGAGTTCTCTGAGACGTCGCTTGGCCTGGTTCGTGCTGGTGCCCTCCTCCGGCAAGGGGGAACGCGTGGGCTATCCGCTCAGGTTGTTGATTCCTGGGCTGGCAGTCTTTGTCACGGCGAGGTGCTGCCAGGCGCGAATGCTCATGCGTCCGTCACGCGAGACGAATGAGGTCCTCGGCGGTGTACTGGCGAGGGGGGCGCGACTCATGGGCGTCGAGGTCTTCGCGTTCAGCTTCCAGTCGAACCACCTCCATCTCCTGGTCCGTGCACCGCGCGGAAACCTTTCGAAGTTCATGCAGTACGTCATGGGCAACGTCGCACGAAAGGTCGGCTGGCTCGTGCGATGGCGCGGCACCTTCTGGGAGCGGCGCTACTCGGCCGAGCCGGTTCTCGACGACGAGGCACTGGTCGAGCGGCTGCGGTACGTCCTTGCCCAAGGGGTGAAGGACGGGTTGGTCCGCAGATGTCGGGACTGGCCCGGACTGAGCTGCCTCAGGATGCTCGTCCGCGGCTCTCGGAGAACCTTCCTTTGGTTCGGGTGGTCCAATCGCTGGAAAGCGCGAAACGATCAGGCATCAACTGACCGCTTTCACCCGCGCTGGGCAGAGCGGGAGACGCTCGAGCTCGCTGTGCTCCCCCATTGGGCGGGTTTGTCGAGAAAACACCGCGCACGTTGCGTGCTCGAACTCGTCCGGAAAACCGAGCGCGAGGCAGAGGGGACCCACGAGCGCGTCTTGGGGCGAGCCGCAGTGCTCTCCCAGCATCCGCATCATCGTCCCTCTCGGCCAAAGCGGTCACCGCGACCGTATTGTCACGCAACTCACGCCACAGTCCGGCGAGCGTTCATCGAGCACTACCGGGCTTACGTTGCGAGTTTCCGAGCGGCATCGGCCAGATGGCGCCGCGGTGAGTTCGGGGCCGAGTTTCCGCTCGGGGCCATCAAGCCTTTCGTCTGGCCTGCGGTGTACCCGCCGCTGGCGGGCTAAAGCCGGATACAGCGGACAATTCGCTTCCCAACCCGGGGTTGCTCCCTAGCCAACGCGCCTGACGGCAGCGCGCATCTCGCATTCGAACGAGCCGAAGGCACGCCGAGGGTCTCCCCGATCGTACTCGGGTTCACGAACCCGACGCGCCTAAGTCGCAGCCACCTCGTGGAGCGTGAGCTCGCCGTGCGCCAGCGCACCGTCCACCCAGCGTCTCCCGAGCGAGGAACGCTCTCGAAACGAGTTCTCTGAGACGTCGTTCAGCCGGCGGCGCCGAAGAGGCCACGGACCAGCGCGGCGATCGCGAGTGGCGTGCCGATTCGCTCGTCACAGTGCGGCTCGAGGGCGGCGGCGAACTCCGCTGCGGTCGGGAAGCGCACCCGCGGATCCGCCGCAAGCGCGCGGTCGACCACCGCCTCCAGCCCCCCTGTCACCTCGGGCCGGCGCTCCCGGACCCCTTTTCTCCGACCTGCGCGGATGGCCCCGAACACCTCTGGCGGGTTGCTCCCCTGGAACGGGCGCTCCAGCGTCAGGAGCTCGAACAGCACCACCGCGGTCGCCCACAGGTCCACCGCCTGTGTCACCTCCCCCGCCGTCGCCTCCGGAGACAGGTAGTACGGCTTCCCGGCAATCACCGCATCGCGGACACCCGACTTCACCCGGACTCGCGCCACGCCGAAGTCGCCCAGCTTCACCTCGCCCACCCGCGAGATGAACACGTTGGACGGTGAAACGTCGCAGTGAACCACCTGGAGCGGCGTGCCGCTCGCGTTCTCCGCCCGGTGCGCGTAATCGAGCGCCTCCAGCAGCACGCGCGCGAGGTACACCGCAAAGTCGATCGGGAGCGCGATCCCCTGCTTTCGGCAACGGCGAAGCACCTGTCCGAGATCCCGTCCGTCGACCCATTCCATCGCCAGGTAGGCCACGCCGCCGATGGCCCCGACGTCCAGCGTCTGGACGATGTTGGGATGTCGAAGCGCGATGGAGAGCTCGGCCTCCTTGGCGAAGAGCTGGACGTACTCCGGCGCGCGCGCGAGCTGTGGCAGGAGCCGCTTGATCGCAACCTCGGTGCCCGCCCATGGGCCATCGAGCGTCCGTGCCCGCACGACTTCCGCCATCCCGCCTTTCCCGAGCGGGGCCAGAATCTCGTAGTGGCCGAACCGCGCCCCGGATGACCAGAGGACGACCTCGGACTGCTTCACCGGCGCCGCTCCTCGTTGTTCTTGGTCCGCGCCAGCAGAGACGAGAACCGCGGGTCGCCTCGGAGCGGTGCCAGGTCGGGGTCCCGGAGCAGGTCATCGGACGCCGCGAAGCCCCGCTCGATCGAGTCGCCCAGGCTGGCGAGCGCCTCGTCCACGCGCCCGAGCCGCGCCTGTGCGCAGGCCAGGTTGTAGGAGAGGAGCACGCTCGGCGCGAAGGACCTCGCCTTCTGGTAGGCCGCGACCGCCGCCTCGGCGTCTCCGAGCAGCACCGCGGAGAGACCGATGCCGAGCCAGGCCTTCCCCGGGTCCTCCTTCGCCGCGAGCGCCTTCTGGAACTCGGCCTGCGCCGCCTTGCCCCGGCGCAGCTGCAGCAGCTTCTCGCCTGCCTCGAGGTGATGGGGCAGGGGCGGCCGGCCGGCCGGTTCGGCCAGCGGCTCGAGGATGAGCCTCCCGCGGCGGTCCAGGCCCGGCGACTCGCAGCCTGGCACCAGGGACGGCGACACATCGGCGACCACCGTCCCGTTCGCCGACACGTGCACCCCGAGGTAGGGCACCGTGCGCTCCCCGCAGGAGGTGCAGAGCGTCAGCCGGCCGGCGAGCACGTCGCCCTCCCACGCCGCGTCCACCACTGCTCGGCCCGTCTCGAACCCGCACGGATTGGATTCCCCGGCTCGCCCGAGCACGTGGTCGTTCACGGCCTGCCACGTCAGGACGCCCTTCGGGCCCCAGCGAGCGCGCGACGCCAGCAAGGGCACCGCGGCAGATGCCGATCCGGCACCGAGCACGGCACAAAGCGTGGTGGCAAGCAGGAGCCGGGGCACGGGGCGGATCTGAATCCCACTGATGCTGGCACGAGCGGCGCGGCCGATGCCAGCCGCGCACCGAAACACGAGTGGCCAGGTTCCCTTGACCCCCCTCCGGGCCGTCCTTATTGTCGGAGCCGACCGGTCGGAGGCCGGAAACCCTTGCAAGGTTGTCCCCTGCGGGGTGCGTGATGTGCAGCAGAAATTCGAACCGATACGTCCATTCCGGGGGCCGTACCGGGGTTCCATGCGTCAGGCCCGGGGCAGCCGGCACTCGCCGACGACCCGGGAGACCTACGGCACCTCACCTCGGCTCCCACCTGGCTCAACTGGGTTCAATGGACGCTGCGCACACGGCCCAGCGGCGGGGGACGTTTTTTCAGGAGAGGTGAGGGCTGGCGACGGACAGGCGGGAGATGGGAACCGACGAGGGGGCACTGCGCAAGGCCACACTCCGCGAGCAGCTCACCGCCCGTCGGAAGGCGCTTAGCGCGGAGCTGGTCGACACCCGGGGTCTGAAGATCCAGGCGCGATTCCTGGCGACCCCCTACTACCACCACGCGCGGACCGTCGCCCTCTACGCGCCGATCCGTGGCGAGGTTCCGACTCGGGACATCCTCACCGCCGGCCTCGCCGACGGGAAGGTGATCTGTTACCCGCTCAGCCACGTCCGGGGGCGGGTGCTCTCCTTCCGCGCGGTGCGGAGCGAGTCCGAGCTCGAGCCTGGCCGGCTCGGCGTGCGGGAGCCGGCTGACGCTGCCGAGCTCATCCCGGTGGAGCAGATCGACCTGTTCGTCGTGCCGGGCCTCGGGTTCACACCCGACGGCAAGCGGCTGGGCCGCGGTGGTGGCTACTACGACGCGACCCTCAAGGCGGGCGGCTCCTTGAGCCGGCGGGTCGGGCTCGCCTTCGCCGAGCAGATCGTCGACGATCTGCCCACCAACGAGGACGACGTGGACGTTGATCTGGTGGTCACCGAGAACGAGGTCTTCCGCGGGCTGGCCCGGCCGCCCGACTTCGCCGCCACGTGATCGTCCTGTTCATGGGTGACGTGGTCGGCAAGCCCGGGGTGCTCGCCGTCCGTACCCTCCTGCCCCGCCTGATCGCCCGCCACGAGGTGGACCTCGTCGTCGCCAACGCCGAGAACTCGGAGGGCGGCGCGGGGATCTCCGGCGAGTCCGCCGAGGCGCTGCTCTCCGCGCAGGTGAACCTCCTCACCTCCGGCAACCACTTCTGGACCAAGCGCCAGATTCTGCCGTGGGTGGAGGCGCATCCTGAGAGGCTGCTCCGCCCGGCCAACTATCCCGAGGGCAGCCCCGGGCGCGGGCATACCGTCATCCAGACGCCGGATGGGCGGAAGCTCGGGGTCCTGAACCTCGAGGGCCGGGTGTTCATGAAGTCCCTGGACGACCCGTTCCGCGTCGGAGAGCGGCTGGTGGCGGAGCTGCGGCGCACCACCTCCTGCATCCTCGTGGACATGCACTGCGAGGCCACCAGCGAGAAGAACGCGATGGGCGCCTGGCTCGACGGGAAGGTGTCGGCGGTGGTCGGGACGCACACCCACGTGCAGACCGCGGACGAACGGATCCTCCCCGGCGGCACGGCCTTCATCACCGACGTCGGGATGTGCGGCCCACTCGATTCGGTCATCGGCATCAAGAAGGAGCAGAGCATCGAGCGGTTCCTCACCCAGCGCCCGAACCAGTACGAGGTGGCGAAGAACCTGGTCTACCTGCAGGGAGTGGTCATCGACATCGACGACCAGACCGGCAGGGCCCGGGCCATCACCCGCGTGCGCGAGCACCTTCCCGGGACGTGACCCCTCCCCCGCTGGCCTGGTAGGTGGAGCGGGATGTCGCTCCTTCGCCACGCCACTCCCGACGAGCAATTCGCCGAGGTCACCCGGGCCACGGTCGACCTCCAGGTCGCCGACGAGCTCCGCTCCAAGCTCCGCCGCGCGTACGAGCGCGAACAGCCGCTCATCGTCAAGGCCGGCTTCGACCCGAACCGGCCCGACCTGCACCTGGGCCACACCTTGCTTCTCACCCGCATGCGGCGGTTCCAGGACTTCGGGCACGAGGTGGTCTTCCTGATCGGGGATTTCACCGCGATGATCGGTGATCCCTCCGGAAAGAACGTCACTCGCCCCGCGCTCAGCCGGGAGGAGGTCCTGGCCAACGCCGAGACCTACAAGACGCAGGTCTTCAAGGTGCTGGACCCGGAGCGGACGAAGATCCGGTTCAACTCCGAGTGGCTCGATGCGCTCGGAACCGAGGGAACGGTCCGGCTGGCGGCGCACTGGCCGCTCGCACGGATGCTGGAGCGCGACGATTTCAAGACCCGGTTCCGCGAGGGCCGGAGCATCTCGATGCACGAGCTCCTGTACCCGCTCTTCCAGGGGTACGACTCGGTGGCGCTGAAGGCGGACGTGGAGCTCGGCAGCACGGACCAGCTGTTCAATCTCCTCGTCGGCCGGACCCTGATGCGCGAGTACGGCCTGGAGCCGCAGGTCATCCTCACCGGGCCGATCCTCGAGGGCCTCGACGCGCGGATGGAAGACGGACGCATCGTCGGCGAGAAGATGTCCAAGTCCCTCGACAACTACGTGGGGGTCGCCGAGCCCCCGTCGGAGATGTTCGGGAAGCTGATGAGCATGTCCGACGACCTGATGTGGAGGTACACCGAGCTGCTCTCGGGTCGTCAGCTCGAGGTGATCCATGCCGACCGGGAGCGGGTGGCTCGAGGCGAGCTCCATCCGAAGGACGTCAAGGTGGCGTTCGCCCGGGAGATGGTGGCCCGTTTCCACGGGGCCGAGGCAGCTGCCCGGGCAGCAGAGGAGTTCGAGCGCCGGTTCTCGCGGCGCGAGGTGGACCCAGACAAGTTCCCCGAGGTGGTGGTCGGGACTGGAAACACGCCGGTGCCGCTCGTCCGGGCCCTGCTCGAGGCCCAGCTGGTCGCCTCCACCTCCGAGGCACGTCGCCTCCTCACGCAGGGAGCAGTGAAGGTCGACGGCGAGCGCATCTCCGACTTCAAGGCCGAGCTCGCCCCGGGCACCCATCTGGTCCAGGTGGGGAAGCTTCGGGCTGCCCGCCTCACCGTCCGCTGACGCTGCTCCAGCGGCCTCGGTCGACCGGGAGGGCGGGAGGGAGTTCCGGGGGCAGTTCTCAGAGAACTCGTTTGACCGAGAAACCTGAACTCGCTGCCCCACGTGAATGGGGCCCCCTCGGGCGAGGCGTGGCGCGCCTCGGTCGGGGAATCCCTGGTTCGAGGTCTCAGAGAACTCGTTTCGGGTGTTCGGTCGCCTGCCTTGCGGGCAAATGGCCTCGGCCCTAGCTTTCCGTCGTGACGAGAATTAGCCGCCCGAGCGGCGCGGGGCTCCTGGGATTGGTCGCGCTCAGCGCAGCTTGCGCCCACGAGACGTACCAGCCCGCCCCGGCGCGGGTCGAAGCGCCAGTCGGACAGGCGGTGTTCGAGGACTGCGATCTCGGGGACGGGAGCAGCGTCCCCTCCGACTTCCCGAAGGGCTCCCTTGGTCCACCGGGAGGAGCGGAGCACGCACTCGCGTGCGGGCTTTCCGGCCAGCTCAACGCCCTGGGCGAACCTTCGCTGTTCCCCCTCCCCCACGCTGCCGAGGTGTACCGCCTGCTCTGGATCCGCCCCGGCGCCCACCCGGTGAGCGTCCGCTTCGAGCGCCAGGGCGAGTCCGGTCAGCTGCGAGGCGCCCAGACCAACGGCAAGGGTCTCGACACCCCCGGCGACCTCCTCGAGGAGTCGACCGCCCTCGCCCCGCCCAGCCAGGTCCGGGACCTCGTCACACAGATCGACGCCGCGAGCTTCTGGAGCCCCCCGACGCGTCCCGCCTCCCTGCCCACCGTCGCCTCCGGCTCGCTCTGGATCTTCGAGGGCGCACGCGCCGGGGAGTACCGGGTCCGGGTCTTCCAGCGCGACACGCTCGCCCGCGACCCGGCGTTCAGCGCCCTCGGTCGGACCCTGCTCGGTGCATCGGGACTCCACCTGCAGGGCGGCGTCTACTGAACGAGGCCGGCGGGCGAGGTTCTCCCGGAACCGCAGCTGCAGGTCTCGCCGCGGCTCGGCTCCGGACACAGGACCTGGAGCGGAGCCGCCGTGGGTCAGTCGACCGGAGCGCGGAGGCCGAGGCCCACGAGATAGATCTCATTGCTTGCCGAGCGCGTCGCCTCGGGTCGCACCACCTTCACCTCGCGATAGGCCTCGCGGACCTGGGCGCGGAACACCTCGAAGTCCCCGCCCATGAAGAGCTTGGTCACGAAGCTCGAGCCTGGTCTTCCGAGCGCCCGGGCCAGCTCCAGCGCGCGCTCGGCGAGCCGGAGCGAACGAGCTTCGTCCGTGGCGCGCACTCCGGTGGTCTTCGGAGCCATGTCCGAGAGCACGGCGTCGTACGGCCCTGACGCCACGGCCTCGACCAGTTCCCGCGCATCGTCGGCCAGCACGTCGACCACCGCCGTTCGCACCCACTGCTCGGAGAAGGGCCGCACCGGCACCAGGTCCACTCCGACCGCGAGGCCCGAAGGACCCACCGCACGCGCGATGACCTGGAGGAATCCCCCCGGTGCCGATCCCAGGTCCAGCACCCGCCCTCCCGGACGGAGCAACCCGAAGCGCTGCACCAGCTCCTCGAGCTTGAACGCGCTGCGCGCCCGGAATCCTCGCTGCTTGGCGCGTTGGAAGTAATGATCTTTCGGTCGGTACGGCTTGCCCATGAGTCGGACTCTCTCCATAGCATCGGGGACGAGGTGTGGATGAGGAGCCGCGGGGTGCTGCTGGCGTGGCTGTGGACGGTCCTGTCGATCTCGGCGGCGACCGTGTCCACCTTCCGGATGCAGCCGCTCCGGCGGGAAGCGGATGCGCTCCTCGTTCGCTCGCGCGCCCACGCCGATGCGTTCGCCAGCTCGTTCGACGGGCAATTCGCGGACCAGCAGCTCGATACCTTTCAGCAACGGCGCGAGGTCATCTCCCGCGTTCAGTCCTGGCAACGGCTCCAGCTGCTCGGCGGCCTCGGGACCTTCGCCGGGCTCTTCGCCGTATGGCTGCTGTGGATGCTGCGAAAGCTCCAGGCCGATCTCGCGCTCGGCGAGCCCCGCGCGGAGGGGCGCTCGCCCGTGGCCTGACGACCCGGCCGACGCACCTCGGGCGAACTGGTCTATCCTGTCCCCATGCCCGGGTGCGCCTGGTGCGGGAGTCACCTCGACGTCGTCGGAAACGCCGTGGGCCGGCGGGACACCTGCCCCCGCTGTGATCACGACCTCCACGCCTGCCGGCAGTGCCGACACTTCGACCCGACCGTGGCCAAGGAGTGCAAAGAGCCCTTCGCCGAGGTGCCCTCGGACAAGGACCAGGCGAACTTCTGCGAGTTCTTCCAGCTCGGCGAGGGCGGACACACCGACGAGGACCCGGTCCGCGCCGCGCGCGAGGCCACGGACGCGCTCTTCAGGCGCTGACCGACGTGGCCGCCGACTCGTGCAGCACGAGCGAGGTCTGGAGCCGGGCGGAGCGCCGCGCCGAGCTCACAGCCCCTCGAGCTTCACGATGATCTCCTTCATGATCTCGCTGGTCCCGCCGCCGATCGTGATGAGACGGACGTCCCGCCACGCCCGGGCGACCGCCGTCTCGTCCACGTATCCCATCCCGCCGTAGATCTGCTGGCAGTCGTAGGCGACCCGCTGGGCCAGATCGCCGGCGAAGAGCTTCGCCATGCTGATCTCCTTCACCGGGTCGAGGCCGGCGTCGAACAGCGCGGTGGCGTGGTAGGTGAGGCGCCTCGCGGCCTCCACCGAGGCCAGGTGCTCGGCGAAGCGGTGGCGCCAGACCTGGAATCCGATCAGGGGCCTGCCGAAGGCCTGGCGCTCGCGGGCGTAGTGGATGGCGTCATGAAGCATCATCTCCATCCCCGAGACCGCAATGACCGCGGCGACCAGCCTCTCGCCCTGGAAGTTGATCATGATGTGCGCGAAGCCGCCGTTCTCCTCTCCGAGGAGGTAGCGTGCCGGGATCCGGCAGTCCTCGAAGTAGAGCACCGCGGTATCGCTGGAGAGGTTGCCCACCTTGTCCAGCTTCTTGCTCACGCTGAAGCCGCGCACGTCGGTGGGGAACGTGACCAGGGAGATACCCTCGTGTCCGGGCCCTCCGGTCCGCACCGCGAGCGCGATGAAGTCGGCGCGGGTCCCATTGGTGATCCACATCTTGCTGCCGTTGATCACGTAGTCGTCGCCGACCCGGCGGGCGGTGGTGCGGATGCTCGCCACGTCCGAACCACAGCCCGGCTCGCTGACTCCGAGCGCACCGATCCGATCACCCGCCAGCGCCGGGGCGAGGAACTCGCGCTTCTGTTCCTCACTGCCCAGGGCGCCGATCACCGGCGTGGCGATCTGCGCCTGGACCAGCAACGCCATGTTGACCCCGGCGTTCCGGCTCCGGGCGAGCTCCTCGGTGAAGGCGATGACGAACCAGTAGTCGCCTCCGGAGCCGCCCCAGGCGGGGTCGTGGTGCGCGCCGAGGAATCCGAGCTCACCGGCCCGCTTGAAGATCTCGCGCGGGAAGATGCCGGCCCGGTCCCACTCCAGCGCATGGGGGGTCAGCTCCTTCTCCACCCATGCCCGGACACTCCTCCGGAATGCCTCGTGCGCCTCGGTGAACGGACTCTGGATCGTCGGCACCCCGACCTCCGCGGATTGATTTCCGAGTCAATGATAGGCGCCGGGCCTGCGCAAGACCGCTCGTCGCCTGTCCGGCCGCGCCGGCGGAAGACGCGCGGACACGGGGGGTGCCCACTTACCAAATGCACGAGCGGTCGCTAGGCCTCCTGGTCAAAGAGGAACTGGCCGGAAAATGTCTCCGGAAAATGTCTCAGAGAACTCGTTCTTGACCATAACTGACTGAAATCGTTGGGAGCGTCGCCGGGGACCGTGTTCGACCGGCTCCGGTCTGCTGGCCGAGCGAGTTCTCTGAGACGTCGCTCGCCCGCCTCAGACCACCAGCGCGTCGATCTCGGCGGGGCTGAGCCCCGCCTCGGCCAGCACCTCCCGGGTGTGCTCCCCCAGGCCGGGCGCGGGAGCCGACGCCGGCGGCCCGAGGTGGAGGGGCGTCGCCAGCACGCCCGGCCGGGGGAACAGACCCCGGTACGCCAGGTGCGCGTCCCGGCAGACTTCCTCCGGCAGCTGCACCGGCTCGACGCACGCATCCAGCCCCGCCAGACGCTCTCGCCAGGTCTCGAGCGGAGCCCCGGCGAACGTCCGGGCCAGCAACGCCCGCACCCGCTCCGCCTCCTCGCCGCCGCCGTATGCCTCCGCCGTGAGGTCCCCGAGGCCGAGCCGCTCGCACAGCGCGGTGAAGAACTTCGGCTCGAGCGCCGCCACCGCCAGCCATCGCCCGTCCCCCGTCCGGTAGAGGCCGTAACAGGGGAGCCCGCCGTCGAGCGCGCCCTGCCCCGCCGGCGGTACGGGAAGCCCGAGAAGCGCCGGGCCGAGCTGGAGCGCGCCGAACGACGTCGCCGCCTCGGCCAGCGAGACGTCGACCAGCCGCCCGCGACCCGTCGTGGCCCGCTGCAGCAGCGCGGCCAGGATCCCGCACACCGCGGTCCACGCTCCGCCGATGTCCGCCACCTGCGGCCCCGGCATCGCCGGCTCGCCATCACGCCCCCCCATCGCCAGGAGTCCCGCCCGCGCCACGTAGCCCAGGTCATGTCCCGCCCGCAGCCGATCCAGTCCGGTCTGCCCGAAGCCGGAGACCGCGCACACCACCAGCCGCGGAAAGGCCTCGAGCAGCGCCTCATGTCCCAGGCCCAGGCGGTCCATCACCCCTGGCCGGAACCCCTCGACCAGCACGTCGCACCGGGCGAGGACCCGTCTCACCGCCTCCACCGCCCCGGGGCGCTTCAGGTCGAGAACCAGCGACCGCTTGCCTCGGTTGAGCGCTCCAAACAGCTCGCCCGCGCCTCCGGGCGGCATCTGGCGCGTGGCATCGCCCTCGGGAGGCTCGAGCTTCACCACCTCCGCCCCGAGGTCCGCGAGGACGAGCGTCGCGTACGGCCCCGGCGCGAGCCGCGTGAGGTCCAGCACCCGCACGCCCGAGAGCGGCAGGCCCGGACCGCCCGCGGTCTCGCCGGAGGGGGTCAGGTCAGTAGCTTCCCGAGCTTCATCGCCAGGCCCATGTCCATGGGCTTGAACTTCAGCTTTCCCTGCATCGCGGCCATCTGCGCGTTGAGCTGCTTGTTGCGGATCTTCACGAAGTCCTGGTCGCTTACCGTGACCGTCATCTTCGGCGTGCCCTCGGCTCCGCTCTTCACCCAGTCGGACGACCTCGTGGCGTCCAGTGTCCAGGTCCCCCCCTGGTCACCGGTGATGACGAAGTGGATGACGGCGTTCATCTCCTTCGCCAGCTCGGGCTTCGCGGTGAGGAGCTCGGGGATGGTCTGTTCCAGGATGGTCTTGGGGGTATCCGACATGTGCCGCCTCCTCGGGGCTCGCGCTGATTCGCAAGTCAACGGCTGCGCGGCGGACCGTAGCGACCGCCCACGCGACGCGTCAAGACGTCTCGGCGGGCACCGCGCCCCGCACCGCCGCGAGTAGCTCCGACAGCTCGAACGGCTTCGCCAGCCAGCCGTGGGCGCCGATCTCCTTCGCCTTCACCGACACGTTGCGATCGGCGCTGAGGACGATGATCGGCGGCCGGGCCCCGGGCGCCAGGCTCCGCGCGAACTCCCACCCGTCCATCACCGGCATCATCAGGTCCAGCAGCACCAGGTCCGGCAGCCCCTGCTCGAGCCGCTGCAGCGCCTCGCGCCCGTTGCGCGCCCGCTGCACGTCATACCCCTCGACCTCGAGGATCTCGGCCAGGGCATCGAGGATGTCCGGGTCATCATCGACGACCAGCACCCGACGGACCGCGCCTCGTTTCCGATGCTTGGGGGAATCTCCGCCCATCGCTCCAATCCGCTGCCCGGTTCTCAACGATTGTGCACCGAGCCGTCGGGAACCTCGCAGAAAGTACACCTCCAGTACGACGCGTCGTTGGCTCGTGGACGTCCGACGCGTGCATAGCAGTCCTCAGCCCGTGGACCGCATCCTCGACGACAGCGCCGTCCGGTTCCTCTCCCTGGCCAGTCACGAGCTCCGGGGACCCCTGGCGACGGTTCGCACGTACGCGGCCCTCCTCGCCTCCCCTCGCTTTGCCCTCGAGGAGCGGGTGCGCGCCGCGGTCGAGGTGATGCTCCGCAACGTCGACCGGGCGCTCGGCAGCTGGGAGCTCCTGGTCGAGGCCTGGCGGCTCGACGTCGAGGGTCTCCAGCTCGACCTTCGTGACGAGAACCTGCTGCCGGCACTGCGGGGAAGCGTCGAGTCGGCCCTGACCGCCGCTCGTGCGCAGAGCGTGCGCCTGGAGGTCTCGCTGCCCGAAATCCTGCCCAGCGTCCGAGTGGACCCCGACCGCATCCATCTCGCCCTCTCCGGAGCGTGGTCGCACGTGCTCGCGCGGAGCCACCCCGGTGCGGCGGCCGGACTCACCGCGCGCGCGCTGCCCGACGGATGCGAGCTGACGTTCTGGGACTCCGGCCCCCCGCTCACGCCGGACGTCGAAGCCCACGTCTTCGACCGGCGCTGGCAGGCCCTGCGCGGGCACGAGCTCGGATCGGCGTTTCGGATGGCGATGGCCGGAGCGCTCGTGCAAGCTCATGGCGGCCGGGCTCGGGTGGGAAGCAACAACGGCCGCACGCTGTTCCAGCTCATCCTCCCCGCAGCGAGCTGAGCCTGAGGGTCGCGTGGGCCCTCGGGTCTCCTCCCCCTGGGTGCGTAACGACGGTCCGCGTCGTGGTCAGGCGCTTGCGTGACGGGGGGGGATGGTGTCTACCGTTGTTCGGTCCTACGACAAGGTTGGTCTATGTTCGGTCTCAAGATGGGTGAGCTGCTGATCATCTTCCTGGTCATTCTGGTGCTCTTCGGGGGCACCAAGCTGCCCCAGCTCGGCTCATCGCTCGGCCAGGCCATCCGGAACTTCAAGAAGGGCTTCGGCGCAGACGCGGATGGGCAGGCCGAGGCGAACCGCCAGGACTCGCTCACCACCGGCGGCGCGGACGCGAACAAGACCGGACCCCGTGCGCCCGCCTCCGCGAGCAAGGACGCCTGAAGCGGGCGGCACCCGACGACCACGCCCGGCTCCCCGGACGACCGTCAATCGGCGATCTTCTCCCCGTCGTAGAGCCCGTCGAGGATGGCCTGGTACCGCTGGGTGCAGGCCTTCCGCTTCACCTTGAGGGTCGGCGTGAGGTCTCCGGACTCCTGGGTGAAGTCGTGGTCCATGACGTGGAAGCGCTTGAGCTGGTTGTAGGGCGGCTCGTGAGCGTTCAGGGTGTCCAGCACCTTCTGCACGGCGGCGACGATCTCGGGGCGCGCCGCCACCTCGGCGTACGCGGCCGGAGGGGTGGTGCCCTGATCCTGGAGCAGCTTCCGCGCCGTCTCCTCGCTCACCGTGATGAGCACCGAGAGGTACTTCCGCTTGTCGCCGTGGACCATCGCCTGGCTGATGAGCGGGAAGGTCTTGAGGCTGTTTTCCAGATTCTGCGGCGCGACGTTCTTGCCCCCGGCGGTGACGATGATGTCCTTCTTGCGATCGGTGATCCGGACGAAGCCCGCGGGGTCGATCTCCCCGATGTCGCCTGAGTGCAGCCACCCGTCGGGCTCGAGGATCTCCCGCGTCGCCTCGGGCTGGTTGAAGTAGCCCTTCATCACGTTGGGGCCACGGATGAGGATCTCCCCGTCCGAGGCGACCTTCACCTCGCACCCTGGCATGGGCGGCCCCACCGAGCCGATGCGCGCTCGGCCCGGCGGGTTCACCGTCGCCCCCCCGGTGGTCTCGGTGAGCCCGTAGCCCTCGAGCACCTCGAAGCCGAGCATGTCGAAGAAGAAGGCGATCTTCCGTGAGAGCGGCGCGCCGCCCGACACGAACAGGCGCATCTTCCCGCCGAGCTTCTGGTCGAGCGTGGACTTCACCTTGCTGAACACCAGCTTCTTGGCGAGGGTGAGCGAGAGCGAATCGTGGCTCCGGCCCTGCAGCCGGGCCTCCACCGACTCCTCGAACAGCCGCATCGCCCAGCGGAACAGCTTCCCCGCCACGCCGGGCTTGGACATGCCCCCGGAGACCACCGCGTTGTAGATCTTCTCGAAGATCCGGGGCACCGCGGGGAGGATGGTGGGCGAGGTCTCGCCGATGTCCGCGAGCAGCGTGTCCGTGCTCTGGGCGAAGATCATCCGGTAGCCAAGCCCCACCCAGGCGGCCTTCACGTCCTGGGCGAAGCTGTGCGCCAGCGGAAGGAAGAGCATCACCGCGTCGTCCGCCCGGAGGACCTGGAGCGTGGTGAGCGCCTTCGCCTCGAACGCGAGGTTCCCGTGGGTGAGCATCACGCCCTTCGGGGCGCCGGTCGTTCCCGAGGTGTAGATGAAGCAGCAGGGGTCGTCGATGCGGAGCGTGCCGATCCGCTCCTCGAACTTGCGTGGTTCCTTCTGGTCGAGGGCCGTGCCATCGGCGATGAGCTTCGCCATCGACACATCGGTCCCGGTGCCCTCTTCCTCCATGGTGACCACCTGCCGGACCGACGGGCACTCCCGGAGGACGGAGCGGGCCCGGGTGAAGCGTCCGGGTTGCTTCCCGGCGCTCCGGTCATGGTCGACGAAGAGCATCACCGACCCGGAGTGCTGGAGGACGTACTTCACCTCGTCGGGCGTGTTGGAGGCGTAGATCGGCACGGTGATCGCGCGCGCCGCGCAGATCGCCATGTCGGCGACGCACCACGGCAGCGAGCTGTCGGCGAAGATTGCCACCCGGTCACCGGGCTGGATCCCTCGGGCCACCAGCGCGGCCGAGAGGTGCCGCACGTCGCCGAGGATGGTCTCCCAGCCGACGTGGGTCCACTTGCCGAATCTCTTGTGAGTCGCCGCCTCTCGCTGCGGGGTCCGGGCCGCCCGCTCCTGCAACAGGTGGAGCAGCGTCCCGCCGCTCGCCGGGGTCGCCACCTGGCTCTCGGCTCTCATCGTGCGCCCTCCTTTTCCATCTGGGCCGCGATCTTCTTCGCGATGGACTTGACCCGCGCGTCCTCCGCCGGGTCGGGGTCGTGCCCTTCTGCCACCTTCGCCAGTTGTGCCTTCGCCCCGGCGACGTCACCATCCCGCCAGAGAGTCTCGGCGAGCCAGGCCGTCGCGCGGAGATTGTTCGGATTGAGCGCCAGCGCCTTGCGGTACCACGTCGCCGACTTGCCGAGGTTCCGCTTGGGCCAGGGCAGCTCGAAGTAGTACCGACCCTTGGCGATGAGCGGCATCTCGTTCTGGAACCGCTGGTCGAGCTCGATCGCCCGGTCCAGCCGCTGGTTGAACTTGCTCTCCAGCCCCTCGCCGAGGGCCTTCAGGATCCCCACCGCCTGGCTGTAGATCCCGATGCCCGCGGCGGCGTAGTAGTGCCCGCCGACCCACGCGGGCCTGGCCTTCGCCATCCGGTCGCCGAGGTCCCAGACGTCGCGGCCGAGCTTCTGTTTCCGGTCGTTGTTCTCCTCGCCGTCCCCGACCCAGAGCGTGGCCCGGGCCAGCCGGTACATTCGGTCGACGTCGTCGGGCTTCGCGGCCACCGCTGCCTGGCCCAGCTGGATGCCTTCCTCGGCCTTCACCGGGTCGCCGCGGTCACGCCACAGCGCGTCCAGCGTTGCCAGAGCCGGGTCCCCGGAGGTGGGAGGAATCCCGGCGTCTGAACCGTCCGCGGCCAGACACACCCCCGGACAGGCCAGGAGAAGAAAGAAACACGTCCAGCGCATGGGTGCCGGCCCGCGTAACACGCGGCCGTCGCCAGTCGCAAGGAAGGTGCGGCTGCTGGCGCGGCGCGTCAGCAGCCTCTGCCGGCGACGAGACGCGCCGGTCGGAGCCGGTGCATCTCAGGCACGGACGACGCTCAGGCGGCGTCGGCCTCGGCCGGGGTCTCGAGCTGCTCCTCGTCCTGGTTGAACGCGGAGAGATATCGGGCGAGGAAGTGCTTCGTCTTCAGTTCGACCTGCCGGACACGCTCGCGGCTGACGCCCCAACGCTGACCGAGTTCCTCCAGGGTCCGCGGCTTGTCCTGCGTGAGCCGCTCCTGGACGATGTCCCAACCGAGGTCGCCGATGCGCTTGCGCACCTTGGCGAGCGCCTCCTGAACGTCCTCGTCCTGCTCGCGCCCGAGGAACGTGTCCTGAGGCCCCACGCCCGGCTCCTCGAGCCGATCGAGGAACGTGGTGTCGCCGTCCTCGTCGATCGCGGTGTCGAGACTGAAGTCCACCATCGACCCGCGCTCGGACTCGCCGCCGCGCACCTGGCTCCGGTTGTCCTTCAGGTACCGGGTGATGTACGCGCGGATCCACCACACCGCGTAGGTGGCGAAGCGGACGTTCTTCTTCGGGTCGAAGTGCTCGATGGCCTTCATGAGGCCGACGTTTCCCTCCTGGACGAGGTCGTCGAGCCGAGCACCGCGGTGAGCGAACTTCTTCGCGACCGCCACCACGAAGGGGAGGTTCGAGAGGGCGAGCGTGTCGCGGGCCGAGGCGTCACCCTTCCGGGCGCGCCGGGCGAGCTCGTATTCCTGCTCGCGGGTGAGCTGGGGGCGACCGCCAATCTGGCGGAGGTACGAGGAAAGACTTTCGGAACGGGCTACTGAGGCCATGTCTCAAACCTCCTTTCGTCGGATTTGCTGAAGTGATGAGGACCCGGAGGGGTCTTCAGAGACACTTTTTGGACGCACGAAGAGCCCCAAGGTTTCGCCGGGCTGCAACAGCCGGGAACCTGGGCATTCTTCCCTCTTACGAGAGGAATCGGCCGCTCTTGTGCCTCACCGACGGGCGGGAGGCTGCCCCTCGCGGGAGCCCGGAACTGCTCGGGTTTTCCGTGCGAGTCGAGCGCGAGGCCGGCTCGACGCGCCGACTGCATTCACCTCTAACGAGGTCTCTGAGACGTTTCACGAAGACGGGTTCTGTACCGCTGCGTCGAGTGCTTGGCACCCCTCCGGACAGCCGACCGGGGGAGGGGTCCGAGGAACGAGTTCTCTGAGACCTCGACCGGACCTGGACCGCGGCGTGAACTCCGAAAACGAGTTCTCTGAGACGCCGATTTCAGTCCGGCAGGAACTTGCCCGGGTTCATGAAGCCTTCCGGGTCGAAGACCTGCTTGAGCTTCCGCTGGAGTGCCAGGACGGCGGGCGCTTGCTCGAGCGGCAGCAGGTCCTTCTTGGCCACGCCGATGCCGTGCTCGCCGGTGATGGTGCCGCCCAGCTCAATGGCCACCACCGCCATCTGGCGGAGCGCCTCGTCCACCTTCGGCCGCTCGTCCGCCGACTCGAAGAGGATGTTGGCGTGGAGGTTGCCGTCGCCCGCGTGCCCGTAGGTCGCGACCGTCAACCCGAGCGCCTGGCCGATGGCCTTGCAGCGGTCGATCATCTCCGGGATCCGCGAGCGAGGGACCACCAGGTCCTCGGAGAGCTTGTGCTTCGCCAGCCCCCGGAGCGCGATGCTCACCGTGCGGCGCGCCGCCCAGAGCTTCTCCCGCTGCCCCTCGTCCTGCGCCAGCCACGTCTCCTTCGCGCCGTGCTGCTCGGCGATCTCCCCCAGTCGCGCGAGCTCGCCGAACACCGCCTCGGGCACGTTCCCGTCGACCTCGGCGAGCACGCAGGCTCCGGTTTCCGGCGGAAAGTTGAAGCCCTTCCCGTCCACCGCCTTCACTGCCAGGTCGTCCATCAGCTCGAGCGTCCGCGGCAGCACCCCCGCCGCCAGGATCGCGCTCACCGCCCGCGCCGCCTGCCGCACGTCGGAGAAGACCAGGAGCGCCGTCTGCACCTCCCGCGGCAGCGGCAGCAGCTGCAGGGTGATCTCGGTGGCGATGCCCAGAGTCCCCTCGCTCCCCACCAGCAGGCCCACCAGGTCGTAGCCGGCCACGCCCTTGATGGTGCGCCTACCGACGCGGAGCACCTCACCGTCGGGCATCACCCACTCCATGCCCAGGACGTACTCGCGGGTGACCCCGTACTTCAGCGCCCGCGGCCCGCCGGCGTTCTCGGCGATGTTCCCGCCCAGCGTGCACCAGCCCCAGGAGTTGGGATCGGGAGGGTAGAAGAGGCCCTTCGCCTCGACCGCCTTCATCAGATCTCCGGTCACCACCCCCGGCTCGACCACCGCCACCAGGTCCTCGGTGGAGATCTCCTTGATCGCGTTCATCCGCTCCAAGGTGAGGACGATTCCCCCGTGGACCGGCATCGACCCGCCGCTCTTCCCGCTCCGCGCACCACAGGGGGTCACCGGCACCCGGTGCTCGCGGGCGATCTTCAGGACCCGCGACACCTCCGCCGTCGTCCGCGGCAGCACCACCAGGTCCGCCGGGGTGGTCCCCAGGTCCGACTCGTCGCGCCCGTAGTCCGAGAGCGCGTCCGGGTCGCTCTTCAGGGCGTCCGACCCGAGCGCCTCGACCAGGGCGGCCCGGCACGAGTCCAGCTGCTGCTTCGTAGGACGGTTCATCCGAACATCTCCACCAGGCTCCCGCTCATCGCCAGCGGGGCCTCGGTACAAAGAAACGTCACCACCCGCGCCACGTCGGCGGGGGCCATCTCCGGCTCCCACCCGGAGCCCTTCAGCATGTCGGTGTCGGTGCTGCCGGGGAGGACCGCCGCCACCAGCACGTTGCGCGCCTTCACCTCGGCGGCGAGCGCCTGGGTGAAGCCGTTCAGCCCCCACTTGCTCGCGCAGTACGCGGTCATCCCCGGCGTCCCCAGCCGCCCGCTGATCGACGAGACGTTCACCACTCTTCCCCAGCGCCGCTCGGCCATCGCCGGCACGCAGCGCCTGCACAGGTAGAAGGGCCCGCTGAGGTTGACCGCCAGCACCCGGTCCCAGTCGGCGTCGGTCATCTCCGAGAGTGGCCGCCGGAGCGCCACGCCGGCGTCGTTCACCAGCACGTCCACCGGACCGAGAGCGCGCTCCACGCTCGCCACCGCCTCGTCCAGGGCTCCGGCGTCCGCCACGTCTGCGGCGAGACCCAGCGCCCGGGCACCACGGGTCCGCAGCGCATCGGCGACCGCCAGGCTGCCGGGCTCGGTGGTGGAGAGCACCGCCACCGCGGCGCCGGCCTCCGCGAGCTGCTCGGCGACCGCCTTGCCGATTCCTCGCGAGCCTCCGGTCACCAGCGCGACCCGACCGGCGAGGCTGCTCACCACGCCGCTCCGGCTGCGGCGATGCGCGCCCACAGCTCGCGCCGGAGCATCCCGTCCTTGCGAAGGACACCCTCGTAGGCCTCGGCGTGGGTCACCGCGTCGCGCTGCTCCTCGCCCCTTACCCGAAGACAGGCCTGGTGCGCCTCGAGGATGCACGCCGCGCCGGGGCTCTCCAGCCCGCGGGCCAGCGAGCGCGCGACGCCGCGGGCCAGGTGCTCCTGGAGGATGAGGCGGTGGGCCCAGGTGTCGAGCAGCGCGGCGAGCCGCCCGAAGCCCACCACGTGATCGCCAGGGACGTAGGCGAGGTGCGCGCGTCCCTCCACCGGAAGCAGGTGATGCGGGCACATCGAGTGGAAGCGCAGGCCGGTGACCACCACCAGCTCGCCCCGGGAACCCTCCGGGACGGGAATCCGCTCGGCGAGGACCGTGTCGGGGTCGCGACCGTAGCCGTCGAGGAAATGCCGGGCCCAGGCCTCGGCGACGCGAGCAGGGGTCTCCCGGAGCTCGGGGTCGTCGGGAGAGAGTCCGGAGGCCTCGAGAAAACTCCGCACCGCCCGTCGCATGGCCTCGACGTCCGGCGCCTCGCCGTCACGCCGGTCGCCCGGCGCCTCGAGCGGGGGTCCAGCCGCGCGGGAACGGCGGCTCAATCCGCGCTGTACGCGACGCAGTACTCGGGCGTTTCCCACAGGCGGAGCTCCTTGAGCTGGGGAAGCTGCGGCTTCAGCCGGTCCCAGATCCAGACGATCACGTTCTCCGCGGTGGGGTTCTCGAGGAAGTCGTTCAGCGTGTGGTGATCGCACTGGTTGAGCGCGAGCTCCCAGGCCTTCTTCCGGATCTCCTCGAAGTCGATGATCATCCCGTCGCGCGGGTTGGGCTTTCCGGTCACCACGACTTGAAGCTTGTAGTTGTGCCCGTGCATCCGGAAGCAGGGGCCATCGTAGTAGGGCAGCCGGTGCGCGGCGCAGAAGTGGAAGTCGACCGAGAGGTCCATCGGCATGGATCCGTCGTAACCCCGATCTCCCCGAGCTGCAATCGCCCGGCTCCCCGCCGAAGCTCCAGGCAGCACACTCTCCTACGCCCGAGCCGGTCCTCCGGAGAGCGTCAGGCGGTTGCGCGCGGCAGACAGCTGCTGCCGGAGCGACTCCACCTGCCGCCGCACGTCCTCGAACCCGCGCGTCCCGGCTTGCTCGGCGAGCTCGCGCGCCCGCGCCACCAGCGCGTCCAGCTCCACCGCCGCCGCCGCCAGGCCCTCGGGGCTGGTCTGACCCTCGAAGGACCCGGCCACCCGGTGCGTCTCCTGGCCGAGCTGTCCGAGCGCGTCCATCAGGAACTGCAGCTCGGCGCTCCGGGCCTGCAGCTCCAGCGCCCGCGCGTGCGCCTTGCTGGTGAGGTCCTCCTGCATCCTCCGGCTCCGGTCGATGGCTCCGACGAGCGCCCGGGCCTGAACGCCAATCTCGGCCTCCAGCGGCCCGAGCGCGCCGAGCGCAGCCGCCGTGCGCTCGATCTGCTTCCGCGTGGTGAGCGAGCCGTGGAGGGAACGCTCTACCGCCTCGCGCAGGCGACGGAGCGTCCCTTCGAGCGCGGTGGCGGCGTCCACCAGGTCGGACTCATCGGACGGCTGGCTCATGCGATGCACTTCCAGCTGAGCCCCGGAGCGGAGCGAGGTGCAGAATAGTTCCCGCCGAATGTCCGGAGCTGGAAGAATCGTCTCCGGACAGGGGGGAAATGACGATGCTGCCGGCGGGTCGCGCTCGCGCTCGTGTTCCGCCTGGGTTGAGGCGGCGAATGCTCAGCGGGGTCGAGCCCCGTCGAGGACTCGCGCGAGCACTTCGACGCCGCGGCGGACCTCTTCCGGAGGCACGGCGGCGAAGCCGAGCTGCAGGCCTTCCCGCCGGGAGCGCCCCCGCCACTCGCGCCCGAGCGTCGTGACCTCCACCTCCCGCTCCGCAGCCGCGCGGACCACGGCCTCGGCGCGGAACCCCGGCCGAGCAGGCCGCTGGTCTGCAGGCCCGCCTCGACCGGGGAGAGCGCGAGCCGGTCGCCGAGCATGCGTCCCGCGGACTCGACCAGCGCGGCCCTCCGCTCGGCATGGACCTCTCCTGGTGCTGGGCGTGTGGCGACGGCCGGTGGCGCTCGCCTCCGCGGCCCTCCTTCTGATCTTCGCGCTGGCCATGGCACTGTCCCTGGGAATCAAGTCCCCGCTCGATTACTCGGTGTT
>Ga0105104_10000100_pt1 | contig 60061 bp, 45 predicted proteins | sample PPLLaktember2015_3_FD_87034 | JGI IMG/M metagenome (GOLD analysis project Ga0105104, IMG submission 87034) | Freshwater sediment microbial communities from Prairie Pothole Lake near Jamestown, North Dakota, USA - PPLs Lake P7 Core (6) Depth... | ecosystem: Environmental > Aquatic > Freshwater >... | reverse complement strand
ATGAAGCTGCCTTCCAGAAGGCGGGCGTCATCCGCGCCAACACTACCGAGGAAATGTTCCAATGGGCGCGCACCCTGGCCTGGTGCCCGCTCCCCAGGGGCCGCCGGGTGGCCGTGCTGACCAATGCGGGTGGTCCTGGGGTAACCGCTGCCGATGCCCTCGAGCTCCACGGGCTGCGCCTGGCCAATCTGCAGGAAGCCACTGAGAATGGTCTCAAAGCCATCCTGCCGCCCGCCGCCAGCGTGCACAACCCGATCGACATGTTGGCTTCCGCTTCACCGGACCAATATGCGGGCAGCCTGCGCATCCTGCTGGAGGACCCCGAGGTCGACAGCGTGATGGTCATCTTCCCGCCGCCGCCCATGTTTTCGGCCGGGGCAGTGGCTAAAGCCCTCATCCCGATCATCCAGGGCACCGACAAACCGGTGCTGATTGCCCTGATGGGTGACCGTCTCATCCAGGAGGCCGTCGAACACTTCCGCTCTTCGCGGGTGCCTGAGTTCCGTTTCCCCGAGGCGGCGGCTTCGGCGCTGGCTGTGCTGTCGCACCGCGCGGATATCCTCTCCCAGCTGGTAGAACCGGAGAGTATACCGGAGGGGATGGATATGGAACGGGCTCGCGGCTGCCTGGAAGGACAGCGGCCCGGGGAGTTCCTGCCTCAGGAATCGGCCGTCGGTCTGTTGGAAGCATACGGCATACCGGTGACGAAAGTTGAGCTGGCAACTACTGCAGAGCAAGCGGTCCAGATTGCCAGGCAGGCTGGTTACCCGGTAGTCCTCAAAGTGGCCTCACCGGATATCCCGCACAAATCGGATGTGGGCGGCGTCCTGCTCAACCTCGCAGACGCCCAGGCGGTGCAGGCCGGGTTCGAAGCCGCCACCCAGCGCTCCCGTCTGGCTCGTCCCGATGCGCGCATCGATGGGGTCCACGTGCAGCGCATGCTTCCCCCCGGACAGGAGGTGATCGTTGGGGTGGTTCAAGACCCCCAGTTCGGCCCGCTGGTCATGTTTGGCTCGGGTGGCGTGGAGGTAGAAGGGCTCAAGGATGTGGCCTTTGCCCTGGCTCCCTTATCCCCACTCGATGCTGAGCGCTTGCTGGAGAAAACCTGGGCAGGGCGCAAGCTAAAGGGTTATCGCAACCTGCCGCCAGCCGACAGAGCGGCCGTCCTGGATGCCCTGGCCCGCCTGTCCAGGCTGGCGCTCGATTTCCCCCAAATTGCCGAGATCGAGATCAACCCGCTCCGCGTGCTGGCTGAGGGACAGGGCGCCTACGCAGTAGATGTCCGCGCTCGATTGGAAGGGGAAGGCGCCTGATCCTCTTTTTAAGCTAAAAAAGGAAGGTGGAAGGGCTACCTGCCCCTCCACCTTCCTTTTTGGTTGCTGTTTTTATCTTCGAACGAGAGGAACAAAGATCTTGTTTGGCATCGACAGGCTTGTGAGGAACAAGGATTGCAGCGAAGCATTGGAGTTTCCGGCAAATGCGTTATCGTACTTGATCCCACCGTTGATATTGTCTGAATCGAGCCAAAGCACCATCCCGGGCTGGGTCGAGTGAGAATATCGCTCGACAGTGTTCGTATTGTAATCGAAGAAGGATTGGTAGGCCTGTCCCAGCGTATTCCCCTGGAAGAGGTAACGCACAAACATCTGGAATCCCTCCGGATACCAGTTGGCGTAATAGCCTGCCGCCCCGATATCGAAGAAGGGATCGGAATACTGAGTTACCCGTTTTTGAGCTTCGGCGCTGGCCAGGTTGACTTCCCAACCGGCTGACCCGGCGCTCCAGCAGGCATACAGCATGACGATAGCTCCCTTTGCCAGGCGCAACTCGTTGCGAATGTCATCGGATGAATAATGGTTTTTCAAACCATCTTTCAGGTAGAAACCGCCATAGACGTTGCCGGGCCACAGTACGCCGTCTCCCCGGTAGATCAAAAAGTGTGCGCCTTGCGCGGCCGTTTTGATCTGGGTCCAGGAGGTATTGGGGTAATAAAACTTTGAAACGCTTACCCCTTTGGCGGCCAGCTCATTCGCCACCAGGTCCATGGTAGTTGACTCGCGCTGCACCCAGGCAGGATCCGCATCCACCGGTCCGACGATCAAGACTGCCTTGAGCGGAGGAAGTCCAAGGGCATCGGATGTAGCCATATCGGGAGATTCAGTTTGGGTCTGGTTGGGGTCCAGTTCGGTTGGGGTTATTGGGTCGGAGGGCTGTGGAGGTTCGTCGCTCTGCCCGTACACGGTAGCCGGGATGGTCAACGATATGAGAAGAACAACGATTGAGAGACCACGATATAATCGCGATTTTATCCTATGCAATGGTTCACTCCATAGTAATGAAAGTCGGTTTTGTGAGATTGTAGACGCTGGATCCCAAAGGCATACGTGGCTGGATGGCGTCAGATCTGGCAGCAAATCGCTGGTTGAAATTGGATTTACCAGACTATATAGGCAAGATTACCTGAAAATAACCGCATGGCCTAGTGTCATTTGGCCTATTTAAGGCCATGCGGAATCGCTTAATTACTATAGTCAAATTACAGGTTAAAAAGTTACGCAGAGGGTATTTCGTCGTTGTTCCGGATCCATTGGATATAAAAGCGTACCATCCGGCCGCAGTTTTCCACCGATATACGCTCGTTGATGCAATGGATGCGATCTATCTCGGTATCCCGTACCAGGACGGGCATAAACCGGAATATATTCTCGGTCAGACCGCTGTAATGACGTGAATCGGTGGTTCCCATCATCAAAAAAGGCGCCACCAGCGCTTCAGGAAATATCTGGCGGATGGTCAGCTCAAGAAGTGCGAAATCCTGACTGTCCGCTGGTGAGACCGGTGAAGCCTCCCACCCGTTGATTGCCGCCGGTTTGACCTCTTCCGCTCCGGCGCCATTGGCCGAGGGTTCTGCCGGGCTGCTGGCAGGTATTTGGGTCTCGACAGCCTGGATCTTCTCACCCATCGGCATGGGCCGCACCTGCACCCGCCTGTCCGAGATGGTGCGGATCACATGCTCGAGCGTGCTCTGGATTGTTTCGCCGGGGAGGATGCGGCAGTTAATCACGGCGCGTGCCAGGCAGGGCAGGACATTATCCTTGATCCCGGCAGAAATGATGGTCGGGGCGGTGGTAGTGCGCAGAAGGGCGTTCATTCTGGGGGTTTTCTGCAGCTGTTTCTCAACCAGGGGCCGGAAAAGCCAGGTATTAGCCAGCACCAGCCGGTTGGATAGAGGCAGCTCACTGGCGATCGACCGGAGCGTTTGCATCAGGTGTACCAGCCGGGTTTTGGGCGGGTTGGCCTCCAGACGCTGGATGGCGCTCGCCAGGATGCCAATGGAGGTCTGCCCATCTGGCGCGGACGAATGACCCCCTTGGGTTTCTACGTCCAGATCCAGACTCAGGTATCCTTTTTCTGCCAGGCCCACCATGCCTACCGGCCGGCGGAAACCAGGCAGCATTTCTTCTAAGACAACCCCGCCTTCGTCCAACACATTCTCGAGTACCACCCCGCGTTTGTGAAGCAGGTTGGCAATCTGGCGGGCGCCATGCATCCCTCCTCCCTCTTCATCGTGCCCAAATGCCAGGTAGATCGTACGCCGCGGCTGGAACCCGTTGCGCAGCAGCCATTCGACCGCTTCCAGAATCGCCACCAATCCGTTTTTGATATCCAGACTGCCGCGTCCCCAAACATACCCATCCGCGATCTGGCCAGAAAAAGGCGGGTGCTCCCACCTGGATTCGTTCCCCTCCTCGACCGGCACAACATCCTGGTGGGCCATCAAAAGGATCGGCTTCAGGCTGTCATCGCTTCCAGGCCAGGTGAATAGCAAGCTAAAGTTCTGCACGGCCTCTAACTGCAGGTTGCTGTGCACGCGCGGGTACATTTCCTGCAGAGCGCGCTGCTGGTTGAGAAAGGCTTGCACCGTCTGATAGGAACCGCTTTCGATCAGGTCATCGCTGCCGGGAGATACGGTCTGGAACTGGATCACTCGCGCCAGGTGCCCGGCGATCAGGTCGCCATCGATATCGATCTCCGGCGTGGGTGGGGGTTCGATGGCCGGACGGTTAAACAGTGCAGTGCGGAATAGAAGAAAGGCCAGCAGGAACAGGACCAAAACCAGGATAAACAATACGACGGTCGGCATAATGCCTCCTATCCAGACGGCAGGGTTCTTTTCGGACCCCCTAAAACCATTATAACCCGTGCTTTTTGTTTCATGGAACCCACACCTGGTACAGTCCCAGGTTCCCCTCTTTTCCATCTGACAAATAACTCTCGATGATGCGGAACCCACAGGCCTGCGCCAGGGCTTCCAACTCAGCCTGGCTGTACAGGTGCACGTAGCGCATACCTCTTCCCCCGGCGCGCCAATCTAACAGGTAATCTCCCGGGTCTATGGAAAGTGGGTCGATCCCGGTTTGCTCCCAGGGCAGCACCCGCTCGGCCAGCCGGTCGCTGTTTAAAAATTGCCAGGTCGAGAAAATGAACCGGCCGACGGGTGCCAGGCGCGCGTGTACGCGCCGCAGTACCTGTTCGCGTAGTTCGCCTGACGGCAGGTGGTGCAGCACCGCAAAACATAGGATCGCGTCGAATGGTTCTTCAAGGACCTGGCTGTCCCAGGCGGGGTCTGCCAGGTTGGCAGCCTGGAATCTGGCCTGAAACCCGGGGGAATGGATTTTTTCCAGAGCCTTCTGCGCTTCGGCGATCAATCCTGGACTGAAATCCAGGCCCAGGTACCCGCCGGTATGCCCCCGGCGGGCAAGCTCCACCGCCAGCTCACCATTCCCACAGCCCAGATCGAGCACGCTTGCCGAACGGTCTATGCGATCCAGCGCCCGGCGAACCCCTGGCTGGATCCTCTGCCGGGTGGCCGAAAATGGGATAGCAAAGGTCTGGTAAAATTGGTAATTAAGTGTTATCAGCTTTGCGGCAGTATCTGGATGCATATTGGTATCATAAGGCGTAAATTGGAAAACGTAAAGAACCCCATGGATTTTGACACCTGGAACGAAGCTCGAGAATATACCCCCGAAAAATTGGCTGCTGCCAGAAAAGTACTGGATGAAGTCCGCAGCGGACGAGAGGTCTGGCAAGCTATGCGCCGCTACCCCCTCTCCGGCGGCGGCTATCTGGCCAAACACGTCCTGGTGGCGGTATACCGCCGGTTAGTGGAGAGCGGCGAATGGCAGCCAGACGCGGATCTGCTGGCGCGGATCCGCATGAAACCCATCCGCACCCTCTCCGGGGTGACCACCGTGACCGTGCTGACCAAACCCTATCCTTGCCCTGGGGAATGTGTCTTCTGCCCCACGGATGCGCGCATGCCCAAAAGCTACCTCCCTGACGAACCCGGTGCGCGCCGCGGTTTACAGCACAATTTCGATCCTTTCGATCAGGTTGCCTCGCGGTTGGAGGCCCTGGAAGCCGTCGGTCACCCGACCGACAAGATCGAGCTGCTCATCCTGGGCGGCACCTGGAGCGCTTACCGCCGCGATTACCAGGAAGAATTTGTCCGCCGCTGTTTCGATGCCCTGAACGGAGCCGCTGCGGCCAACCTGGAAGAAGCTCACCGGCTGAATGAAACCGCCGAGCACCGCAATGTAGGCCTGGTCATCGAGACCCGCCCCGATGAGATCACTCCCAGCGAGCTGGCCTGGCTGCGCTACCTGGGAGTTACCAAGGTTCAGATGGGCGCCCAGAGCCTGGATGACCGCATCCTGGAGCTAAACCGGCGCGGTCATACCGCTGCCGAAACACTGCGCGCGGTAACCCTTTTGCGCGCTGCCGGGTTTAAGGTGGTTTTGCATTGGATGCCCAACCTGCTTGGCGCTACACCCGATTCCGACCGGGAGGACTTTACCCGGCTCTGGCAGGGCTACTGTCCGGACGAAATCAAGATTTACCCGTGCCAGCTTCTCGCGAACGCCGAGCTCTATGAATACTGGCAGCGAGGGGAATACATTCCCTACAGCGAGCAGGAGCTCATCTCCCTGATTGCGGATGTCAAATCCAGCATCCCGCTCTACTGCCGGGTAAACCGGGTAATTCGCGACATCCCCTCCACCAATGTGGTCGAGGGCAACAAACGCACCAGCTTGCGAATGGATGTCCAGGCTGAGCTCGTCCGCCGGGGGACTACCTGCGGGTGCATCCGCTGTCGTGAAGTCCGCGGCCAGGATTTCGACCCTGGCCAGCTTGTACTGCACGACCATGCTTATCCTACCCTGGCCAGTCAGGAACACTTCCTGTCCTTCGACACCCCCACCGGCCAGCTTGCCGGCTATTTGAGGTTGTCGCTTCCGACAAGGATAAAGGATAAAGGAGAAGGGATAAAAACTGAGGAGGATAATTGGGAAGGCCAGACGAAAGTTTGGAAGGATCGCGATAAGAACTTCATCCTTCATCCCTCATCCGTAATCCCCGATCTTGAGGGAGCTGCCATCATCCGTGAAGTGCATGTATACGGCCAGTCGCTGCCAGTAGGCAGCGAACAGCCCGGCGCAGCGCAGCATATTGGCCTGGGCACCCGTCTGATCCAGGCTGCCGAAGAAATTGCCCTTCAAAATGGCTACCAGCGCCTGGCAGTCATTGCGGCGATTGGCACCCGCCAGTACTATGAGAACCGTGGTTTCCAGCAGGGGCAGCTGTACAGGTTCAAGTCCCTTGATCAAAAATAACCGCTATTTCGTTCTGGCTTCCCATTCCGCCACTGAAGCGCGGATCAGGCTGCGGATTTCCTCATCGGGAACTTCATCAACCCCGGTGTAGCGGTCCAAACCGACCTGGACGGTTACGCCCTGATTGGGAGCTTCCGCCAGGCGGATGCGCCTTGCTTCCAGATGCGTGCCTTCTAATTTTTCTTGTAAGATGTCGTTAATCTGGTTGACGATGCTTTTGGGCTGCTCTTTGATGGGGGGCGGCGGTGGCAGAGGTCCGGTCTGGCGTGGACTGACTTTGTTGGCCAGACGGTTTGTCACAACAGGTGTCGAGGGATCTTCTATGGGGGGTGGCTCTTTTACCGCGGGGGTATAACCCAGCCAGCTGATCAACTCTACAGTGGCTTCTTCCAGGTCTTTTCGCTGGATGGCATTTAACTCGCTTGATTTTTGGAAGCGCTTGCCTTCCATTTGCACCTGGAGGACAGCCCGCGGCACATCCCTCACCAACCGGGCAACCTCAACCTGGGTGCTCTCTGTAAGTATCTCGACGTTCGGATCTTTGGGTTGATTTTTATCAGGGCGCAGGTTCGTGACCAGCATCCCGGCCACATAACCAATTGTCACGGATACCAGAGCAATGATGAGTAAGGTTTGAACATTCATGGCTTTGCCTCCCGGGAGTAGCGAATAATGTGAGGGAGTATTTCGAGGATTCTTTCTAGTATTGTAACTCTAAACCAAAAACTGTCGACTCTTATCTGTCTATGGACTGGCAGTGCGGGCAATAATGGGTGCTTCGCTGCCCAACTACAATTCGCTCGATCGGCGTGCCGCAGTTCGGGCAGGGTTGGCCGGTGCGCTGATACGCGCGAAATGAATCCTGGAAATCTCCTCCCCGGTAAACCCAATCGATGCTGGATCCCTGCTTGAGGATGCCTTCTTCCAGTACCTCGCGGATGGCCTGCCATAAGCGTCCGGCATCCTCCTGCTGCAGGGTGTGAGAGAGCCGTAAAGGATGAAGCCTGGCGCGGTGCAGGGCTTCATCGCTGTAAATATTGCCCAGCCCGGCCAGGAAACTTTGGTCCAGAAGCAGCGGTTTGAGCTGGCGGTGATATTTTTGCAGCCGGGTGAAAAATTCTTGAGGGGTAAACTCCGGGCTCAGCGGTTCGGGACCGAGGCCTCCCAATACATTCTCGGGATCGCGGGTCAGCCAGATGCGGCCGAACTTGCGCGGATCGTTGAATACCAGGCGCAGCCCATCCTGGAAACCTATCCAGAAGCGGTGATGAGGGGCCAGCGGACGATCCACCGGCTCAACAATCAAATCTCCGCTCATGCGCAGATGGATCAATAAATGGTCGCGGTCCAGGCTGAACACCAGGAACTTCCCCCTGCGCCCAATCTGCAGGATGCTTTGCCCGGGGAGGTGGGCCTCAACCTCCGCGGCGGTCGGATAAGCTACCGTCCGCGGCCATAATACGGCAGCCGATTGGATGATCTGGCCCTGCACTGCCTGGCCGACGCTGCCGTCCGGATAGACCCGGCCCCCAATGCGTAAAGCCCGTGCGATTGTCTCGACTTCGGGTAATTCAGGCATAAGTCAACTCTCAGCCGTCAGACATCAGCCGTAAGCAGCCAACCCCTGTTGTTTCCCTGATAGCTGAAGGCTGATAGCTACTCATTGAACATTTCTCCAACACTGCGGCCTTCATTCGCCCGGCGGATCACTTCACCTAACAAAGGCGCGATTGAAAGGACTTTGAGCCTGTCCCCGAACAGCTCGGCCTTTTTTGCGGGGATGGGAATGGTGTCCGTGGTGATGAATTGGGTTACCGGTAGGGAAACCAGATTCTGAACGGCCTGGGCCGACAAAACCGGGTGGACAAAAACTACAAAGAGCTTTTGCGCGCCATGTGCTTTGACCAGATTGATCGCTTGCACCATGGATCCACCGGTATCCACCTCGTCATCGATCAAGACCACATCCCGGTTATTGACATCCCCGATGATGGTCAGCGCTTCGGCTTTCGCATCATTGTAGGCACGCCTTTTTTCGATAAAAGCCATAGGCGCCTGTATGGCGGCAGCGAAGTTGCGCGCTTTCTTGGCAAAGCCGAGATCAGCCGTCACAACCACCGGGGAATTCATATTGGGAAGCAGGGTCTTCAGATGATCCACCAGGATGTAATAGGTGGTCAGGACATCTCCTGGGATGGAGAAAAAACCCTGGATTTGGCCGGCGTGAAGGTCCAGGGTGATATACCGGTCGGCTCCGGCGATTTCGATCATATCGGCGATCAAACGAGCCGTGATCGGTACACGCGGCTGGTCCTTTTTGTCCGAGCGGGCGTAACATAGATAGGGGACAACTGCTGTGATCCGCGCGGCAGAATCCAACCGCAGGGTTTGCAGTAGGATCAGCAGCTCCATGAGGTTGCGGTGCACCGGTACGGATGTTGTTTGCAGCACATAACAATCTTGCCCGCGCACGCTGCTGTGCAGCCTGATGAAAAGGTTTTCGTTGGGAAACTCGATAATGTCCCGCCCGCATAAAGGGACACTCAGATAATCCGCAACCTTTTGAGCAAGATTCGGGGTTGAAGTCCCCGCGTACATCTTAATATCACCATACATCAGCTCGTGCCGTGAGTGGGGAAGGGGCATAAAAATCCTCGTGAATAGTATTATACAAAATTGCTGATTCGATCTGTATTGAAAAAATCGTAAATTGGATTTTCTTACTCGCTTTCGACGTGCGTCCTTGCCCAGGCTTTTTCCGTATTCTTGAGTAATTGGCTGACTGCCTGGTGGGGCGAAACACTGCGTTGGACCAGGTTGGTGATGACCTGGTTGTATTCCTCCAGGGTAACCGTGCCGCGCCAGCGTTCCAAGAGGGTGACCTGGAGTAAGTTGCCTACCTCAGATGTGATCCGGGCTCGCTCGCGGCGCTCCCACTCTCCGCTGGATTCGAGGTATTCCCGGTGCTCTAGAATCGCATGGTAGAGTCGTTCTACACCGGTCGCCAGGTTGGCAATGGTCAGGAGCACAGGTGGAGTCCAGATCTGGCCGTTGGAGGCTTCATCCAGTTCGCGGGCTGCGGCGAGCAGGGCTTCATTCTCGGGGCAGGGCTCCGGGCAATGCGGATCGATGTACAGACGCGGCGAGGGATGGGCCAGCTCAAGCATCATGCGCAGCGCCCGCTGGGTATTTTCCACCCCGGGCCGGTCGGCTTTATTGACCACCAGGATATCGGCGATTTCCAGGATCCCGGCTTTGATCGCCTGGATATCGTCGCCCAAACCTGGGGCTTCGACTACGACCGTGGTATGCGCCAGCCGGGCGATGTCCACCTCGGATTGGCCCGCCCCAACGGTTTCGATCAAAACCACATCGTACCCGGCAGCGTCAAAGACCTGCGCGACTGCCGCGGTAGACAGGGCCAGCCCGCCCAGGGTGCCTCGCGCGGCCATCGAGCGAATAAAGATCCCCGCGTCGCCTACCAGATCGCGCATGCGCACCCGGTCTCCCAATACCGCGCCCCCCGTAAATGGGCTGGATGGGTCGACCGCGATAATCGCGACTCTGCGAGGCGGCGATGCGCGCCGGAAATGCCTGGCCAGCTGGTTGACCAGCGATGATTTGCCCGTACCGGGGGACCCGGTGACGCCAACCAGGTGGGCGTGACCGGTATGTGGAAAAAGCAGGTTAAATGCCTGTTTCCCAGCCGGTGTATCGTTCTCGACCTGGGTCAGCACACGCGACAAGGCCAGGCGGTCGCCGGCCAAAAGCCGCTCGACCAGCTCCCTCACCTGGGAATGGCTCAGCTCAGCCCGGTCCATGCTCCTACCCTTCCGGGGAATCAGAAAATTCCCGGAAACCTGGATGACCCATGCAATCAGGCATGCGCGCCTACAGCTTTGCGGATATCGGCGATAATCACTTCGGTTGAAGTCCCTGGCCCATATACCCCGGATACTCCCATTTCCAATAACCGGGGAATATCTTTTTCGGGAATGATCCCGCCTACGAATACGTGGATGTTTTCAAGGCCATTGACTTTCAATAATTCCATCACTCGCGGAACCAGGGTCATGTGAGCGCCGGAGAGGATCGACATGCCGACCGCATCTACGTCTTCCTGCAGAGAGGCTTCAGCAATCATTTCTGGGGACTGCCGCAGCCCGGTGTAGATGACTTCCATACCCGCATCGCGGAGTGCGCGAGCAACCACTTTGGCGCCGCGGTCATGCCCATCCAGACCCGGTTTGGCGACCAGGACGCGAATTTTGCGTTCGCTCATGAATTTCTCCAGGGAGTAGAGTGTGATGGTTTGATTATACCTTTAAAAATATAGAGTTCCCCGGTGCTGCCGGGGAACTCTAAGCGGATTTTCAGGGAGACCTATTCTCCTGGTATAAAGATAAAGTTGTCGAAGGCTACCTGCATGGCGCGCCCGCCCATCACCAAACCGACCGTGCCCTCAGAGAAGGGGATGTCGGTTACCGTGGTCACATAAGCGTCGTTGATATAGAAATCGATATCGGCCCCGCCGTTGGTGGCAATCGCGTGCAGGGTGTTGACCCTGCGGCCAGGGTTGATATCGCCCACAAAACCGTCTGCCACCTGGTACCATTTCCCATCCGTGCGGTGCTCCCAAATGGTGGCATACTGGTCGTAAATACTGAGCTCGAAGTCCAGGTAATAATCATCCCGATCGACCAGCCCATTGCCGTTATTGTCGACAAAGCGCAGGACCATTCCAAAGGTCCGCTCGGTTACCCCGTCGGAATAAGCGGCGTCTACCTGCATATCGTAGTTGCTGGCATAACCGCAGGTCAGGCAGGACGAGAAGCAGCCAAACGGCGAATCTGTACCGACATCCGCGCAGTCGTTAAATTCACCCAGGTAGAAGATCCCGTTTACAACCTGCGCGCCGTCAAAGGTCTCGAAGTTGCCGCTGTCCTCTGCGAAATCATCCTGCACGCCGGTTACAGTTCCGCCGTTGTTATTGTTGCCGTTATTGTTGCCCGAATCCATGGCACCGACGACCTCCAGCTTATCCCCATTGAGAGTTCCTTCCAGGATCTCACTGGTGCTCAAGCGGATTACTTTTACGCTCAGGGGATCGTCTGAGTTGTGGCTGCGCAAGATTTCACAGTATTCGCGCTTGGTACCATCCGTGCCCATCAAAGATCCTTCGATTTCGGAGAGGATATCACCGCCGCGTACCCCGGCTTTATAAGCAGGAGAGCCGGTGTCGACGGAATACACCCAAACTCCGCTCAAGCTGCCGTCTTCGGAGACAAAAGCAAACCCGTTTACGCCGATCGAGGTGATGTCTTTACCGCCCTGCATATCCTCGATGATTGGCTCGGCCTCTTCGCGGGCGATGGCATAAAACTGGTTGACCGCCTCGCTCGTGGTGGCATAATTGATCGCGACCACCTCGCCTTGATCATTGATCAAGGGTCCGCCCGAATTGCCCGGGTTGATGGTCGCATCGTGCTCGATGATCGAATCCACGGCTGCCCAATCCGTATTCAGGCTGGCCTGGCGTTTCGAGACGATGCCCTTGTGTAAGGAATATTCCGGGTCCCCCAGTGGGTAGCCGGCCGACCAGACATCCATGCCGACATCGATATCGCCTTCATACCAGGCCAGGTATGGATACCCATCTCCTTCGATATCGATCACCGCCAGGTCGGAACATTCCGATACCCCGAGGACCTTAGCGTTAAAGGCCTCATCATTGCCACTAAAATACACTTTTAGAGAATCCGCGCCGGTCACCACGTGGTTGTTGGTGATGGCAATCCCTTCAGGATCGATGATAAAACCAGTCCCACTGCCAACCGTATCATAGATCACTCCGTAGTCGCCTTCGGGGTAAACAAAATCCCCCTTCGCCTCGATCCGGATCACCGCCGATTCGACCTCAGTGCGGCTGCTGGCAGCGCCAGATGGCTGTGGTTCAGTGGGCACTACCTTGGTAGGAAGTGGCTCTCGCGTGGATTGTTCTTCTGGTTCCGGTGTGGGGGTGGACCCACCGGAAAGGCTGCAGGCCCAGCTGACCAGCAGGATCAGGACGGCGATCCAGGCAAGAGGGCGATATTTTGATGAGTTCATGTACTCCTCCTGAGTTTATAAATGCAACAACTGGATGTTTTTCTCCACTTTGAGCGCAGAACCTTTTCGTGGAAGCGATTTTAGTATAGCAAATGGATTATAGAAAAGCAATTAAAAAGGGCTGAAAACGGGCAGAGAAAGTTTGATTTATGGATCAGATAAACGATCTAGTCTTTATGTGAGATTAACAGACTCAAGCGCCCGGCCCGTACTGAAGTGGCGGGCGTTTGAGTCTGATCATTCAGTCTGTTACTCCCCACTCTTGATACAGCTCGTCCAGGTTGCAACCGCAGGCGGCTTCGAAAGCATCGAGCAGCTCCTCCGGGCTGGCCAGATCAAAACGATTGCCATAATAGTAATTCTGCAGCGCCTGGAAGAAGGCATCATCGCCGATCGTCTTGCGGACTTCCACAAAAAATAACGCGCCTTTGAGATACACGATGGTCGAATAGGCATCTGAGCGGCCCTGGAAGTCCTCGAGCGGCCGAGCGATAGGTTCACTGCCATTCTTGTCTTCATAGGCAGCTACGGCTGCCTTGTAGGCGGCCAGCTCTATCCGGTAGGCGGCGGGATTGTGGATTTCGGCATGCAGGAGGGAAGAGTAAGTTGCCAGGGCTTCATCCTGCCAGGGAGATTCCAGGATGTCGTTACCCACGACTGCATACCACCACTGGTGGGCGGCCTCGTGTGATACGACCACCGGGAGATAAGTGGCCGCCTCAGGGCCGGAATACAGGTTGCCTTCAATGAGGATCAAACCCGGGTATTCTACCCCGCTGGCATAGCGCAGCGGCACCGCAACGATATCCAACTCTTTGTAAGGATATTCCCCAAAATACTGCGCATAGGTGTCGAGTGACTCTATGGCTACTTCCAGGACTTTGTCCCAGGATTCTTCGGTGCCGGAGAGTCCCCAATGGACGATGCTGATATCATCCAGGCTGGACTCCTGGCGGGTAAACAGCGGACCTGCTACCAGCATAAACTCGCGTACCGGCCCGCTGGCGAACCGCGATTGGCGGGTATCATTTTGCTGGTCTTCCCCGGCCAAACTGCCACTGGTAATGATCTTCCAGTCTGCCGACGCGGTAACCTGTACATCATAAAATGCCGAACGGCTAACTACTGCGTCGCCCTCGCCGATTACGGCGTTCGCTACCCATCCGCCATCGTCCCATTCGGCCAGCAGAGGATACCAGTTGGCCAGTACGACAGCCGGGCCATCACTGATATAGTTGAAGATCCCATAGCCACCCTGGGTCCCCATGTCTTCAGGGGGATGACCTTCGAACTCCATCTCTACCACAGCCGTCTCGCCAGGCGCCAGATCTTGAATCAAGGGTAAGCGCAGTCCGGTCTGGTCTTCGAGGAAGACTTCAGGTTCCAGTGGGGTGGAGTTGACGCTCGCCGAAGTGACCTCCATAGACCCACCGTAGATATTTGGTGAGTTTGGGTAGAGGCGGAAAATAATCTCGGTTAGCTCGCTCCCGGTCAGATTGGTCAGTGTCAGGCGTTCTTTTCCCCGGTAATCCGGACCACCCTCGCTCAGGTCGAGCTCGAGCTGGTAGCAGGCATCGATCCCCAGGCTGTTCCAGTCGGGCGCCTGATCGGGACGCAGGGCAGTCTGCTGCTGGTCGGTGGAACAGGCTGCCAGTGCTTCAGGGCTGGATGGGCTGGGGATGAGTGTGGGGACGCGGGGCGGATTGAGCGTGGCGCGTGGCGTAGCAGCAGCCTGGGTCGTACCGGAGGTTGGGGTCTGGCCGAGGTTCGGGGTGAGAAGCTGGCAGGCCATTCCCAGGAACGCCGCGCCAACAGTTACCCATAACCCGGCAGTTCTTTTCACTTGGCTTATCCGGTTCATAACTCCTCAATTGATCACTCGTGACTGACCAGGAGCAAATCCCTTATCCAGTGATCTGCCCATGGTTGGCTATTCTATTCATTATATCCAAGAGTTTGCAGTTTCCTTACTACCGTCCAGGATGGGTTGCCTTCCGCCAGGAAACCAGATATGATATATAAAAGGGGTGTAAATCGCTCTCTCCCATTCTTACCGGCAAATAACTCGTTTCTCGGGATGGCTTGATCGCATACATGGACGCGTCAGTTCCGAAACTTCATTCCCCAAAAATCTCTTTGTCGATGGTGTTTATCTTCCTGCTGCTCATGATGGCAGTCCTGATAGCAGGCTATACTTCCTATGAATATCAGAAGAAGAGCCTGGAAGAAGCCAACCAGGACCGCCTGAGCGCTATCGCGGACCTAAAAGCACAGCAGGTGCAGGGTTGGCTGGAAGAGCGTTGGGGAAATATTGCCCTCATTCAGGAGAATCCACTGGTCGCCAGCAAGGTGGACCAGTTTATTTTGAACCCCCAATCTACAGAGATCCATGACGATCTCCTGAGCTATCTCCGGTCGCTTCAGTTCAATTATGATTACCACCTGGTCCTCTTGATGGACGGGCAGGCCCAACCCCTGCTGTCAGCTCCCGAACAATCTCTGGAAACAAGCGACCAGACCCGCGCCCTGGCGCTCGAGGCATTGGCCTCTGGTGAAACCGTCTTTTCAGATCTCTACCGCGAGCGCCTGTCGGGTAAGGTTTTCCTCGATTTCCTCGCCCCCATCCGGATAAGCGATCAGGGAACAGCTCGGGCGGTGGGTGTGATCCTGCTGCGGATCAATCCGCAGCAGTCGCTCTTCCCATTGATCAACTTGTGGCCGACCAACAGCCCTACGGGGGAGGCGGTGCTGGTGCGGCGGGAGGATAAACAGGTCGTTTTCTTGAGCGAGCTGCGGATGGCCAACCGGCCAGCTTTCGACCTGAGCCTTCCGCTGGATACGCGCCAGCTGGTGGAAGGCAACGCCCTGTTGATCAACCAGGAAAAGGTCAGCCAGGGAGTCGATTACCGCGGAATTCAGGTATTTGCCGCCGTGCGCCAGGTTCCCGGCACACCCTGGAGATTGGTGGTGAAAGTTGACCAGGAGGAAATCTACGCTTCGCTGCGCGAGCGCCAATTCCTGGTCCTGGTCCTGACCGCCGCATTGATCATTGCGGCCGGTACGATGGCCGGCATGCTCTGGCGCCTGGCTGAAGCGCGCCTGTACAAACAGCTTTACCTGGCTGAGGTTCGCCGCCAGGCTTTGAGCGAGCAGCTTTCTTATCTGAGCCGCTATGCCAACGATATGATCCTCCTGGTCGACCAGACCTGGACCATCCTTGAGGCCAACGACCGGGCACAGGAGGCGATGCAGTACAGCATCTCCCATCTGCGCGACCACTGCCTGCCCGACTACTGCCCGCTCGAACACCGGGCCGGTTTTTTCCAGCAGGTGAGCACCCTGGACACCCGGGATGGTCTCCTGTTCGAGATGGTGCTGGTGCGCAACGATGGGATTTCCTTTCCCGTGGAATGCAGCGCGCGCACCATCGATATTGACGACAAGAAGTATTACCAGCTGATCATCCGGGATATTTCCGACCGCCGCCAGGCCGAGAACCGGCTGCGCGAAAGCGAGAAGCGCTTCCGCCTGTTTTACGAGCAGGCCCCGGTCGGATACCAATCCCTGGATGCGGAAGGCTGCCTGGTGGATGTGAACGATTACTGGTTAGAGGCGTTTGGATACCAGCGCAAAGATGTGCTGGATAAGCCCCTGGCCGATTTCTTTACTCCGCCTTCCCGCGAGCGCTTTCTCAAAGGGCTGCCGGAGTGGAAAGCCTGCGGAGAAGTGCGCGGACAGGAGTTCGAATTTATCTGCGGCGACCAGTCGATCCTGTTTGTCTCGCTGACCGGTAAGGTCAGCTACGAGGAGCGCGGGCATTTCAAACAGCTGCACTGCATCCTGTATGACGTCACCGAACGCCGCCGCGCCGAAGAACAGACTCGCCGGATGAACGCGGAACTGGAACGGCGCGTGCTGGAGCGCACCAGCCAGTTGGAAGATGCCAATAAGGAGCTGGAGGCTTTTAGCTACTCGGTCTCCCACGATCTGCGGGCCCCGCTGCGCGCCATCAACGGGTTCTCGCGCATCCTCTCAGAAGATTTTGGGGCAGGCCTCCCCGCCGAGGCGCAGCGTTACCTCAACCTGGTGCGCGAAAACACCCAGACGATGAGCTGCCTGATCGATAACCTGCTGGCCTTTTCAAGGTTGAGCCGGCAGCCGCTTAAAAAGCAGCGGATCGATCCCAACGAGTTGGTTCAACAGTGTCTGGACAGCCTGTCTGCCGAGCGCGATGGGCGCAAGATCGACTTCCAACTCCATCCTCTGCCGCGCTGCCAGGCGGACCCGGCATTGCTCAAGCAGGTCTTTGTCAACCTGCTGTCCAACGCGGTGAAGTTTACCAGCAAGAAGGATGAAGCAGTTATCGAAGTGGGATGCCTGCAGGAGAATCACGAAACTATCTTTTTTATAAAGGATAACGGCGTCGGGTTTGACATGCAGTACGCGCCCAAGCTGTTCGGTGTATTCCAGCGGCTCCACCGGGTCGAAGATTACGATGGGACCGGTGTGGGGCTGGCGATCGTCCAGCGTATTATCCACCGCCACGGCGGCCGGGTTTGGGCCGAAGGCGAAGTCGACGATGGCGCCACTTTTTGCTTTACCCTGGAGGAGAACCACAAGCAATGATCGATTCGCCGGTAGAGATATTGCTGGTAGAAGATAACCCCAATGACGTTGAACTGGCGATCCATGCGCTCAAACAGTTCTGCCAGGTCAACCATATTGCCATCGCCCGCGATGGGGTCGAAGCCCTTGAATTTACCTTCTGTACGGGCACTTTTACGCACCGCATGCCCACCAACCAACCCCGGGTGATCCTGCTGGACCTGAAACTCCCCCGCCTGGACGGTCTCCAGGTACTGCGCCGGTTAAAAACCGATCCGCGCACCCAGGCGATCCCTGTGGTGGTGATGACCTCTTCGACAGATGAGCGGGACGTCATCGAGACCTACCGGCTGGGAGCCAACAGCTATATCGTCAAACCGGTCGATTTTATCGAGTTCCAGCAGGCGGCTCGTTCGATTGGACAATACTGGCTGCAGATCAATTACCGTCCTTCCCTGTAAGACTGAGGGCCCTATGAAAAATTCCTTGCGTGTTCTGATCCTGGAAGACCGGCTCTCCGACGCGGAATTGATCGTCCACGAACTGCGCCGGGAAGGCTACGAACCCGATTGGAAACGGGTGGATACGGAAGAAGATTTCCGCAATGCGTTGGACCGCGAACTCGATCTGATCCTGGCGGATTATTCTCTACCCCAGTTTGACGCCCTGGGCGCCCTGCACGTGCTGCAGGACAGCGGGCTGGATCTACCGTTTTTGATTATCACCGGCTCGGTCAGCGAAGAGATCGCCGTGGAGTGCATGAAACAAGGCGCCGCGGACTACCTGCTCAAAGACCGCCTGGCGCGCCTCGGACCGGCCGTCAACCATGCTCTCCAACAGAAACGCCTGGAACGAGAGAAGCATGTGGCTGAGGATGCCTTGAAGGAGAGCGAGGCGCTCAACCGGGCCGTCCTCAACAGCCTGAACGCGCATATCGCCGTGCTCGACCGGGGAGGGACAATTATCGCTGTCAACGAAGCCTGGGAGCGCTTCGCGCGCGAAAACGGGGATAATGTTGAAAATAACACGAGCGGCGTCGGCCAAAATTACCTGGACGTATGCCGGCGGGCTGCTGAAGAAGGAGCGGAAGACGCGCGCGGAGTGCTGGAGGGGATCCAGGATATCTTGAGCGGGGCGCAAAGCCTGTTTACCTGCGAATACGCCGCGCACTCGGCCAGCCAGCAGCGCTGGTTTTCATTGTATGTCACCCCACTCCAGGCAGGCCAGGGCGGGGCCGTGGTGACCCACCTGGAAGTCACTACGCTCAAACAAGCCGAGCGGCAGCTCCGCCTGCAGAGCGCCGCCCTGGAAGCCGCCCCGAATGCCATGATGATCACCGACCGGAGTGGGATGATCGTATGGGTCAACCCGGCCTTTACCCAACTGACCGGTTACTCGTCTCATGAAGCCGTCGGGCATAATTCGCGCCTGGTGAATTCGGGCGCGCACGAATCCAGCTACTTCCGCAACATGTGGAACACTATCCTGGCCGGCGATGTGTGGAAGAACGAGATCCGCAACCGGCGCAAGAACGGCAGTGTCTACACAGGCGAGATCATGATCGCCCCGGTGCGTGACGAACAGGGGGAGATCTCGCATTTTGTCGATATCGAAACCGATATCACCGAGCGCAAACAGCACGAACGCGAGCTGGAAGCTATTGTGGTGGTGGCCAACGCGCTGCGTATCGCGCGCACCCGCGCCGAAATGATCCCGGTGATCATGGACCAATTGATGGACCTGCTCAAGGCCCAGGGAAGCTCGCTTTCGCTGTATGACCCGGCCAACGATGAGATGGTGATTGCCCTGGCGCGCGGCCCTTTCTCTCCCCCAAGCGGTTCGCGCATCCCGGCCGGGGAGGGACTGAACGGGGTGGTGATCTCGACCCGCCAGATCTATTTGAGCAGCAACGCGGTCAACGATTCTCCGCTCAGCCACCCGCCTTTCAACCGCCCTTACGCGGTGGCGGGCGTGCCGCTGATCTCGCAGGGCCAGTTGATCGGGGTGATCTGGCTGGGACGCACCAGCGAGTTCAACCCAACCGAAGTACGCCTGCTGACTGCTATCGGCGACATGGCCGCAAATGCCATATACCGCGCCAGTCTGTTCGAAGAGACCGAGCTGCGTCTCCAGCGCCTGACTGCCCTGCGTGAGATCGACAAAGCCATTACCGCCAGCCTGGACCTCAACGTGACCCTGCACGTGCTGGTCGACCAGGTTATCTCGCAGTTGAACATGGACGCCGCGGATGTGCTGCGTTTTACGCCCGAGACACAGACCCTGGATTACTCGGTGGGGAGCGGGTTCCGCAACCTGTACCACCGCTCGCCGCGCCTGTTGAGCGTGTCGTACGCGCAAAAGGCAGTCTTTGCCCGGCGCACGTTGGCCCTATCCAACCTTGCGGAAGAAGCCCCGGAATTCCTGGAGCGCATCCGCGGGCGAGGCGAGGATTTCATGGCGTACTTCGCCGTGCCGCTGCTGGCTAAGGGCCAGGTGAAAGGCGTGCTGGAGATCTTCAAGCGCGCACCCTGGCAGCCCAATGCCGAATGGCTGAATTTCCTCGAAATGATCTCCGGCCAGGCGGCTATCGCCATGGACAACGCCGAGCTGTTCGATAACCTGACCCAATCCAACATCCGCCTGGCCCAGGCTTACGATGACACGATCGAAGGCTGGTCGAAGGCCCTCGACCTGCGTGACCGCGAGACCGAGAACCATACCCAGCGCGTAACGGATATTACGCTACAGCTGGCCCGCATGGCCGGGATGCGCGATGCCGAAATGGTGCATATCCGGCGCGGGGCGCTGCTCCACGACATTGGTAAGATGGGGATCCCGGATGCGATCCTGCTCAAGCCTGGCCCACTGACCCCGGATGAATGGGAAATCATCCGCAAGCACCCGGTATATGCCTATGACCTGCTCTCTCCGATTGCCTTCCTGCGCCCGGCGTTGGACATCCCTTACTGCCATCACGAACGCTGGGATGGGAGCGGGTACCCGCGCGGTTTAAAGGGCGAACAAATCCCACTGGCGGCACGTATCTTCGCGCTGGCGGATGTGTACGAAGCGCTGGTCAGCATCCGCTGCTATCATGAGGCCTGGGACAACGAACAGGCCCTGGCTTATATCAAAGAGCAGGCCGGCAAACACTTCGATCCAAAACTTACGAAGTTATTCCTCGAAGGCGCCTGGTAGCTTATTGCGTCCCCGGCCAATGGAGATCTGTAGCGAAAAGTGTTAGTTTGCGGTATCAATCGTCTTTACGAGTCTCCCAGGGCTCGATATCCCCAGGGATGACCTGGAAGAGGGGGTGCGGGTCCGGGAGGCGCACGCGAGCCATCTCTTCGAAGCGGCCGCGGTCGCGGTAGGCCAGCTTTCTGCGCAGGTGGCCCAGTTCGTACAACATCTGGCCCTCGGTCACGGGGATAGGATCCTCGCTGCGCCGGGGGTCGATCTTTGTAGTGTCGAACTCGAAACCGCGCGCGGCGGCTTCTTCGGCGACGGCAGCCAGGTAAGTGGCGATACTGGCCAGCGGGTCGGACTGGGCTTTGAAGCGGTTGAGCTGAGGATGTTGAGTATAACCGCGGGTCTTACCGCGCAGCACCTGCTGGGCGAGCAGGCCTTCGCGCCAGACCGCAGTCAGGCCGCGTGTGTCCAGATATTTCGGATGGACAGACCATAACCTCATCGGATTTCATCCTTCCTCCGCCTTTTTGATCCGGCCGGCCAACTGGCTGACACCCATCAAGATAGCCAGGGCCAGGACGAGCGCGGAGATCAAGAGAACCGGCAGGGTTTGCGGTCCCAGGCGGGCGAACCCCTGGCCGATAAAGAGGGGGATGAACATGCCGCCGATGCTGCCGCCCAACATGAGGGTGCCGGTGGTGCGGCCGGTGAGCGGGATCCAGCGCTGGGTCAGCGAGAGGCCGACAGGGAACATGGAGGCCATGCCAAACCCCATGAGCAGGGTGCCCAACCAGACGACGGTGAGCGACGAGGATCCCAGGGCCACCAGGGCCAGTCCGGCGATACAGGCGCACAGGTCGGCGATGAGGATGGGTTTGGGGGAAAAGCGGGCGGCGATGGGGATGCCGGCCAGGCGGGCCAGGGTAAAGGAGCCCCAATAGGCAGAGGTCAGGTAGGCGGCCGCTGTGCTGCTGGCCAGGCCCAGGCTGGTGGCATAGGTGTAGATCCATCCCCCGTAGCTGGATTCGGCGCCGACGAAGAGGGCAAAGAAAGCGGTCAGCAGGCCGAGCATGAGGGCGTACCGGGTGGGGCCAGCAGCCTCCGCCGCGTGGGCGGGCTCCAGGGCAGCCGGGCTGGGCGAACTAGCCAGCCAGGCGATCACGGGCAGGAGCAGGATGGCCAGCCCCCAGTATGCCCAACGGATATCGCCGCCGGCCAGCAGCGCCTGGGCGATGAGGATGGGCGAGATGAACGAGCCTACCCCAAAAAAGAAATGCAGCCCGTTCATAAAGGGATCGACACGCTCGCGGTGGACGCGGACGAGCAGGGAGTTGGCGCCCACATCCAGGCAGCCTTCGCACAGTCCGAGAAAGAAGAGCGCGCCGGTAAGCGCCCACAGCCAGGAGATGAGCGGGACGAGGGCCAGGCAGAGGGCCATCCCGCCCATACTGGCGGCCATGAGGAGGTGCCCGGGGATGGCGCGGTCGTACAGCCGCCCACCGCGGAATGAGCCGAGCAGGTAACCCAGCCCGCGCGCGGTGAAAAGGAAGCTGATCTGGTTGAGAGGCGAGCGGGTGTTCTCGGCCAGCCCCGGCAGGGTAGGGCCGAAAGAGGCGGAAGAGAGCCCCAGCCCGATCATGGCGGTGAAGTAGAGCACGGTCTTAGTGACCGCGCTGCTGCGGCGGATGGTGGTTACTCCGTTCATTGGGTTCTCCTGAGATAATTCTCCAATCGCCATTTCTGAAGACTATCTCGCGCCAGGCCGCCAAGCCGCCAAGTTTTTATATTACGTTGCGGCTTGGCGGCCTGGCGCGATGATGTATTTGTTAGATCAATCTCCTCCCCAAGGCGTCGAAAGCTTCGATCTCGGCCTGGGCGGAGGGGGTGGCGGGGTATTCCCCCTGGAAGAGCGACCAGATCATCGAGTCGCGCAGCGCGCCGTCAGTGTCGAACAGGCGCTTGCGCAGGGTGCCATCATGAGTATACCCCAGCTTGCGCGGGACAGCCGCGCTGCGCAGGTTGGCCGGGTCGCAGTGGATCTCGACGCGCTGGACGCCGTCCACCTCGAAGGCAACTTTGGTGAGGGCGGCGGCTACCTCGGTAGCCAGACCCTGGTTGATGTGATCCTTGTGGATCCAGTAGCCAATCTCGCGGGCGAACTCGCCGATGCGAGTGTGCAGCCCCGTGCCGCCCCAGACCTGAGTTTCCTCCGGGTTGAAGATGCCGTGGACGAAATCCTGGCCCAGGTCGTATAGGCCGCGCCAGCGGCGGATCAGGTCGAGCTCGGCCTGGACGCCTTGCGGGGGCTGGGCGGCCCAGGGCATCCAGGGGCGCAGGTGGTCGAGGCTTTCAATGATAGAAGCCAGGAGCAAAGGCGCATCGGCGGGCTCCCAGCAGCGCACCACCAACCGCCGGGTGCGGATGCGGTAGGCCGGTCCGGGGAATAGGAGGGTCATCGTTCTCAAGCCTCCACAGCGTTACGGTTGAATGCCTGGGCCAGCAGGATGGCGACCAGGATGATCAGCGCCCCGGCGATCTGGGCGGGGCCAAAACCTTCACCCAATAGGAGCAGGCCGAACAGGGCGGCAAAGACCGTCTCCAGGCTGAGGATCAGGGCAGAATCCAGGGCGGGAGCCTGCTTCTGCCCGACCGCCTGGAGGGTGAAGCCCAGGCAGATGGGGATGGCGGCCGAATAGAACACCACCGGCCAGGACAAGGCCAGCCCGGCGAAGGTGCGCGCCTCGAAGAACAGCCCGGCGGCCAGGCTGAGCAGGCTGACGACAAAGAACTGGCCCATGGCAAACTGGGCGGGGTTGATCCGGCGGGCGGCTTTGCCGACCACGATAACATGCAGCGCCCAGAAGAACGCGCCGGCCAGCTCGAGGGCGTCGCCAGAGGCCAGGGTGAGCGGGCTGCCACCCAGGCCCGGCAGGCCGCCCGTGCTGAGCAGGCTGATGCCGACCGCCGCCAGGGCGGCCGATACCCAGCCTACCCAGGTGACGTGCTGGCGCCAGGCGATCCACTGGATGATGGGGATAATGACCACGTACAGCCCGGTGATAAACCCGGCGTTGGCGATGCTGGTGGAAAAAATGCCGGCTTGCTGGAAGCCAACGGCGCTAAAGAGCATCACCCCGGCGGCTAGCATCCAGGGGGCAGCGCGGCGCTCGAATCTCAGCTTCCAGCCCACAAAGGGCAGCAGGAAAAGCCCGGCGAGCAGGAAGCGCACGCCGTTAAAAACAAAAACCCCCAGGTGTTCGGTGGCCAGGCGCTGGGCGACAAAACCGCTGCCCCATACAAAGGAGACCAGCAGGAGCACCAGGTCGCCTTTCAGGCGAGCCGGGTCGATACGATGGGGGACGGGCAGGCTGCGCTCTTCTTCCACGATCAAACCTCAGGCGTGGGAGGAGCGGTGAGGCGCTCGCGCAGCCGCTCGATCTCGGCCGGGGAAAGTCCGGCGGCCGGCACCGATTGGATATTACCGGTTGAGCGCAGGTAACCCTCCACGCCGCCATATTTCTTTTTCAAAAAAGAGAGCGCCGAGAGGATATTGGCGGGTTGGGCTTGCAGGCTGCGGCGGAACTTCTCGCGCTCGCGCGGGTCGCTGGGCGCGCCGGACATGACTTCCTCATATAATGGCTGCAAATATTGGTTGCTGAGGGCGTAGTCGGCCGCGATGTCCCGTTCAGGGACGCCGCTTAGGGCCAGCAGCAGGGCAGCCACCAGGCCGGTGCGGTCTTTGCCGGCATGGCAGTGGAAGAGCACCCCGCCTTCGGGGGCGGCGGCGATGGCGCGTAGAACATCCGTAAAGCGGTAGTGGAAGTGCTCGAGCAGCAGGCGGTAGCCTTCGCGGGCGTCGCGGGACATCTCCAGGCGGGCGATGGCGGGCCGGTTGTCGTCATCGATGATGGGAATGCTGATGTAGTCCATGGCTCCGTTGGATCTGGGCTGTGGGGAGAAGGGGTGGGGAGCCTCGTCTAACTCGCCCGGGCTGCGCAGGTCGATGATGGTGCGGATGCCGTAATCCAATAAGCTCTGGCGGCCGGTCTGGCTCAAGCGGCACAGGTTATCGGCGCGCACCAGTGCGCCCCAACGGGTGGCGCCGCCGCCTTTGAGCGGGTAGCCGCCCAGGTCGCGGGCATTGTAACAGGCATCCCAGTCGAGACGCCGGGTGGGGGTGGAGTGCATGGAGTTGAGGTGGATCCTTTCAAAAAGCGAACCGCGAAGTTCGCCAAGAATTTGAATGTAAAGGTCCTTGCGGACAATCAAAACTCTGTAAACACGAAGAGGCGAAGAACACGAAGGAATATAAAAGTATTACCGCGAAGCCGCTAAGAGCGCTAAGAAATTACAAAACATTCAACACAATGAGCCGAATACCCTTATGGGACCTACGGGAGCACGAAGGAATTTAATGAAAAAGTGCGAAAGTAAGGTCCATTGGTTGTTGAATCATCAATTAGCGCATAAGTATACCAGGAGAAAGGCAACGAGGCGATTATCGTGAGAGGTAGGGAATCATTTGTGATATAATAATCAATGACCGAAAAACATATATAGTCATATAGGATAAAGGTAGCACCATGCCTAGAGCGTTTTCTGAACGCGAAAAAGGACTGATCGGCAAGCGGCTTTTGGAGCAGGGCTACAGGCTATTTTCTGCCTATGGACTTAAGAAAACCAATATTGAAGAAATCGCGAAGGCAGCCGGGATCTCAAAAGGGGCGTTTTACAGTTTTTATGAGTCCAAAGAAGCGCTGCTGATGGATGTGATAGAACAGGCGGAGATACGCGTCCGCCAGGAAATATGGGCTGTGATCGACCTGCCGGGGCCATCTCCCCGGGCTCGCCTGTTTGCAATTCTGAAAAAGGCTTTTACCCTGTTTGAAGCAATCCCAATTTTGCAGTTTTTCACGGGAAATGATTATGACCTGCTCTTTTCCAGGATCCCCGCAGAAAAACTCCAGGAGCACCTGGCCAGCGACCAAAGGTTCATTGATGAATTGATCATTCGGTGCCAGAATGCGGGCATACCTATCCAGATACAATCTGAGCAGATCACCGCTTTGTTGTATCCGCTCGTTCTGGCTTTTTTGCATAAAGACGATTTGAGCCGGAGCAACTTTCGTGGCAGTAACGATATGCTCCTGGAATTGGTCGCGGCTTTGTGTGTGGGGGAGGTCGAGCTGCAGTTTCACCAGCCAGCCAGTCATGTGCCTGGTTCTGAAGAAGGAAAACGATAATGAACCTTTCCATTGAGACTGTGGACCTCGGGAAAACCTACGGAGACGTAAGAGCCGTCGAACACCTTTCCATCCAGGTTGCGGAGGGAGAAATTTACGCTTTTCTTGGCCTGAATGGCGCAGGAAAAACAACCACGATCCGCATGCTGCTTGGGATGATCAAGCCCACCACCGGGTTTGCCAGGGTTCTTCAAACCAGGGTACGCCCAGGCAGCCGGGATCCCTGGGAATCGGTGGGGTATCTCGTGGAGGTGCCTCACAGCTATCCAGAGCTAACCGTCTATGAGAATCTAGAGGTTGCCCGCCGCCTCCATCCGGGCACCCCACGAGAGGCCGTAAGCCGGATGATCGAACGCATGAGCCTGGTCCCAGATGCCGACCGGCGGGCGGGAAACCTTTCACAGGGGAATGCACAGCGGCTGGGATTGGCCAAAGCCCTGCTCCACAACCCCAAACTGCTTTTTCTGGACGAGCCTGCCAACGGTCTGGATCCAGCCGGGATCGTCGAGATCCGCGAGCTCTTATTAGAACTGGCTCACAAGCAGGGGGTAACGGTATTCATGTCGAGCCATATCCTGGCTGAAGTCTCCCGGCTGGCCCAGCGGATTGCTGTTATTCACAAAGGGCACCTGCTGCAGGAATTGAATATCGATGAATTGGAGCGGAATCGAAGGAGGCGGCTTCTGCTGCGAGTCCGGGATGTTGAGGCGGCAAACCGGGCCTTAGTGGCGGCGGGGCAGCCTGCTGAAATCCTTCAAGACGGAACCATACAGCTCAAAAACGCAGCTTCTGTCGAACACCCCGATGATATCAACTGCCTCCTGGTCAAAGCCGGGTCCCCGCCCACCCGGTTGATGGTTGAAGAAGAGGACCTGGAGCAGTATTTCCTCAGGCTGGTTGGATTGAATCGAGGAATGCAAAATGAATAACCTGTCCGATATGCTTTGGATAGAGCTGCGAAAAGCAATCCGCTCCAGAATACCGCTGTGGACTGCCCTGGGGTCTCTGTTTATGCCATTGGGGATCGCCTTCTTGATTTTCGTTTCTAAGAATCCGGAGATATCCCAAAAGCTTGGGCTGGTCGGCGCCAAAGCCAACCTGGTGGCATATTCCGCAATCGATTGGCCGGCCTACCTGGGATTGTTTGGCCAGATCATTGCAGCAGGGGGATTCATTTTATTTATCCTGATCATCAGCTGGATATTTGGCCGCGAATTTGCGGATGGCACCTTGAAAGATATGCTGGCTGTGCCAATTCAACGTTCAAGCATACTCCTGGCAAAATTTATTGTGGTGGCCATCTGGTCTGCGGCAATGAGCATCGTTATTTTCATTGCCGGCCTGATCATGGGAGCGATTATCGAACTCCCGGGAGGCTCTGCCGGTGTGATCCTCCAGGGCAGTGCTCTCATGGCGATAACCGCCTGTCTTGCGATTGGGGCAGCCCTGCCATTTGCGTTCTTTGCCAGCGTTGGGCGGGGTTACCTGCTGCCTATGGGGGCAGCGGTACTAACCCTGATGATGACAAACATCGTGGTGCTGGCGGGGTGGGGCGAATTTTTTCCTTGGGCCGTGCCAGGGTTATATGCGCAGGGTAAAGGCTCTCTACCACCGGTTAGCTATTGGATCGTGTTGTTAACCTGCCTGGGGGGTATGATCGCAACCTATCTGTGGTGGAAATTTGCCGACCAGAACCGCTAGCCCCAATCTGCGTTGATTGGCTCCCTTATATTTTGAGGATCATCTCGGAAACCCAGAAAAACGTCGCAGGCTGGGGATTTGCCGCTGCAACAGGCGGCTGTCCGGAGTCGATTTTCTATGACGATCTGAGAAAAATGTCCTCTTAATTTCGCCAATATCGCCTTCCTGCTATTGCATACGAGGTGTCTTTGACATATTCTATTAAATAGAGGCTGCTCAAGCGGCTCCCCTGAATCAGCCTGGCTTGCGGAGAACAGTAGCAGGCGAGTACGTTGTTCAATAACGTATGCTCAGCAAACTTGCTTCCAGCTGTTGTTTGGGATCTGGTGATCTCAAAGGAGGTAAAATGAGACCCCTTCTCTTGCCTGCGAAACGACCTTTTAATGGGAGAGCTTACCTGACCCTGGTTGGGCTCCTCATTCCGGCGGTGTTTGCCATCGTGCCATTTGCGTTTGCCCTCGCGGCCGCCACATCCCCCGGCTCGACCGAGCTAACGTTTCCGGTCCTTTTGCTCGACCGGGGTATCAACCTGCTGCTGGTGGCAGTTTTGGGGGCTGCCGGGCTGCTGCTCGCCAGCCGGATCGGTCTTGGGATGCCTTTCATCGAGGGTTGGACAAAGCGAGAACCGGTCTGGAGGCGGTTCCCGGGCATCGCGGGGATCTCCATCCTGGCAGGCATCCTTTCCGCCGTGCTGCTGACGGTCATTTCGATCGCCTACACCCCTTTGATGCAGCGGGTCAACGAAATGCTGGCCCAGCGCTACTCCGCCGGTGAAATCACCCCGCCGGCCTGGCAGGGATTTCTAGCCGCAATCTCGGCCGGGATCACCGAAGAGACCATGTTCCGACTGTTCGGGCTGACCTTGCTGGCCTGGCTGGGCAGCCTGCTCTTCCGCAGCCAGACCGACCGGCCCGCCGGCTGGCTGTTGTGGACCGCCAATATCCTGTTTGCCATCGTCTTCGGTCTGGCGCATCTTCCCCTGGCCAGCCAGATCGGGATGCCGCTGGACGCAGTGGTGATCAGCCGCACGGTACTGCTCAATGGGATCGTAGGAGTAGTGTTTGGCTGGCTGTTCTGGACTTTTGGACTTGAAAGTGCCATGCTGGCGCATTTCTCGATCGACGTGGTCATCCACAGCTTTATCCCCCTGGTAGCCCAGCAAGAAGGGACAACGAGCAGGATCATCGCCGTAACAGCGGTCGCGCTGGTGCTGATAGTGACCATCGTTTGGTCGATCCGCGCCATTCGCCGGGATCGCAAACAGTTTCCGCCGTCTACCGTGTCAGAAGCTTTACCAGTGGAGGAGAGCTTTTCCCATCATACGCTGTAAATCGCTGCTACTCCGGCAATCTGCGAAATCGGGCAAGGAGGAGGTCCTATGACGGTCACCAGCCTTTCCCATGCAAGACAGCTCAAGAAGGGTGAAGTCTTGCTCTTGTTTTTTGCCCTGGAGGCGGTTATCTTTGCCATCATCCCATTGTCAGCGCGACCGGAATGGATGCCTGCGCTGCTGCCTATCCACGCGGGTGTCGCCGCCGCCTTCCTGGCCGCCGCCTGGCTCCTGCACTGCAGCGAAAGATGGAGAGGATATTGGCCAGTTTTATTTGCCTTATTTGCCGCGGGATTGGCCATCTTGGTGAGCACTCTATGGCATATGGACTTGACCCGGTTGTTCGGGTTCACAACCAACAGCCCGGAGGGGATCTCAATGGCCATCTTCTTTCAAAGTCTGCTGCGGGTCATGGTGGTGCTCATATTGCTGAGAGCTGTTGGCGCTAAATGGGATTCGGTGTATCTACAAAGAGGGAACCTTAAGCTTGGGCTGGCGGTAGGCATCCCCGCATTTCTCCTTCTTGCCAGGATCGCTTTTATACCGCTGGCCAGCCAGACCGGTATACCCGAAAGATTGTTGGCACTACTGCCCTGGATCCTCATATTTGTGTTTTCCAATGGATTCTCAGAGGAACTGCTTTTTCGAGGCCTGCTCCTTAAAAGGTACGAACCATTCCTGGGGAAAGGTCTATCGAACCTACTGACTGCGGCAATTTTCACGCTCCTTCATTTCCAGGCGACCTATGTAACCGACCTGCTCCAATTCTTGTTGATCGTCTTTCCCCTGTCGCTGATCTGGGGAGCTCTGATGCAGAAAACAGACAGCATCTGGGGATCGGCGATATTTCATGCAGGCGCAGATTGCATCATCATTTTTGGCGTTTTTGCCAGTATGGGATCATGATCCGGATCGAGCATCTCCAAAAAATGATCGACCAGCGGACAGCCCTGGATATCAATGCGCTACTGGTTGCCAGCGGGGAAGCCGCTGCGGTGTTTGGCTGCCGGGTTCCGCCATGCTGCAGCTGTTTAGCATCTCCAGGCGGGTGGGGTTCCGGCCGGCTTGCTGTGGCTCAATGTGAGCGCCCTGCTGGCAGCCATCGCGGCCATTTCCGTTCTGCTGGCCTGGCGCTTGCGCCGGATGGAAGAATAGCAGTCAGGAGGTTTTCAAATGCGGCGCTATTCCGTCTCAGTTCTGCTTATCCTCGCCGTAATGTCGATCTTCTGGGCCTATACGGTGATCGATACCCTCCTCAGAGAATTCTCTGCAAATGTAACCTTTATCGACCTGGGCACACTGGTTATCTTTGGTTTTTTACGGGCCTGGCAGTTGGGCTGATTCCGTTAGCCCGTAGAAGCGGGGGTGGTAATTCATGAAGAACGAAACAGTTGCCGGTCTGCACCTGTACTATGATGCCGGAGAACATGAAGCTGCCCGGTTGATCGGAGGGGCTTGTGAACGAAGCGTTCACCTGCTCCAACAGCGCTGGGCCCTGGCCGCGCCGGAAGACTGCCGGGTATACGTGATGACCTCGTGGCTCCAGTTTCTTTTTCACTCAGCCCCGTGGCCCTGGAAAGTCTACCTGGGCCTGATCTTGCCGCTGGCTGCCTGGCGAGCCCGCTCCATCTGGCCCTATGCGGGCGGCTGGGCTTTACACTACGGCCGGCGGCGAGCGGTCGGGGTCAAGCCACCCCGCCTGATCCAAATGGGAAACCGCAGCCCTGGTGAGAAGTTCTTTGTCCGGGAAAGAGATCTCAGCGAAAAGGTACAAACGGTTACCTGCCACGAACTCGTGCACGCGTTTACTTCCCATCTCAAGCTGCCGACCTGGCTGCATGAAGGCCTGGCGACGTTGGCGATGGAGCATTACCTGGACCGGCGCATCGTGCGGGAGGAGACGCTCGAAAACCTGACTTCCTTCTCATGGGCGCAGACAGGTACAGGAACGGAAAAGCTACGGGTGGATAAACCCCAGGCCCTGATCTCCCAGTACGCGCGCGGTTACTGGCTGACACGGTATATCGAAGAGGCCAGGCCAGAACTGCTGAAAGCTCTGCTATCTGAGCGGATTGGCCGGGAGGAGTTGGAGGAAAAGATAGCCTCTGCTTTTCAGAAAGACCAGGAAAGCTTCTGGAGGGATATCCAGGGCGAGCTGATATCTCAGTATCTATGAACACAAACCTGACCGCACGTTATTTCATCCGTGAAATCCTGGGGATTGTCGTTATGGGTGCTGCCCTCTTTGGGACTGCCGGGCAGCTGGACTGGTGGCCCGCCTGGGCAGCATTGGCAGTGATGTTGTCCTGGATCGCAGCCACCACCATCATCATATTCCGTTTCAAACCGGACTTGCTGGCTGAGCGCCTGGGGCCTCGTAAGGGGGCCAAGCATTGGGATTCAGCTATCCTGAGTATCATCGGTGCTACTCAATTGATGCGATATATCGTCGCCGGATTAGATCAGCGCTATGGCTGGACCGGCGGCTTTCCTTTCGTGGCTCAAATTGCTTCTTTGATGGTATGCTTCCTGGGCTATGCCCTGGTTGCCTGGGCTACCGCCTCGAACATTTTCTTCTCACAGATCGTTCGCATCCAGTCAGAGCGCGGTCATACGGTCGCTACAGGCGGGCCATATCACTTTGTGCGCCATCCGGCTTATATCGGCGCGATTCTGTTTGAATTGGCTGTGCCGGTCCTGCTCGCTTCCTGGTGGGCATTATTCATCAGCGGATTGAACAGTATCCTGCTCATCCTGCGGACAGCTCTCGAAGATCGCGCATTACAAGCCGAGCTGCCCGGCTATGTTAATTATGTTTCTCAGGTGCGTTATCGCCTGGTACCGGGCATCTGGTAATCTTTAATCGGAGGAGGAAGCTTATGGATCCATTAGCGCACGCCTCAATCGGGTTAATGGTGAAGCCCTTCGCTCCTAAAGCGCCAATCTGGGTCCTCCTGGCAGCCACCCAGGTAGTAGACCACATGTCCATCTGATTACTGGCCGCCGGCATCGAACGCGGCGCGGAAACCCAACTTGACTTTGAGCATGGACTCCAATATCTGGGCCAGCAATCCATTCCATGGTCCCACGAGCTGTTCATGTCGGTCGTCTGGTCGGTCGCGGTCGGGGCGATCGCCCTGCTCATCTCGCGGGACCGCAGAACGAGCCTCGTCATGGGTCTCCTGGTCTTTAGCCACTAGGTGCTGGATTTGATTGCTCCTGCTTCCAGCGCAATCATCACCCGTTTATCCCGAGTGTATAATCATAGCAACACACCCTGGACCCAGCGAGCACCCGCATGTCTCCTATGGACCGGCAGGCAAAACCTACCCTCGGCGTGTTGGCCGGCTGGCAGTTCTACCGCACCGCCACCAACCTCAGCTACCTGACGCCAGTGTTCCGCGGCATCAGCCGCGCGACGCAGGACCTGGGATGCAGCCTGCTGCTGGGGTGCGGGATGGGTCCGTCGGCCAGTCCGGCCGACCCTCTGCGCCCTGCCTGGCCGGTGCTTTCCCCGGAAGTCGATTTCGTCCCCATCGGTCCCTGGAATACCCAGGGGATCCTCTTCACCAACCCGCTGCACGCCCCGGAGCGCTCTCAGTACGCGCAAGATCTGATCGCCGCCGGCCACCCGGTGGTGTTTATCGGGGCGGGTGAGGCCGGGCCAACCATCGTAGCGGATAACACGGGCGGGACCCTGGAGGCGATGCGTCACCTGGTCGACCACGGCCACCGGCGCATCGCTTTTATCGCCGGCAGCCTGGAGGATATGTCTGGAGATACCGGTGACCGGCTGGCGGCCTACCAGGCGGCGCTGGAGATGTACGGTTTGCAGGCGGACCCGCGGCTGGTGGTCTACGGCCGGCACGTCTACGACGGCGGGCAGGCTGCGATGGAGCAGATCCTGGAGTCGGGCGCGGCGTTTACGGCGGTGCTGGCCAGCAACGACGAATCTGCGATGGGGGCGATGCGCGCACTCAAGGAAGCCGGGCGCCGGATCCCGGAGGATGTGGCGGTGATCGGGTTTGACAACCGGCCGGAAAGCGCCGTCCAGGAACCGCCGCTGAGCAGCATCCACATCTCGCTATTCCAGATGGGTTACCGCTCCGTGGAGCTGCTCTTGCAGCGCATCGAGGGAAATACTCCCCCGGCCGGCGTGCTCAAGGTGGAGACGCGCCTGGTGGCGCGCAGCTCGTGCGGATGCGGGCTGCGCAAGACGCTTCCCACGCCGGCCCAGCGCCAGAAGACAGCATCGCTCGCGGATCCGGCGGCCTGGCGCACCCAGCTGGCCGGTTCTATCGCCGCCAGGGTGTTGAGCCAGGCGCAGAATATGACCGACGCGGAGTGCCGGGTCTTCTGCCAGCGGCTGGTGGACGCTTTTACCGGCGCGCTCGAGCGGGGCGACCGGGTGGGGTTCCAGCAGGCGCTCGAGGAGGTGCTCGAGCGCACGGCCGCCGTGGAGGATGACCCGCACATCTGGCAGGAAGCCATCTCTATCCTGGCTGAAGGGCGTGCGGATGCGCCGGCCCAGGTTTCATCCTCCGCCGCGGGCGTGGAGGAGATCCTCGACCAGGCGCGGCTGACCATCAGCGCCCGCATGCAGCGCCAGCACCGCCAGTATGTCGTCAACGAGCGCCAGAAATCCAGCCGTTTGAGCCTGCTGACTGCCCGGCTGCTGACCGCGCTGGACGAAACGCGTATCTACGCGGTGATAGCCCAACACCTGCCGGACATGGATGTTCACCTGGCCTTATTGGCGCAGTTCGAGGCGGAGGGCGACGACCCGGTGGCGTGGACGCGGCTGCGCAGCCTGACCGACCCGGCCCAACCCCCGCTGCGTTTCCACAGCCGCGATTTCCCGCCCGAGGGCCTGTTCGACGGCGGGACTCCCTTCCATCTCACGCTCATCCCCCTGGTCGACCAATCCGGCCAGCTCGGGTTCGTCGTGTTTGGCGTGGAATATTTCGATCTATACGGGGCAATCGTCCAGCAGCTGGCGGGGGCCAGCAATACGGCGCGGCTGTACCGCCAGGCGACCGAGGGCCGGCGCCTGGCCGAAGAGGCAAATCATATGAAGAGCCGCTTCCTTTCGACCATCAGCCACGAGCTGCGCACGCCGCTGAACCTGATCGTGGGTCTGAGCGGGATCACCCTGCAGGAGAGCGAAGAGGGGGTCTCGCCGCTGCCACCGGCGGCGCAGCATGACGTCGAGCGCATCCACGCCTACGCCCAGCACCTGGGCGGGCTGATCGGCGATGTGCTGGACCTGGCTACCAGCGATGCGGGCCAGCTGCGCCTGAACAACGAACTGGTTGACCTGGGCGAAGCGCTGCGGATGGTGGCCGAGAGCGGGCGCCAGCTGGCCGCAGATAAAAAGCTGGCCTGGAACGCCTCGCTCCCGGAGAGCGGACCCTGGGTGTGGGGCGACCGCACCCGTCTGCGCCAGGTAGCGCTCAACCTGATCAACAACGCGGTCAAGTTTACCCCGCGCGGCGGGGTGAGCATGCTGGTTGAATCAGGAGCCGGCACGGTCACCGTCTCGGTCCAGGATACGGGGCTGGGGATCCCCCAGGATGAACAGCAGGCTATCTTCGACGAATTCCGCCGTTCGGAGCGCAGCATTTCGCGCGGCTACAGCGGGCTGGGACTTGGGCTGGCGATCTGCAAGCGGTTGGTCGAGATGCACGGTGGGGAGATGGGCGTGCAGTCGAGCGGTGAAGAGGGCGGCGGGTCGACCTTCTATTTTAACCTGCCGACCGTCCCGCGCCCGACCGTCCCGCAAAAACGACCCCCTGCGCTGCAGCCCGCCGAACAGAGCGTGCTGGTGCTGACCAACCGCACGGGAGCCGGCGAGCGGCTTGGAGACCATTTGGGAAAGCGCGGGGTCCAGGTGCAGGTGGCCCTTTTGGACCTGGCCGCGGATTGGGAAGCCAGTGTGGCAGCCTCTCCGCCGGACGCGATCGTATTGGACATCTGCGGCGCCTCGGAGCAGAGCTGGGATACACTCAGTGCGATCAAGGCCAGCCCGGCAGCGCGCGGGATCCCGGTCTTTTTCTACACCTCAACGCAGAACGGTGAGTCGGTGCTGGAGCTGGATTATCTTACCAAGCCGGTCGAGCTGGCCGAGCTGACTCGCGCGCTGGACCAGCACTGGCCGGCGGATGATCCGGATCACCCGGCGCGCACTTTCCTGGTGGTGGATGACGAACCCAACACCCTGGAGATGCAGGCGCGCATCGCCCAGGCACATTCGGCTTCCAACCGCATCTTGAAAGCGCGCAGCGGTCGTGAGGCATTGGATCTGCTGCGCCAGGAAAGGATAGACCTGGTGATGCTGGACCTGCAGATGCCTGAGATCGACGGGTTTGGCGTGCTGGAGGCGATGCGCGAGCAGGAGAGCACGCGCGAGATCCCGGTGATCGTGGTGACCGGGAAGATCCTGACCGAGGCGGATATGGCGCGGCTCAACCGCGGGGTGGCGGTGGTGCTGGAGAAAGGGTTGTTCAGCATCGACGAGACGCTGGCGCACATCGGCGCGGCCCTGGAACGCAAGCGCCGGTTGAGCGGGGAGGCGCAGCGGCTGGTGCGGATCGCCATGGCGTATCTGCACGAGCGTTTTGCTGACCCGGTCTCGCGCCGGGATATCGCCCAGCACGTGGGTATCACCGAAGACTATTTGACTTTCTGCTTCCGGCAGGAGCTGGGCACGACGCCGGTCGAATACCTGCAGCGCTACCGGGTGAACCAGGCCAAACGATTGTTGAAAGACAGCCAGAAGAGCATCACCGAGATCGGGCTGGAGGTGGGTTTTTCGGACAGCGGCTATTTCAGCCGCATCTTCCGGCGCGAGACCGGGATGTCGCCGGAGGCGTACCGGAGAGGGTGAATTTTGTTGAACAAACTGTGAGTTTGTTCGGTTGGCAAAGGCGCAAACTCGACAGTTTGCGCTGCATTATTTCTATGAATCGTCCATATCTTCCACGCTTTTCTCCAGGTTTTCCAGGGATGAAACAGCTAGAATGAAATTGGAGCTATGCTTCAGCGCTTTGTATATGGCTGAAAGTCTTTTACTCACTGGCCATCCTTTCTGAACCTGAATAGAAAAAGGAGAAGAAGAAACATGCGTAAGCTAACGTTTGTGCTCTCTGTTCTCATTCTCGCCAGCCTGGTGCTGGCCGCCTGCACTCCAGCGGCTGCGCCTACCGAGCCGCCTGCTCCCGCTGCAGCGACTTCCGCGCCGGCTTCGAGCTCGGGTTCCGAGCCGACCCAGGCGCCGGCTCCCACCGAGCCGCCTGCCGCGGCGGATGAGCCGGTGACCCTGCGTGTGCTCATCCACCAGAACCCTCCGTTGGTGGATTTCATGACCAAATTCAACGAAGACTTCCAGGCCAAATATCCCAACATCACCGTGGATATGACCGTGGTCAATGCCAACGACCTGAGCACCACCACCCAGACGCGCCTTTCGGCCGGCGATATCGATGTGATCGATATGTTCGCTTTTAGCAACAGCGCCCAGCCCTACATGAAGAACGTCACTCCGCCCATCTGGCAGACCTTGATCGATGCCGGGCAGTTGATGGACCTGAGCGACCAGCCTTTCGTCAAGAATTACGATCCGGCCGCGATCAAAGACGCCGGGACGTACAACGGCAAGGTCTACGAGATCAACCTGGGCCGGGTGGGTTTCAGCGGGATCTATTACAATAAGACCCTTTTCGAGCAGTACAGCGTCAAAGTCCCCACCACCTGGAGCGAGCTGGTGGCCGCCTGCCAGACATTCAAAGACAACGACATCCCGTGTATGACCGCCGGTGGAAAAGATGGCTGGCCGATCTTTGTGGGCGCTTACGGCATCCTGGGCGCTGCCTATCCCGACCAGGCTGCGCTGACCCAGGGCTTGTGGGAAGGCACCATCAAATGGAATGATGATAAATCCCTGGATATGTGGGAGAGGATGAAAGTCTATGCCCAGGATATGATGGAACCCGGAGCGAGCGGGATTGCCGGCGATGCGGCTCCCGGGCGCTTTGCTTCCGGCGCGGTGGCTATGTTCTCGGGCGGCACCTGGTACGCGGCCGCGATCGAGGCGACTGACCCGGAGATGCAGTGGGGCTACATCCCCTTCCCGGCCTCGGATAACCCAGACGACAACAAGTACATGTTTGGCAAGTACGACCAGGGTTGGGTGGTGGCGGCCAATACGCCCAATAAAGATGCTTCACTAAAATACCTGGCGGAATTCTCGGATCCGGCTAACTACCAGACCTTTGCCAATGCGGTGGGCTTTATCCCAACCCAACCAGGCGCGACCCTGGATACTCAGATCGGCAAGGAAGTGGCCCCCTACCTGGAGAACTTCCGCATCGGCTACGAGCTGTATTGGGTAGCCCCCAAGGGCGCTGGGCAATACGCTAACCCGTGGGCTTCGTACTTCAAGCCTTTCGGCACCTTTGATGACGCGAAGACACTGGCCGACCAGGTCCAGGCCGACCTGCAGGCCGGGTTGGACGCGAACCAGTAAAAAATGTGGGTATGGTGTTTTGCGCGTGGCTAAACCACGCGCAAAACACCTCAATCAAAATCCCCAGGAGGACCAACACGATGAGTTATTATTTCGGGCGCGGGAATTCCAGGTGGATCCCCTATCTGTTGATCCTGCCGGGGATGCTGCTGTACTTCATCGTCGCGCTGGGACCTTCGCTGGCTACCGCGGTGTATTCCTTCACCGACGCGACCGGCATCACCGGGGGAGCTGTCCATTGGATCGGGTTGGAAAACTACCGTGAATTCCTCACCATGGGGATGGCCGCACGCGATAATTACGCAGCCCTGCTGCGCACGTTGAAGTTCTGTTTTTTTGTTTCCATCATCCAGTTCGCGCTGGGTCTGTTCGTAGCCATGCTGTTGAACCAGCGCCTGAAAGGCACCAAGTTTTTCCGGGCGCTGTTCTTTATGCCGGTTATCCTGGGCGTGACCGTGATCAGCCTGATCTGGATGCTCTTCCTTTACCCGCTGGGTGGGCCGGTCGAAAAGGTGGTGGAATTGTTTGGCAGCCACCTGGAATTCCTGGGCGGGCAGCCGAATGAGGCTTTTGCCTGCGTCATCTTCATCCAGATCTGGGCCAATATGGGCTTTACCATGGTGATCTTCCTGGCCGGGCTGCAGACCATCTCGGATGAGGTGATCGAAGCGGCGCGCATCGATGGGGCGAGCGGATGGCAGGTTTTCCGCTACGTTACCTGGCCGCTGCTGACCCCCAGCGTAAATACCAATCTGGTGTTGAACATCATCGGGTCCCTGCAAGCCTGGCAGTTGTTCCTGATCCTGATCGGATACCGCAATGGCACCCAGGTCCTGGGGTATGTAGTGTACGCCCAGGCGTTTGGGCAGGTCTCGGGGAGCACGACCGCCAACAGCTTCCGGCAGGGGTACGGCGCCGCTGCATCGATCGTATTGTTCGTGCTGGTGCTGGTCATTGGCCTGACCACCGATTATTTCCTGCGGCGCAGAGAGGAGCGGCTGCTGGCATGAATACTACCGTAGAAAGCGACCTCGCTTCTGCTCAACCCGCCGCAGAAAAGGCGCCGGTTACAATGCGGCGCATCCGCCTCAACTGGGTGCACGTGGGATCGTACGCGGTCCTGCTGGTGCTGACTGTCCTCTACCTGGGGCCTTTGCTGATGCTGCTCAACACAGCTTTGAAGACACTGCCGCAGTTTATGAGAGACGCGGCCGGGCTGACCGCGACACTGCATCTTCAGAACTTTACGGACGCGTGGCAGAAGGCGAATTTTCCCAAGTACATGACCAATTCGCTGCTGTACACCATCCTTGCCACCCTGGCCTACGTGATCACCGCCGTGTTCGTGGCTTTCCCGTTGGCGCGGCGCTATGTCAAAGCCGGTAATTTCCTGTACACGCTGTTCCTGATCGCGCTGTTCCTGCCGCCGGCGCTGATCCCGCAGTTTCAGCTGATCCTGCGATTGGGACTGTATAACAAACCCCTGGGTTATATCCTGCTGTTCCTGGTCAACCCGATCGGGATTATCATCCTGGTCAGCTATATCAAAACTATCCCGAAGGAGTTGGACGAGGCCGCGGTGATCGACGGCTGCGGTTATTTCCGCTTTGTGATCCAGATCCTGCTGCCGCTGATCAAGCCGGCCATCGCGACGGTGACCGTGCTGCACGCCATCGGGATCTGGAACGATTACGTGCTGGCGAATATCTACCTGACCAGCAAGGCCTTATACCCGATCACGCGCGGGCTGATCGTTTTCCAGGGGATCTACGGCACCAACTGGCCGGTTATCGCGGCGGCGACCTTGATGCTGGCGCTGCCTATGATGGTGCTGTACCTGTTCCTGCAGCGCTATGTGATCAGCGGGTTTACCGCCGGGTCGGTGCGCGGATAATACGGAAAAAGCAAAAGCGGAACACGGAAAACACAGAGATACACTGAGAACACGGAAAAAACCAAACTATCAGATATCGTTATGACAAAACGTTTCTTGCTTATCCTGTTAGTGGTTTTCCTTCTGCTGGTCGGCTGTGTGCCAGAAGCGCAGGCCGTGCAGACTGCTGCGCCATCTGCGACGGTGGGGGTGGCGGCTAGTGAGACGGCAGTGCCACTGCCCAGCGCAACCGCCAGCGAGACGCCAACGCCGCTGCCCAGCGCGACGGCGAGGCCGGCGATACCACCGACTGCGATCGCGGTTCCAGAGGGGTGGCAGCTGGCCTGGCAGGATGAGTTTGACGGCGAGGCCATCGACCGCGCGAACTGGACCTACGACCTGGGTGGAGGCGGTTGGGGAAACGGTGAGATGGAGTACTACACCGACCGAACGGAAAATGCCCGCCTGGAAAACGGGATGCTGGTGATCGAGGCCCGCCAGGAAAAATTCGAAGGTTCTGCTTTCACCTCTGCGCGGCTCAAGACCCAGGGATTGCGGGAATTTCAGTATGGGCGCATCGAGGCGCGTCTTAAAGTCCCGGCGGGGGCGGGGTTATGGCCGGCCTTCTGGATGCTCGGCGCAGACATATTGGTAAAAAATTGGCCGGATTGTGGAGAGATCGACATCATGGAATATGTCGGTAGGGAGCCGGATTTGATCCTGGGAACCCTGCACGGACCCGGGTATTCCGGCGCGCTGGGTTTGAGCAAGTGGAACCGCCAAAAATACGCCATCGCGGATGATTTTCATACCTATGCCATCGAATGGGAAGCCGACCAGATCAGCTGGTTCTACGATGGGGAGCAGTATTCCACCTTCACCCGCGTGGATGTGGGCGATCGGCCCTGGGTGTACGACCATCCCTTCTTTATCATCCTCAACCTGGCCGTGGGTGGGCAGTTCCCCGGCCCGCTGAGCCCCGAAACGGTTTTCCCGGCCCAACTGCTGGTCGATTACGTGCGCGTCTATGAGAAGGCGCCGTGAGCCAGCACGGATGGGATGGTCGCCGGGCAGTCGTCGCCCCTACCTGGGTCCAAGGAATGCCATTGCGAGTATTTCCACAGCCGCGGCGCGGTTCTTTCGGGAAGGAACTTTATTGTGTCATTGCGAGGCTTCCCAGCCCTGGCACCGGGGCAAAGCCTCCTCGCAGTGTCATAAAACTGTAACCAGAAAAAATTTATCCATTCCAAATCCAACAGCGCCTTGCTTGTGTGGAGCAAGGGCCGGGAGTAGTCTGTGGCATCGTCCAGCGCGCCGCTTGAAGCGGTGAAACCTGAAACCCTGTTTTTCGATGATTTTTCATCCGGCGAGTTAGTCCGTTCGCGCTGGAACGCGCGCATCACGGGGGTAACGGTCAACCAGGAACAGCACGCCTACGTGGATACGGCGGAAACTGTACGCGTCGTTCGCGGACCTGAGGCCGCGGGAGCAGACCAGCAAACGGCGCTGCTCCTACAGGCCCATTACCGCCCGGGTTTTATTACGCCCGAAGGAGAGACGTTCGACTTCATCTCCGGGCGGATCGATACCCGGGAGAAATTTGAATTCACCTATGGCAGCGCCGCCGCGCGGATCAGGCTGCCCGACTGCCCGGGGTTATGGCCGGCTTTCTGGCTGATGGGCGCCTCCGGCGATTGGCCGGACACGGGTGAGGTGGACATTATGGAAAGTGTGGGCGAAGCGGATTGGACGGGTGTCGCGCTGCACGGCCCCGGGTATTCCGGGGAAACGCCGCTGGTCAACAAACAGTATTTTCTGCCCCCTGAGAGCGACGCGACAGGCTGGCATGTATATTCGGTGGATTGGACGCCGGACAGCCTGACCTTCAAAATCGATGGGTCGCTCTTATACCGGGTCACACGGCCAATGGTCGAGTTCTACGGGCGCTGGGCATTCGATAATCCGAAATTCGTGGTGCTCAACCTGGCGGTGGGAGGGACTTATCCCTTCAAGACGAACGGGGTCACCTCTCCGTATTACGGGATCCCGGTGGCGACGGTGGAGGCGATCAAAACGGGTCAAGGCAGAGTGCTCGTCGATTGGGTGCACGTGACGAAAGCTAATGCGGAACAGTGAAAACGTCTTTGTCAGATGCATGTCGAATGATTAAAATTTGGAGATGGATGACTTATGGAAACACCGGCGCGGCACATATGGATTGGAAATACGCTGCAGCAGCGCTCTAATGCTGAGATCCAGGGGGAGTACGTAAACCTGCTGGGTGAAACGTACTATAAGATCCATCATTTCGACGCGATGGAGCCTTTTTTTATGAGCCTGGTGAGCAGCTCGGATCACTGGCTGTTCCTTTCCACCAGCGGGGGTATTTCGGCCGGCAGGGCCAGTGCGGAAAAGGCACTTTTCCCGTACTACACGGTAGATAAGCTTACCGAAAACAGCGAGAACACGGGGAACAAGGCGATTTTGCTGGTTACGCGGGAAGGCCGCACGAGTATCTGGGAACCGTTCTCGGAGCGTTTCCGCGGCAGCTACTGCATCGAACGGAACCTCTACAAGAACATCACGGGCACGGCGGTGGTCTTTGAGGAGGCCAACCTGGAACTCGGGCTGACTTACCGCTACGCCTGGCGCACCAGCGAGGTTTTTGGGTTTGTCAAAACTACCTGGCTGGCCAACACGCAGGTTTCGGGGTGCCAGGTGGAGCTGGTGGACGGGCTGCAGAATATCCTGCCCGCCAATGTGGCCAGCGCGCCTCAGCAAACCTTGAGCTGCCTGTTAGACGCCTATAAACGCAGCGAATTGGAGCCCGGCACAGGTCTGGGGATCTTTACGGTCAGCTCGATTTTGACCGACATGGCCGAGCCTAGCGAGTCGCTGCTGGCCAATACGGTGTTCCAGCTCGGGCTGGAGCCGGTTGATTATCTCCTGTCGTCTCAGCAGCTCGACCGTTTCCGGGCCGGGATGGGCGTAACCGTGGAAAGGGAGGTGCGCGGGCGGCGCGGCGCTTATTTCACGCACGCAGCGCTGGACCTGGAACCTGGACCCGGCGGGCAGCGTGCCTGGCACCTGGTCGCGGAGACCGGCCAGGACCACTGTGCTTTGGTGCGGCTCATCCAAAAGCTGGAAGGCGACCGGGCCGCCCTGTGCCGGGAGCTGGAAGTGGATATCGCCGCGAACAGCGCGAACCTGTGGCGGATTGCGGCCTGTGGAGACGGCTTGCAGTCGTCCAACGACCGCCTGTATACCAGCCATCATTTTGCCAACGTGATGTTCAACGTGATGCGCGGAGGTATTTTTGCGGACCAGTATTGGATCCATAAGGCCGATCTGCTTGATTTTGTGTCCGCCCGCAACCGGGACGTCCTGCGTGAGTACGGGAACTTCTTTGCCGGTCTGCCTGACAGGGTGCACGTCACGGTCCTGCGGGAGCGGGCAGAGAGCAGCGGCTCGGCGGACCTGGTGCGGCTGTGCGGCGCGTACCTGCCGCTGACCTTCAGCCGCCGGCATGGGGATCCCAGCCGGCCTTGGAACCACTTTTCAATCCAGCTTAAAAAAGCCGACGGCGGTCAGCGCTTCGACTACGAGGGGAACTGGCGGGATATCTTCCAGAACTGGGAAGCGCTGGCGTATGCTTACCCGGAGTACGTCGAGAGCATGATCGGCACCTTTCTGTGCGCGACGACCGTGGATGGGTATAACCCCTACCGTATCACCCGCCAGGGAGTGGATTGGGAGATCCCCCAGCCGCATAATCCCTGGGCCAATATTGGATACTGGAGCGATCACCAGATCATCTATCTTCAAAAATTGATGGAGGTCAGCGTAAAGATGCACCCGGGACGGCTGGAAACCTGGTTGGCCCAGCCCCTGTTTAGCTATGCCCATGTTCCCTACCGGATCAAGCCGTACGCCGACCTGTTGGCGGACCCGTATAACTCGATTGAGTTCGACTGGGACCGGGAGAGGGAGATCGAGGGGCGGGTGCGCGAAAGAGGCACGGATGGGAAGCTGGTGACCGCGCAGACGGGGCAGATCGTGCATGCCTCGCTGGCCGAGAAACTGCTCAGCCTGCTGCTGGCCAAATTGGCCAACTTCGTCCCGGAGGGCGGGATCTGGATGAATACGCAGCGCCCTGAATGGAACGACGCCAACAACGCCCTGGTGGGCAAGGGGCTCTCGGTGGTGACCCTGGGCTATCTGCGGCGCTATATCGTTTTTGTGCGGGAGCTGCTGGCCAAATGCGCCCTCGAAACCCTCCCGATCCACCAGGATGTGGTTGTTTTCTATACACGCGTGTCCGAAATCCTGGCGCGCTTCCGGCCTGTGCTAGACGGCTCGTTTCGCGACGAGCAGCGCAGAGAGATGATGGATGCGCTGGGCGAGGCGGGGAGCGATACCCGCTGGAATTTTTATAAGAATGGGTTTTCGGAAGAATGGGCCGAGGTGCGGGCCCGGGACCTGGCTGTTTTTCTCGATCTGGCAGAGGCGTACATCGAACACAGCCTGCGCGCTAACCGGCGGGTGGACGATCTTTACCACGCGTACAATATCTTGCACCTGGACGGCGGCCGCGCGTCGGTCAGCCCGCTGTACGAAATGTTGGAGGGACAGGTCGCGATCCTTTCATCCGGTCTGTTATCCGCACAAGAATCGCTGGCGCTGCTAAAAGGCCTGCGGCACAGCGCGCTCTTCCAGGCCGACCAGCACAGCTACATCTTATATCCGGACCGCAACCTGGTGGGCTTTCTGAAGAAGAACCGCGTGCCCGCGGAGCGGGTCCGCTCTCTGGGCCTGGTCGCATCCCTGGTGGCAGAAGGGGATGAGAGCCTGATCACGCGCGATACCCACGGCGACTATCATTTCAACGGGCAGATGCGCAACGCCAGGGATGCGGCCCGGGTATTGGAGACGCTCGGGCGCCGGCCGGGGTATACGGACCTGGTTCGGGCGGAATCGGGAAAGATCCTTTCGTTATTCGAAGACACCTTCCACCACGCACAATTTACCGGGCGTTCCGGGACCTTTTTTGCTTACGAGGGGCTGGGCAGCGTCTACTGGCACATGGTGTCCAAACTGCTGCTGGCCGTGCAGGAAACGGTGCTGCGCGCCAGGGGTGAGGAGGGTTGTGACGCCCTGATCGCCGAGTACTTTGACATCCGTCAGGGGCTGAGTTTCAAGAAAACGCCGCAGGTTTACGGCGCCTTCCCCACCGACCCGTACTCACATACGCCCAAAGGCCAGGGGGCCAAACAGCCGGGGATGACCGGGCTGGTCAAAGAAGAGATCCTCACCCGCATGGCAGAGCTGGGGCTGTCGATCGAGGACGGCAGGCTGGTGTTCGATGCGACGCTGCTGGATCCGGATGAGCTGCTGAGCGAAGCGTGCGCGTTTGAATATGTAGACGTCAGCGGGCAGGCGCGGCGGATCGAGCTGGAGGAGGGCAGCCTGGCGTATACCTTCTGCCAGACGCCGGTGGTGGTACACGCCTCGAGTGAAGCGCGAATTACGGTGTTGTTCGCGGATGGCGGAGTTGAGAAGCTGTCGGGGTATACCCTGGATGGGGAGACCAGCCGGCATATCTTCCAACGGGACGGGGTGGTCGACCGGTTGGTGGTGTCGTTCTAAGACGCAGAGAACTGAAGATAGGAGCCGGGCGCTGACCTTCGGCGCGGAAAGAGCATTAATCCACAAAGGCGCACAAAGAAGCACAAAGGAAAAAATCCTATCCACGAAGAAACACCAAGAAAAACTCTATCCAGGATGTGGCTATGGCACTGCGTTCACCCCAAATAAAGAGACCCAAGAGCAGGTAACAGGACCTTCGGTCAGGATCTTTTTTCATCCTGACCGAAGGTCCTGTTCGGTTTTTTATTTTCTGATTAGCCACGCAAAGGAATACAAAAAACTCAAAGAAAAACCTTTTTATTTTGTAACCCTCTGTGTGACTTTGTGTTTTTGGGTTTTGTCTTCGTGTTTTTTCGTGTAACTTCGTGGATAAAGGCTTTGTTCTGTATGCCTTATGTTTTGTGGTTTTATCTTCGTGCTTTTTCGTGTTACTTAGTGGATAAAGGCTTTTTCCTGTATGCCTTTTGTTTTGGGGTTTGTCTTCATGTTTTTTTTCGTGTGAATTCGTGGATAAGGGCTTTGTCTTTCTTCGCTGCTTTGCGCAAGACGGGTTCTCGTGCTATCCTTTAGGATAATTTGATACCGAAAGGGATACGCGATGGATATACAAATTTTCCAGCTGGCCTATGATTCCGGGCGGCGCCAGGCTCGGATGGGTTTGGGACCGGGGCACCTGATCTCCAATGGTTTAGAGAGTTTCTTGCGCGAGCGAGGACACGCGGCGCGGGTCAGCGCGGTCGAGGCGCCCGAGGATGGGTTCCCGGCCGAGATTAAGACCAGCTTCGATCTGTACCGCGCCCTGGCCGGGCAGGTGCGGGAGCGGTGTGCTGGGGGAGTTTTCCCTTTGGTGCTCTCGGGGAACTGCGGGGCGGCCATCGGAGCCGTCGCCGGTTTGTCCGGGTTGAGCCCGCGCGAGTTGGGAGTGACCTGGTTCGATGCTCACGGCGATTTTAATACTCCGGACACCACCGGCAGCGGTTTTCTGGACGGGATGGGGCTGGCGACGGCGGCCGGGCTGGGCTGGAAGCGGCTGGCGCAGACCCTGCCGGGTTTTCGCCCGGTCGCGCCGGCCAATATCGCGCACATCGGCGGGCGCGACTTCGATCCGGGCGAGGAGGAAATGCTGCGCCGCCACCAGGCCGGGCTGGCGACCGGGCCGGAGGTGCGCGCTAACGGGGTAAGCGCTGCGCTCGGGCCGGTTTTGGATGGGATCAAGCAGCGGGTGGGCGAGATCTACCTGCACCTTGACCTGGATGTTTTAGATCCGGTAGAGACGCCGGCCAACCACCTATCCGCGCCAGATGGGCTGAGCGTGGCGGAGACCGAAGAGGCCATCCGCATGTTGAAAGAGCGCTTTACCATCGCCGGGATGGGGGTGGCTTCGTACGATCCGAGCTACGATTGGGAGGGAAAGACTCTCCGAGCCGCCTTCAGATTGATCGAAGCAGCGGTCGGATAAGGGAAGAGCGGACTTTCTCAACCCCTTTTATTTGCGGATCATTTTGGGTAATATAGTAATGTTTCCGGAAAAGCGGCAATCCGAACCGGTCATTTATCTGTAGAGGAGGCACGCGTATGCGAAAACCGATGGTTGTGATATTACTGGTGATCTTGTTGGCCCTGGCGCTCGCCAGCACCGTTTCCGCGCAAAGCGGGACGGCAGCCGGGAGCTGCCCGAGAGGGTTCGAGCTTCACCCCTTTATGCATCATGACGACGAACACGAGCCAGAGCATGTGCATATTGGCCTGGACCGGGACTTGAACCAGGATGGGTTTATCTGTGTCCGGCATCTCACTCCCACGATCCACCTGCATATAGACAACCTGCTCCCCCTGCGCTGATGCCAGTATCTCTACGCTAATCTGGCGACCCGATATACGTAGAGATGGCTTCCTTACCCTTACAGGGCCTTCGGCAGGACGCCCCTCCCCTTCGGCCGGTTGGGTCCGTGATCCTGGCCGCAGGCACCTTCGGCTCCTCAGGCCGGGGGCGGGCAGTCGCCGCAATGCCTCTTCGTAATGACACAAGGACCAGGTGTCATCAGTTAGCCTTGCCGGGGCGCAAACTAAAGTTTGCGCTACATTGCAGGCGAGGGGGCGCGATCAGGCAGCCTTGTAGGGGTAATTGTCGAGAAGCTCCATAAAGGCATTCACCACCTTTGGGTCAAAGGCTTTGCCTTTTTCACTGAGAACATGCTGGACAGCCCTTTCCCTGGGCCAGGCAGGCCGGTAAGGCCGGTCCGATGAGACCGCGTCCCACACATCTACGATGGTAAAGATGCGGGCAATCAGCGGGATCTCTTCTCCACGCAGCCCGCGCGGATATCCTGTCCCATCCCATTTCTCGTGATGGCAGTAAGGGATATCGACCGAGCGGCCCAGGTAGGAGATGGGAGAGAGTAGATCGAAGGCAGAGCGGGGATGCTTACACATTTGGAGCCACTCGTCTTCAGAAAGGGGCCCGGGTTTCTTCAGGATCTGGTCAGCGATGCCCATTTTGCCGATATCGTGAAGGAGCGCACCCCAGCGCACATGCATGAGCTCCACTTCGCCGATCCCCATCTGGCGGGCCAGGCGTAAAGCCATGTCGGCTACTCGCTGGGTGTGGCCTTCCGTCTCTTCGTCGCGCAAGTCCAGTGCGCGCGACCAGCCTTCGATGGTGGCATCGTAGGCGATCGAGAGAGCCATGTTTGCCTGCTGCAAATTTTCAAAGAGTTGAGAATTGTCGATGGCCAGGGCGGTTTGTCCGGCAAGGGTTTCCAGGAAATTCAACCAGTCTGGGTCCGGATTGAGCGGCGAGCGGTGATAGATTTCCAGAACACCTTTTACCTGTCCCTTGGCTATCAATGGAACGCCATAATAAGCAGCAAAGTTTTCATCCGCCAGAGAGGCAGCCTGCTCGGGATACCGGTCAGGTTGCGGTAAAGAAATTGCCAGGGTAATCTTATCGAGCGCGACGCGGCCGCCGCGCCCTTCTCCCAGCCGGAAATGCGCCCGTTCGATGGCCCGGGTGCGGAAGCCGTGGCCGGCAGCATAGCGGAGCGTTGTGGAAGAGGGTTGGGTCAGGAGCACACAGGCAGCATCAACCTGCAGCTGGGCAGTGATATGCTCCACCAGGATATTGAGGATATGACGCAGGTCGAAGCTCGAGCTGATGACCATGTCGATCGTGCGCAGCGTTTGAAGCTGGTCCAGATGGCGGACTGTTTCTTCATGCAGACGGATACGGTGCAGACCGACGCCGGCCATCTCCGCAAGCGAAGTGAGCAGCCGCATCTGTTCGCCGGTGAGCCGGAAACTGGCAGGATGAGCGATCATCAAAACGCCGATGATTTCCTCAACGGTACGGATTGGCACGCAGACACCCGCCTGGCCAGAGGGGACAAATCCCATGTCCGGCGGCAGGCCGAACAGGTCGCTGGTCAATGCGGGCGACTGGTCGACCTGACCGCTGGAGTATACTGTCCCTGGCACACCCTGACCAGGCTTCAGCGGGGTTAAGAGGATCTCGCGGAACCAGCCGCGCGCAACTGTTGGACACAGCTCGCCGCTGGACGGGTGGTGCAGCCAGATACTGCCTGCTTCACAATCCAGGGCAGCCAGGGTCTGATCGAGCAGAACGGGTAGAGCTTCTTCAGTGGTTTGCGCGGTGCGTAAAGAGGCGGATACGGCGTACAGGGCTTCCGCTTCTACCAGGCGCTGGCGTAAGGTTTCCTCGGCCCTCTTTTGCTCGCTAATGTCCATCGAAATACCGATCACGCCTGCCAGCCCGCCAGTATCATCGAAAAACGGCGTATTGGTTACATGGGTGGGAAAAGTGCGGCCGTTCCTATCGCGAACCGAGATCTCTCCCGACCAGCTGTCGCCGGCAGCCACGTTTTTAAAAATTTCAGCCTCCTCCTCCTGGGAGGAATGACGGGGGATGACTTCCTTAATGTTTCTGCCGGCTGCTTCTTGGGCTGACCAGCCATACAGGGTCTCGGCAAAACGGTTCCAGTATAAAATATCTCCGTCTGGGTGGGTAGCGACCACGGCTTGACCGACCGCATTGAGCAAATGGGCCTGCATATAGATTTGCTTTTCGCCGGCTTTACGCTGGGTGATATCGTTCAATAAGACCAGTAAACCCGGCTTCCCATAGTAATTGATCGCCACCGCGGATGCTTCCACGGTAACCAGCGAACCATCGAGCTTGATCAGACGCTCTTCAACCAGCATGGGTTCATCATCCGTAGCCCGCGTATCCTCCTCAAAAGCCGCGCGGACTAAATCCAGGATCATTTCGCGTTCATCGGGGTGGATAAACTCGATGATACTCCTTCCCTGGAGTTCTTGAGAATTATGGGCCCCGATCAACTTCATCGAGGCTTTGTTGGCGAAAACAATTTTATTGTCGATATGAACGACAATGCCAAAGGTGGCAGTTTCAACCATCAAGCGATAGCGCTCTTCGCTCTCGCGCAGGGCAGTCTCAGCCTGCTGGCGCTCGCTGATGTCGCGATAATTGAGGACGATGGCGCGCACTTCCGGTTCATCCAGCAGGTTGGTGCCGGTCGCCTCGATCCAGCGCCACTGGCCATCCTGGTGCCGGTAGCGAAAATTCCCGATGACCGGTACCCTGGGGTTTTCCAGTACCTGGCCGAACAATGCGGCTGCGGTAGGGCGGTCTTCCTCATAGAGCAGATCAAAAGAATTTCGACCTACCAGATATTCGGGCGTGTAGCCCAGGATGCGCGTTGCAGCCGGGCTTTCGTAAAGGATCGTGCCGTCAGCGGTCAGCAGGGCGACCGCGTCGGCGCTGTTCTCGATCAGCGCGCGGAAACGCCGCTCGCTGGACCGGAGAGCGGCGCGGGCCTGCTGGCGTTCGATCGCATAGCGGACAGCGCGTGACACGCTCTCCCAACCGACCCGGCCTTTGACCAGGTAATCTTGCGCTCCCGCCTGTACAGCCTGGACGGCGGTTTCTTCGTCGACCAGGCCAGACATGACCACCACCGGGATATCGGGAGCCTGGCGGTGAAGCTGGTCGAAGGTGTCCAACCCCTGGCTGTCCGGCAAACCCAGGTCCAACAGAACTACGTCGAAGTTCTGGGTCTGGAGAATTTGAATACTCTGGCTGAGCCGCTCGAGGTTGGTGAGCTGGAAGGCCGCCAGGGGATCCCTGGCCAACGCTTCGCGCAGCAGCACCACATCGTCCGGGTTATCTTCAACCAGCAGAACTTGAATGGGTTCCAGGGTCATGCTGAACCTCCGGTGGTAGGGTCACCACACTAAACCAGAAATGCCGGATGGATTGGATGACCTGCACGAAACTGGCAAAATCGATTGGCTTGACCACGTAACAGTTGGCGTGCAGCCCATAGGCCTTGAGGATATCTTCATCTGAACTGGAGGTCGTCAAAACCACCACCGGGATCGTTTTTAAATCGGGGTCTGCTTTGATCTCTGCCAGGACTTCCCGCCCGTTTTTGCGGGGAAGGTTTAGATCCAATAAGATGATGTCCGGGCGAGGGGCGGTGGCGTATTGGCCCTGTCTGCGCAGAAAGGCCATCGCATCCACGCCATCTTCCACGACATGCAGTGAATTGAGCACTTTGGCCTGCCAGAACGCCTCCTGGGCGATCAAAACATCTGCCGGGCTGTCTTCGACCATCAGCATTTCAATGTGTTTAGGTTGCGAGTCCGTGGACATCTGCCTTTCTCCTATGAGGTATGGTGAAGTAGAAGCTAGAACCCTGCCCGGGTTGGGAGTCGACCCAGATATTTCCCCCATGGCGCTCGACGATCTTTTTGCAGATCGCCAGGCCGATCCCGGTACCGGGATATTCCCGCTGCGTATGCAAGCGTTGGAAAACGGCAAAGATCCGTTCAAAGTATTGGGGCTCGATGCCGATGCCGTTATCGCGCACCGAAAAACACCAGCCTTCCGGCAGCCGCTCGGCGTGGATGTGGATTTCGGGCGGCTGCTCGCTGCGGAACTTGATCGCATTGCTGATCAGGTTCTGGAAAAGCTGCCCCAGTTGAGAGGCATCGGCAACGATATCTGGCAATGGGTCGTGATGAATGACCGCCCCGTTATCCTGGATCAAAACTGCCAGCGTGTCGAGCGCTCCTTGAAGCACGGCGCTGCTATCAACCGGCAGGAGAGAATTACCGCGTCTGTCCACGCGGGAGAAGGCCAGCAGATCGTTGATCAAGGTGCGCATGCGGGTCGTTGCGTTTAAGGCATGCGCGATGTATTCATCGGCCCGGTCGTCCAGGTTGCCCTGGTAACGCTGCTGGAGCAGTTGGACCATCCCGGCGACAGCCCGCAGCGGCTCCTGCAGGTCGTGCGAGGCGACATAGGCAAATTGTTCCAATTCAGCATTGGAACGGGCCAATTCCTGGGCGGTCTGTCTGAGCTCCTCCTCAGCTTGTTTGCGCTCGGTAATATCGCGCGTGATCGAGAGGATGCACGCCTCGCCGCCCACTTCAATCACCCGCGCCGACATCAGACAGGTGCGGCGCGTGCCGTCTTTCAAGATGAATACGGCTTCCAGGTTGGAGACCTCGCCCTGTTCTTGCAAATCCTTGACCAGGCGGGCGCGATCGTCCAGGTCGGCCCAAATATTGATCTCCAGAGAGGTCCGGCCGATCACCTCTTCGGGGGTATAACCGGTGAGCTGGCAGAAACCTTCATTGGTTTCGATGTACAAACCGTCGCTCATGCGGTTGATGTTGATCGAATCGGGTGAGGTGCGGAAGGCAGTGGAGAATTTTTGTTCCGACTGGCGTAAGGCCGCCTCTGCCAGCTTGTTGTCGTGGATGTCGGTGGCAGTGCCAAACCACCGGATAATACTGCCGCCGTCATCCCGTACCGGGATACCCCGGCTGAGGTGCCAGCGGTAGGATCCATCCGCCATTAGCACGCGGTGCTCGATCTGGTACACTTCGCCGGTCTGGACGGCCCGCTGCCAGGCCGCCGTGGTTTGTTCCAGGTCGTCCGGGTGGAGGAGCGGGGCCCAGCGCCAAATCTCCAGATTGGTAGGTGAAATCCCGCTGTATTCCCGGAAGCGCTGGTTGTAATAGTCCACTGAACCGTCCGGCCGGGCGGTCCACACCAGTTGAGGCATGGAATCGGCCAGCTGGCGGAAACGCTGTTCGCTTTCCTGTAGGGCAACCTGGGCCTGTTTGCGCTCTGTTATCACTTCGGAGAACAAAATGATACCGCCAATTTCCCCCGTTTGGTGAGACCAGGGGTGGATCTCCCAGCGCACCCAATCCACGGATCCATCTGTGCGGAGGAAGGATTCTTCGGCGCATGTTTCGATCGCCCCCGCCAGGCAGCGGCGGTGGATATCTTTCCAGCGTTCGGGGATCTCCGGAAATACATCGTAATGGGAACGACCGACCAGGTCCTGTTCACCTAAACGGTAATCGAGCAGGTAGCGCCGGCTGGCGGCTATATAGCGCATGTCGCGATCGAACATAGCAATCGAAGCTGGCGCATATTCGACAAAAAGCTTGAGCCTGGCCTCGCTGGTCTGCAAGGCATCTTCGGCCCGTTTGCGCTCGGTAATGTCGCGCACCACGCTGATCAGGGTGCGCTCACCTTCTATGGTCGCTCCCCGAGAGCTGACCTCCACGGGAAAGACGCTGCCGTCCTTGCGGCGGTGGAGCGTCTCGAAGAGGATCCCTTCTGTGTCGGCCAGGGCCATCTGTTCGTCGGTCTGCCCCTGGGTGCCGGGCGCGCGCAAGTCCTGGATGGCGAGCGCCAGCAGTTCATCACGGGTAAACCCGTAGGCAAGGGCAGCGGCAGTGTTGGCCTCCAGGATACGGCCATCATCGCGGCGCATAAAAAGGATGATATCCCGGCTGTGAGCGGATAACATCTCGAACCTGCGCAGGATCTGCTCTGCGGCTTTACGTTCGGTGATATCCATATGCGTGCCCAGCATGCGGGTGGCCCTGCCTTGCTCATCGCGCGCGGTGCTCTCGCCCCGGCCCAGGATCCAGCGCCATTCACCGTTGGCCGCTTTCATGCGGTACTCGACCTCAAAGCTTTCAATGCGGTTTTCGATACAGTTCTGGTTCACACGCAGAACGTTCTCGCGATCGCCAGGGTGGAGCAAATCGATCCAGGTTTTCGCATCGGCTGGAAAAGCGCCGGGTTTATAGCCGAGCATGGCAAAATAGGCAGGGCTGAAATATACCTTTCCGGTGGGGATGTCCCAATCCCACAAACCGTCATGAGTGGCTTGCATGGCCAGCTGGAAACGTTCTTCAATCAGGCGCAGCCTCTCCTCGCTGGCGCGCGATGAGGTGAATTCGCGCCGGATCAGCCAGTATAAGATCACTGCCGTGATGGCGACGTATGCCCAGCCTTTTATAGTACTCAGAGCGATCAGCATCTCCGGGCTGCGTGATACGAGCGCCACGGCTCGATCTGAGAATAATATCCACAGGCTGCCGATCAACAGGTAAATACTGGCAATTCTAAAGGCGCTATGGTTTTGATCAGTAGACATCCTTTTCCCTCCCAAGAATACCGGTGACAGCCGTGTGCACATATCTGAACAATATTTTTCCGGGATTTTTGCGCGGGTGTTTACGCGTGATTGTTGTGCGGGCGCAAACAACCCGGCATAAATTTAATAAATCCTGTGATCTATTTCGGTCTTGGGGGATTCCGCTCAATCAATTATGCCTTCCTCCAACCTGTTGACCGACCCGTACTTCCATCAGGAGGGTATTCTTCCTGATGGCACATGGGCAAAGATTGGATACAGGGGTTGCTGCCTAAAAGCGAGATCTTGGGAAACCAGGATATTAATATATTTAAGACATTTATAACTTTTTATATCTTACAATAGATTTTTGGATCCGACAAGGCGTTTGCATTGAGGGAAAAAGCACCTACCCCATCCAAAATGCACCCCCCAAAAATATATTTCTGGACAATATTACCCAAATTACTATAATATTAGATAGCATAGCATGACCACGCGGGACTTTCGATCGCAGGAGCGACCTGGAGGGTAATTCCCGGATCATGGATTACCAATTACTAATCACTCTCTTGAATCGAGGATGGACATATGGACGGACCCAATGGCAGTGGCGATGTGATAAGGGCGCCGGAGAGCATCCGGAGCGATGCGCAGATCCGCGAGCGTGAATCCCTGGCCGAGCTGGCCGCCAGAGACCCGGTGGCATTCTGGGAGCAGTGCGCGCGCGAGTTCGAGTGGTTCGAGCCCTGGAATAAAGTGCTGGACGATTCCAACCCCCCTTTCTATAAGTGGTTCACCGGCGCAAAGACCAATATCGTCTACAACTGCCTGGACCGCCACGTTCAGACCTGGCGGCGAAATAAGCTGGCGCTAATCTGGGAGGGCGAGAAAGGCGAGGTGCGCACCTTTTCGTACCATTCGCTCAACCGCGAGGTGTGCATGTTTGCCAACGTACTGCGCAGCATGGGGGTGCGCAAGGGTGACCGGGTGACGATCTACATGGGGCGCGTCCCCGAGTTGCCTATGGCTATGTTGGCCTGCGCCAAGATCGGCGCGGTGCACTCGGTGGTGTACGGCGGCTTCTCGGTGGAAGCCCTGCACGGACGCATCGACGACAGCGAGTCGAACGTAGTGATTACCTGCGACGGCAGTTTTATGAACGGGAAGATCGTGGAGCTGAAGAACATCGTCGATGAGGCCCTCAAACGCTCGGCGACTGTGGAGCACGTCATCGTGGTCAAACGCACCGGCCAGGACATCCACATGGAGTCTGGGCGGGATTACTGGTACCACGACCTGATGGCCCTTCCCGTGGCGAGGAGTGTGGGCGGCAACACGCGCTGCGAGACCGAGGACATGGACGCCGAGGACCCGCTCTTTATGTTGTATACCTCGGGGACGACCGGTAAACCCAAGGCCATCCTGCACACCCACGGCGGGTATATGGTGGGTGTGGGTACCACGCTCAAATGGGTCTTCGATATCCGCGACGAGGACCGCTACTGGTGCACCGCCGACCCGGGCTGGATCACCGGGCACAGCTATATCGTTTACGGCCCGCTGCTGTTGGGGGCGACCAGTTTTATGTATGAAGGCGCGCCGACCTATCCGTACCCCAACCGCTGGTGGAGCCTGGTGGAACGGTATGGGATCAACATCATCTACACCGCTCCCACCGCCATCCGTGGGTTGATGCGTTTTGGGGAGGCCTGGCCCAACCGCCACGACCTGTCCTCGCTGCGCCTGCTGGGTTCAGTGGGCGAGCCGATCAACCCGGAGGCCTGGCGCTGGTATCACCGCGTGATTGGCAAGGAGCGCTGCCCGATCATGGATACCTGGTGGCAGACCGAGACCGGGATGTACATGATCACCCCGCTGCCCGGCAGCGATCTGAAACCGGGCAGCGCCACGCGGCCATTCCCGGGGATCGTGGCGGATATTTACGACGAGCAGGGCAACCCGACGGCCCCCGGCGAGGAAGGATTCCTGGTGCTCAAAGGCCCCTGGCCGGCTATGCTGCGCACCATCTATAACGATCCGGAGCGGTACGTCAAGCAATACTGGGAGCGTTTCCCGGGAGTCTATTTTACCGGCGACAGCGCGCGCAAGGACGAGGATGGCTATTTCTGGATCATAGGGCGAGTGGACGATGTGATCAAGGTTTCCGGGTACCGGCTGGGGACGGCCGAGATCGAGAGCGCCCTGGTCAGCCACCCGGCGGTGGCCGAGGCGGCCGCGATCGGGCTGCCGCATGAGATTAAAGGCAACGCCATCCATGCGTTTGTGATCCTTAAAACCGGGCAGGAAGCCAGCGACGCGCTGGTTACAGAGCTGCGCGCGCACGTGGTGCACGAGATGGGACCGATCGCTGCACCGGAGAAGATCACCATCGTGCCGTCGCTGCCCAAGACGCGCAGCGGTAAGATCATGCGGCGGGTGCTCAAGGCGCGCGCCCAGGGGCTGCCGGAAGGGGATCTGACGACGCTGGAGGAGTGACCTGACCCCCAGGCCCTTCCCTGCAGCGAAGGGGATCAGGGGTCGTTTCTCCCAACAGGTGGTGGGTCGTTTCGGCTATGAACCGGCGCTGGTCCGGGGCCAGGGGCAGGTAGCCGGAGTTCTCCCGGGTGGTGTCGCGGTTTTCGATAACCAGGATGTTGGCATCCTGGCTCAGCGTGTGGGTGTGCCAGCAGCCTTTGCGGACGTTGTAGGCTGTGAGGGGCTTCATCTCTACCGCGTGCATGCGGGTGATAGAACCCTCACCTTCACCGAGAAATAAAATACAGCGGCCGCCGAGCAGCACAAAGACCTCGTCGGTCTGGTCGTGACGCTGAAAATGTTCGATCTTTTCCGGGATCAGGTCATCGATCCAGCGCAGGATGGCCACGCGCCATTCGCCGTAGTCTACTAATGGCTGGTATCCGGGTCCCTGATAAGCCCTGACCTCTAAGAAGCGTTCATCAATTTCCATTCGATCTCCCCAAAATAAAGATTGGTACCCTGACAAATCCGGAAAGAGATCCGCGAATGCCCCCCAATATTTGAAGCGAAACACACTCGACTGCCACGGGGCTATAGTTCACGAATTGATCCGGGGATAATTGTACGCAACAATGCCGTGGATGGAAGGGGTAGACACTTAGTCAATGGAATTGGGGGATAAAAAATCCATAAAATCCACCGGATGGGTCAGAGCGAATCATTTTCATGGGGGTTTCAATATACGTGCGGCGCATTACCTCTCAATTTTGTAAACCTGACGGGCATTCTTATTGCACAGAGTTCCCAGGTATAATGAAACCCCTAATGACTGACACGGTTGTCTTCTTTGGCGATAGTATTACCCGCGGGCTGGTTAGCGCCAGTTATATCGACCTGCTGGCCTTGCGGTTGGGTGAGGAACGCTACCGCTTTATCAACGCCGGGATCAACAACGATTACGCGTATAACTTGCTCTTACGGGTAGAGGATGTGATCGCCCACCAACCTCAGGTCGTTACCATCCTGATCGGCACTAACGATGTTGTTGCCACCCTGACCCCATTTAAAGGGCTGGCCGGGCGGATCAGCAAACGCCTTCCCAGGCACCCGAACCTGGCCTGGTATTGGACGAACCTGCGCGAGGTTGTCCAGCGCCTGAAAGCGGAGACCAAGGCCAGGATCGCGCTGGTCTCGATCCCGGTGATTGGCGAAGATCTGGATTCGTTGGCGAATGTGCGCGTGCGAAAATATAATGCCGCGATTCAGGAACTAGCGGCCCGTGAAGGGGTTTCTTATATTGGAGTATATGATCGCCAGGCTCAGTTTTTGTCCTCGCTGGGGCGGGGGAAATTGAAACCCTATCAGGGGTCCGTCTATCTAACCATAAAATTAGCCTTCAGCAGCCTCTTTCACCAGGAAAGCTTCGATTCCTTCTCGCGCCGGCAGGGGTATGTCCTGCTGACCGACGGCATCCACATGAACAACCTGGGCGCTGAATTAATCGCGGATGAGATCGAACCTTTTTTGCGCTCGCTAAAATAACCCATTATTTGTGTCTTTGCCCATCCCAATCAGCCGGGTGCGCAATCATCACTGACGAAAGGTAAATTTACACTATGGCCATCCGGCAAGTTCCCGCCTTTGAGGCACACCGCAATCCTCACTTTATATCCCCAAAAACTCTGATCAAAAAGACCTGGTACCATTTCGGCCGGTTGGGGGTGGATGTGTTTTCCAAACTGGCGTTCGACATGGACATTGCAGGCCAGGAAAAAATCCCCAGCGGAGCCAAGATCCTGGCCGCTAACCACCCGAGCACCAGCGACCCGATCCTGCTAACCACCCTTCTACGCGAGCAGATCAGCATCCTGATCCTCGAAACGCTGTTCAAGATCCCTGTGGTGGGTAAATCACTCGAGCTGTGCGGGCATATCCGGGTGGCCTGTGAGGATGGAAAGCCGGCCATGGAGCAAGCCATACGCGTGCTAATGAGTGGGCGCACCCTGGGGATCTTCCCGGAAGGGGTGATCAGCCCCGCCGATGGCAGCATCCTTCACGCCCACACCGGCGTAGCCCGGCTGGCGATCCGCAGCGGGGTACCCGTGATCCCGGTAGGGATTGCCCTGGATCCGCGCTGTATCAAGCGCATTCATACACGCATCGAGGGCAATCTCGAAGTTGGCAACTGGACGATGCACGGGATGTACGCGATGACCGTCGGGGAACCGCTGGTATTCTCAGGCGACGTGGAAGACCGCAAATATGTGCGCGCGGTAACCGAGCAGATCATGGACCGGGTTATGGTCCTGTCTTGGGAGAGCGCGGCCCGCATTCGCGCCGCACAAAAGAGGACGGTGAGCTACCCGTTCTGGATGGCGCCCATCCGGCTGCCCATCCGTCTCTTGCGCGGAGTGTTGGGCAGCATATAGTCCTGGAGATTTTTGGGCCTATTTTTTTACCAACCATGCGGCCATCAGTGCGGCGACCCAGCACATCCCGGCCGAGATAAAAATCACTAACTGGAAAGTTCCTACAAAGGATTCCCGGATGGCCGCCTGGATTTGAGCGGCCATTTCTGCGTCTATGCCTGCCGGGGCGGATGCTCCGCCCATATTGCCCACTTCTGCCTGCAGCTGCGCGCGGGCTGGCTCTGGCATGGGCATCGAGTTGGTCCGGCTGTTGAGCATATTCCCAAAGACAATCAAGGCAATTGAACCAGTGATGGCAATCGCCAGCACTCCGGCGGTGCGCGAGACGGTGTTATTGATCCCCGAGGCAGTTCCGGAATAACGGGTATCCACCGAGGTCATCACCGAGGTGCTCAAAGGAGCAACGGTCAGCCCCATCCCCAGACCCAGCAAGAGGACCCCGGGAAAAAAGGTGGTCCAATATGCGGGAGGGCCAGGGGATAGACCGACAAACCCCATCCACAGGAACCCGCAGCCCACCAGAGCCGGGCCCAGGATGAGGAACAGGCGCGGGCCACGTTTATCGGCCAGACCGCCGGCCCAGCGCGACAGGGCGGTCAGCAGGATGGAGAAGGGCAGGAAGGTCAGCCCGGCCTGGGTCTTGCTGTAGCCCTGGGCCTGGACCAGGTTGAGCGATAAGAAGAAGGTGCCCACACTGAGGGCGCCGTACAGAAAAAACGTCAGCAAGTTTGCCCCGCTAAAAGTGGATGACCGGAAAAGGTGGAGCGGGACCATGGGGTTGGGGGAGCGGATCTCGACAAAGGCGAACAAGATTAGCGCGGCCAGGCCGGCCAACAGGGTAGCATACACACGCGGGTCTCCGAACCCCTGCTCGGGCGCGGAGAGCAGCCCGTAGGTGATCCCGGCCAGACCCAGGGTAACCAGAGCGGCGCCGGGGAAATCCACCGGACCGGTGGCTTTCTCATCCCGGCTTTCCGGCACTTTGAAAACCAGGGCCAGCAGGGTGATTATCCCGAGTGGGAGGTTGATCAAAAAGACCAGCCGCCACAAACCGATGTCGGAAAAGATGCCGCCCAAGACCGGCCCGATGACGGTGACCAGAGTGGTCGCCGCCGACCAGGTGCCGATGGCTTTACCGCGCCGGTCAGAGTGAAAGGAGGCGGTGATGATGGCCAGGCTGCCCGGTATCAAAAATGCTCCGCCAATCCCCTGGACGATACGGGCCGGGATCATCCAGCCGATAGAGGGGGCTAATCCGCAGGCCAGTGAAGCCAGCATAAACAGGGCAATCCCCATCCCGAACACACGTTTTCGCCCAAATTTATCGCCCAGCGAGCCGCCTACCAGGATCAAGGCGGCCAGCATAAGCAGGTAGGCGTTAATGATCCACAAGAGCTGCGCAGCGCTGGCCCGCAGGTCGGCCTGCAGCGCGGGCAGGGCCACGTTCAAGGCCGTGCCGTCGATAAAAGCCATGCTGGAGGCCAGGATGGTCGAGACCAATACCCAGCGCTCGGTATCTGCCTGTTTTTTTTCCCCGTTCAACAGGTCGGTTTGTTCCAATTTCACCCTCCTGGGTCGTTCAAGATGATGATGCTATGGGAGTGATTATAGCGATATTTTTTATATGTATTGTCTATAATTTGGGGAAAGCCTGGTTGGGTTGAGGGGCCGTGCGCGAGCCCCTCAACCCAACTTACGTCTACGTCGCTCACATCAGGAGCAGGTCTGCACAAAAACTAATGGGTGAGAAGATTTATTGTCAGCAGGAT